>Ga0208979_100090_pt1 | contig 175388 bp, 177 predicted proteins | sample HotLakConsUCCSLE_FD_184738 | JGI IMG/M metagenome (GOLD analysis project Ga0208979, IMG submission 184738) | Hypersaline microbial mat communities from Hot Lake, Washington, USA - Hot Lake Consortium UCC-SLE (SPAdes) | ecosystem: Environmental > Aquatic > Non-marine Saline and Alkaline >... | reverse complement strand
TGCCGCCCGAACCTACCATGAGCTTTGGCAGGTGGTCGGACATGTATGCAGCCTGTTCAGCGACGAGGAATGCTACAACTTCTTCAGAGCAGCAGGATACCAAACCGATTAAACGCGACACGCTCTAGTGATTGCACTATCGTTGTCCGGCTGCGTCGCGACGGTCGCAGGTAACGGCCAAGCCGGAAACGGGTCACCAATCACTGGACGATACACGCAATCGCCTGCTGATGCGCAGAATTTCAATCTTGATGTGCTCATCGTGAGCTCAAACGGAAGTTCTTGTGTCGCCAACCAAAACCTACCTTACGGTATGACGGTTTGGACGCTGCCTATACGCTGCAACGACGGGCGCACAGGCACAATGACACTCACCGCGGACTATTTGAACGGGCGCGACACCGTGATTTATCGTCTTTCAAATGGCGAGACCGGGCGCCTTGTCTTCGGAGCCAGCCTGCTAGTGGCGCAGCAATAGCCGCCTCAAAGCCCGTACTTCCCCCGTCTCTGACCGACGATCTTCATCACCCGCACCAGTTCCTCGCTGATCCCCGCCTCGCTGAGCGCATGGCCCGCCTGCCGGATCATGTGCAGCCGTCCGGACGGCCAGCCCGAGGCCAGCGCATGGGCCGATTTCGGCGGGCAGATCATGTCGTAGCGGCCCTGCACGATGGTGCCGGGGATATGCGCGATGCGGTGGACATCCCGCAGGATCTGGCCGTCTTCCTCAAGGAAACCCCTATTCAGGAAATAGTGGTTTTCCAGCCGCGCGAAGGCGCGCGCGTAATCCGCCGGGCTGTCGCCGCCGCCACCATCGCTTTCCATCGAGGCAAGCGCATTCTCCCATGACGCCCAGGCGCGGGCATAGCGAGTCTCGACCATCAGGTCGCCGCAGAACAGCCGCTTGTTGTAGGCCTTGATCAGGTCGCCACGCTCTTCCTCGGGGACCATGGCGACGAAACGCGTCCATTGATCGGGCCAGAACTGCCCCGCGCCACCGCCATAGAACCAGTCAAGCTCGCGCTGCATGGCCAGGAACACGCCGCGAAGCGCGAGATAGGCCACGTGATCGGGGTGCGTCTCGGCATAGATCAGGCCCAGCGTGGCGCCCCAGGACCCGCCGAAGACCGCCCAGCGCTCGATCCCCATCGTGTGGCGAATGCGCTCGATATCGGCCACGAGGTGCCAGGTCGTGTTGCCCCGCACGCTGGCATGGGGACGCGACCGGCCGCAGCCGCGCTGATCGAACAGGATGATGCGCCAGTCTGCGGGATCGAAATAACGCCGCATCGCGGGCGAACACCCGCCTCCGGGCCCGCCATGGAGCACCACGACCGGCGCGCCCTCGGGATTGCCGCATTGTTCCACGTAAAGCTGATGGCCGTCGCCCACGTCCAGCATGCGCTGATCGAACGGGTCGATCGGCGGAAACAGATGCGCCGCTGCGCGCTTTTGGCCGGAGAACTTGTCCATCTGCATCCTATATAGACCCCCACGGGCGGGTCATACCGCCCAACATTCGCAGGAAGCCGGGGAGATGTCCATGAACACCGCGACCCAACGGACCACGCAAACCGTCGATGCCGCCGAGATCGCCAAGTTCGAGGCGATGGCCGCCGAATGGTGGGACCCCAACGGAAAGTTCAAGCCGCTGCACATGCTCAACCCCTGCCGGCTGGACTACATCACCAGCCAGATCGCGGCGGAGTTCGGGCGCGACCTGAAGACGGACAAGCCCTTCGCGGGCCTGCGGATCCTCGATATCGGCTGCGGCGGCGGGCTCTTGGCGGAACCGATGGCACGTCTGGGCGCCGATGTGGTCGGCGCCGATGCCGCCGAACGCAACATCCCCGTGGCCCGGGTCCATGCCGAACAGTCGGGCCTGACCATCGACTACCGTCACACCACGGCCGAGTCGATGGCCGCCGCCGGTGAACGCTTCGACGCGGTGCTGAACATGGAGGTCGTCGAACATGTCGCGGACCCGCAGGGCTACCTTACCGCCTGTCAGGAGTTGTTGAAGCCCGGCGGCCTGATGATCTGTTCGACGATCAACCGGAACCCGAAAAGCTACCTCATGGCGATCGTGGGCGCGGAGCATGTCATGCGCTGGCTGCCCAAGGGCACACACGAGTGGTCGAAATTCATCACGCCCGACGAACTGTACGACCTGATCCGCAAGGCCGGTCTGACGCCGGTGGACCGCAAGGGTTTCCTGTTCAACCCGGTCGGCTGGAACTGGCGGCTTTCGGACCGCGACCTGTCTGTGAACTACGTGACAGCCTCGACCAAGCCCGACTGACGGCTATCCGCCGCCGTCTTCCTCGAGGCGGAGCCGCATTTCCCGGATCACCGGAAGCGCCTGACGCACGCGGTCCGCGCCGATCTCGCTGATCGTGTCGGACAGGATCGGCGCGATGGCCGCGATCGCCGCGTCCCGGGCGCGCCGTCCGGCCGGGCTGATGGAAACGCGCTTGCGGCGGGCGTCGTCCCAGTCGGGCCGCACGTGGATGTGCCCCGCCCATTCCAGACGGTTGAGCGTGTTCGTCATCGCCCCGCGCGTGACGTGAAAGATCCGCGCAAGCTGTGCCGGTGTCTTTTCCGCGTTCGACCGCGCCAGCTGGTTCAGCACCGAAAAATGGCTGAGCTCCATCCCCTTGGGCAGCGCCTTGCTCAGCCGGTTCCGGGCCAGCTGGTCGGCCATGAACATCTCGCTGAACAGGGCGACCGACAGCGGATCTTCGGCGCGCGGCGGATCATCCGGGCCCGGCGTTGAAGATGGGATGGAGGGGGGGTCCGACATGTGGCGATTACATCGCTGCCAACCGCCGCATTCAAGGGACAGCGCGTCGCGGGCGCGCGTCAGGCGTCCTGCAGAAGCGGGTCGAGCTTGCCCTCGCGGTCCAGCGCGGCAAGATCGTCATAACCGCCGATGTGCCGCTCGCCGATGAAAATCTGAGGCACCGTGTGACGTCCGTTGGCGCGGCCCAGCATCTCTTGCCGCTTGTCGGGCGCGCGCATCACGTCGTATTCGGCAAAGCTCACCCCCTTGTCCGCCAGAAGTCTCTTGGCGGCGTGGCAATAGCCGCAAAGCGGGGACGTGTAGATCTCGACGTTGGACATGGTTCTCTACCCTGAATTCGGTCGGTTTCGGGCAATCTATGCATCCATGCCGACCCGCGCCAGAGCGATCACGCGAACATGTTCCGCGCCGGACCGCCAGCATGCCTCGGCCGCAGCGGCGAAGGTGGCGCCCGATGTCATCACGTCGTCGATCAGAAGGACGGAACGCCCCCTGATCGCGGTGGCAAAGCGCCCATGAGGGTGGATGGCGTCCGACAGGTTCTCGAACCGTGCGAAGCGGTCCCGCCTGTCCTGCGACGGGGTGGACCGCGACCTGACCAGCGCACGCACGGCGACGTCGCTGCGGGTGACGGCGGCCATCGACCACGCCAGTTGCGCCGACTGGTTGTAGCGCCGGGACGCAAGGCGCAGCGGATGCAGGGGGATCGGGACGAGGATGGGATCGTCCCGCAGCAGATCGGCACCCGCCCGTGCCATCCACGGCCCCGCGGCGCGCGCGATCTCGGCCCGGTCGCCGTGTTTGAGGCCAAGCACCAGCTTTCGACCGACATCCGCGTAGCTCATGACGGCGCGCCCGGCCTCCCACGGGCGCGCGATGGTGTGGCATTCCTCGCAGATCAGCCGCTCGCCATCGGCGTTCTGACCCGGCAGCGACATGCCGCAGAGATCGCAGGCGGCGCCGAAGATGAAGGGCGTGGCCGACCAGCAGGCGCCGCAGAGCGAGAAATCCTCGTCCACCCGCGCCCCGCAATTTAGACATTCGGGCGGAAAGACCGCATGCAGCACCGTTTGCATTCTCATGTCGGCCCCCTAAGTTGACATGGGTCATCGAACAGGACGCGCGAACCCTTGACTCTGAACATCCCGCAACCACGCCTCGTGGATCACGAAGCCTTGTCCCTGCACCGCGCACGCGCGCGGTGGAGCATGCGGCTGCGGGAGGCTGACTTCATCCACCGGAATGCGGCAGACGAGATCGAGGAAAGGCTGAGGGACGTTAACAGAACGTTTACGGCACCCGCGATCGTGACCGCGCATCCCGAGATCTGGGCCGATGCCGTGCCCGGGGCGGTCTGCGTGCCGCCCGGTGAGGTGCTCGACCTGCGGCCGGGGGCCCATGACCTCGTGGTGCACGCGATGGCGCTGCACTGGGCCGATGACCCGGTGGGCCAGATCGTGCAATGCCGCCGCGCGCTTGTGGCCGACGGGCTGTTCCTTGCGGCGGGTTTCGGTGGCGAGACGCTGAACGAGCTTCGTACCGCGCTGGCGGAGGCCGAGATCGCCGAGACGGGCGGGCTCAGCCCCCGCGTAGCGCCGATGGCCGAGGTCCGGCAGATGGGCGCGCTGCTGCAGCGGGCGGGCCTTGCCCTGCCGGTGGCCGACGCGCTGCGGATGACCGCGAGCTATGGCGACATCTTCGCCCTGATGCGCGATCTGCGTGCGATGGGCGAAACCAATGCCCTGGTCGAGCGTCACAAGACGCCGGCGCGGCGCAGCCTGTTTGCGCGCGCCGCCGCGATCTATCAGGACCGTTTCGCGGACGATACAGGCCGCATTCGCGCGACATTCGAGGTGATCTTCCTCACCGGCTGGGCCCCACACGAGAGCCAGCAGAAACCCCTCCGTCCCGGAAGCGCGCAGACACGCCTCGCCGAGGCGCTGAACGCCACACATGTCCAGGACAATCCCGTGACAGCCCTTGACCGGGCCGACGATTGAGGTCAGCCACAGATGAACATGCTGCAGAAACCTGACACCACCGACGCCGCGCAAACCGCCACGGCACAGGACACCGCGCTGGCCCATGCGCCAGCCGATCACCCGAAGGTCACCTTCGGCAAGATCGGTATCCTGCTGGCCAATCTCGGAACCCCGGACCACTACAGCTACTGGGCGATGCGCCGGTACCTGAACGAGTTCCTCTCCGACCGGCGTGTCATCGACTACTCGCCCTGGATCTGGCAGCCGCTTCTGCAGTTGGTGATTCTGACGAAGCGGCCGTTTTCCTCGGGAGCGGCCTACAAGTCGATCTGGAACGAGGAGGCGAACGAAAGCCCCCTGATGACCATCACCAAGGACCAGACCGCCAAGATGAAGGCGCGGCTGGAAGAGGCCTATGGCGACCAGGTGGTGGTGGATTTCTGCATGCGCTACGGCAACCCCTCGACCAAGTCCAAGGTCGATGAACTGGTAGCCCAGGGCTGCACCAGGATCCTGTTCTTCCCGCTCTACCCGCAATACGCCGGTGCGACCTCGGCCACCGCCTGCGACGAGTTCTTCCGCGCGCTGCAGAACATCAAGTGGCAGCCGATCGCCCGCACGGTCGAGCCCTATTTCGAGAAACCGCTTTATATCGAGGCGCTCGCGCAATCGGTGGAGCGTGCCTATGCCGGGCTCGAGAACCGCCCAGACGTGCTGGTGGCAAGCTATCACGGCGTGCCCAAGCGCTACCTGATGGAGGGCGACCCCTACCACTGCCAGTGCCAGAAGACCTCACGCCTCTTGAAGGAGCGTCTGGGCTGGCCGGACACCGATATCGTGACGACCTTCCAGAGCCGCTTCGGCCCGGAGGAATGGCTCAAGCCCTACACCGTCGAAGAGGTCGCGCGACTGGCCGAACAGGGAAAAAAGCGCATCGCCGTCATCGCGCCCGCCTTCAGCGCCGACTGCATCGAAACTCTCGAGGAGATCAATGAAGAGATCCGCGAAAGCTTCGAGGAAGCCGGAGGGGAGGAGTTCACCTATATCCCCTGCCTGAACGACGACGAGGCGCATATTGATGCATTGGCCGCGGTCGTTTCGGAAAACCTCAGGGGGTGGATCTGAGCCGCGTCGTCGCGCTACGCGGCAGCCCCGACACTCACGGGCCGTCCCGTGTAGAGCTGTTGGCCCACGCGCACGGTGACATATCCGTTTGCAAGCTTCTGGACGAACGTGCCCTGAACGGCAACGCATGTCCCGAGTAAGATCGTCGTAAGCACAGCCTGTCCCCCTTTTGACTGATGCATCAACATTAGTCGGAGTATTTCACAAATCATCAAGAAAACGTCACAATCGCTATTTTGTTGACCGTTTTTCAGGCGATGCGCGAAAAACCGCCGATCCTGGGCCTCCGATCTTGGGCCCCCGATATTGGGCCGATGAAAAACCCCGGGATCAAACCCAGTCGCGAAGGATCGGGATAAGCGGTTCGTCGGCGGGGGGCATCGGGTAGTCGCGCAGATCCCGTGCACGCACCCAGGCCAGCGCCTGCCCTTCCTGCGATTGCGGGATGCCGTCCCATTTGCGGCATGCGAAAAGCGGCATCAGGAGATGGAACCCGGGATAGCTGTGACTGGCGAAGGTCAAGGGCGCGAGGCAGCTGTCCCATGTCTCGATGCCGAGCTCTTCGTGCAGTTCACGGACCAGTGCGGCCTCGGGCGTCTCTCCCGGCTCGACCTTGCCGCCCGGAAACTCCCACAGGCCTGCCATGGACTTGCCCTCGGGCCGCTGCGCAAGAAGGATGCGGCCCTCGACATCGATCAGCGCCACGGCGGACACGAGAACGATCTTCACGCGGCAGCCCCTGTCAGGCCGATCATGACCGGTAATCCGCGTTGATCTCGATGTAGCGGCTCGTGAGATCGCAGGTCCAGACGGTCGCAGCACCACGGCCGAGGCCGAGGTCGACCGACACCGCAAGCTCGTCACGCTTCATGTAGGCCGCGCCGTCTTCCTCCCGGTAACTCTCGGCGACCCAGCCCTTTTCGGCCACCAGCACGTCGCCGAAGCGGATGGTCAGCCGGTCGCGGTCGGCCTCGGCGCCGGATTTGCCAACGGCCATGACGATGCGGCCCCAGTTCGGGTCCTCGCCCGCGATCGCCGTCTTCACCAGCGGCGAGTTGGCGATGGACCGCGCCACCTTGTCGGCGTCGCGCGCGGTCTTCGCGCCGGTGACACACACCTCCACCAGCTTCGTGGCGCCCTCGCCGTCGCGGACGATCTGCAGCGCGAGGTCCTGCATCACCCGGGTAAGCGCGGCCTGGAACAGCTTGCCCTCGGCGCTGCGGCCCGAGGCGATCGGCACCGAATGGGACCGCCCCGTCGCCGCCAGAAGCACCGTGTCCGAAGTGGACGTGTCGCTGTCGACGGTGATGGCGTTGAAACTCGATTTCGTCGCGGCGGACAGCATGGCCTGCAGCCCGTCCCGCGACACATGCGCGTCGGTGAAGACATAGGCCAGCATCGTGGCCATGTCGGGCGCGATCATGCCCGACCCTTTCGCGATGCCCGCGATGGTCACGGTCTTGCCCGCGATCTCCACCTGCTCGAAGGCGCCCTTCGGGAAGGTGTCGGTCGTCATGATCGCGCGGGCCCCCGCCTCGAACCCGTCGGCATGAAGGCCCGCCACCAGATCATGGATGGCATCCGTGATCTTGCCCGGCTCCAGCGGCTCACCGATGACGCCGGTGGAGGAGGTGAAGACATGTTCGGGCGGGATGCCCACCGCCTGCGCCATGGCCGAGGCGATGGTCTCGACATCCCGCGCGCCGCGCTCACCGGTGAAGGTGTTGGCATTGCCGGAATTGACGAGAATGGCGAAGCCGTGCCGGGCCGTTTCCGGCAGCTTCGCCAGCTTGTCCTGGCAATCGAGCACGGCGGCCGACCGCGTGGCGGAGCGCGTGAACACCCCGGCCAGCGTGCTGCCCGGCGCGATATCGGCCAGCATCAGGTCGGTGCGCCCGGCATAGCGGATGCCGGCGGCGGCAGTGCTAAACAGCACGCCGTCGATGGGCGGGATCGCAGGAAAGGCCGCAGGAGCAAGGGGCGAAACCAACGGCCCGCCCTTCGCCACCTTCGCGGCCTTCTTGCCGGACTTCGATGATTTCGACTTCTTCGCCTTCTTGTCCGACTTCGCCATCGCGCGCCTGTGCCTACTCGTTGAGGAGGTCGGTATTCGCGATCACGGCGGGGTCGATGTCAAGCTCCGGACGTTCGATCTCGGCGCCGGACATCAGCTCTTCGATGCGGTCGTCGACACGGGCGCGGCGGAGACCCTCGACCAGTTCGGCGCGCACCTCGTCGAGCGTCGGCGGAGCCTGCTCGCGCACCTCGTTGAGCAGGATCACGTGCCACCCGAACTGCGTCTGGACGGGAACCGAGACTTCGCCGGCCTCAAGTTCGAACACGGCGGTTTCGAATTCGGGAACCATCATCCCGGCGGTGAACCAGCCCAGCTGACCGCCATTGGGACCCGACGGCCCGATGGAGCTTTCGGCGGCGAGTTCCGCGAAATCGGCGCCATCGGCCAGCGCGTCGATCAGCGCCTGCGCCTCTTCCTCGGTCTCGACGAGGATGTGGCTGGCGTTGAACTCCTCGACCGGATCGGCGTCGGCGTATTGCGCGTCATACTCGGCCTGCAGTTCCTCGTCGCTGATCTCGGCCATCGCGACGTCTTCGACATAGGTGGCGGCAAGAAACGCGCGCCGCTCGTTCTCGAGCCCCAGCCGCGTCGCCGACGACATGTCGTCGGACGCCACATCGGCAAGGACCTGCTGCTGCACCAGCTGTTCGAGCATGCCGTCGAACAGAACCTGCGCCGGCAGTTCCTGGTATTCGGCGGGCAGCCGCGCACGCATGGCCACCAGATGGCCCACGGTGATGTCGTTGCCATTGACCGTGGCAAGAACGGTGCCGGCGTCGACCTCCGGTTCCTGAGCCGAAAGCGGCAGGGTTGCGGCGACGATGATTGCGGCGCTGGCGAGTAGCTTCTTCATGGGTCTTTCCTTCATGACTTGGCCCCCCGACAGCTTGTCGAGGGGCCGCGTTGACACTTTTCGGGCGCGCCCTTATGTGCCCTTCTGGGTCGCATCGGGGCCTCGGCCGACTTGCTGCCGTTGATAGACCGCCGCGATGGGCCGAACAACCCGGATGCCCCACACGATGATTTGAGGTAATGCAGACGCCGGAACACGGCGGTCTGGCAGGAAGGCGTTTGGCATGCTCGGTTTGGGATCTATCGCGAAGAAGGTGTTCGGTTCCTCGAACGACCGCAAGGTCAAGAGCGTTCTCGCAATCGTCGAGCAGGTCAACGCGCTGGAGCCCGAATTCGAGAAGCTTTCCGACGAAGGCATCATCGAAAAGACGGCCGAGCTGCGCAAACGCGCGCAGGATGGCGCGAAGCTCGACGATCTTCTGCCCGAAGCCTTCGCCAATTGCCGCGAGGCGGCGCGGCGCGCGCTGGGCCTGCGCGCCTTCGACGTGCAGCTGGTCGGCGGCATCTTCCTGCACCGCGGCAACATCGCCGAGATGAAGACGGGCGAGGGCAAGACGCTGGTCGCGACCTTCCCGGCCTATCTCAACGCGCTGTCGGGCAAGGGCGTGCATATCGTCACCGTCAACGACTACCTCGCCAAGCGGGACGCCGAATGGATGGGACAGGTCTATGCCGCGCTCGGCCTCACCACCGGCGTCGTCTATCCGCGTCAGCCGGACAGTGAGAAGAAAGAGGCCTACGCCGCGGACATCACCTATGCCACCAACAACGAACTGGGCTTCGACTACCTGCGCGACAACATGCGCGCCAGCCTCGAGGAAATGGCCCAGCGCGGGCACAACTTCGCCATCGTGGACGAGGTCGACTCGATCCTGATCGACGAGGCGCGGACGCCGCTGATCATCTCGGGGCCCAGTCAGGACCGTTCGGATCTCTATGTTTCCATCGACAAGGTGATCCCGCATCTCACCGAGGAACACTATGCCCTCGACGAGAAGCAGCGCAGCGCGACCTTCACCGACGAGGGCAACGATTTCCTCGAGGACAAGCTTCACGAGATGGAGATCCTGCCTGAGGGGCAGAGCCTTTACGACCCGGAAAGCACCACCATCGTCCACCACGTGACCAATGCGCTCCGGGCGCACAAGCTTTTCACCCGGGATCAGCAATACATGGTGCGCGGCGGCGAGGTGGTGCTGGTCGACGAATTCACCGGCCGGATGATGCAGGGCCGGCGCCTGTCGGACGGCCTGCACCAGGCCATCGAGGCCAAGGAAGGCTGCAAGATCCAGCCCGAGAACGTCACCATGGCGAGCGTGACCTTCCAGAACTATTTCCGCCTCTACGACAAGCTTGCCGGCATGACGGGCACCGCGGTCACCGAGGCTGAGGAATTCATGTCGATCTACGGGCTTGGCGTGGTCGAGATCCCGACTAACAGGCCCATCGCCCGGATCGACGAGGACGATCAGGTCTACCGCACCGGCAAGGAAAAATACGACGCCATCGTCGAGGCCATCCGGGGCGCCCATGACCGCGGGCAGCCGGTGCTGGTCGGCACCACGTCGATCGACAAGTCCGAGATGCTCAGCCAGCTTCTGACCAAGGCCGGGCTGCCCCACAACGTCCTGAACGCCCGCCAGCACGAGCAGGAGGCGCAGATCGTCGCCGACGCGGGCAAGCTGGGCGCGATCACCATCGCCACGAACATGGCCGGGCGCGGAACCGACATCAAGCTGGGCGGCAATGTCGAGTTCAAGATCATGGAGGCCATCGCCGCGGACCCCGAGGGCGACCACCAGGCGATCCGCGACAGGATCGAGGCCGAGCACGCCGAAGACGAACAGAAGGTCAAGGACGCGGGCGGTCTTTACGTGCTCGCCACCGAACGCCACGAAAGCCGCCGCATCGACAACCAGCTGCGCGGCCGCTCGGGCCGGCAGGGCGACCCGGGTCGGTCGTCCTTCTTCCTCAGCCTCGAGGACGACCTGATGCGCATCTTCGGGTCCGACCGGCTCGACAAGATGCTTGGCACGCTGGGCCTGAAGGAAGGCGAGGCCATCGTCCACCCCTGGGTGAACAAGTCGCTGGAACGCGCGCAGGCCAAGGTCGAGGCGCGCAACTTCGACATCCGCAAGCAGCTTCTGAAATTCGACGACGTGATGAACGACCAGCGCAAGGTGGTCTTCGCCCAGCGCCACGAGATCATGGGCGCAGAAGATATCGCCGAGGTCGCGCGCGACATGCGCCACCAGGTGATCGAGGACCTTGTCGACACGCACATGCCGCCGAAAAGCTACGCCGATCAGTGGGATACCGAAGGATTGACCACGGCGGTGAAGGAAACGCTCGGTCTCGACCTGCCCATCGCCGACTGGGCGGACGAGGACGGCGTGGATCAGGAGGTCGTGCGCGAACGGCTGGAGACGAAGGCCGACGAATACATGGCCTCCAAGGCCGCGCAGTTCGGCCCCGAGCAGATGCGCAGCATCGAAAAGCAGGTTCTGCTGCAGACCATCGACCAGAAATGGCGCGAGCATCTGCTGACGCTGGAACATCTGCGCTCGGTCGTCGGCTTTCGCGGATACGCGCAGCGCGATCCGCTGAACGAATACAAGACGGAGTCCTTCCAGCTTTTCGAACGCATGCTCGACAGCCTGCGCGCCGACGTCAGCAGCAAGCTGGCGCGCATCCAGCCGCTGACGCCGGAACAGCAGGCGGAAATCATCCGCCAGCTTCAGGCCCAGCAGGCCGCGCAGCAAAGGCAACTGGAAACCGCCGATGTCAGCGCCGGCGGCGCGCCGGTCCCCGCCGATGCGCCCGCCCCGCTGGTCGAGGGGTTCGACGCCTCCAACCCGGACACATGGGGCAACCCGGGCCGCAACGACCCCTGCCCCTGCGGGTCTGGCAAGAAGTTCAAGCATTGCCACGGCCGGCTGGCCTGACAGGGCATATCGTTCAAATCCGCGATACAGTCATCGCGGCAAGTCACGATTGCCTCCCAAATCCCGCCGCATTCGCCGTGCATCCTGCGACTCCGACCATTAGCGGAGATCCTGGATCATGGCGAAGAAGCAACTGGTGATGCGCGTCGGCGCGCTGGCTATGATGGGCGGCGCCATGGCGCTTTACGCGGCTCAGGCGGGCGTTCTGCCGGGTCTGGACTTCGGCACGCAGACCGCGACCCCGGGCGCGGCCCAGCCGGCGGCCCAGCCCCCCGAAGCGCTCGCCGCGGTCGCACGGGCGCCGGCCGACAAGGATCAGGCCGCCGACGCGTTCGTGCGCACGCAGACCCACGACTTGCCCGACATGTCCGGCTTCGCCGCCGCGCCCGAGATCGCGCTGGCGCTGCCCGCTCTTGCCAGCCGCGCCACGACCGCGCATCTGCGGCCCGCCGCCTTCAGCCCCGCCGCCACCCTTCCGCTGCCGGGCGTCCCGGCGACGGTCACCGAGCCACCGGAAACCGAGGTCGCCGAAACCCTCAGTCCCTTCGGCCTGCCCTGCGGTCTGGACGTCACGGCCGAGGCCACCGAAGCGGCGATGATCGCTCTCGGCGTCGCTGCGCCTTGCCATGCCGATGCGGTGGTCACCGTCACCCATTCCGGCATGAGCATCCGGCAGCGCACGGATGCCGTGGGGCTCATGACGCTGGACCTGCCCGCGCTCGAGACGCCGGCCTTCGTCACCGTTTCCCTGTCCGACGGCAGCGAAAGCGACATCCTCGTTCCGGTGCCTGACCTTGCCGATTACGACCGCGTCGCGCTGGCGTGGCGTGGCGATCTGGGCGTGGAGCTTCACGTGATGGAAAACGGCGCGGCTTGGATGTCCGAGGGTCATGTGCATCCCGGCGCACCGCGCGGGCCCGAGGCCGTGGGAAACGGCGCGGGGTTCCTCGCGGTCCTCGGTGACGCCGAGCTCGACGCACCGATGATGGCGCAGGTCTACACCATGCCCCGCGGGACCGGCCCGACGCGCGCGGATGTGTCGGTCGATGCGCCCATCACGGCGGCCAACTGCGCCCGTGCTGCGGAAGCGCGCATGCTCCACGTCCAGGCTGCGGGCCGCGCCGAGGTGGTGCCGCTCGGCCTGACCTATCCCGGCTGCGACGCGGTCGGCGATACTCTGGTGTTGCAAAATGTCTTTCGCGACCTGAGACTCGCGGCCAATTGAAGCAAAACACCACGATGTCATGCTCCAGCGCGCACGGGCGGCCATCGCGGCGGTCGCCCTCCTCCTCGCAACGATCCCCCAGACCGCTCCGGCCCAGGACGTGGAGCTGCGGTCCTTCGACGGTACGGTGGAGCTCGAGGGCAACCTCATCGCCTATGACGGCGCCTATTATCAGATCGAAACGGTCTACGGCCCGCTGACGGTTTCGGCCGAGGGCGTGTCCTGCGCCGGGCCCGGCTGCCCCGATCTGACCAGTTTCGTGGCCGAAGCCTATATCGCTGGCGCCGCGACCGTGGCCGAGGGGCTGTTGCCCGACCTGCTGTCGGCCTTCGCCGCGCAGCAGGACCTGAGCCTGCAGCGCGAGGATGAAGGCGACGGCCTCGTCTACACGCTCATGCGCCCTGACGATCAGCCGGCGGCGCGCTTCTTCGTCCGGCCCACCACGACCGACGGGGGGTTTCTCGCGCTTCTGAACGGGGAGGTCGATATCGCGCTGAGCCTGCGCGAGCCGGACGCGCCCGAACGCATCGCGGCGCGCGACCAGGCACCCGATGATCCGCCGCTGACGCGCCGTGTCCGGGTGCTCGCGCTCGACGCGCTCGTGCCGATCGTATCGCCCGACAACCCCGTCACCTCGATCGACATGTCCGAGCTTGCCCGGCTGTTCTCGGGCGAGATCGACAGCTGGGCGGCGCTGGGCGGGCCCGACGCGCCGGTTGCGCTGCATCTTCTGGCGCCCGGGCTGGGGCCGGCACAGGATTTCGCCGGCCGCATCCTGCTTGCGACGGACCGGCCGCTGGCTGACGGCATCATCCGTCACGAGAGCGCCGCCGACCTTGCCCGTGCGGTGGCGCGGGACGCCTTCGCCATCGGCATCTCCTCGCGGTCGACGGTCGGTGCGGCGCGCAGCCTGCCGCTGACCGGGCCCTGCGGCTTCTCGCAATCCGCCACGCCCGACGCGATCAAGTCCGAGGATTATCCTCTCACGGCGCCCGTCTATCTCTACCTCGCCCCCTATCGCCTGCCGCAGCTTGTCCGGCAGTTCCTCGATTTCACCGAAACCTCCGAGGCCGAGCGCATCGTGCAGGCGGCCGGCTACGTGAACCAGTCGCTGACACGCACGCCGCTGTCCCTCCAGGGAGAGCGCCTCGGCAATGCCGTCCTTGCGGCCGGGGAGGAGGTGAACCTCGAGACCCTGCAGGCCATGCTGCGGCGGCTGGCGGGGGCGGAACGGCTGTCCCCCACCTTCCGATTCGCGGGGGGCGCGACCGAGCTCGACACCCAGTCCCGCGCGGCCATCGGACGGCTGGTCACCGCGATCGAGGCGGGGCTGTTCGACGGCAGGACACTGCTTTTTGTCGGGTTTTCCGACAGCGCGGGTTCGGCCCAGGTCAACATGCGGCTTGCACAGAACCGGGCCGAGGCCGTTCTGGAGGCCGTGCGCGCCGCCACCGACAGCGCGGATGCCCGCGTCACGCTGAGGGCGGAGGCCTTCGGAGAGGCGCTGCCCATGGCCTGCGAGGATACCGACTGGGGCAGCGCGGTGAACCGCCGGGTCGAGGTCTGGGTCGAGTAGCGCCGGTCACAGGTATCCCTCCGCGCGAAAGCTCACCTCCCGCGCCTTTCCCACGATCAGGTGGTCGTGCAGAACGATGCCCAGCAGCTCGGCGGCATCCCGGATCTGAAAGGTCATGTCGATGTCCGACCGGCTGGGCGTCGGGTCGCCGGACGGGTGGTTGTGCACGAGGATCAGCGCCGAGGCGTTCAGTTCAAGCGCCCGCTTGACGATCTCGCGCGGGTAAACCGGGACGTGATCCACGGTGCCCTCGGCCTGAGCTTCATCTCCGATCAGCACATTCTTGCGGTCGAGGTAGAGGACGCGAAACTGCTCGATATCGCGATGGGCCATCGCCGTCTGGCAATACTCCAGTAGCGCGTCCCAGGAGGACAGGATCGGCTTTTTCAGGACGCGCGCGCGCGCCATGCGATGAGCCACGGCCTCCATTAGCTTTAGCTCGAACACCACCTGGTCCCCGACGCCGTCGATCTCCTTCAGGCGGGCGGGCGAAGCTGCGAAAACTCGATTCAGATCGCCAAATCGTTTTAATAACATCTTTGCGAGGATTTTCGTATCGCCCCGCCGGACCGCACGATAGAGCACCATCTCCAACAGCTCATAATCTGGAACGGCATCGGCGCCACCTTCGATGAATCGTTGTCGCAGGCGTTGTCGGTGTGCCTTTCGGAAAAGCTCTTTCGCTTCAGGCGGCTTTGGCTTTGCGTGCTTCGCCAACAACGGCGCGTGGGTCTTGGGCGCATCCGGCATATCACTGAAATCAAATAAATCTCTATTGGGCATACCTTTGTTTCGGGCAAACCCGTTAAGAGAAAGTTAGCCGCAGGTTTCCCTTTTTTGAATTGTTTGTTCAGGTATTGGAAAACCAAGTCGGGTGGAACTTGCCCGCCGGCGACAGCGTGAAGATCTCGCAGCCCGACGCGGTGACGCCGATGGAATGCTCGAACTGGGCCGACAGGCTCTTGTCGCGCGTCACGGCGGTCCAGTCATCGGCCAGAACCTTGGTTTCCGGCCGGCCGAGATTGACCATCGGCTCGATGGTGAAGAACATGCCTTCCTCCAGAACCGGGCCGGTCCCCGGACGGCCGTAATGCAGGACATTGGGCGGCGCGTGGAACACCTGCCCCAGCCCGTGGCCGCAGAAGTCGCGCACGACCGACATGCGGTGCGCCTCGACATAGGTCTGGATCGCGTGGCCGATATCGCCGAAGGTCGCGCCGGGGCGCACCGCCTCGATCCCCTTCATCAAGGCGTCATGGGTGACCTGCACCAGACGCTCGGCCTTGCGGCCGATTTCCCCCGCCACATACATCCGGCTCGTGTCGCCGAACCAGCCGTCATGGATGACCGTGACGTCGATGTTCAGGATATCCCCGGCTTTCAACACCTTGGCGCCCGGAATGCCGTGGCAGACGACATGGTTCACCGAAATGCAGCTGGCATGCGCGTAGCCGCGGTAACCGATGGTGGCAGAGGTCGCGCCGGCGTCCTCCACCATCTTCTCGATGGCGACGTTGATCGCGCCCGTCGTCTCGCCCGGCACGACCATGGGCGCGATCCGGTCGAGAATATCCGCCGCGATCCGCCCGGCAGCGTGCATGCCGGCGAAATCCTCGGGCTCGTGAATGCGAATACCGTCCTTGGTCAGGCGGCCCTTGAAGTCGTCCAAAACTCATCTCCGGGGCAGGGCTTCGACGCCAAGCTAATGTCTTTGCGCGACGATTTCCAGTCAGCCCGCCGCGACACCGCCTCGCCCTGCTTGCGGTGTGGAATCGACGGGCAGGGGACCGGACAAAGCAACGCCATCTGGCCAGATCTCCGTGCCGTGGCAGATCATCTCGACCCCCGCCGCGCGCGCCGCGTCGAAGGCCCGCGCATAGGCCGGATCGAGATCGGGGGCGAGGCGAAAACGCGCGCAATCGGTGCGCTGCACCACGTAAAGCATAACCGCGCGCCCGCCGCCTTGCGCGATGCGGGCAAGCTCGGCCAGATGCTTGGCCCCCCGCGCGGTCACGCAGTCGGGAAACTCCGCCCAGTCGCCATCGCGCCGAAGGTGGACGTTCTTCACCTCCACATAGGCGTCCGGACGCCCCGGCGCTCCGAGCAGAAAGTCGATGCGGCTGTTCTCGCCATAACGCTGCTCGGGGCGGATCGTCCCGTAGCCCGTAAGGCCCTCGATCCGACCTTCCGCCAAAGCCTCCCCCACGATGCGGTTGGGCACGCCCGTGTCGATCCCGGCCATGTGCCCCTGGTCCAGTTCCACCAGGCGCCAGCCGAATTTCAGCTTCTTGCGCGGGTCGTCATTGGGCTCCAGCCAGATGCGCATGCCCGGTTCCGCCAGCCCCATCATCGCGCCGGGGTTCGGGCAATGGGCCGTGACCTCGCGCCCGTCCCCGAGGATGACATCCGCGAGAAACCGCTTGTAGCGACGGACAAGCCGCGCGGGCTGAAGGGGCGTTTGAAAGCGCATGATCCCGCCCCTATACCGGGAGACAGCGCAATGCCAAGTCACGAGGACAGCCCAGATGCCAAGCCAAGCCATGCCCACCGCCGCCATGCTGGTGATCGGGGACGAGATCCTGTCGGGCCGCACACGGGATGCGAACATGCACCACCTCGCCAAGGCGCTGACCGATCACGGCATCCGGCTGGAGGAAGTGCGCGTGGTGGCCGACGTGCATGAACGTATCGTCGCGGCGATCAAGGCGCTGTCTTCGATCTACGATCACCTCTTCACCTCGGGCGGCATTGGGCCCACCCATGACGACATCACCGCCGATGCCGTGGCCGAGGCGATGGGCGCGCGGCTTGATATCCGTGACGACGCGCGTGCGATTCTCCAGGCGCATTACGACCGCTCGGGGCAGGAGCTGAACGCCGCGCGTCTGCGCATGGCGCGCGTGCCCGATGGCGCAACCCTGATCGACAACCCGGTCTCCGCCGCGCCCGGCTTCACGCTGGGCAACGTGCATGTGATGGCCGGTGTCCCCTCGATCTTCGAGGCGATGCTGGCAGGCGTGCTTCCGAGCCTGACCGGCGGGCCGCCAATGCTGTCGCAATCTCTCCGTGTGCAGCGCGGCGAGGGCGACATTGCGGCCGTCCTGGGCGATCTGGCGATGGCGAACCCGGAGGTCTCGATCGGCTCCTACCCGTTCCAACGCGACGGGGCGCATGGCTCCAACGTCGTCGTACGCAGCCAGGACGGCGCGGCGGTGGACCGCGTGATGGCCGAGCTCGTACGCCTCTTTCCGGAGGCCGGATGATCCCGCGCGCGGACATCCCCGCCGCGATCCGCGCCACCTGGCCACCCGAAGCGGTTGAACATGTCGGCCCCTTCGTCCTCGGTGACGGCGCGGGCGGCGGCAACCGCGTCTCTGCCGCGCAGCTTGGCGACCCGGTATCGGACGGCGCCACCATCACGCCCGATGACATCGCGCGCGTGGCGGGGCGGCAGAGCGCTCGTGGCGACGAACAGCTCTTCATGGTGTTCGGCTGGCAGGACGCGCTCGACCAGACTCTCGCGGCGCAAGGCTACGTCACGCGGGACGAAACCGTCCTGCTCGCCGCGCCCATCCCGGACCTCGCGCACGTGCCGCCGCCTGTCAGCTGCTTCGACATCTGGCCCCCCCTCGCCGTACAGGACGAGATCTGGACGCAGGGCGGCATCGGGCCGGAACGGCGCGCGATCATGGACCGGGCCGGGGGTCCCAAGACCTCGCTCTTCGGGCGGATCAACGACCGCCCCGCCGGGACCGCCTTCATCGCGATCCATGACGGCCTCGCGATGCTCCACGCACTCGAAATCGCCGGACCCGCGCGGCGGAAGGGGCTGGCGCGCCTCATGGTGCGGGCCGGAGCGGCCTGGGCGCGGGACCATGGTGCCCGCCTCTTCACCGTGCTCGTGACGCGCGACAACGACGCGGCGCAGGGGCTTTACGCTTCCTTGGGACTGAAACCTGTGGAAAACTATCATTATCGCGTGAAATGAACTCCAACGGCACCCCATGAGCCCCCGCGCCAAACCCCGCGCCAAACCCCGCGCCAAACAAGGAGCCGCCAACATTCTACGCAGCTTGCGCATGACAGCTTTTGCGGTTGTCGCCGTCTCCGGCCCCGCCGCCGCCCTCGATATCGCTCTGCCGGAGGGCGCCGCGATCGTCGCGGCCACGCCGCCCGGCACGGACACGCACAGGATCGCCACGGGACCCTGGGATGGCGACGGCGTTCCGACGACCGATGTCACGGGGGTGCTGCGCGCCGCCGTCTGGCAGGTGCCGGAGGCCGGGGATCTTGCCATCGGCGCCGTCGCCGCCGGGCTGGAGCGGCAGCTGCGCGACCAGGGCTACCGGATCGACCTGAGCTGCGCCGACAGGGCCTGCGGCGGGTTCGATTTCCGGCGCAGTCTCGACATGGGCCAGAGCCCGGAGATGCATGTGGATATCGGCAATTTCCACTACATTTCCGCCAGTGGTGACAGCGACGGCGAGGCCGCCGCCATAACCGTGTCGCGCGGCGGACAGACGCTCTACATCCATGCCGTGCAGATCGGTGATGCCGCCGACGTTGCGGATTGGGTCACGCCGTCGAGCCGCACTTCCCCAGGCGATACGCGGGCGGCCGACATCGCCCCCGGCGTCCCGGTCACGGACCCGATCATGCGCCTGGCCGATCTGGGTGCCGCCCCGCTCGACGACCTGAGCTTTCGGACCGGGGCCTCGGAACTGTCGGGCAATGACTATTCTTCGCTGGTGGCTCTCGCGGCCTTCCTCGCCGGGAACCCCGCCCGGCGTGTCGTGCTGGTGGGCCATACCGACGCCCAAGGCGGCCGCGACAGCAATATCGCGCTGAGCCAGGCACGGGCCGAGGCCGTCCGGCGTCACCTGATCGAGGAGCTGGATGCGAACCCTGCGCAACTCGACGCGGCGGGCATCGGCTATCTCGCACCGCGCGCCACGAACGACACCGCCGATGGGCGCGAGGCCAACCGACGGGTCGAGGTGGTGCTTCTCAGCGGTGGATGACGGGCGGAAACCCTACCAGTCGGCCGGTCCCTTTTCGCGGAACTCGTCAACGAGAAAGTCGATGAAGGACCGCACCTTGGGCTGGATGAACCGGCCCGGCGGATAGACCGCGTAGATGCCCAGAACCTCGACCGGCAACTCGGGGATCGCGTCCTCCAGCAGACCTTCGCGCATCGCCTCGGCATAGAGAAAGCTGGGCAGGTAGGCGATGCCGAGCCCGCCGATGGCCGCATTCAGCAGCGACTGACCGTCGTTCACGGTCAGTGAGCCGCTTGTGCGCACCTGGCGCTGCTCGCCCGATGGGGCCGTGACCTTCCAGACATTGCTGGACGACGAGGTCGAGTAATGCAGAAGCTTGTGATCGTTCAGGTCATCGATCCGCTTCGGCTTGCCGTAAGTCTGGAAATAGGCGGGCGAGCCGATCATGCGCTGCGTCGTCTCGCAGATCTTGCGCGCCCGAAGGGAGCTGTCCTCCAGCTCGCCCACGCGGATGGCCATGTCGAAGCCTTCCGAGATCAGCTCCACGTAACGGTTGTTGAGCTCCATGTGGACGGTGATTTCCGGATACTGGTGCAGGAACCGGCCGAGAATCGGCGAGATGTGGTTCACGCCGAAATCGGTCGCGATGGACACGCGCAGCGTGCCGGAAGGGGCGGATTGCATAGCGGTCACCAATGCGTCGGCTTCGCCCGCGTCGTTCAGCACACGGCGCGCGCGGTCATAATAGGCGAGACCGATTTCCGTCGGGCTGACTCGACGCGTGGTCCGGTTCAGAAGCCGCGCGCCCAGACGCGCCTCGAGGCTCGAGACGTGCTTGGAGACGGCCGATTTGGAAATCCCCAGCTTCTTGGCCGCATCCGTAAAGCCGCCCTGGTCCACGACCGTCGCAAAGGCTTCCATTTCCGTCAATCGGTCCATCGATGTACCTGCATCATGAAAATCGTCTTACGCAGAACCGTCGCGCCCAATTGAGGCGCCATTGGGGTCCGGCCTTGTCCAAAGGCGGGAATTTGCACGGATCGTTCGTGGCGCAGCAACAGAAATCGCGACAATCACATCGCACTTGCCCCGCGCTGGCGGGCGGCTAGGCTGCGCGCAACCCTTTGACCGCTCACCACGGAGGATACCATGGATCACGCAGATGCCCGCGCCGACCTGGCCGCGGCCTTCCGGCTCACCGCGCGCGAGAACATGCATGAAGGCGTCGCCAACCACTTCTCGCTCGCGGTCAACGAGGACGGGACGGAGTTCCTGATCAATCCCAAGAAGCATTTCAGCCGGATCAGGGCTTCCGACCTCTGGGTGATCGACGCCAACGACCCCGACAGCGCGACCGGCGAGGACGCGCCGGACCCCACCGCCTGGGGCCTTCATGCGAGCCTCCACCGCCACGTGCCCCATGCCCGCTGCGCCATGCATGTGCACTCGACCTACGCCACGGTTCTGGCCTGCCTCGCCGACAGCCGCCTGCCCCCGATCGACCAGTCATCCGCGATCTTCTACAACCGCCAGGTCGTGGACGAGGAGTATGGCGGCCTCGCGCTGGAGGAGGAGGGCACGCGTTGCGCGCGGCTCTTCCAGGATCCGTCCGTGCGGACGATGATCATGGGCAATCACGGCGTCCTCTTCATCGGCGAGACCGTCGCCGAGACCTTCACACGCATGTATTATTTCGAACGCGCCGCGCGCACCTATATCCTCGCGCTGCAGACCCAGCGCCCCCTGAGGGAGCTTTCTCCGGAGATCGCGGAAAAGACGGCACAGCAACAGGAAGGCGACGCCCAGGCCGAAGCGGACCTCCTGAACGGCATGCGCGCGGTCCTCGATGCCGAGGAGCCCGATTACGCCGCTTGATCCACAGGCGTCACTTCATCCCGGCAAAGAACTCCGAGGGGGGGGTGCTGCGCCATTGGTCCTGGCGACAAGGACGACAGGCGGAGCCCCATCCGAAAGGCGGCACTGCCAACGCTCCCTCAGGACGCGAAGAAGTCGGTGATCACGCGCGTGTAGACCGCCTTGAGGTCGCGGATGTCCTGTTCCCACGCCCGTTCGTCGACCTCGTGCATGCGGTGGCCGACCAGTCCGAACTCCACCACGGGGCAATGCGTCTTGACGAAGCGCGCGTCCGACGTGCCCCCGGTGGTCGACAGGACCGGCTTGCGACCGGTGGTGGCTTCGACCGCGCTCGCGACCGTATCGCTCAACGGCCCCGGCGGCGTGAGGAAGGCCTCTCCCGAAATCCGGATATCGGTCGTGATCGTCGTTCCTGTCGCGTTTGCGACGTCGGCCGCCTCGGCGCGGAGCCAGTCGCCAAGACCCTCCCCGGTGTGCAGGTCGTTAAAGCGGATGTTCACCGTCATCCGCGTGCGGGCCGGGATCACGTTGGAGGCGGGGTTGCCGGTGTCGATCGTGGTCACCGAAATCGTCGAGGCGTCGAAATGCGCGGTCCCTTCGTCGAGGACATGGGTCGACAGCCGGTGCGCGAGCGCCGCGACGGCGGGCATCGGGTTCAGCGCCTTGTGGAGATAGGCGGAATGGCCCTGCTTGCCGACGATCTCGAACTGCGCCGTCATCGACCCGCGGCGTCCGATCTTGATCATGTCCCCGATTTCCGTGCGGGACGTCGGCTCGCCCACGATGCAGGCGTCCATGCGTTCTCCGTTCACCTCCATCCAGTCGAGGATGGCGATCGTCCCGTCTCGACCCGGGCCTTCCTCGTCGCCGGTGATCGTGATGGCGATGGCGCCCTCGGGAGGGGCCTCGGCCACGAGGTCGATGGCTGCCGCGACAAAGGCCGCAACACCGGATTTCATGTCCGTGGCGCCGCGCCCGTAAAGCCAGCCATCCTCACGGTGGGCCGCGAAAGGCGGATGCGTCCAGTCCACGGGGTCGCCCACGGGGACCACGTCGGTATGCCCGTTGAACCCCAGAACCTTGCGCGCGTTCCTCTGCCCCCAACGGGCGAAAAGGTTGGGCGTGCCGTTGCGATCCACACGGGTACAGTCGAACCCGGCCGCGCCGAGCAGCTGTTCCAACAGTTGCAGCGCGCCGCCTTCCTCGGGCGTCACGCTGGGGCAGCGGACGAGCGCGGCGGTCAGGTCTACGGGATCTGTGGTCATGCGAATTCCCTGGGTGATGAGCGTCGCGCCTTGGGTAGCGCCGTGGCGCGAAAGGCACAATGCCGCGCTCTCGGTGGACTGGCCCGTAGCGCGAGGCGGGGGGTGACTGATACCGTGCGGGCAATAAACAAGAAAACTCCGAGGCAGGCGCGGCGAAGATCGCGGGACATACACGGGCGAAACCACATGACGAACGGATTGCGCGCAAGGACCTTCGGGCCCGCGTGTTTGCCGTGTCCCGTGTCTGCCGTAGCCTGACCGGGGTGGGGCAGGACATGACATGGCGACCGGGCAGGAACTGAATTACAACACCGGTGCAAGCGCGCTGGACATGGCGCTGGAGATCTTCGGCGCCGGCACGGTGGTCGTCGACGCGACCTATTCCGGCTGGTCGCTGTCTTCGGCCATCTACTCGGGCGGGGACAGTATCGCGCCGGGCGCGACGCCCTCGGATACAGGGGTCATCCTGTCGACGGGTCGCGTGAGGGACTACACCCAGTCGAACGGCGACCCCAACCGAAGTCAAAGCACCTCGACCAACACCCCAGGACCGAACAACGACCCGCTGCTCAATGCGGCGGCGGGCACATCGACCTTCGACGCGGCGATCCTCGAGGTCGACTTCATCCCCACCGGCAACGTGATGTCGCTGCAGTTCCAGTTCGCGTCCGAGGAATACCCGGAATTCACCGGCTCGGCCTTCAACGACCTTTTCGCGATCTGGATGAACGGCAACCTCGTGACCTCGCCGATCTTCAACGTCACGCAGGTCAATTCGATCAACCAGGCATCGACGCCCAACCTCATTCAGGACAATACGGGCGACGATTTCAACACCGAGATGGACGGCATCACCGTCACGTTGTCCGTCACCATGCCGGTCGACGTGGGCGAAGTGAACACGCTCCGGATCGGGATCGCCGATGTCGCCGACACCGCCTATGACAGCAACATCCTGATTTCGGGCGGCAGCGCGCAGTCAACCCTGATCGCGCAGGACGACGCCATCACCCATTTCGAGGGACGGACCGTCACGCTGGACGTTCTGGCCAATGACGGAACCGGTGGCGTGATGCAGATCACCCATGTCAACGGCACCGAGATCGCGCCGGGCGGATCGGTGGTTCTGAACTCGGGCCACACCATCACGCTGCTGGCGAGTGGCGATCTCGAGATCGAGCCGCCGGCGAGCCAGAGCGGTCTGACCGGGCCCGAGACGATGAACTTCACCTACACGGTCGAGGACGCCTCCGGCATCACCGACACGGCCTTCGTCGTGGTGACCGCCGTGCCGTGCTTTGCCCGCGGGACGATGATCCGGACGCCGGACGGGGAAAGGCCGGTCGAGACACTGGCGCCGGGCGACCTGGTCGACACGCGCGATCACGGACCGCAACCCCTGCGCTGGCTGGGGTCGCGCAGAGTGCCGGCCACGGGGCGTTTCGCGCCGGTCGTGATCGAGGCGGGGACCTTCGGGTTTCACCGCCGTCTCGTCGTCTCGCCGCAGCACCGTGTCTTGCTCACGCACTGGATGGCCGAACTGATGTTCGGCGAGGACGAGGTGCTGGTCGCTGCGAAAGATCTTGTAAATGATTGTTCCGTGCGGATCCTCGAAGGTGGCACGGTGGAGTATTTCCACCTGCTCTTCGACCGTCACCAGATCGTCTGGTCGGATGGTCTGGAAACCGAAAGCTTCCTGCCCGGCCCCTGCGTGATGAACGAGTTCGAGGACGAGGTGCGCGAGGAGGTGCTTGCGCTCTTTCCCGAAATCGACCCGGGCAGCTACGAGGGCTATGGGCCCCCCGTGCGGCCGGCTCTGAAATCCTTCGAAGCGCGAGCGCTGGGCGCCGGGGGCTGAGCGGCATGGCCTGGGCGGCGATCTGGCAGAACGGCGCAAAGCAGCCGCTGGATGGTTTCGCGGCCTATCGCGGGGCGCACGACGCGCGACTGGACACACTCACGCTTTGGCTGGAAATCGCGATGCCCGCGCGCCGGCGCATTCCCCTGCGGCTCTGGCAGGGCGCGGCCGGGGGCGAGGGCGGGATTTCCGTCTACCTGATGCCGAACGGCGCTCTGCGGGTGCTTCGCGGCGAGACGCTCGACATCGAGACGGCGCCCGGGTTTCTCCTCCCCGGGCAGACGCTCGTGCTGCGGATGGTGCTTTGCGCCCATGGGCGCAGCGACGTGATCGATGCGCTGAACGCCGATACCGGGGCGCGGCACAGGGTGCGGTACGGGCTCGCTTCGGCCCCCCGGCTCGCGGATGCTCTGCCGGCGGATCCCGGTTTCGCCGGGCTGGCGAGCGTGGCGGCGATCGCGACACATGTCGTGCCCGCCAGCGATCTGCCCGGTCTCGAAAGCGGCGCGCGGGTCGCGACCCCCGATGGCGACCTGCCGGTCGAAGCGATCAGGCCCGGCATGCGCGTTTTCGGTGCCGATGGCACGGCGCATGTGGTTCGCTGGACCGATGCCCGCGACCGGCTCTGCGTCGGCCGCTCCGCGCCCGTCCTTCTGCGCGCGCCCTATTTCGGGCTGGGCGCGGACACCTGCGTCACGCCCCGGACCCGGCTGATGCGGCACGGGGCGGATGTGGAGTACCTTGCCGGAACGGATACGGTTCTGGTCACCGCCGCCGACCTCGTCTCGGGTCCTGCGGCCCGGTTCGAACGCAGCCGACCGCTCCGGCGATTCCACCACATCATGCTCGACGATCCGGCCTGCCTGAATGTCTGGCGCTGCCGGGTCGAGACGGCCTTCCTGTCGGAGGTCCTGTCCGCCGAGGACGCGGGATGGTCGGCCGCGCGCCCGCACGCCAAGGATTGCGAACCGTCGCTGCCGCTGCTCGACCGGTCCGCCGCGCGGGCACTGCTGGCGCGGGATTCCGGCGCGCGGAACTTCGTGATCTGAAGCCCCGTCCGGCCTCAGTCGTTCTTGTCGAAGAACGGCGTCATCTGCACCACGATCACCGCGTTGTCGTCGAGCGCGCGCTGCATGAGCGCGGCGTCCTCTTCGGTGATCTCCTCGCCCGCTTCCTCCCTGTCGGTGCGCGTCCCGTAGCCCGACACGTCGAGCGGCGCGAGGTCGGCCTGCTTGAGAACGGCGACCGTCTCGCGGACGGCCTCCGCCTCGTCGACACCGCTGGCATAGCACAGGAGCGCCGCGCCCGTCGCGCCATCGGGCAGGCCGTCGCCGGACTTGCGTCCGACCTCGACGACAAGGGTGTAGACGTCGTGGCGGCGGGGAGTGGAGGGTGTCCTGGTCATGGCGCGGGGATGGTCCGGGGCGCGCGGTCTGTCAAGCGGCGTCGCCGGCGGGCGCAAGGTCGATCAGCACGATCTCAGGTGGTCGGCCGATGCGAAAGGGCAGCGTCGTGTTCCCGAGCCCGCCCGACACGACCAGCTGTTTGCGCCCCTCCGCGAACGCGCCGTAGGCGTACCGCGTGCCATGGCGCGAAGGCACGACCAACGGCCGCCCGAAGGGCACGATCTGCCCGCCGTGGGTGTGGCCCGACACGGTCAGGTCGACGGTCTCGTCGAGATCGGGGAACACGTCGGGCTCATGGGCCATCAGAAGCGAGAAGATCGACGGATCGAGGCCGCGCATGACGGCGGGCAGATCGTCGGCGCCGCGCACCCGGCGCGGGTTGCGCAACTTGAACGCGCGCTGGGACTCCAGACCCGCAAGCTGGAACGGGACGCCTTGCGCCTCGAGCGTCGTCACCGTGTTGCTGAGCACCGGCACGCCGGCTTCGGCAAAGGCGCGGTGCCAGATCGTCGGATGCTCGGCGTCGGGCTGCGGATCGGGGTCATTGCGCCAGTCGTGGTTGCCGAAGACGGCGAAGACACCATGCGGCGCACGGATAGGCGCGAGCGCCGTCGCGACCTCGGCGGGCGACAGGCTGCGCCCGCCGATGACATGGCCCGCGTAGTCGCCCAGCAGCAGGACGAGGTCGGCCGACAAGCCCTGCGCCTGCGCGGCCAGCCGGGCCAGCCGCGCCGCCCCCATGAAGGGCCTGTTGGCGTGAAAATCCGACAGGATCGCGATGCGCAGGCGCGGCACCGCCACGTCGCGAAGCCCGGCGATGGAATAGCGCGTGACCCGGGCCAAAGGCGCTAGCGTCCGGGCCGGACGGGTTGCGGCACGGCACGCACCATCCGGCTCAGAACTCCACGCCGCGCTGGGCGACGACGCCCTGTTCGCGGAACGGGTGCTTGATCTCGGCCATCTCGGTCACGAGATCGGCGATCGCGATCAGCTCGGGCTTGGCGTCGCGGCCGGTCAGGACGACATGGGTCATCTCGGGCTTCTGCGTGGTCAGGAACTCCACGACCTCGGTCACCGGCAGATAGTCGTAGCGCAGCGCGATGTTGATCTCGTCCAGCACCACCATCTTCATGCCCGGTTCGAGGATCATTGCCTTCGCCTCTTCCCAGCCGTGGCGCGCGGCGGCGATGTCGGCCTCGCGGTCCTGCGTGTCCCAGGTGAAGCCCTCGCCGGAGACGACGAACCTGCATTCCTGGGCAAAGCGTTCGCGCAGGAACCGCTTTTCGCCCGTGATCCAGTTGCCCTTGATGAACTGCACCACGCCGCAGGGCATGCCATGGGCGATGCAGCGCATGATCATCCCGAAGGCGGAGGAGCTCTTGCCCTTGCCGTTGCCGGTATGGACGATGATCAGACCCTTCTCGCGGATCTTCTTCTCTTTCATCATCTCGTCGCGTTCGGCCTTGAGGGCCTTCATCGCGGCGGTGTGTTCGGCGTTTCTTTCGGCGTCGTCGGTCATGCTGGCCTCGAGCGGTGGAGCCCCGAACCCCGGGGTGGCCGGGAAAGGGCGTGTGTGAAAGGGCATCGTCCGGTGCGGCGGCCTGCGGAGGCGCACCGCATCGGGTAGGCAATCGCCTCAGTCTCGCAGAAGCTCGTTGATCGAGGTCTTGGCGCGCGTTCTTTCGTCCACGCGCTTCACGATGACGGCGCAGTAAAGGTGCACACCGTTCTTCGACGGCATGGAGCCCGCCACGACGACGGAACCAGACGGCACCTCGCCATACATGACCTCGCCGGTTTCGCGATCGACGATCTTGGTGGACTGGCCGAGGAACACCCCCATGCCGAGGACGGAGCCCTCGCGCACGATGACGCCCTCGACCACCTCTGACCGCGCTCCGATGAAGCAGTTGTCCTCGATGATCGTGGGACCGGCCTGCATCGGCTCCAGCACGCCGCCGATGCCGACGCCGCCCGACAGGTGCACGTTCTTGCCGATCTGGGCGCAGGACCCGACCGTGGCCCATGTGTCGACCATCGTGCCCTCGTCCACGAAGGCGCCGAGGTTCACGAAACAGGGCATCAGGACAACGCCCTTGCCGATATGCGCGGACCGGCGCACCACGCAGTTGGGCACCGCGCGAAAACCCGCGGCCTTCCACTGCGCCTCACCCCAATGGGCGAACTTGCTGTCGACCTTGTCCCACCATGTGCCGCCCTGCGGCCCGCCGGTCTGAACCTCCATGTCCTGCAGGCGGAAGCCCAGAAGAACCGCCTTTTTCGCCCATTGGTTCACGTGCCACGTGCCGTCCTCGCCCCGGTCGGCCACGCGAAGCTGCCCGTGGTCGAGCGCGTGCAGCGTCGCCTCGATGGCGTCGCGCGTTTCGCCCTTGGTGGCGGGTGTGATGGTGTCGCGCGCCTCCCAGGCGGCTTCGATGGCGGTCTCGAGATGGGTGGTGGACATGGGGTGCGGCCTCTCTGCGTCGGGATCGGGATCGGGGGCGGGATCGGGTCGGGATCGGGGCGGGTTGTCGCGCCGGGCTATAGAGCGACGGGCGTGTCGTTGCAATGTATCGGGGCAACGCATCGGGGCAACGCTTCGGCGCTGCCGCTGGTCAGATGCCGCAATCCGGGATAGGGCTTTCGGGTGACGCGATCAGGACGAGAGGACCGATCATGCGCGACGACCCGAGGCACGGTACATTCCGCGACGCGCACGAGGATCTGGACGCCAGCAGGCACGCGCCGGATTCTCCGCAGGCGCGGTCGCCCGCCTATCGCCTCGCCTTCGCCGATGCCGATTTCCTGTTGCGCGACGAGCTGCGCCCCGTGCGCCTGCAACTGGAGCTTCTGAAGCCCGAGCTGGAGCTCGACGCGCGGGGCATCACCTCGACCGTCGTGCTATTCGGCGGCGCGCGCGTGCCGCGTCCCGGCGAGGAGGGACAGAACGACAAGCTCAGCGGCCTCAGCCATTACTACGAGGAGGCGCGCAAGTTCGCCCGCGCCATCACCGAGCGGAGCGTCGAGACGAATTGCACCGAGAACGTCATCGTCACAGGTGGGGGGCCGGGCGTGATGGAGGCCGGAAACCTCGGCGCGTCGGAGGCGGGCGGCTGTTCAATCGGGCTCAACATCGTGCTGCCCCATGAACAGGTGCCGAACGAGTACGTGACGCCGGAGCTGTGTTTCAACTTCCACTATTTCGGCATCCGCAAGATGCATTTTCTTTTGCGTGCCAACGCCATCGCGGTCTTTCCCGGCGGTTTCGGCACGCTCGACGAGCTGTTCGAGTCGCTGACGCTGATCCAGACGGGCCGGATGCAGCAGGTGCCCGTCCTGCTTTTCGGCGAGACGTTCTGGCGCGAGATCGTCAACTGGGACGCGCTGGCCGAGGCCGGCACGATCGCGCGTGCCGACCTCGACCTGTTCCGCTTCGTCGAGACGGCGGAGGATGCCCTCGCCGTGATCGACGGTTGGACCCTGACCGGCAAGCGCGGCGAGATTCCGGGGCGGTAGGCCTCAATCCGGGATGATGTACTCGACCAGGCGCGTCGCACCGGGTTGGCGGAAATTGTTGTCGGCCACGGCGCTTGCGATCAGCCTGCCGCCCGAGCGCCAGAGGCTGATCCCTTCGAGATTGCCGTGGGTGCCCATCCGCGTCTGCAGCAGCACCTCGCCATTGCCGAGCCCGTTCGCACCCACCGCGTAACGCGTGATGCGCGAGGCGAAGCCGCCCAGCGAAAAGCGCCGTTCCAGCACGTAAAGCCGCCCGCGATCGTCGAAATCCAGACCCACGGGCCGGTAGCCGGCGCTGCGAGGAAGGCTGGCGAAGTGACGCCACGCACCGCCCGAATGGCGGTAGAGCGGGGTCGTGCTGCCCGGGGCCTGTTCGGCCAGAGTGTAGAGGTTGCCCTGCGCATCCGCCGCCAACCCCTCGTAACCGCCATTGCCGGGCAGGCGTCCCGATCCGGGGGGCGGGTCGATGTGGCGCCGCTCGTGTCCGTCGAGGCCGTGGATCGCCACGCGCATCCGGCCTTCGAAGGAAATCGCCAGCCCTCCGCCGGGCAGGCGCGCGATCCCCTCGCTGTCCATCAGGTCGGGCCGCGCGGGGAGGTTTCCGGCGGCATCGGTCAGCGGGCTGGCCGAGCGGAGCCCGACGCCGGAGACCGGGCCGCCGTCGCGCATGATCTCCATGCCGAAGATCGCCCCGCGGTCCGAGACGACCACGGCGCCGCGCCCGTCACGATCCATCTCGATCGCCGAGAGCCCGCCGAAACCGGGTTGTCCGGGGATCGCGATGGCGACATCGGTCAGCAGTTGCAGGCCGCTGGCATGGGAGGGCGTGGCCGAAAAGGCGGCGATTACGGCCGCGAGGCCGACGAAAGTACTACGAAATTTCATGTCTAATTTTACCTGTAGAGGCCGCTGAGGAGCGTGAGGCACTGGCGTGGCACCTGGTCGAGGGTCACGAGATTGCCCCGGGGCGGGCCGGGTGGAGGACGGACGCCATCATCCGGGACGGGCGGTGGCGGGTTCAGAATGGCGGCGCGGCGGGCTTCTGCCTCGGCGCAGCCATCGCCCGGTTCGGGCGGCTCCTGCTCCTTACAATCGCGCGACCCGGCAGGACAGGCGAGGCGCACGTGGAAATGGTAATGATGGCCGTTCGCAGGCCGGATGCGGTTGAGGTAATCACGGTTGCCGGTCTCGTTCCGGCACAGCCAGACCTTGACGCCGGTCGTCACCAAGATGCGCTCGACGCGGGGGTCGGAGGCGGCAAGGCGCAGGACCTGCGCGTGATCCTCGGTCCAGTTGTCGGAAATCCAGGCCCCGCGCTGGGACCGGACCGAGATGGAACTGAGGTTCTCGCGATCCTGTACGCTCAGGCTGAGGTCACGCGCGGGCAACATCCAGATGTCCACGTCGAGGCCGGACTGGTGACTGACATGGCCCGTGCGCATCGGCCCGCCGCGCGGCTGGCTCATGTCGCCAACGTAAAGCCCGTTCCAGGAGGTCGTGGCGGCCACCTGCCGGCTCAGGCCGGTGACGTAGTCGATCAGCTCGGGGTGGCCCCAGTTGCGGTTGCGCGACAGCCGCATCGCCTGCCAGGTCGGCCCGGTCTCGGGCAAGGCCTGCGCCCCCGCGACGCAACCGTTGGAGTAGAAGCCGATGACCTCGGGCTCGTCCGGCGAGCCGAGGTTCTCGGCGCCGAAGAACTCCCGCGCCTGCATGCCGGAGACCGTCGGGTCGAGCGGCGGGCCCGAGGGCACGCAGGCCGCCAAAAGCACCGCGGCCGCGAGAGAGATCCGTCGCAGCGTCATGCCGGTGCCACCTCGCCTTTCGGGTTCACCCACAGCAGGAGGACGAGCCCCAGCACGAAGAGTCCGATCAGCGGCAGCATGCCGAGCCGCGCGCTTTCGCTCAGCCACGTGGTCAGGCCGATCAGGGCCGGCCCGAGAAAGGCCGTCGCCTTGCCCGAAAGTGCGTAGAGGCCGAAGGCTTCGGTTGGGCGCGCGGGGGGCGCATGAAGGACCATCATCGAGCGGGAGGCCGATTGCAGAATGCCGCCCGCTCCGCCGATGATCGCGCCGCAGATGTAGAAGGTGATGTCGGGCACGGCCGACCCCTCGGCCAGCGCGATCCCCCAGAGGCTTTCGCGGGTCATCCCGAGCACCAGCGTGCAGACGGCGATCAGCGTCACGACGGACCCGACGATCACCGGCTTGGGGCCCAGCGCGCTGTCGGCCTTGCCGCCGAGCCATGTGGCCACCGCCGCGGTCATGGCACCCGCGATGCCGAATATGCCCACCTGCGTGATCGACCAGTTGAGCACGAGCACCGCATAAGTCCCGCCAAAAGCATAGAGCGCGTTCAGCGCGTCGCGATAGAACATGGAGGAGCCGAGATAGGCGAACAGGCTGATGCGCCGGGGCAGGCCGCGCACCGTCTGCCACAGGTCGCGCAGGGCGGCGCCGAAACTCGGGTGCGTCGCCGGCCGGCGTGGCTCCCGCACCCACAGGAAGAACGGGATCATGAAGGCGGCGTACCAAAGCGCCACGAGCGGCCCGACGAAGCGGGTTCCCTCGCGCATGTCCGGGTCGAGGCCCAGTGCCGGTTCCATCCCGACAAAGGTCCGCCCACTCTCGTCTTCGGCGAAGAAGATCAGCATCACGAACAGCGCGAGCACCCCGCCCACGTAGCCCCACGCGAAACCCGTGCCCGACAGCCGCCCGATGGCGCTTCCGTCGCCCAGTTCCGGGAGCATCGAGTTGGTGAAGATCGTCGTGAACTCGACCCCGATGAGCCCGATCCCGAAAGCGATCAGCGCCCCGACAAGGAAAGACCCGTCCGGCAGCATGAACCACAGCGAGGCTGCCCCCGCCATGTAGAAGATCGAGAAGAGCACGATCCACGGCATCCGTCGCCCGGTGTTGTCGGCGAATGCCCCGAGGATCGGCGCCAGAAGCGCGATGAAGATGCCGGACACCGTCTGCCCCAGAGACCAGAGGCTTTGGGCGCGGGCGTCGGCCACCTGTTCGGTCAGTCCGGACGCCATGAAACTCTCCGTGGCGACGGATGCGAAATAGGGGCCGAAGACGAAGGTAAGGCAGAGCGTGAGATAGGGTTGGCTGGCCCAATCGAACGCCCACCAGCCCCAGATGCGCCGTCGCGCCGCGAGCGGCAGATCGGCCAGTCCGGTCCGGGTCTTGGTGTCGGTCAGCGCGCTCATGCGTGCACTGTCCGTCTCCGTTCACGTTTTGTAAACGGTAATCAGATGTTAATGATTAACGCCGCATTCGACGCGATATGGCGCGTTTTCAGACCTCGGGCGGCCATGGCCGCGCGGTATCCGCGTCGGTCCAACGGGTTACCCAATTCGGCAGGGGCGGCGACACCTGCGACAGCCCCATGGCGTCCGCGACGCGGTCGGTGGCGACCAGTCTGCCGCGCTCGGTCACGCCGTTGCGCAGAAGCGCGTGGTTGCAGGCGGTGTCGCCCCGCCACATCGCCTGTTCGAGGTAGATGAACCGCGCGTCCCAGCCCAGAAGTCGGGTCCTGAGGTCGAAGCGCTGAAACGGACGGACCCGGGCGCGGTAGCGCACCGAACTGCCAGCGACGACAAGGCCCCAGCCCTTCGCCTTGAGCATCCGCATCAGGCCGGTGCGCTGCGCGAGGCCGACACGCCCGAGGTCGTAGAAGGTCAGGATGCGCCCATTGTTCATCTCCCAGAACATGTCGGCGTCGGAGGGCAGGCAGAGCATCGAGCGCTGATGCGTGTCGAAGATGCCGAGCGGCGGCTTGCGCGCCTCGGAGCGGAGGACAAGTGTCATTCGCAGGAACGGATACATGGACGCCTTCAAGCGCAACGCCCGCCCCGGGATCAAGCGCGCCGTGGCGTCACCCCGCGTCCGCTTGCACGGATGGCCTCCCCCGCCTATGTCACGATGCAGTCAGCCCAGTCACGAAAAGGCCCCGCCGATGACGTCTCTGTTCCAGATCCTCATGCTGCTTCTCGATGTGGCGTTCTTCATCGTGATCGCGCATGTGATCCTGAGCTGGCTGATCAATTTCGGCGTGCTGAACCTGCGTCAGCCGATCGTGGCGCAGATCTGGGACGGCCTCAATCGCCTGCTGGAACCCGTCTACGGCCCGATCCGCCGGGCCCTGCCCGCGATGGGGGGGCTGGATCTCGCACCGCTGGTCGTGTTCATCGCCATCTACGCGCTGAGGATCATCCTGACCAACAACGTGGCGTTCTTCCTGTAAGACCCTAGTTCGTGAACGGAGCCTCCGCGCCCCAGATCTCGGCCACGCGCGCATCGCGCCCGCAAGCGGTGCGGTAGAGGTCGTAGGCCACGGATTTCCGGCGCGGGCCGAACCGGGTCAGGATCACATCCTCCGATCGATAGTAATCCTGGTGGTAGTCCTCGGCCCGATAGAAGGGCGCGGCATCGCGGATGGGCGTGACCACATCGCGCCCGATGGTGGCCTCGGCCTCGGCCAGCGCGGCTTGGGCCGTGGCGCGTTCCTCGGGCGTCTCGACGAAGATGGCGGTGGTGTAGCTCTCGCCGCGGTCGCAGAACTGGCCGCCCGCGTCGGTGGGGTCGATCGAGCGCAGGAACAGGTTCAGAAGCTGCGCGTAGGGCAGCAGGTCCGCGTCATAGGTGATCTCGACCACCTCCAGATGCCCGGTGCCGCCGTTCACGACCTCGCGGTAGCTGGGATCGGGCACGGAGCCGCCGGCAAAGCCCGACACGACCTCGATCACGCCGTCCACGCGCTCGAAATCGGCCTCCACGCACCAGAAACATCCCCCCGCAACCACCGCCGTGCGGATGTCCTCGGCATGGGCGCGGTGTGGCGTGAGGAAGAGCGCGGTCGTGATCGCGGCAGTCAGGGCGATCAGCTTGAACCGGTCGCGAATGGGCATGCGGGGCATGGCGGGTCCTCCAAGTCTGTGCCATGGCTCGCGCGACGACGGCCGCGATGCAAGGCACATGGCCGTGAGATCACGGGACGTTGAAGTCGGTTACACCGCAGCGAGGGGGACGGGAAAATGAAGATCGCCATGTGGTCGGGGCCGCGAAACCTGTCGACGGCGATGATGTATGCCTTTGCCGCCCGCGGCGATTGCGCGGTTCGGGACGAGCCGTTCTACGCCGCCTTCCTCGCCGCCTCGGGCAGCGCGCATCCCATGGCCGGGACCGTGATGGCGGGCCATGAGACCGACCCGCTGCGCGTGGCCGAGGCCTGCGCCGCGCCGCCGCCCGATGGCCACGCGCATCTCTACATGAAGCACATGCCGCACCACATGCTGCCGGAGTTTCCGCTGGGCTGGGCCGAGGGCTGCGTGCATGCGCACCTGATCCGCCACCCCGCCCGCGTTCTGGCGAGCTATTCCGCGAAACATGACAAGGTGAACTACGAGGAGATCGGCTTCGACCAGCAGGCCGCGTTCTACGAGATGTTCCCCGGCCCGGTGGTCGACAGCGCCGATATCCGGCGCGATCCGGCGGCCATGCTGTCGCGGCTTTGCGCCGAGATTGGCCTGCCATTCACGGAGCGCATGTTGTCCTGGCCTGCCGGTCCGAAACCTTTTGACGGCGCATGGGGGCCGCACTGGTACGGGGCGGTGCACCGTTCGACCGGTTTCGCCCCCGCCGAAGGGCCCCTGCCGCCCGTCGCGCCGGAACATGCGGACCATGTCGCGCGCGCCCTGCCGGTCTATGAAGCTTTGGCGGCACGGGCGATCCGGCCTTGATGAAGGTGGGGCGTTCTGCAAGCCTGCCGCACGACCGACCGGGGATCCGACCATGACATCGCCACGAAAGCATCTGCCCATCGAGACGCCCGACACGCAGGGCGAGCGTCGCTTTACCGACGCGGGCGAGGCCGTGGCCTATCTGGTCGAGCTTTACGACACCGCGACGGCATTCCTGCGCGAGAGGTTCCGCGCTGTCGTGCAGGATGGCGGCATTCCGGACGCACGGTACCGGGCCTACTATCCCGAGATCCGCATCACCACCACCACCTACAGCCAGGTGGACACGCGGCTTGCCTTCGGTCACGTGGCCGAACCCGGCACCTACATGACCACGGTCACCCGGCCCGACCTGTTCGGAAACTACCTGACACAGCAGATCGGGCTTCTGATCCAGAACCATGGGCAGCCGGTCTATATCGGCCCCTCGACCACGCCCATCCCGGTGCATTTCGCCGTCCTGAACGACGCCGAGGTTCAGGTGCCGCAGGAAGGCGCCCTGGCCTTTCCGCTGCGTGACGCCTTCGACGTGCCGGACCTGCAGTCGACCCATGACGATATCGTCAACGGCTTCGGTTTCACGCACGAGGACGGCTCGGGCGCGCTGGCGCCGTTCACCGCGCAGCGCATCGATTATTCGCTGGCCCGGCTGTCGCATTACACCGCGACGCTGCCCGAGCATTTTCAGAACCATGTCCTGTTCACGAACTACCAGTTCTACATGGACGAGTTCGTCGCCTTCGCGCGCGAGGCGCTGGCAGATCCGGACAGCGGGTATCGCTCGCTTGTGGGACCCGGCAACGACGTCATCACCGAGGCGCACCAGCCGCTCAACCCTCCGTCCAAGCTGCCGCAGATGCCGACCTACCACCTGACCCGCGACGACGGGGCGGGGATCACGCTGGTCAATATCGGGGTGGGTCCGTCGAACGCGAAAACGGCGACCGACCACATCGCCGTCCTGCGCCCGCATGTCTGGCTGATGGTGGGCCATTGCGCGGGCCTGAGGAACACGCAGAGCCTCGGCGATTACGTGCTCGCCCATGCCTATCTGCGCGAGGACCGGGTGCTCGACGACGATCTGCCCGTCTGGGTACCGATCCCGGCGCTGGCCGAAGTGCAGATCGCGCTTGAGGAAGCGGTGGAGGACGTGGCCGAGGTTTCGGGCTACGACCTCAAGCGGATCATGCGCACCGGCACCGTCGCCACCGTCGACAACCGCAACTGGGAGCTGCGCGACCATGCCGGCCCGGTGCAGCGGCTGAGCCAGAGCCGCGCCATCGCGCTGGACATGGAAAGCGCCACGATCGCCGCCAACGGGTTCCGCTTCCGGGTGCCCTACGGCACGCTTCTGTGCGTTTCCGACAAGCCGCTCCACGGTGAACTGAAGCTGCCGGGGATGGCCTCATCCTTCTACAAGACACAGGTGTCACGGCACCTTCTGATCGGAATTCGTGCCATGGAAAAGCTGCGTGACATGCCGTTGGAGCGCCTTCACAGCCGGAAATTGCGGTCTTTCGAGGAGACCGCATTCCTCTGATCCGTCGAAATCGACAAAAAATCGTAACAAATGCCCCGTTTTTCCGCCCCCAGCGCACGCGAGGCGTTGTGTGCACCTACAATATTCGGTTATTTTCACGCCAACGGGCTCAAGGGCTCGGGCAGTATCAGGAGAAGAACCGACATGGCACAGAAACCTATGACCAAGACGCAACTCGTCGCCGCTCTGGCCGACGAGATGGGCAGCGACAAGAAAACAGCCGGTGCAGCGCTCGACGCGATGACCGCGATCGTGACCAAGGAAGTCGCCGGCGGCGGTGCCGTCACGATCCCCGGTATCGGCAAGGTCTACTGCCGCGAGCGGCCCGAGCGCATGGTACGCAACCCGGCCACGGGCGAGCAGATCAAGAAAGAAGCGGACAAGCAGGTCAAGGTGACCATCGCCAAGGCGCTGAAGGACAGCGTCAACGGCTGATTGCCGTCCCGAACCAATCGTGAAAGGGTCGCGCCCGGACGAAGGGCGCGGCCCTTTCTCTTTTCAGGACGGAAATGGATTTTCGCGCGATAGTTCTGGGGCTGATCTTCGCCCTCATCTGGTCTTCGGCCTTCACATCGGCACGCATCATCGTCGAGGCGGCACCGCCGCTGACGGCGCTCTCGTTCCGGTTCTTCCTGTCGGGCCTGCTCGGGATCGGCATCGCGCTTGCGCTGGGCCAGTCGTTGCGCCTGTCGCGCGGGCAATGGCGGGCGGTGCTGATCTTCGGCATCTGCCAGAATGCCCTCTATCTCGGGCTCAACTTCGTCGGGATGCAGACGGTCGAGGCCTCGCTGGCGGCCATCATCGCCTCGATCATGCCGCTGCTCGTGGCCGCCGCGAACTGGGGCCTGTTTCAGGATCGCCTTTCGGTGGCGGGGATACTCGGCCTGATCGCGGGCTTCGCCGGCGTGGCGATCATCATGGCGGACCGGTTCGGTGGCGGCGCCGATGTGACCGGTGTCGTGTTGTGTGTGCTGGGCGTCGTCGCGCTGAGCGTCGCGACGCTCACGGTGAAAAGTGCTAGCTCGGACGGCGCCAACCTGCTGATGGTCGTGGGGCTCCAGCTCATGGTGGGGTCCGTCGCGCTGCTGCCGCCTGCTCTGGTTCTGGAGACCTTCGTCGTCGACTGGTCGTGGGAGTTCATCGCAGCCTTCATCTACACCACGCTGATGCCCGGGCTTACGGCGACCTTCATCTGGTTCAAGCTGGTGGGACGGATCGGGTCGACGCGGGCGGCGACCTATCATTTCCTCAACCCTGTCTTCGGAGTGGCCATCGCGGCCGCGCTGCTGGGGGAACGGCTGTCGTGGTGGGATCTGGTGGGCGTGCTCGTCATCACGGTCGGCATTCTGACGGTGCAACTGTCGCGCGTGCGCAGCTGACGGGCGGCACACGGGCGATGGAGGATCTGCGCGCCGCGAACCCCGCCTATGACGCGGCGATCACCTTCATCCGCATGGATTGGGGCACCTACGGCACGTCGGATTACGCCCGTAGCCTCGGGGTGCAGCGGCGGTCCACGCTGATCCTCATGCGCGGTGACGACATCCTCGGCACCGTGGTCGCCGACACGCGGCGGGACAGTATCCGGGCGCTGATGGACCTGGCGCTGGCCTAGGACGTGCCGGTCGAGGCGACGACCGAGACGTTGTCGATCGCCCAGGGTGCGTTCGGTCCCGGCATCGCCTCGACCTCCAGCGACACGGCATCGCCCGGTTGATCGAGCAGAATCCAGACGGCGTAATCCCCCGCCGCACCGCGCTGCCGGATCACGGCGTTCGATGACCCGAACGGCATGGCGCCCTCGATCACGGGTTCGCCGTTGACGCGGACGGAAAACCCATCCCCGGATGCGGTCGCGGGCAAGTGCAGGTCGAAGGCCAGGCGAACCTGCGCGGTGTCCGGTGGCAGATCGAAACGTTTGGCGATTGCGCCCATGTCGAAGGGCCCATAGACGCCACGGGACCCCGAGGCCGCCCTTGCCGCCGTCGTCGTCCAGCCCTGGGCGCCGAAGCTGAAATCCTCGAACGCCACAAGCGTTTCATGCGTGCTCAGAACCTCCAACCCGCCGGAGCGGAAGGGCGTGCCCGGCTCGAGCGTCGGGGCCGTTCTGACCGTGGTGACGACCAGAAGCGCCACGGCCACGGCTGTCATTGCGATAAGCGACCAATCCACCGAAATATAGCGAGCGGACGCGCTTGAAATAAGCGGCGAGTCCATCAGACATCCTTAATTCTTCCCCAGTTCCGCCGTAATTGAGGTCAAATATGGCAGGAAAATGGCAAAGTTTGGGAAGAATGGCAGCATTGTGGCGGCTGGCGAACCAGCTTTCGTGGTGAGCCAGGACTGGCCCCGCCTGCGCGACAGTCCGCCCTTTCGCCGCCTTAGTTGGCTGTCAGGGAGACGTTGTCCACGGCGAAGGATTCGTCGTCGATTCCCTGATCGAGGGTCGATCCGAAGCCAAGTGTCACTGTCTGCCCGGGGTTCCTGACGTCCAGCTGCACCGACGCCTTCTGGTCAGGCCAGTCGGTATTGTAGCCGCTGTGTTCACGCGGTCCGGTCTCGAGCACCTGGAACGTGTAGTCGGGGTTGTCGCTGACCCATTCGCCCGTGACCCCATCGGTGCCGTAGTGGAACCGCAGGGACGCGGCGGGGGCGCCATCGACAAAGACGATGAATTCCTCGTTGTCCCAGCTGTCGATGGCGACCATGTCGAAGGTGAAGCTTGCCACGTTCGTTCCGTCCGGGATGTCGAAGGCGGAATGCACCGCTTGCTCACCGTTCGTGCCGCCATAGGGCCCGAGCAGCGACCCGAAGCCGGAGTCGTTGCTCACGACGCCGTTGATCCATCCCGGCGCACCGAGGTCGAACCCGCTGAAGTAGAGCGCTTCGGCCGCCTCCTCCATGACGCCGCCGAGCACGTCCGAGATATCCGTCGACAGCGACGACACCCCGTTGGCGACAACCGCCGCAGCCGCCAGCCCGAGCCCGACCAGTGTGCCGGTCAGGACGGTCCAGTCGACGGTGATCGCCCCGTCTTCGCTCTGGCAGAATGTCGCGAGCATTTGCATGCGCTCCGGTCAAGTGCGCCCCACGGGTGACAATGCGAATCGAATGCGGCGAGAATTTGAGACGCCTGTGATCTGTCCACGGCCGATTTGGGGCCGTGGCAGAAACCCGCCTAGCCGATATGGCCGCGGTTTTCGCCCACATGTCCGCGATGCAGCAGCAGGTGATCGAGCAGGACGCAGGCCATCATCGCCTCGCCCACCGGCACTGCGCGGATACCGACGCAGGGGTCGTGGCGACCCTTGGTGACGATGTCGGTGGCCTCGCCCGACTTGGTGATGGTCTTGCGCGGGGTCAGGATGGACGAGGTGGGTTTCACCGCGAAGCGCAGCACGATGTCCTGCCCGGTCGAGATGCCGCCGAGGATGCCGCCGGCATGGTTCGAGGCATAGACCGGCCCATCCTCGCCCATGGCGATCTCGTCGGCGTTCTGGCTGCCGGTCAGCGCGGCCGTTGCCATGCCGTCGCCGATCTCGACGCCCTTGACGGCGTTGATCGACATGGCGGCGGCGGCCAGATCGGTGTCGAGCTTGCCGTAGATCGGCGCGCCGAGGCCCGCGGGCACGCCCTGCGCCGTGACCTCGATGATCGCGCCGACGCTGTCGCCCGACTTGCGCAGGGTGTCGAGATACTCGGCCCACTCGGCGGCGGCGGTGGCATCGGGCGTCCAGAACGGGTTGCGCTCGATCTCGTCCGGGTCAAAGCGGTCGCGGTCGATCCCGTGGGGACCCATCTGAACCATGTAGCCGGTGATCTTCACCTGCGGGCAGAGCTCGGCCAGCGCGGCGCGCGCCACGCCGCCGGCGGCCACCCGCGCGGCGGTTTCGCGGGCCGAGGACCGCCCGCCGCCGCGATAGTCGCGGATGCCGTATTTCTGCCAGTAGGTGATATCGGCATGCCCCGGGCGGAACTTTTCGGCGATGTCGCCGTAGTCCTTGGAGCGTTGGTCGGTGTTGCGGATCATCAGTTGGATGGGATGCCCCGTGGACTGCCCCTCGAACACGCCGGACAGGATTTCGACGGTATCGGGCTCGCGCCGCTGGGTGGTGTACTTGTTCTGCCCGGGTTTGCGCCGGTCCAACCAGTGCTGGATCGCCTCGGCTGTCACCGGCACGCCCGGCGGGCAGCCATCCACGGTCGCGCCAAGCGCGGGCCCATGGCTTTCGCCCCATGTCGTCACGCGGAAGAGGTGGCCGAAGGTGTTGAAGGACATGGGACCCCGTCTTTCGTTTCGCTTCCCGGGGTTATCGCCACCGGCGCGGAATGCCAAGCCATGTCGCCTCTTGTCCCCGTCGTTTCGCTGGCATAGGTCTTGGGGCACCTCGGGGTGGCCGGACGTGGCCTGAGATGCGCAGGACGATGCGCGAACCCGTTGAACCTGAACCGGTTAGGACCGGCGGAGGGAAGGTTTCGGGACGTGCCACGCAGATGCACACAAGGTCTCGGCTTCACTTCGCCCGTCGCATGGAGGAGTGAACATGAGACACACCATACTTGCAGCGGGATTGACCTTGGTTTCGGGCGCTGCCTTCGGGCAGACCCCCGTGCTCACGGTCTATACCTATGACAGTTTCATCCCCGAATGGGGCCCCGGCCCGGCCGTCGAGGCCGCGTTCGAGGAAACCTGCGGCTGCGACCTGCAATTCGTCGGCGCGGGTGACGGCGCGGCGCTTCTGTCGCGCATCCGGCTGGAGGGGGCGCGGTCCGAGGCGGACGTGGTCCTCGGCCTCGACACGAACCTGACGGCGGCGGCGGCGGACACGGGGCTTTTCGCGCCGCACGGGATCACGGCCGAGGGGCTGAGCCTGCCGGTGGCGTGGGACGACCCGCTGTTCCTGCCCTTCGACTGGGGCTATTTCGCCTTCGTGCATGACACGAGCCTCGAAAACGTGCCCGGTGATTTCGAGGCGCTCGCGGCCTCCGACCTCTCCATCGTCATCCAGGACCCGAGGTCGTCCACGCCCGGCCTCGGCCTCGTCATGTGGGTGCAGCAGGCCTATGGCGACCGCGCCGGAGAGATCTGGGAAGCGCTTGCCGACAATATCGTCACCGTCACCCCCGGCTGGTCCGACGCCTATGGCCTGTTCCTCGACGGCGAGGCGGACATGGTGCTGTCCTACACGACATCGCCCGCCTACCACCTGATCGCCGAGGAGGACCCGACAAAGGCCGCGGCACCCTTCGCGGAAGGGCATTACATGCAGATCGAGGTGGCGGGCATCCTCGAAGGCTCCGACCAGCCGGACCTGGCGCGGGAGTTCCTCGAATTCATGCTGACCGAGGCGTTCCAGTCCGTGATCCCCACGACGAACTGGATGTACCCGGCAGCGCTTCCGGCAGAGGAGCTGCCCGATGGGTTCGACACGCTCATCACGCCCGAGCGCGCCCTGATCCTGAGCCCGGAGGAGGCCGCCGCGATCCGCGCCGACGCCATCGAGACATGGCAGACCGCGCTCAGCCGCTGAGCGCCATGGCATGGACGGGCGCGGCATTGACCGCGCTCGTCCTTCTTGCCGTTCTGGGCCCGCTTCTGGCCGTCGCGCTGGCGGCTGAGGCGCCGGGGCGGCTTGGCACGGCCGACCTTGCGGCAATCCGCTTCACGCTTTTGCAGGCGGCGCTGTCGGCGCTGGTCAGCGTCCTGGGCGCGATCCCCGTGGCGCGCGCGCTGGCGCGCCGGCGCTTTTCGGGGCGGCGGCTTTTCGTGGCGCTGATGGGGGCGCCCTTCATCCTGCCGGTGATCGTCGCGGTCCTCGGGCTTCTGGCGATATTCGGGCGGGCGGGATGGCTGAACGTGGGGCTCGAAGCCGCAGGCGCTGGCACCGTCTCGATCTACGGTCTGACAGGCATCGTGTTGGCGCACGCTTTCCTGAACATCCCGCTTGCCGTGCGGCTGATCCTTCAGGCGTGGCTGTCGGTTCCGTCCGAGCGTATCCGGCTGGCCGCATCGCTGGGGTTTTCCGACGCAGACATGCGGCGGCATTTCGAACGTCCGATCCTGCGCGCGGTGCTGCCGGGGGCGTTCATGATCATTTTCCTGATCTGCACCACCAGCTTCGCCGTCGCGCTGATCCTCGGAGGCGGCCCGCGCGCCACCACGGTGGAGCTTGCGATCTACCAGGCGTTCCGGTTCGACTTCGACCTGGGGCGCGCGGCGCTGCTGGGTCTGATCCAGGCGGGGATCTGCGTCGCGGCGGGTCTTCTTGCCCTGACGCTGATGCGGGGCGGCGACATGGGCGGGGGTCTCGACCGCCCGCCGCTGGACTGGCCCGGCGACACGCCGCGCGCGCGCCTCGTGGATGGACTCGCCATCACCGGTGCGGGTGCCTTCCTGCTTCTGCCGCTTGGCGCGGTCCTGCTTGAAGGTGTCGCGGCCGTTCTCGGCATGCCCGCGCTGGTCTGGGAGGCGGCGCTTCGGTCGATCATCGTCGCACTCGGATCCACCGCGCTTGCGGTCGGGCTTGCCGTGCCCGTCGCGATCTTCGCCGCCCGTGGGCGGGGCTGGGTCGAGACGCTTGCGGCGCTGTCCATTTCCGTCTCGCCGCTCGTGATGGGCACGGGGCTGTTCCTGATCCTGTTTCCGGTCGCGGATCCCGTGGCGCTGGCCCTTCCGGTCACCGGTTTCGTCAATGCGCTGGTCGCACTGCCCTTCATCCTGCGCGCGCTGATCCCCGAGCTGCGCCGCGCCGAGGCCACGCAGGGGCGGCTGGCCGATGCGCTGGGCCTGACGGGATGGGCGCGGCTGCGGCTGGCCATCTTCCCGCGACTGCGCCGGCCGCTGGGCTTCGGCGCGGGGCTGGCGGCGGCCTTCTCGATGGGCGATCTGGGGGTCATCGCGCTGTTCTCGGCGCCGGGCGCCGCGACCCTGCCGATGGAGATGTACCGGCTGATGGGGTCCTACCGCACGGATGACGCCGAGGGCGCGGCGGTCCTGCTGATGCTGCTGGCGCTGGGGATGTTCTGGGTGTTCGACCGAGGGGGGCGCGTGGATGCTGGGTCTTGAAGCGATCGAGTTGACGCTGGGCGCGTTCCGGTTGCGCGTTGACGCGCAGGTGCCACGCGGGCAGCGCGTGGCCGTCCTCGGCGCGTCGGGCAGCGGCAAGAGCATGCTCCTGTCGCTTCTGGCGGGCTTCCTCGTGCCCGAGGCGGGGCGCATCACGTGGCAGGGGCGGGACCTGACCCGCATGGCCCCCGCCGAACGCCCGATGTCCATCCTGTTTCAGGACGGCAACCTGTTTCCGCATCTGACCGTGACGCAGAATGTCGGCCTGGCCCTGCGCAGCGATCTGCGCCTCACGGATGACCAGACCGCGCGCATCCAGGAGACGCTTTCGGATGTGGGTCTGGGGGACATGGGCGGGCGCAGGCCCGCAGAGCTGTCGGGCGGACAACAGGGGCGCGCGGCGCTGGCGCGGCTCCTGTTGCAGGACCGGCCGGTGGTTCTGCTGGACGAGCCGTTCGCCGCGCTCGATCCCGGGCTGCGGACGGAGATGGTGCGGCTTCTGACGGCGCTCTGGCAGGAACGGGGCCTGACCTATGTGATGGCCACCCATGACCTGCGCGATGCGGAACGATCCTGCGACCGCATCTGGCTTTTGCAGGAGGGGCGCGTGGTGCTGGACCGGCCCGTGGAGGGGCTGCGGGACGATCCGCCCGACGCGCTCCGCGACTGGTTCTGAGAAACGAAAAACGCGCCCGAAGGCGGGCGCGTTTCACGGTGTTGGTCAGGTCGTCTGCGGAGATTACTCCGCCGGTGTGTCGGCCTTTTCGCGGGTCTTGACCGGCGCCCAGATCCGTTTGTTGGTCAGGTAGAGCAGAACCGAAAGGATGCCGAGCATGATGACTGCGGTGAAACCCATCTGCTTGCGCGCCATCAGCTTCGGTTCCGCCGTCCAGGTCAGGAACGCGGCGACGTCCATTGCCTGCTGCTCGATCGTGGCGGCCGTGCCGTCATTGTAGGCGACGCCATCCTCCCAGAGCGGCGGCGCCATGGCGATCCACTCCGACGAGAATGTCTCGTTCTGGTAGAAAATGGTGCCGAACTGCTCCTGCTCTTCTTCGGTGTAATGGGTAAGTAGCGAGGCGACGTACTCAGGCCCGCCCAACCCCCGAAACAGCGGGTTCAGACCCAGCCCGTAGGGCCCCGAGAAGCCCGCGCGTGCCTTGGTCATCAGGCTGAGGTCCGGCGCGGTTTCGAGGCTGGAAGTCGGGAAGTTGTCGTTCGGCGTGGCCGCGCGCCAGTCGTCGATCTCGGGGTCGTAGACCTCGATGAAGTTCATCTCGATATAGGCGCGGACTTCTTCCTCGGTCAGGCCCGGGCCGCCCTCGTCCGAGAGCGTCCTGAGCGGCACGTATTGCAGGCCGTGACAGGACATGCAGACCTCGGTGTAGACCTGCAGGCCGCGCTGCAGCTGGTTCTGGTCGAACCGGCCGAACGGACCCTCGAACGAGAAGCTGTAGTCCTCGACGTAGCCCGCGCCGCCCGCGGCGAGCGCCGCCCCCGAAGGGAGGGCGACCGCCGCGGCCGTGACTGCGCTGATGGCAAGTTTTCTGAACATGCTCATGTCGTCCTTTTCCTCACTCGGCCGGCGATGCGGTGGGTACGGTCGCGCCGCCCTCGCCACTGTCGGACTTGCCGTAGTGTTCCTTGAAGTCCTCCTCGATCGTCGCGGGCTGCGGCAGCGGCTTCTCGATCACGCCAAGCAGCGGCAGGATGATCAGGAAGTAGGCGAACCAGTAGGCCGATCCGATCAGGGCGATGTAGGGGTAGATGCCTTCCGCCGGCATCGCGCCCGCCCACATCAGGACGAAGAAGTTCACGATGAACAGCCAGAACCACCACTTGAACATCGGGCGGTAGCGGCCGGACCGGACCGACGAGGTGTCGAGCCACGGCGCCAGCGCCATGACCACGATCGCCCCGAACATCGCCAGCACGCCGAAGAACTTGGCGTCGATGATGCCACCGGTCAGGAAGCTGGTGAGGATCACGACCCAGACGTCCCCGTCGAAGGCGCGCAGGATCGCGTAGAACGGCAGGAAGTACCATTCGGGCACGATGTGGGCCGGCGTCACCAGCGGGTTGGCCTCGATGTAGTTGTCGGGGTGGCCGAGATAGTTCGGCATGAAGCCCACGATCGCGAAGAACACCGCAAGGATCACGGCAAGCGCGAAGAGATCCTTGATCACGAAATAGGGCCAGAAGGGCAGGGTGTCGGCCTCGGCCTCCTTCTTGGAGGTGCGGCGCACTTCGACACCCGTGGGGTTGTTGTTGCCCGTGGTGTGGAAGGCCCAGATATGCAGGATCACCATGCCGAGGATCACGAAGGGCAGGAGATAGTGCAGCGACAGGAAACGGTTCAGCGTGGCGTTGTCCACCGCCGGTCCGCCCAGAAGCCAGGTCTGGATCGCCTCGCCCACGAAGGGGATCGCGCCGAACAGGCCGGTGATCACGGTCGCACCCCAGAAGGACATCTGACCCCAGGGCAGAACGTAGCCCATGAAGGCCGTGCCCATCATCAGCACGTAGATCAGCATGCCGATGATCCAGGTGATCTCGCGCGGGGCCTTGTAGGAGCCGTAGTAGAGACCGCGGAAGATGTGCATGTAGACCGCGATGAAGAACAGCGACGCGCCGTTCTGGTGGACGTAGCGGATCGCCCATCCGCCGTTCACGTTGCGCATGATATGCTCGACCGAGGCGAAGGCCATGTCCACATGCGGGGTGTAGTGCATCACCAGGATGATGCCGGTGACGATCTGAAGGACCAGCGTGAAGGTCAGCACGATGCCCCAGATCCACATCCAGTTGAGGTTCTTGGGCGTCGGGATCATGATCGTGTCATACATCAGACCGATGATCGGAAGCCGCTTTGCCAGACCCTTTTCCCAGTCTGACTTCGGCTCGTAATGGTCGTGGGGAATTCCGGACATGTCTCGTTTCTCCCTCGATTAGCCGAGCAGGATCGTGGTTTCGTCCACGAACTCCGCAACCGGAATGTGCAGGTTTTCAGGCGCCGGACCGCGGCGAATGCGGCCGGCATTGTCGTAGTGCGACCCGTGGCAGGGGCAGAACCAACCGTTGAAGTCGCCCGCGCCGTCACCGATGGGAACGCAGCCCAGATGGGTGCAAACGCCGATCTGGACCAGCCACTCGCCGGTGTTCTCGCCCGAGAAATCGGCCATGGAGCGGTTTTCGTCACTGGCATCCGCCGACTCGTCGATATTGGGATTGCGGGACATGCGGTCCGGAAGGTCGGACAGTTCGACGGCGCGTGCTTCCGCGATCTCCTCTTCCGAGCGGTGCCGGATGAAGACGGGTTTGCCCAGGAACAGGACGGTCAGCTGCGTGCCGACGGCCACGCCCGACACGTCGACGCGCATCTGGCTTGCGGCCTGCACGTCGGCGGACGGGTTCATCTGGTTGACGAGGGGCCAGACTGCCGCGCCTGTGACCACAACGCCGGTTCCGGCCGTTGCGTAATACAGAAAGTCGCGGCGGGTGCCCGATGGGTCTTCTGCGTGTGACACGGTTTCGCGTCCCCCTTAGCTGGGTCCTGGCGCGCGGCCGGACCGGACAACAGAACAACGGTTGCGCTGAAACCTCGCAACCCGGCTGCAGCGGTGTCTATGTCTGGTGGAGATAGGCGTCTACTGGACAAACGCGCGCAGCAGGAACGAAATGTCGCAGGAGAATTGCCTTTTCGGCGTTTTGGCCGGCCGTTGGTCGGCTGTTGCGCGAGTTCATGGTATCGGATGCAAGCTCCGCTTGCAGGCGTCAGGCGAGGCGCTGCCCGGTCGAGGCATGATTCCGCCCGCGCGCGGAGGCATCCGCTCCACCGGTCAGCGTGAGTCGCATCACGCGGTGCAGGATGCCGGACCCGTCGTCGTATTCGGGCCCTTCCGCGACATAGCCCAGCCGTTCATAGAACGGGATCGCGTAGAGCTGCGCCTCGATCACCGATCCGGTAAAGCCCCGATCCGCGGCATGCTGCAGGACATGCGCCATCAATTCCCGTCCCAGCCCGGTGCCGCGAAACTCCGGCAGCACCGCAACGCGGCCGATCTTGGCGATGCCGCCGGCGGCGATCAGGCGGGCGGTTCCTGCGGGCCGGTCGCCGTCCATGGCGAGGAAATGGGTGCACGTCGCATCGGCGTCATCCCATTCCTCGGCTTCCGGGATCTCCTGCTCCTCGATGAAGACCCGCCTGCGGATATCGAAGGCGGCCTGCCGGGAGGCGTCGTCCCCCGCGATCCGGATCCTCATGAGGCTGGCGGCGCGGTGGCTGTCATCGATGGGCGCGCGGCGAAGCCTGCCTCCCATGTCGCGAGCCCCGGACGCCCCGAACGCCAGTTGCGGTCCGGAAATCGCAGGTCGAGATATCCCAGAGCGCAGGCCACCGCGATCTGACCCATATGGACGGGCCCCTCCAGATGGCTGAGCCAGTTGCGCTCGATGGCGTCGAGCGCGCGCTGGACCTTGGTCCATTGCGCCGCGTGCCAGTCGGGCCACCACAGTTCGGGCGGGCGGAAGCGCTTTTCGTAGACGATGCTGAGCGCTGCCTCCATGATGCCGTCGGCCGTGGCCTCCAGCGTCAGGACCTCCCAGAGCCGCGCCTCGGGGTAGAAATGGCCGCCAGCATGGTGGTCGAGAAAGCGGCAGATGACGTTGCTGTCATAGATTGTCGGCCCGTCGTCCCGCACCAGCGAGGGGATCTTGCCCAAAGGGTTGGCGGAGTTGACCCGGTCCTCGCCGCCCATGGGGGAGGCCGCGACCTCCACATAGATGACGTCGTCGAGACCGGCCTCGGCCAGCAGAACGCGGGTCTTGCGCACGAAGGGTGACGCACCGGACCCCAGAAGTTGCAGCATCAGACGCGCTCCATCTTCAGACGGCCGAGCAGGGTGGCATCGACCGCGACGCCCGGGCCGGACTGGCCGAGGCGGATGACCCGGCGAAGGCGCGCGGTGGCGTTCATCTGCCCCTCTTCGCGCCGCGCGGTCACGCCTTCGGGCGTGTCGTCCATCTCGTCCTCGACCGGTTGCGACAGGCGCCCGCGTTCCAGCCTGCGGGTGACAAGATAGGCCGTCCCGGCGACGGCGGCATAGCGCAGGGCGAGGCCGGCGATGGGGGCGAGAGGGAGGGCCATGTTGCGTGTCCTGTCCGGTTGTGCGTCGTGAAACATGTAGGCAAGCGCTCGGCGCTTGTCCATTTCCACGCGCGGTCCGCCATTGCGCATCAGGACGGCCAGTTCGGCAAGGTCCGGCGCCACGCCCGAGGACGCAATCGCCGACGCCGCGCCCATCCGCGCCGCGTCGGTCTTGGTCTGGTCGGGGTTCCACGTGCCCTGAACATCGGTGCCGGCAAGGCGGAACGGCAGGATCTGCCGCATCATCCGGTCCATCGCCTCGGGTGTCGTCTTGCGTGTGGTCCATGGCGTCTTGGGCAGACGTCCTTCGAACTCGGTCGAGACCGTGTCGAAACCCGCCCGGCGCGCTCGGGCCGCTCAGGCAGTCCGCGCCAGAAGCTGTCCGTCCCGCTGCCCGGTGATCACCGCCTCGACGATGCGGCCCTCGGGCTGATCGGTGTCGAAGACCGCTTCGGCAAATTGCGCGGTGCGGCCCATCCGCGGGGTTTCCATCAACACCGCATGAGTCCGGCCCAGCTGCGCCGAGAGGTGCCACGCGACGGCCTGTTGACCCGCTTCGCGCAGGCGCCTGGCGCGGTCCTTGATCACGGCACCGTCGACCGGCGGCATCTTCGCGGCGGGCGTGCCCGGGCGGGGCGAATAGGGAAAGACATGGAGCCATGTCAGGTCGCAGGCCGCGACAAGGCTGAGCGAGGCGGCGAAGTGGTCCTCCGTTTCGGTCGGGAAACCCGCGATGATGTCGGCGCCGAAGGTCATGTCGGGGCGCAGCCGCCGCGCCTCCTCGCAGAAGGCGATGGCCTCGTCGCGCAGGTGCCGCCGCTTCATGCGCTTGAGGATCAGGTCGTGGCCATGCTGCAGCGACAGGTGCAGATGCGGCATCAGGCGCGGCTCGGTGGCGATGGCGAGCATCAGGTTGTCGTCGGCCTCGATCGAGTCGATCGAACTGATCCGAAGGCGCGGCAGGTCCGGCACCAGCCGCAGGATGCGCATCACCAGATCGCCCAGACGCGGCGTGCCCGGCAGGTCGCCGCCCCAGCTGGTCAGGTCCACACCGGTCAGCACCACCTCGTTGTAGCCGCGATCCACCAGCCGCCTGATCTGGTCCACCACGACACCAGCGGGGACTGAGCGGGAATTCCCACGGCCAAACGGGATGATGCAGAATGTGCAACGGTGGTCACAGCCGTTCTGCACCTGAACATAGGCGCGGCTCCGGGTGCCGAAGCCGTCGATCAGGTGTCCGGCGGTTTCGGTGACGGACATGATGTCGTCGACCTGCACCTTCTCGGTGTCCCCTATGAAATCGGCGGCGATCCCGGTCCATGTCCCGGGCTGCATCTTTTCGGTGTTGCCGATGACGAGGTCGACTTCGCCCATGTCGCGGAAGGTCCCGGGCTCCGTCTGCGCGGCGCAGCCGGTGACGATGAGCCTCGCGTTCGGGTGCGCGCGGCGGAGCTTGCGGATCTCCTGGCGTGCTTTCCGCACGGCCTCGGCGGTCACGGCGCAGGTGTTGACGATGACGGCATCCTCGACCCCGGCGGCGGCGGACAGCTCCCGCATCGCCTCGGTCTCGTAGGCGTTCAGGCGGCAGCCGAGGGTGTGGAACACGGGGGCGCGGCGGTCCATCTAGAGGCCCCCGAGGAATTCGGCGGTCAGCACGCCGGAAAAGACATGGGTCGTGGGCCCGGTCATCCAGACCCCGGTTTCGCGCCAGTCGACCGAGATCTCGCCGCCGTCGAGCGTCAGGCGCACGGCGCGCCCGGTCAGTCCGCGTCGCACGGCGGCCACGGCCACGGCGCAGGACGACGAGCCCGAGGCCAGCGTCACGCCCGTGCCCCGTTCCCAGACGCGCATGCGCAGATGGTCGGGGGCGATCAGGCTCACGAACTGCACGTTGGTACGTTCGGGGAAGAGGGGATGCACCTCGATTTCCGCGCCGCGCGTCTCGAGGTCCACAGCCTCGGCATCCTCGACGAAGAAGGTGCAATGCGGGTTGCCCATGGAGGTCGCGACCGGATCGCCTGGAACGGGCAGGTGCAGCGTGTCGGCGGCCTCGGCCAGCGGGATATCGGCCCAGTCGGTCATCGGATGGCCCATGTTGACCGAGGTCAGGCCGCCGCCCGCGTCGCGCGCCTGCAGCATGCCGCGATCCGTCCGGATCGTCAGCTCGGAACACCGGCGCACCTGCATCTCGTGGCGCGCGATGCAGCGCGTGGCGTTGCCGCAGGCCGCCGAGAGCGACCCGTCGGCATTGTAGAAGGTCAGGCGCAGATCGGCCTCGGAATCCGGTTCGATCACCGCAAGCTGGTCGAAACCGACGCCCCGGTGCCGGTCCGCCATGGCACGCGCAAGGGCGGGCGTGACCGCGCGCGCGGAGACGCGCGCGTCGATCACGACGAAATCGTTGCCCAGCCCGTGCATCTTCATGAAGGGCAGGCCGGAATGGCGTGCGACGTCAGACATGGGCGCGCGTATACACGGGCCGCCCGCCCCTGCAAAGTGCGCCCGGTTTTTCCCTTGACGCACCTTGCCCGCCTGCGTAGGTAGCCCGCCTGAGCGGGCCCGTAGCTCAGTGGTAGAGCAGTTGACTTTTAATCAATTGGTCGAAGGTTCGAATCCTTCCGGGCTCACCACCTCTCCGCCCTCACGACAGCAAGCCATCGCCCACGAGCCGGCTGACGATTTCCGTCCGGCTGCGCAGCTGGTTCGGCTGCAGGTGGGCATAGCGCTGCGTCATCGCGGAGGAGGAGTGGCCGAGCAACTCCTGCACCTCGTAGAGGCTGACGCCATTGTTGATCAGCAGGCTCGCATAGGTGTGCCGCAGGTCGTGGATGCGCACATCCGGCAGACCCGCCGCGTCACGGGCCTTGAAATAGGCGATGTGGAAGCTGTTGTAGCAGGTGCCGGTGCGCGGGTTCGGGAATATGTAGTCGTCCGGGCCGACCCGTTGCGCCAGCTCCCGTGACCTCAGTTCGGTCCGGCGCAGCACATCGATCGCCGCTTCGCTCAGCATGATCCGGCGCGACCGGCCGTTCTTCGTCATCGGCACGCGCCAGAGCCCCGTCGCGAACTCCATGTCGCGCCACTTCGATGTCCGCGCCTCGCCCTTGCGCGCCCCCGTCAGCAGGAGGAAGCGGATGAAGAGCGACAGATAGGGATGGTCGATCCGGTCGCAAGCGGCGAGCAGGCGCCCGATCTCCTCCTGCGACAGGAACCTCTGGCGATAATCCCCGGTCGGCAGTTTGCGCATCATCGGCGGCGGACGCACGCCCTCGGGCAGCGCCCCCCAGTCGCGCACGGTGCGCAAGAGGCGGTTCACCAGGAAGATGTGCTTGTTGATCGTCGTGCTCTTGAGCTTCTGCGACACCTGCCGCCGGAGCCACGCGTTCAGCGACAGCGGCGTCATGTCTTCCCAACGCATCGGCCCGAGCGTGTCGCGCAGGTGCTTGTCATAGGTCAGAAGCGTGTGCCTGTGGCCGCGCGTCGTCGCCGAACAGTGCGGATAGTAGTGGTCGTCGAAGAACGCGTTGAGCTTTTCGGCTGGCTCGCAGAACGAGAATCCGCGCTCGACCGAAGTGACCCCCACTTCAATCTCGATCCTGGCGGAAGACATTTTTCACTCCTCCTCGTTTTGCCGTTTGTCCACAGCGGACCGGCCATCCGCCGCGGAGCGCGGTGAATGACAGATTCGCCGGATTGACCCATCACTGGGGTGGAACACGCGCTGGCGACGGAATTGGGCCAGCAACCTGTGGAAACACCGATTTCAAAAAGTCGATCCGCCTTTGAATGGGGGCGGACCAGAGGGTGCCAGTGTGGCTTGAGCCAGCTTAATTCGGCACCTGCTGATAAGTTTTGATATGTGTTCCGATAGCCTTTCACAACCGGAATTTGAATAGCAGTATCTTCGCTACGACTGCCCTTGTGGCAACTGCTGGCGTAGCATCGGCCGAAGTCGCACTGAGCGGTTCGGCACAAATGGGCATCGAGGGCGGCAACAATGGCGCCACCACCCAGTTCGTTCAGGACATCAACGTCACCTTCACGATGGCGGGCACGTCCGACAACGGCCTGACCTTTGGTGCCGCCATCGACCTCTCCGAGGACGCAGGTGACGTCGACAATGACGATGCTGGCGTCGCCATCTTCGTCGATGGAGAATTCGGCACGCTGACGCTGGGCGACACCGACGGTGCGCTCGACTGGGCGATGCAGGAAGTCGACTTCAACGGCGCGGCGTCGATCAACGACGACCACACCACCCATGCCGGCTTCAACGGCAATGGCGGTCTGGACGGTATCTATGACGGTCAGATCCTCCGCTACGACTATTCGTTCGGTGACTTCGCCGTCGCGATCTCCGTCGAGCAGGACGACAATACGGCTGATACTAGCGGCTTCGAATGGTTGGATGGCACCGTCGTTATTGTCGAGGGGCCGAATAATGATGCAGTGACGACCGATCCCATCTGGGGCATCGGTGCAAAATACTCCGGCTCTTTTGCTGGCGGCACCTTCGGTGTTGGTATCGGTTACCAGTTCTCCAACGATATCGTGACTAATGCTGGTTCGCAGGAAGCGTCCGTGCTCGGCCTCTCCGCGAATGTTGCACTGGACTCTGGGCTCTCGGGCGCCATCAACTATACGGCCATCGAAACCGATCTCAGCGCCGGTGATGGCGTGCACTGGGGCATTGGCGCGAGCTACACGTTTGACGCGATCACGGTTCATGCCAACTACGGTCAGTACGATTGGGAAGCGGCATCCACTCTCCCCGACTCCAGTGGCTACGGTCTGTCGGCAGCTTATGACTTCGGCGGTGGTCTTTCGGCCCACCTCGGCTATGGCTGGGGCGACGTGGACGGTGAACCGAACGAGAGCACCTGGTCTTTCGGCCTGAACATGACCTTCTGATCCAACCGGATTTAATAGAACGATGGGGGCGGGCTTTGGCTCGCCCCTTTTCCCTTTCTGAAATCCGGCTACCACCACAGGCTGGAATCCCCTGGCTCCATTCCTGAGTCTCCAGAGCTTCGGAGGCGAGAGATGGATCCGTTCAGCCGGGGTATGGATCTGGCGCATGAGCATGCCGGCCAGAATATTTCCCGGTAATCAATTGAGTCAATAAAATTAATCTTGGTTAACGCGCTAATACTCAAGGGTTCGGAGGATGAATTGGCCAGCGAAAAAGAACGGGCCTGCCTCGAGCGACTCGAGGAGGCGCTTCTGGAATACGTGGAGCGATACGGATTGACCGAGAAGGCCCGGTCGGCACTCGTTCAAACCGAGAAACTCAGGCAGGGCGACGCGAATCCGCCGCCCGTATTCCCACCTGCAGGCGAAGGCGAGTGACACGATCCGCGCGCGGACGCCTGTTGGCGCAGCTGTCGCGATCCACGCCGGGCCTGTCGCAATCCGTGTGAGTTCCCCGCGCGCGATCCGGTATGCAGCACGGCATGTTCCTGAGCGTTTTCGACATCTTCAAGATCGGTGTTGGCCCGTCCTCGTCCCACACGATGGGGCCGATGACGGCGGCCGCGCGGTTTCTCGACGACCTGCGTTCGGGCCGCGAGAAGGAGCCCGGCGCGGGCGCGCTTGCCGCGCTGGCCTGTTCGCTGCACGGATCGCTCGCCTTCACCGGCAAGGGCCATGCGACCGACCGGGCCGTGATTCTGGGCCTGTCCGGGTTCGAGCCCGCGACGCTCGATCCCGACCGGGCGGAGGTTCTGGAGGCGGAGGTGCGCGACACCGGGATGGTTACGCCGCCGGGCCTGCCGCCGCTTCGTTTCGTGCCGGAGACCGACCTGGTGTTCGACTATGGCCCGCCGTTGCCGGGGCATGCCAACGGGATGATCCTGCGCGCCTTCGACAGCGCCGGGAACCTCTACATGGAGGAGACGTATTATTCGATCGGCGGCGGCTTCGTGATGACGGCACGGGAGCTTGCGCGCGAGGCCCATGGCGGGGCGGACGCGTTTCACGATGAAAAGGCCGCCGCCGGCTATCCGCATCCCTTCGGCTCGGCCGCCGAGATGCTGGAGATGGGCCGCGCCACGGGCAAGACCATCGCCGAGATGAAATGGGCCAACGAGACGGCGGGCGTGTCGCCGTCGGAGGTTCGCCACCGCCTCGACACCGTCTGGCAGGCGATGGACGACTGCATCGAGCGCGGGCTGCGCATGGAGGGCGAACTGCCCGGCGGCCTGCGCGTGAAGCGGCGCGCCAAGGCGATCCACGAACAGCTGATCGCCGAGCGCGGTTCGAACCTCGCGCAGCCGCATACGGTCAACGACTGGCTCTCCGTCTATGCCATGGCGGTGAACGAGGAAAACGCCGCGGGGGGTCGCGTCGTGACCTCGCCCACCAATGGGGCGGCGGGGGTGGTGCCTTCTGTTCTTCGCTACTATCGCGACCATTGCATCGGCGCGACGGAGGAGGGGCGGCGCATCTTCCTGCTGACCGCCTCGGCCATCGGCGGGCTGATCAAGCACAACGCGTCGATCTCGGGCGCCGAGGTGGGTTGCCAGGGGGAGGTCGGCTCGGCCTCGGCCATGGCCGCGGCTGGTCTTTGCGCCGCGCTGGGCGGGACCAACGCGCAGATCGAGAACGCCGCCGAGATCGCGCTGGAGCATCACCTCGGCATGACCTGCGATCCGGCAGGGGGCCTCGTGCAGGTGCCCTGCATCGAGCGCAACGGGCTGGGCGCGATCAAGGCGGTCTCGGCGGCGTCGCTGGCGCTCAGGGGCGACGGCACGCATTTCATGCCGCTCGACAATTGCATCGAGGCGATGCGCCAGACCGGGCTCGACATGTCGACGAAGTACAAGGAGACCAGCCAGGGCGGTCTGGCCGTGAACCTGCCGGAGTGTTGACTATCGTCGCTGCATGAGAGGGCGGCGGGGTAAGCCTTCCTCGGCGCTCTCTACGCGTCCCGAACCGTATCCCCAGGCAGGAATCGCGGGTCGAGCTTCACCACTTCCTCGGTCAGTTCGTTTGCGGCGATGAGCTCGGCGGCGCGGCGGCCGATCTCGTAGCGCCGGCTGTCCATGGTGGCGATGCGCAGAGGCAGGCCGTCGAGCACCTCGAAGGAGTTGAACCCCGCCAAGCCGAGCCGGCCCGGGATATCCATGCCCTTTTCGAGACAGTAGAGCAGCCCGCCCGCGGCGTTGATGTCGGTGTTGTAATAGAGGAAATCGACCTCCGGGTGCCGGGTCAGGACCTGTTCCGTCATCGCCCGGCCGGTGCCGAATCCCGAGGCACCGTCGTAGAAACATTCCTCCACCGCAGTCAGTCCCGCCTCGGCTAGCCCCTCGCGGAACCCCTTGAGGCGCTTCTGTGCCCGGTGGTCGGCGTTCGAAGAGGAGCCCAGATAGGCGATCTTCCGGTAGCCGCGTTTCGCGATCTCGCGCGCCATGTCGCGGCCGGCGGAGACATGGCTGATGCCCACGGCCGCGGCGACGGGGTCCCCGTCGACATCCATGACCTCCACCACGGGGATGCCGGCATTGGCCATCATGGCGCGCGCGGCGTCGGTATGCTCCAGCCCCGCCACGATCAGGCCCGAGGGTCGCCAGGACAGCATCTCGTAGATCACGTGTTCCTCGTGCGCGGCGTCGTATTTCGAGGTGCCCACGACCGGCTGAAGCGGCGTGTGGTCGAGAACCGAGCCGATGCCGTGCAGCACGTCGGGGAACACCATGTTCGACAGCGACGGGATCACGACGCCCACGAGGTTCACACGGTTCGAGGCCAGCGCGCCGGCGATCTTGTTTGGTACGTAGCCGAGGCTGCGCGCGGCGGCGAAGACGCGGTCGCGGGTCTTTTCGGACACATCTCCGCGCTGCCGCAGGACGCGGCTTACGGTCATTTCCGACACGCCCGCCGCTTCGGCAACGTCGCGAAGCGTCATCTGAGGCTTGCCGTCGAAGGGATTGCGTCCGCGCAAATCTGGGGTTCCGGAACAGGAGCGTTGCAGACTTGATACGCTGCGCCGCCGCGTCGCCGCAACCCGGAGCTTGGCCGGTGTTGCGTCACCGCGCCAAATGGACCAGAACGACAGGCGTGGCCCCGTGGCTCAACTGGATAGAGCAATCCCCTCCTAAGGGATAGGTTGCAGGTTCGAGTCCTGCCGGGGTCACCATGGAACACCTGCGGATATCGGGTTTCGAAGGTGGGCGCGCCGCGTCCCACGGCCTTTCGCGATCAGCCATTTTCCAAAAGACCCGGCAACCGCACCGCGCTGCCGGCCGGAGGCATGCCTGGGAAAGCCGAAAAATGTAAGCGCGGCCGCCCGCGTCTTAACCGTTTCGTGGCGTTTCTGTCCCACGGTGCGCCCGGATTGAGTTAGAGGCGGCGAGCAATGGACCATCTGGCGCGAAAAATCGAGCAGTTCGATCTTGGAGGGGAGCAGGCCGCGTTGCTCGCCCGGGCCGGTGAAATCCTGATCCCGAGGCTCGATCAGATCCTCAAGGATTTCTACGCGCGCGCCCTTGCGGATCCGGTGTCGAAGGTCTTCTTCAAGGATGACGGGCGGGTGGATTTCGCACGGAGCGCGCAGAAGAAACACTGGACCCGCCTTCTGTCGGGGGAGCTTGGCGAAGGCTATGCGGCGTCGGTGGATCGCATCGGGCGAACCCATGCGCGCATCAACCTTCCGCTGGATGTCTACATGTCGGCCTACGCGCTGTCGTCGGGACAGCTGCTCGGCATGCCGGTCGACGCCTCGCAGGGCCGCATGTTCCGGCGCGGCAGCGGTACGTCAGGCCTGGTCGAGGTCGTCAGCCGGGCCTTCGCGTTCGACATCGAACAGGTGACCACGGTGGCTTTCGCCGTCTGGGGGGAGGAACAGGAGCTCGCCCTGAAATACCTGAACATGGCGATCGACGCCATGGCGGAGGGCGATCTTTCCCTGCGCGTCCCGTCCCCCGAGGAAAGCGATTATCCGGCCGCCTACGAAGCCCAGCGACGGAAGATGAACGCGGCCGCGGAAAACCTGGGTTCGATCGTGACACAGGTCACGCAGTCCATGAACCGCATGCTGGAAAGCGTCGATCGGGTGAACGGATCCGCCGACGACCTGTCGCAGCGTACGAACAGCCAGGCCGCATCGCTGGAGCAGACCGCGGCCGCCATGGAAGAGATCACGGCAAGCATCAAGCAGTCCGCCCTGGCCACCCAGAGATCCAACGAGGTCGCCCAATCCGCCCGCGCCGAGATGGAGCGAAGTGCCGATATCGTCGGACAGACCGCCACCGCGATGGAAGGCATCCGGAAATCGTCCGAGCAGATCTCCCGCATCACCGGGCTGATCGACGACATCGCGTTCCAGACCAATCTTCTGGCCCTCAATGCCGGCGTTGAAGCCGCGCGCGCGGGCGAGGCCGGTCGCGGCTTTGCGGTGGTGGCGGGCGAGGTCCGGACTCTCGCCGCGAACTCCTCGGAAGCCGCGAAGGAAATCAAGGACCTGATCGCCGCGAGCAGCCGGCAGGTCGAGGACGGCGTCAAGCTGGTCGCGGCGGCCCGGGCCTCGCTCGAGGACCTCGGCGGCAGTTTCGAACAGGTCGCGAGCCTGTCGTCCGAGGTCTCGACAGCCAGCGATGAGCAATCCCGCGGCCTGGGTGAAGTCAACACGAGCGTCGCGACGCTGGACGGCATCACCCAGCAGAATGCCTCGATGGTGGAACAGACGAATGACCAGATGCGGAAGCTCAGCGACCATGCGAATGCGCTCAAGTCCCTGCTGGCGGGTCTCAGGCCGGGCGATGCGCCGATCTCGAACGCAGCGACGGGTATGAAGATCGAGCCACGGGTCGTAGCGTTCGGGGGGGTCCTGAATAAACAGCATGGCGAACGGGATGCGAAAGTCGCCTGGAGAGAGTTCTGATATCCATGCGCCAGAGCCCATAGCAACACCAGGACACCGCGGTCGCGGCGCTTCCGACCGATCCCGTCACCGTCCGGAACGCGAAAGACGAGGTGGCCGCAGAAGCACCGGCAGAGGCGGACGACCCCCTCAGCCCCGCATCGGGGATGCGTCAGGCGCCGTCGGCCACGAACACCTCGGTTCCCCATGACCTGCACGCGGTCTGCAGTTTCTCGGGCAAGGGCCGATCCGAGAAAACCGCCTCGACATCGGCGAGCGAGCAGATGCGCGCGGGCGCCGAGCGGTGCAGCTTCGAGTGATCGGCCACCAGAAGCGGGGCGCGCGCCTGCGCGATGATGGTCTGGCTGACGCCCACCTCCTGGATGTCGTAGTCCAGCACGTCGCCATCCTCGTCCAGCGCGGAACAGCCTATGACGGCATAGTCGAACTTGAAGCTGCGGATCGCCTTTACGGTCATCGTGCCGATCAGGCCGCCATCGCCGCGCCGCACTGTGCCGCCGGTGACGACGACCTCGCACTCGGAATTGCCGGCGAGCGTGTTGGCGATGTTCATGTTGTTGGTGATCACCAACAGGTTCCTGTGGTGGCGCAGCTCGGCCGCCACCGCCTCGGTGCTGGTGCCGATGTTGAGAAAAACCGAGCAGTCATCGGGGATCTTCGAGGCGCAGAGCCGCGCGATCGCCGCCTTCTCCGCGACGAGATGACGGCGGCGATCGTCATAGGCGAGGTTCGCGGTGCCCGAGGCGACGATCGCGCCGCCATGGACCCGGTCGAGACGCCCCGCGCTGTCCAGTTCGGTCAGATCCCGGCGGATGGTCTGCACCGTGACGCCGAAGCGCCGGGCCAGGTCCTCTACCTCGACCTTGCCCTCGCGCCGGGCGATGTCGAGGATCTCCACCTGCCGAAAGGAGCTTTTCATGCCGTCCCCCTGGCGATCACGCCGAAACCCGCGCAGCGTGTCGTCGCGTGCCGTGCCCGTCAATCGCTTTCGGTTTCGCCCCAACCATGTTCGGTTTCGCCGCATGGAAAACGGGCCCAAGGGACAACATCTTGGCGGTACGGCCGGATCGGCGGGCGAGACGGGGCGGCGGACGTAAATGGCGGAACGGGACTACGACGCGATCGTCCTCGGAGCAGGGGGCGCGGGACTGATGGCGGCGGCGACAGCCGGACAGGCCGGGGCGCGCGTGCTCCTGATCGACCACGCCGAGAAACCGGGCAAGAAGATCCTCATTTCGGGCGGCGGGCGGTGCAACTTCACCAATACCGGGACCGGGCCGGAGAACTTTCTCTCGGAAAATCCGCATTTCGCGAAATCGGCGCTCAGCCGTTACACCCAGTGGGACTTTCTCGGCCTCGTCGAGCGTCACGGCATCGCCTGGCACGAAAAGACGCTCGGGCAGCTGTTCTGCGACGGTTCCGCCCGGCAGATCGTCGCCATGCTGCTGGAGGAATGCAACCGGGGCGGCGTCGAGATCCGGCTTTCCACGCCCGTCGGCGAGATCGGCCATGCCGACGGGCGGTTCCGCGTGGCGGGCGCCACGGCGCCCCGGCTGGTGATCGCGACGGGCGGGCCATCGATCCCCAAGATGGGCGCGACAGGCGTGGCTTACGACATCGCGCGGCGCTTCGGCCTTGATGTGGTGACGCCGCGCCCGGCGCTGGTGCCCTTCACGCTCGGGGAGGAGGACGCGCTTTTCAAGGCCATTCCGGGCGTGGCCTTTCCCGCCACTGCCCGCGTGCGCGACGTCGCCTTCGAGGAGGCCGCGCTTTTCACGCACAGGGGGCTGTCGGGTCCGGCGATCCTCCAGGTCTCTTCTTACTGGGCGCCCGGTGATCCCGTGTCTCTCTGCGTCCTGCCTGACGCGGCCGGGGTCCTGCGAGCCGCACGACAGGAGATGCCGCGCGCGCACCTGAAGGCCGCGCTCTCCCGTCACGTGCCGGCCCGTCTTGCCGACGCGCTTTCGGCGCGCATCGGGCTGACGCGGGAGCTCGGCAATTGTTCGGATGCCGACCTCGATGCGGCGGCCGATGTCCTGACGGCCCTCAGGTTTCGGCCGACGGGCACCGAAGGCTATGCCAAGGCCGAGGTGACGGCAGGCGGCATCTCCACCGCCGCGCTGTCGTCCAGGACGATGGAGGCGCGCGCCGTCCCCGGGCTTTACGTCATCGGAGAGGCCGTCGACGTCACGGGCTGGCTTGGCGGCTACAACTTCCAGTGGGCCTGGTCCTCGGGCGTGGCGGCGGGTCTCGACATCGCGGAGCGCGTCGTTCGGGCATGATCTGCCCGACCGAGGCGTTCGGCGCATGGGTCCGACCTGCGATCGTCCGGGGCCGTGCCGCCTTGTTTTCCCGATGAACCTCCCGGTTGGTTTCGCCCGGTTTCAAGCGTCTTCTTCCGGGCCTCGCCGCGCGGTCTGCTTCGCCCGGTCCGGCAAGGGCGAGGACCCCGAACATCGATGCGCAGGTGTCCGAGAAAAACTCCCGGTCCGGGTCGTTCGAGGTGTTGGCGAAGGGAAGTGCCTGTATCCTCGGGTTCGAGTTGGCTTGTCATGGCGCTTGAACAAAAACCGGGCGAACCGGCACCCCGGACCTGGACAGAAGGACCACCTGCCGCCAGTTTGGCGATCGGTCAGACCATTGGCCGGATCGAGGGGGCTTGTTTCATTGGCGAAGGGAAACGCCGGCGGGCCCGTCACTCGGCCGTGGCCATGCCCATGCGGCGCAGGACGCGTCGCTCCACGATGACGACGAGCTGGTAGAACAGAACGGACAGGATCACAGAGACCGAAGCGACTGTCCAGATCATGCCGTAGTCGAGATAGCCGCGCGATTGGTTCAGCAGGTTGCCGAGACCTTTCCCGGTCGCCAGCCACTCCGCGATCATGACACCGAGAAGCGCGCGCGGCACGGTCAGGCGGGTGGCCGCGAACAGGTAGGGGAGCGATGCCGGGATCGTCACCATGCCGATTTCCCGCCAACGTCCCGCCCCGTAGGCGCGCGGCAATTCCTCGGCGCTGCGCGGCACCAGCGCGATGCCCTGCGCAAGCGTCACGAAGGCCGGGAAGAACGTCACCGAGATGGTCACCCAGAGCGTCAGCGAGGGCCCCCGCCCGAGAATGAGCACGAGAAGCGGGGTCAGGGCGACAAGCGGCATCGTCTGCGTGATGAGCGCCACCGGCATGAAGGCCTCGATCGCCCTAGGAAAAACCTTCGACGCGATCGCCAGCGCGAAGGCGAAGCCCAGGCCCGCCAGCATGCCCGCCAAGGTGATCGGCAGGGTCTCGGCCAGGGCCGCGAGAAGGCGCGCCTGCGCCATCTCGGCCGTGCGTGCGAAGAACAGGTAGTCGATGACCCCCAGGGGCGTTTTCGCGATGAGGTCCGGCACCCCCGTGAGGCGGATGAACGCCCACCACATCAGGAACGGAAGGCCGACCGCGCCGGCGGCCAGCATGACCCGCGCCGCGCGGCTGCCGGTTTGCGCGGGCGCTTCGGGGATGGCGCTGTTGAGTGTCACGGCCCGCGTGGCCCCGACCAGGCGCCGGGACAAGAGCGCGAAGGCGCCGTAGCTCAGCCCCGCGATCAGGGTCGCCACCAGCCCGATCCCCCATAGCCGGTCGGGCTCACCCCGGCCGAGCGAGCCAAGCAGATAGGCCCCGAGGCCCCAGCGCCCGCCGCCGCCGAATTCCGCGAGTATGGCGCCGAGAACGGCATTGGGGGCGGCGACCCGGAGGCCCGCCATGATCGACGGCAGCGCACCGCGGAAGAGCACGAGGCGCAGCGCGTCCCGGCGCGAGCCGCCATAGGCGCGGATCAGGTCCGTCGCCCGGCTGTCGGCCTGGCTGAGGCCGATCACGGTCGCCGTCATGGTCACGAAGTAGACCCCGAGCGCCGCCAGCACGATGCGCGGCGCCATGCCCGAGAGCGTCAGGACGAGGATCGGAGCGATGGCGATCGGCGGCAATGCGAAGACGGCGATGTTGACGCCCCGGAAAAGCCTGAGCGCCGTGGGCGACAGCGCAAAGATCACACCCGCCGCGATGGCGATGACGTTGCCGATGACGAAGCCGGCGCCGGAGGCCGCGAGCGTCGCCCAGATATGCCTCGGATAATCGGCGCGGTCCTCCCACAGACGCAGGAGGATCTCGGTGATCCCCGGAAGTGCCCCGCCGGCCACGAGGTCGAGCCGGCCGACGATCTCCCACAAGGCCAGAAGGATCGCGGCGTTTCGCAGGCCGCTCCAGGGCAGCCGCGCCTCACCCGCCATGCAGCACCCCGGCGATGCGGTCGCAGGTCTCGTGAAACGCGGGATCGGAGAAAAGCCGGGGCTGGCGTGGCCGTTCGAAGGGGATCTCGACAATGTCGACGATCCGCCCCGGCCCGGCATGCATGACGACGACACGGTCTGCCAGGAACACGGCCTCGTCGATCCCGTGGGTCACCAGTAGCGCGGTGGAGCCGCTTTCGTTCCAGATGCGCTGAAGCTCGAGGTTCATCTGGCGACGCAGGATCTGGTCGAGCGCGCCGAAGGGCTCGTCCATGAACAGGACCCGCGGATGGGTGGCAAGCGCCCGCGCGATGGCCACGCGTTGCCGCATGCCGCCCGAAAGCTCGCCCGGAAGGGCATTCTCGAACCCCTTGAGGCCGACGAGGTCGATCAGATGCGCAACATGCTCGGAGGCGGCGGACAGCGGCCGGCGCAGGACCTCCAGCGGCACCTCGACATTGCGCCGGACGCTGCGCCACGGAAGCAGCGCGGCGTCCTGAAAGGCGATCCCCGTCAACCCGTCGCGGGCGGCGTCAAGCGGTGCCTTGCCCGCGATGCGGACCTCGCCCGCGTCGGGTGCCTCGAGCCCCATGGCGATGCGCATCGCCGTCGACTTGCCGCAGCCCGAAGGGCCGATGATCGCTGTAAAGGACCCTTGCGGGCAGGTCAGGTTGACGTCGCGCAAGGCCTCGACCACCCTGCCCCGCCCGGTGAAGGTCTTGCAGACCCCGGACAGGGCGATCCCATCCGGGGCCGTCATCAGATCTCCTCGAGGAGGGTCGTGTCGAACATGTCGCGGCTGCCGACGATGCCGACCTCGCCGAGGGCGCTGAGATTCGCCTCGATGTCGTCCTCGCTCATGGAAAGATAGCCGTCCGGGTGCTCCATCAGCGGCGCCTGCGCGTTGTTGAAGAAAAGCTCGTTCTCGATGGTGCGGCCCGTGCCGGCGAACCACGTGTCGGCCCAGCGCGGCGGCCAGAGGTTCGGGTCCTCGAAATTCACGTCCCAGCCGCGCCGCGAGGCCCTGAGCCAGCCGACCAGCATGTCGCGCTTCTCGGCCAGAACCTCCTCCGTCACGACCACGGTGTCGTTGTAGATGGTGAAGCCGTAATCGTAGAGCAGGAAGGACACCGCCTCCACGCCCTGCTGGCTGATGGTGTAGGGGACGTTCGTCGTGAAATCGAGGCTCGCGTCGATCTCGCCCTGGATCAGCGGGGTCGGGTCGTAGGCATAGGGGACGATGTTCACCTGTGCCGGATCGATCCCGTTGATCTGGAGCATCGCATTGACCGAGATGACGTTGACCGGCGGAACGGCGAGAGTCTTTCCGACAAGGTCCTGCGGCGTCAGGATCGGGTTCGAGGCCAGAGAAACCACGCCGATCGGGTTTTTCTGATACTGGGCGCCGATGATCTTGAACGGCGCGCCCTGTTCCACGATGGCGCGGATCGTCGTGTCGGGCGTGGTCAGCGCAAGGTCGGCGCGGCCGGCGATGATCGTGCTTTCGGGGATCACGTCGGGACCGCCCGGAAGATAGGTCAGGTCGATGCCTTCCTCGGCGTAATAGCCTTCATCGATGCCGATGAAGTATCCGGCGAATTCGGCATCGTTGATCCAGGCGGCCTGCATGGTGAAAGGCGTCGATGCATTGGCCGGGCGCCAGGGCATCGCGGCGGATGCGCCGAGGGCGGCGGAGGTTCCGAGAAAGCGGCGTCGGTTCAGTCTGAGGCTCATGGGAGGGCTCCTCTGGTTGCGGGTTTCGGGTGGACAGGCGGGTCAGGCAAGCCCCTGCAGGCGCTGAAGCTCCTGCAAGGGGGGTGTTTCCGCGATCTGGCGCGGCTCCAGCAGCGGCCATTTCACACCCCGGGGACGTTTCGCGCGCCGCTCCACCACATGGGTGCGGGTGGGCGTGAAGATCCGGTCCACGAGGATGTCGGTCTCGGAGGGCTGAAGCTGATCCTCGACCAGCTGCACGTCATGGACGACCGCGTGAACAGGCGTGGATTCGTCCACGAGGCCGAGATCGGTGAACATGCCCCATTCGAGGTCGAAGAAACCGTGACCCTTGCCGAAGCGCACGCCGTTCACCGAGACGGCGGAGGCGCCGGTCACGAGGTGGTCGAACCGCCCGCGCCGCGCGATCTGTTCCAAGGTGATCGGCTCGCCGAAATGCTCCATCCCGTCGAGCCACGAGGCATAGAGCGCCGCACCCTCCGGCACCTTGGCGGGGTCGAGAAACAGGAAGCCGCGATAGATGCCGTAGGTCGACATCACGAAGGGTTTTCCCGCCTCGATCATGCGCCGCCGCAGGTCCGTCAGGCAGTTGTCGGGCGTGATGAAAGCGAAGGTCGACGCGGCGTAGGACGGGTCCGCCACCAGCCGGTCGGTCGCGGTCCCGGAGCCTTCGAAATCCGGGATGACCTCCGCGAAGTTCAGATGAAAGCGGGTATCCGGCCTCGCCACATCCCGCAGCTTCGTCCATATCTTTTCGCGGATCACCTTGGAGGTCGACATCTTGCTCACACGTATCGTTTCAGTGTTTCATCATCCTGGAACAGACGTTTCATTCGTCAAGGGAATTCGTCGGCCATGGCTTCGAGACTGATCCTGCGAATCCAGGAGCGTTCCGCGCGCCTGACCGCAAGTGAGAAGAAGATCGCGCAGGTTCTCTTGCAGAACCAAGGTCTTATCGAGACGCACACGGCGACCGAACTGGCCAACCTGGCCGGTGTGTCGAAAGCCACCACTGCCCGTTTTTTCCGCAGTCTGGGATATGCCGATTTCGAGGAAGTCCGGCTACAGGCCCGGGAGGAGCGTAACCGGCGCGAGCCCTATGCCGGTCCCGAATCGGGCTACGAACCCGCGACGCTGGGCCGGACGATCTCCGATCACCTCGAACTCGAATTGCGCAACCTGACGCGCAGCTTCGAAGAGATGCGCTCGGACCTTCTGCCCGAAGTGGCCGCGATGCTGACGACCGCGCCGCGAGTCTGGTTCCTCGGCTTCGGCGACGAGGAGGGCGTGGCCTCGGTGGGGCGTTCGGTGTTCGCCCGTCTCAGGCATGGTGTCCACCAGCTGCAGGGGTCGGGCCAGTCATGGGCCGCGGAACTGTCGATGACCGGGCCGCGCGATGTCCTCATGGTGCTGACGTTCGAGCCGCGACCGAAGGTGCTGCGCCCGCTGCTGGCCCACGCCCGCACCACGCGCATGCGGATCGTCACCGTCACCGATCACGCCTATGCCGCGCAGGCGGAGCGGTTTTCCGAGGTCGTTCTGCCCTGCCATGTGGCGAGCTACGGCATCCTGCCGACCCACGCGACGATGCTCTCGGTTCTCCGACTTATCGCGGTGGCGTATCTGGGCCGCAACGCCGAGGCGGTCAGCCAGCGCATCGCAACGCTGTCCGCGATCGACGAGGAACTCGATCTGTATTGATCTTTCAGGTGCAACGGGCGTCATCAGCGCCAAAGGTTCAATGAACCCGACAGCGCTGATCGTTCCTGAGTTCTCTGTGAAATCTGGTCGGAGTGAGAGGATTCGAACCTCCGACCCCTGCCTCCCGAAGACAGTGCTCTACCAGGCTGAGCTACACTCCGACCGTGCCGCGCGGGATAGCGCCGACGCGGGGGCATTGCAAGGGTGTCAATCGCTGTCCAGCGCCTGGCCGCCGGGCGCCTCGCGCCGCTGCGTGCCGCGCAGGGCGCCGGACAGGAACGGCGCCACGCGTGGCGCGGACGGTGCGCCCAACCGCGACCGGGTCCGCAGCACCGGCGTGGTGGTCGAGCGCCCGCCCCGATCCTCGCGGAAGACGATGTAGATGCCGGAGGCCACGATGATCGATGTCCCCAGAAGCGTCGCCGGCTCCAGCGCTTCGCCGAAGAACAGCGCGCCGTAGGCAGAGGCCCAGATGATCTGGGAATACTGCATCGGCGCGACCGTTGCGGCGGGCGCGGAACGGTAGGCGAGGATCAGGAAATTGGTGGCGACGATCGCAAGCACCGCGATCACGGCCAGAAGCCCCAGGTCCTGCGCGGGCATTGGTTCGTAGACGAAGGGCATCGCTGCGCCCATCAGCACGAAATTGGCCATCAACGGATAGAGGATCAGGACGACCGGCCGCTCGTCCTGTCCGATCTTGCGCACGATGACCGATGCGAAAGCCCCCGTGACCGCCGCGATCAGCGCCGCGGCATGGCCCAGTGTCAGCTCCGTTGCTCCCGGTTGCAGCACCACGAACACCCCGCCGAGCCCGACCAGCACCGCCAGCCCGCGGCGGATGCCAACCCGTTCGCCAAGAAGCGGGATGGCCAGCACGGTGATCAGGAGCGGCGCGGCGAAAAGGATGGCGTAGACCTGCGCCAGCGGCAGCGCGGCGAAGGCGTAGAACGCCGCACTGCCAGAGATGACGGCCGCGGTCGTTCGCAGCGTCGTCCAGAAGGGATGCACCGGGCGCAGGTGCCCAGGCGCCGTGTCACGCATCAACAGGAAGGTGACCACCGGAAACCCGAAGAGCACGCTGAAGAACACGATCTGGAACGGCGAATAGCTGCCGCCGAGATATTTGATGATCGCGTCATGCGAGGCGAATATGCCGAAGGCGGCAAGGGCCAGCAGGACGCCTTTGTTACTCGGGTTCACGGGTCTGGTCCGGTCGGTCGGGGTCTGTTCCTGTCCCCGACCTTAACGCGCCATGTCTGCGCTGGACATATCGCCGCCAGGATTTCTGTGCGACTCCGTGTTGCGTGTTGCACGATCCACATGCGCGGAACGGCCCGGGCCGCGCATTGCAGGTGCGCCGCCCGAGGTTGCATCCGGGCTCAGCCTGCCGCCAGCCTGGCCACGATCGCGTCGCCCATCTCGGCGGTGGAAACCGGCGTCATCCCCTCCTCACCCAGAAGGTCGGCGGTACGCAGCCCGTCGGCCAGCACTGTCTCGACGGCCGCCTCGACCCGGTCCGCCTCATCCCCGAGGTCGAAGGAATAGCGCAGCGCCATGGCGAAGCTGAGGATGCAGGCGATCGGGTTGGCCTTGCCCTGCCCCGCGATATCGGGGGCGGAGCCGTGGACGGGCTCGTAAAGCGCCTTGGGCCGGCCGTTTTCCATCGGTGCACCCAGCGAGGCCGAGGGCAGCATGCCGAGCGAGCCGGTCAGCATCGCGGCAAGGTCGGACAGAAGATCGCCGAAGAGGTTGTCGGTCACGATCACGTCGAACTGCTTGGGCCAGCGTGTCAGCTGCATCGCGCCCGCGTCGGCGTACATGTGCGACAGCTCCACGTCCGGATACTCGGCGTCGTGGATCTCCTGCACCACGTCGCGCCACAGGACACCCGACTCCATGACGTTGGCCTTCTCCATCGAGCAGACCCTGTTGTCACGCTTGCGCGCCAGTTCGAAGGCGGAGCGTGCCACGCGCGCGATCTCGCTTTCGGTGTAGCGCTGGGTGTTGACGCCCACGCGTTCGTTGCCCTCGGTATGGATGCCGCGGGGCTCCCCGAAATAGACGCCGGAGGTCAGTTCCCGGATGATCATGATGTCGAGGCCTGCCACGATGTCCTTCTTCAGCGAAGAGAAATCGGCGAGCGCGTCGAAGCATTGCGCGGGGCGGAGATTGGCGTAGAGGTCCATTTCCTTGCGCAGGCGCAGGAGGCCGCGCTCGGGCTTCACGGAAAAGTCGAGCACGTCGTATTTCGGCCCGCCGACGGCGCCCAGGAGAACGGCATCGACCTCCTGCGCCTTTGCCATCGTCGCGTCGGTCAGCGGCGTTCCATGGGCGTCGTAGGCTGCCCCGCCCACAAGGTCCTCGCTCACGTCGAAGGCGAGTCCTCTCGTCCCGAACCAGTCGATGATCTTGCGCACCTCGGCCATGACCTCGGGGCCGATCCCGTCGCCGGGCAGGATAAGCAGTGAGCGGTCGGTCATGAATGGGGTCCCCCGTATTGTCTTGGCCGTTGGCGCATCGCGTAGTCGCAGCGTGGGGGAGGGTCAAGTCGACAGCGGCCCGTGGATCGGCCGGAGCCACGGCTAGAACGCCAGATCGATCCAGACAAGGCGATGATCCGAGGCGGCCGAAGCCGTCCCGGCCGATATGCCGAGCAGTGGTGCGTCACCGGGCCAGAGGATGCCGGAGTCCGTCACGGCGAGCGTCCGCGATGGCAGGAGATAATCCACGCGCAACTGGCCCGGACCGTCCTCGGGCCAGTCGGCTGTGACCATGCCACCATCCGGGCGGCGCGGCTCCGGGTCCTGCAGCCGTGCATGGGTCCGAAGGGCGGCAAGGCCCTCGCGCCTGCCCTCGCCGCGCTCCGGGTCGATGTTGAAGGTTCCCATCACCACGAAGCGCTCTGCGGACAAGGACGAACCCTCCGGGGTCCATCCGCCGAGATACTGCACCCAGAACAGAAGCTCGTCGGCATTGCGCAGTCCGTTGCGGTCCTCCGGCCCGTCGAACACGGGCGCCGAGGCATGGCTGGCCAGAAGGTTCAGCGTGCCGGCAGGCGTCAGGACTTCCACGTCCCACGCCCCGACGGAGTGCAGGCGCAGGATCGGGAGTGCTGCGGCCGGCGTCACGCCTTCGGCCGCATTCCCCGGCAGGGCCACCCATGGCAGGCCGGTGAAATCACGGACCCCGCCGATGGGAAACCGCGACAGGAGCGCCATGCCCCCGTCGCCTGAAAACAGCCCGTAACCATGGGCGTCCCGCGCCCGCCATGTGCGCCCGTCGCCGTCGAGATCGATGCCGGTCGGGCGCCCGCTGTTGGGCGCGGCGGCGAAAAGGTGGGCGTAGTCCGCGCCCCTGTCGCGCAACGCCTCGCGCAGCGCCGTCAGCGCCGCGAGCCCTGCGTCATGGTCCATGTCGAGGAGCAGGAGGATATCCGCATCGGCCGCCGCGATGATGTCGAGCGTCGCAAGAACCTGCGCGTCGTCCCCCGCAACGATGTCCCGCAGCAGAAGGCCGGGCCCGGCGCGGGACAGGCCGGTATGGAAAACCGCGATGCGAAGAGGGTCGGCGGCTGCCGGAGCAGGCAGCGCCGTCAGCGCGACAAGGCAGGCGAGGGCGGACCGTCGGAGCCGACCGATGCGGTCAGCCGGGCGCGGCGTTGACCGATCATGTCCGCGACCCGGGACATCGCCAGTCCGCGCATGAGCATGCTGAGCGGAATGAACATCCACAACGTGATACCCCAGACCAACGCATGCGGAGAGGACAGGACGTCGATCTTGACATGGTTGGCAGCCACGACGGCCACCACGGGAAGCACGAATGGCGCGAAAACCCCTAAGATCACGTTAACGAGGCTGTCACGGCGCAACCTTTTGACAACGTCTCCGCCGGTGGTGGGATCGAAGGTCGGCAGGTTGATCCAGACGTTGAAGGAGCTTCCGCGATTGGGCCACTGATTCAGCCGGATCAGAAGCGCGAAGCAGAAGATCGAGAACAGCATCACCAGTGTGGCGATCCCGGTCATGCCCTTGATCTGGCTGATCTGGAACGGCTCCAGCCCCGGCGGCAGATGCGTCTCGATCATCTGGACCGGGCTGAACGGGAAATCCAGCGCCGTGGCGACGAGCAGCCCGAAGGCGTTCACGATGAGCGCGAGGCTTGACCCTTCGCCGGGATTGGCGCTGACCACGAGGCTCAGCAGGAACAGGGTCACGAAGAGCGACAGGATGCGCACGCGGTTGAAGGGCGGCGCGTCGCGAAACTCGATCAATCCCGGGTAGGTCGCGGCGTATTCCATGCCCACGAAAACACCGAGCGCCAGCGCGACGAGTGTCACGACCTGACTGCCCTCCGGCGTTGTGCCGGGGATCAAGAGCGACGGAGTCGCGATCACGACTACGGCGATCAGCGCTCGGGCCACTGCACCTACGAGCTGGGTCAGCACGAACTCTACCTCAATCTCGAAGTCGGTTGATCCAACTTCGTAGTTATTGAATCAGTCCGGTGCGTGTCCCACTCGGTCCAAAATTGCGTTAATGCTTCTGGATTGCGACACAAACCGCCCGATTTTTGCCACAAATCTGCCCAAGTTCGGTGGTGCGCGCAACAGGCGCGGGCCCACACCTATCGAAGGCGGTCGCGATTGACCGCCACACTGTGCTGCATTTGCATCAGTGAGCTTCCCCAACAGGGGCAGTGGGTTAGACCCAGGGGCGGGCCTGCGCGGCCTCGGTTTCGAACGCGTCGATCGCGGCGGCCTTTTCCAGCGTCAGGCCGATATCGTCGAGACCGTTGAGCAGGCAGTGCTTGCGGAAGGGGTCGACATCGAACGCGATCGATCCGCCGTCGGGGCCGGTGATCGTCTGGCTCTCGAGATCGACCGTTATCACGGCATTCGAACCGCGGCTGGCGTCGTCCATCAGCTTGTCCACGTCCTCCTGCGGCAGGACGATGGGCAGGATACCGTTCTTGAAGCAGTTGTTGAAGAAGATGTCCGCGAAGGATGGGGCGACCACGCAGCGGATGCCGAAATCCAGGAGCGCCCACGGCGCGTGTTCCCGCGACGATCCGCAGCCGAAGTTTTCGCCGGCCACGAGGATCTGCGCCTCTCGATAGGCGGGCTGGTTCAGCACGAAATCCGGGATCTCGTTGCCGTCGTCGTCATAGCGCATCTCGTCGAACAGGTTCTTTCCGAGGCCCGAGCGCTTGATCGTCTTCAGGAACTGCTTGGGGATGATCATGTCGGTGTCGACGTTGATCTGGGGCAGCGGCGCGGCGACGCCGGTCAACTTGGTGAACTTGTCCATGGCGGCTCTCCTGTCAGACGGGTGTTGCGATACCGCGCCCGCGCCCGGTGGGCAAGCCGGTCAGGGTGCGCTTTCAAGGCGCGGGACCTCGAAAGTCAGGCTGGCCCACAGCGTGCGCCATTCGGCGGGGTCGGGGCCTTCGGCGTCCTCCACCGGCTCCAGCGTCACGGCGTTGATCAGGTATTCCATGCCGCGACTGACCGAAACCACGACGATGCCGTTTCCATCGGTCTGGTAGAGCGTAAGCTCCGCCTCGCCGCGGCTGCCGTCTTCGTTGACGCTACGGGCGAAGACCTCAACCTGCGACATGCCGCGCGGCTCTCCGTCGAGCCAGAGCTGCACCGGCAGCGCGCCGGCAAGATCGTCGGTATAGGGGTTGGCGAGGGCGACGAGTTCCGTGCGCAGGCCGACGACGCTGTCCTCGCCGCGCCCATGGCCGATGGCGACGAGCGACTTGGCGTAGCGGATGTAATCCTCGCGCACGTCGATCCGGTCGAGGCCGCGCTCGTCCTGCAAGGCGTCCAAGTCGCCCAGCCCCTTGTGTTCCGCGAAGGCTGTGAAGCGATCCCATTCGTCCCAGGTCAGGTCCTGCGCTGCGGTCTCGTGCACGATGATGGCAAGGCCTTCGGGCAGCTCCTCGGTATTGAGTGCCGGGATGTCGCCGATCCGGCCCTCGACCGGGAACGCACCTTCCGGCGTAATGACCTCGAAGCGGGCGAAATTGCGCGGCAGGTAGCTCTGGGCTGCGCCGCGAAACTCCTCGCCCACGCGAAGGTTGGCGAGCACGCCATCCCCTGCTGCCGCGCGATAGGCTTCGGGCGAGATCCAGAATTCATGCGCATCGCCCTTGTCGGCCCCTGCGAAGAGGGCGAGTAATGCGGCCAGCGCCAGACGGAGCATGATAACGTGTCCTTTCTCATCCGGGCCCTGTCCTGTTGCCGATATGTCCTGATGTCAATGGCAATGGCGCTTGCGGTCGGACCGGTCCAGGCGCACGAGATCCGCCCCACCATCGCGGATGTGGAGGTCGGGCAGGACGCGGTGATCCTGTCGCTGCGCATCGCGCTTGAGCCGCTGATCGCAGGGATCGACCTTTCGGCGGTGGACGATACCGACAACGCTCCCGAGGCGGCGATCTACGACCGGTTGCGCGCGCTGGGTCCCGAGGCGCTGGAGGCCGCGTTTCGCGACGCCTGGCCGAGGATCTCCCGCGGGCTGCTCCTTTTTGTGGAAGGTGCACGCCTGACGCCCGAGATCGCCGACCTGCAGATCCCCGCCGTGGGTGACCTCGACCTGCCGCGGGATTCGATCCTGACCGTTTCGGCGACGCTGCCACCCGGCGAGGCCGGGGTCGAGATCGGGGTGGCGCCCGGATGGGGCACCTTCATCCCGCGCCAGGTCGGCGGTGGGGAAGGCGCCTACGAGGGGTTCCTTGCCGGTGGCGAGCTGACCCCGCCCCTGCCGCGGGCCGATGTCCTGACCGAAGGGACGGGGGCGGTGTTCCTGCGCTACATCGGGGCGGGGTTCGAGCACATCGTGCCGCTTGGCCTCGATCATATCCTGTTCGTGCTGGGGCTGTTCTTCTTCGCGACGAAACTGGGCCCGCTGCTATGGCAGGTGACGGCCTTCACGGTCGCTCATACCGTCACCCTGGCGCTGGCCGCCACGGGGGTCGTGTCCGTCCCGGCCAGTGTCGTGGAGCCGCTGATCGCCGCGACCATCGTCTATGTCGGGATCGAGAACACCGTCGGGCGCCGGAATGTCCGGGGGCGCACCGCGCTGGTCTTCGCCTTCGGGCTTCTGCACGGGCTGGGCTTCGCCTCGGTGCTTGGCGATTACGGGATTGCGGCCGAGCGGTTCGCCGCGGCGCTCATCGGCTTCAACATCGGGGTGGAGGTTGGCCAGCTTGCCGTCATCGGCATGGCCTTCGCGCTGGTCGGCTGGTTCATTCATCGCAGCTGGTACCGGACGGCCATCGCGATCCCGGCCTCTCTGGTCATCGCCGCCGTTGGGGCCTATTGGCTGGTTGAACGCACGCTTTCTTGACGGCATTTTCATGCTCTGCTTTCTGGCTCAGAACCGGCGCTGGCTCGCCACGGGCCTGCTGCTCGCCTTCGGGTCGTCCTTCGGGCAGACCTGGTTCATCTCGCTCTTCGCCGGCGAGATCCGGGCCGAATACGGCCTGTCGGACGGGGACTGGGGCCTGATCTATACGGTCGCCACGCTTGGCTCCGCCGGTTTGCTGCTGGGGCGCGGGTCATGGGCCGACACGGTGCGCCTGTCCCTTCTGGCCCCGATGATCGCGGGGGCCTTCGCCGGTGCTGCGGCTCTCATGGCGCTGGGACAGTCGATCTGGACGCTGGGCATCGCGGTGTTCCTGTTGCGCTTCTGCGGGCAGGGAATGTTCAGCCACATCAAGATGACGGCCATGGCGCGCTGGTTCGTGGCAACGCGCGGCCGGGCGATGGCGCTGACCAATCTCGGCTACCCGCTGGGAGAGGTGCTGTTGCCGCTGCCGGCGGTGCTGATGCTGGCCGCGATCGGCTGGCGCGCCTCCTGGGGTGTGGTCGCGGCGGTGATCGTGCTGGTCGTCCTGCCGCTGCTCGTCTGGCTGCTGGCGCAAGACCGCGCGCCGCAGGGCAGTGCCGAGGCGACCGGCGCGCCCGGCCTCGGCGGGCGGCACTGGCAGCGCTCCGAGGTGCTGCGGCACTGGCTGTTCTGGGCGCTGGTGCCTCTGCTGCTGACGCCGGGTTTCATCGGCACGGTGCTCTTCTTTCACCAGGTTCACGTGTCCGAGGTGAAGGGCTGGAGCCTTGCGGCCATGGCGCCGGGGTACCCGGCCTATGCCGCGGCGACCGTGACCACGGCCTTCATTACCGGCTGGGCCTGCGACCGTTTCGGGCCCGCGCGAATGCTGCCGATCATGGTGGTGCCCATGGCGCTGGGCATCTGGCTGATCGGCCCGGCGGAGACACCTCTGGGCTGGATCGCGGCGCTTGGCATCACCGGCGTGACGCAGGGCATTGCGGGAACCACATGGGGCACGCTGATGCCCGAGGTCTACGGGACGAACCACCTCGGCTCCGTCCGGGCGATGGCCACGGCGCTGATGGTCGTCTCGACGGCGATTGGGCCAGGGATCACGGGGCTGGCCATCGACTGGGGCGTGTCCTTTCCGCAGCAGGCGATCTTCATGGCGCTGTGGTGCGTGGCGCTGAGCGCGGCGATGGTGCCGGTCATGCGGCGGATCGTGGCCGAACCCTGAGAGGCCCGGCCACGGATCGCATCACATCAACTCGCGCACATCCGTCAGGCGGCCGGTGACCGCCGCCGCCGCCGCCATCGCGGGGCTCATCAGGTGGGTGCGACCGCCGCGGCCCTGACGGCCCTCGAAGTTGCGGTTCGACGTGGCCGCGCAACGCTCTTCCGGCGAGAGTTGGTCGGGGTTCATGGCAAGGCACATGGAACAGCCCGCCAGACGCCATTCGAAACCGGCCTCCTTGAAGATGTCGGCCAGCCCCTCCTCCTCGGCCTGGGCACGGACGAGGCCCGAGCCCGGGACGACCATGGCCCGAAGCCCCTCCTTGATCTTCCTGCCCTTCAGGATCGCTGCCGCGGCGCGCAGATCCTCGATCCGGCCGTTGGTGCAGGAGCCGATGAAGACCGTGTCGATCTCGATCTCGGAAAGCGGCGTTCCCGGGGTCAGGCCCATGTAGTCGAGCGAGCGTTTCGCGGCCGAGACCTTGCCGCCCCGGAAATCCTCCGGCGCGGGAACGCTGCCCGTGATCGGCAGCACGTCCTCGGGCGAGGTCCCCCAGGTGACGACCGGCGCGATATCCTCGCCGCGGATCGTCACGACCTTGTCCCAATGGGCGTCGTCGTCGGATTTCAGCGTCTTCCACCACGCAAGCGCGGCTTCCCACTGGGCGCCCTTCGGTGCATGGGGACGGCCCTTGACGTAGGCGAAGGTGGTTTCGTCCGGCGCGATCAGGCCGGCGCGCGCGCCGCCCTCGATCGCCATGTTGCAGACGGTCATCCGGCCTTCCATCGACAGCGACCGGATCGCCTCGCCGCAATACTCGATGACATAGCCGGTGCCGCCCGCCGTGCCGGTCTTGCCGATGACGGAAAGCGTGATGTCCTTGGCGGTGACACCGGGCGCCAGTTGCCCCGTGATCTCCACCTTCATGTTCTTGGACTTCTTCTGGATCAGCGTCTGGGTGGCCAGCACATGCTCCACCTCGGAGGTGCCGATCCCGTGCGCCAGCGCGCCAAATGCGCCATGGGTCGCGGTGTGGCTGTCGCCGCAGACCACGGTCATGCCCGGCAGGGTCCAGCCCTGTTCGGGGCCCACGATATGCACGATCCCCTGCCGCACGTCGCTGACGGGATAATAGTGGATGCCGAAATCCCTGGCGTTCGTGTCGAGCGCGGCGACCTGGATGCGGCTGTCCTCGGTCATGTTCTCGGGGTTCTCGCGGCCCAGCGTCGTGGGGACGTTGTGGTCCGGCACGGCGATGGTCTTGTCGGGCGCGCGCACGGTGCGGCCGGTCATGCGCAGCCCCTCGAAGGCCTGCGGGCTGGTGACTTCGTGGACGAGATGGCGGTCGATATAGAGCAGGGAGGTGCCGTCCTCGGCCTCATGCACGAGATGGGCGTCCCAAAGCTTGTCGTAGAGCGTCTTGCCGGTCATGGTGAGGGTCCTCTGCCCGGTGGATGTTGCGATGCGTTGCGTCGGGGTCAAGCCCCGCGCGTTCGCCCCCGGTCCGAAAGGCGCGCACCGAAGAATCGCCAGGGCAGGCGCGCGTGGTCGTCCATATCGAGAAACCGGGTCATCGCGCCGGGGATATACCGCTCGATCTGGCTTGCCAAGGGCGTCGCGACCGGGGTCAATTCGGATGGCGGGCACGCGATGCGTCCCGCCGGAAAGGAACCTGATGGAACCTGACGAAAGCCCGGGGCCGGGTCAGAACCCGCTCGACCCCCTGCTGGAGCAGTCGACGCAGCTCGGACAGCAGGCGATGGTCTTTGCCGAAGGATTGCTGCGGCCCTGGAATGCCTACCAACTCCTGATCGTAGCGGCGGTCCTTGTCCTCGCATGGGCGCTCAAGGCGGTGCTCGGCCCCCGTATCCGCGCCTGGATGGCAAGGCGGGAGGGCTGGCCCACATGGCGCATGCGCATCCTCGTCGTCGTGCACCGGCGGCTGCTGATGATCTTCTTCGTCCTGTTGATCTGGCTGACGGTCTGGATCATGCGAGAGGTCACCTGGCCCTCGCGCAGCTATCTGATGACGATCATCGCCGAGCTCGCCACAGCATGGTTGTTCGTCACCTTCGCCACGCGGCTGATCCGTTCCGTTTTTGTCCGGACGGTCGTGCGCTACGCGGCATGGATCTACGTGACGCTCGCCATCCTGAACCTGCGCGACGACGTGTCGAACATGCTGGACGGGATCGGCTTCAACCTCGGCGAGATGCGCCTTTCGCTGCTGCTGCTGCTGCAGGCGGCGATCGTCCTTGCACTGCTGATCGCGGGCGCGCGCCTGATCACGCAGACGATGGCGGTCCGGATCGAGCGGAACGAGGACATCTCGCCCTCGATGCGGGTGCTGGCGGTGAAGTTCCTGCAGGTCGCGCTTTACGGCGCTGCCATCGTGATCGGCCTGCGCGCGGTCGGTGTCGACCTGACCGGCCTTGCCGTTCTGTCCGGGGCGATTGGCGTCGGCCTTGGTTTCGGCCTGCAGAAGGTGGTGTCGAACCTCGTCTCGGGGATCATCATACTGCTCGACAAGTCGATCAAGCCCGGGGACGTCATCAGCCTCGGCGACACGTTCGGGTGGATCCAGACCCTCGGCGCCCGCTACGCCAGCGTCGTGACCCGGGAGGGGAAGGAGTACCTGATCCCGAACGAGGATCTCATCACCAACCAGGTGGTGAACTGGTCCCATTCCAACCAGTTCGTCCGCCTCGATATCCATTTCGGCACGTCCTACGGCGATGACCCGCACCTCGTGCGCCGCATCGCGGTGGAGGCCGCCCAGAGCGTCGATCGCGTTCTGCGCAGCAGACCGCCGGTTTGCCACATCACCGGCTTCGGCGATTCCAGCGTCGACTATATCCTGCGGTTCTGGATCAGCGACCCGACCGGGGGTCTGACCAATATCCGGGGCAACGTCTTTCTCGCGCTTTGGGATGCCTTTCAAGCCAACGGCATCTCGATCCCCTTCCCGCAGCGCGAGGTCCGGATGCTCGAGGACGGGACGAAATCCTCAGCCTGAAAGCGATTTCGTGGTCGAGAGCATCTTCGTGTCGAGCACCAGTTCGATCAGGTGCAGGCCACCCTGCCGCGCCACCTCGAAGGCCGGGCCGAACGCTTCCGTTTCCGTGATCCTGTGCCCGGTGCCGCCATAGGCACTGGCCAGTTGCACGTAATCGGGGTTGAAAAGCTCGGTGCCGGACACGCGCCCGGGGTAGTGCTTTTCCTGATGCATGCGGATGGTGCCGTAGCGGCCGTTATTGGCGATGATCACGATGATGTCGGCGCCATGCTGGCGCGCGGTGGACAGCTCCTGGATGGTCATCTGCAGGCAGCCGTCGCCCGCGAGGCAGACCACCGTGCGCTCCGGATGCCGAAGCTTCGCGGCCACGGCGGCGGGCAGGCCGTAGCCCATCGACCCGGAGGTCGGCGCAAGTTGCGTGCCGCGCTGCCGCCAGCGGTAGTAGCGATGCAGGAACGCGGCGTAGTTGCCCGCGCCGTTGGTCAGGATCGTCTCGGGGCCCGCGTGGTCGCGCAGCCAGAGGATCACCTCTTCCAGCTTGACCGCGCCGGGTGTCTCCTGCGGGTCCTGCCAAGCCTCGTACTCCGCGCGCGCCGCCGCCGCCCCGCGATCATGGCTTGGCACGTAGGGAAGATGCGTCAGCAGATCGTTCAAAAGGTGGGAGGGACGCGCCGTGATCGCGACGCGCGCGGGATAGACGCGGGAACTCGTGTCGGGGTCGGGCGAGACCTGCACGATGGCGGGCGGGTCCTGCGCGTCGATGAGCGTGAATTCCTGCGTCGTGATGTCGTTCAGCTCCGCCCCCAGAAGCAGCACGGCGTCGGCCTGCGACAGACGCCGCCCGAGCGCGGGGTTCATCCCCACGCCCAGATCGCCCGCGTAGTTCGGATGGTCGTTGTCGACGAAATCCTGCCGCCGGAAGGTGACGGCCAGCGGCGCGCCGAGCCGTTGCGCAAGCTCGCCCGCCCGCGCGCCGTCCCCCGCCCCCCAGACGGAGCCGCCGAGCAGGATCATCGGCCGTTCCGCCGATGTCAGGATGTCGATGGTCTCGGCAATCGCGCTGTCTTCGACGCCGCTTCGGGGCGCTGCCGCGATCGTGGCGCCGGGCGCGGCGGTTTCGGCCGACAGGACGTCCTCGGGCAGGGCGAGTACGACAGGCCCGGGCCGTCCGCTTGACGCAAGGCGAAACGCCCGGTCGATATATTCGGCCAACCGGTCGGTGCGTTCGACCTCGGCCACCCATTTGACGAGCGGCCCGAAGAGCGCGCGGTAATTCACCTCCTGGAACACCCCGCGGTCGCGATGGGCCAGCGGAACCTGTCCCACGAAGACCACCATGGGCGTCGCGTCATGCATCGCCACGTGCAGTCCCGAACTGGCATTGGTGGCGCCGGGTCCGCGCGTGACGAAGAGAACCCCGGGGCGCCCGGTCAGCTTCGCGTCCGCCTCCGCCATCATCGCGGCGCCGCCCTCTTGCCGGCAGACCACGTTCTGGATGTCGTGATCGTAGAGACCGTCCAGCGCGGCGAGAAAGCTTTCTCCCGGCACCGAGAAGACCCGGTCCACCCCGTGCAGCGCCAGCCGGTCGGCCAGGATTTTTCCGCCATGTCTTGTGGTCACGTCCGCCTCCCGCCTTATCTCCGCGGCAACGGTTTTGATCGGAGGCAAGGGACATGTCCAGCGGTAGACTTCTGGGGATCTGCGGTTCGCTGAGGGCCGGGTCGTTCAATCGCAAGCTGATGCTGGAGGCGAAGCGGCTGTTCGATCCGGCGGAGTTCGTGGACGCGAACCTGCGGCTGCCGCTTTATGATGGTGACCTCGAGACCGAGCACGGCATCCCGCCCGAAGTTCAGGACCTGGCCGACGCCATCGCCGAAGCGGACGCGGTGATCATCGCCGGTCCCGAGTACAACAAGGGGCTTTCGGGCGTTCTGAAGAACGCGCTCGACTGGGTCAGCCGGACAAAGGGCGGCCCGTGGCGCGGCAAGCCGGTCGCGATACTGTCGGCCACCGGCGGGCGCGCGGGCGGGGAACGGACGCAGTTCTCCCTAAGGCTCTGCCTCGTGCCGTTCCGGCCGCGCGTCCTGTCGGGGCCCGAGGTGCTGGTTGGCCAGTGCGCGGGACAGTTCGACGCAGACGGGCGGCTCACCAACGAGATCAACCTCGCCGCCCTCGAGGAGCTGATGGCGGAGCTGCGCAAGGAGGCTGGGCTTTAGCGCAGGCTGGCCTCCGGGCGGAACTCGGGCGGGATGCGGTCGGTTCTGTCGATCACCAGATCGGCCATGAGATCGGCCACGAGGGGCGCCGTGCCGAAGCCGATCTTGAAGCCGCCATTGGCGATGTACTCCGCCGGGCGCAGGGGGTGGGTGCCCAGCATCGGGGCGCGGGACCGCGTGCGCGGCCGGATACCGGCCCAGCGTTCGATCACGTCCGCGTCGCGCAGTGCAGGGCATGCCGCCCGCGCCCGTTCGATCACGTCGTCGAGCTGTGCGTCGGTGGCCGCCGGGTCGTCCCAGCTCCGTTCCGAGGTCGAGCCCACGGCCACGGTCCCGTCGGCATGGGGGACGATGTGCAATCCGTCGGCATAGACCTGTGGACTGCCGCGCAGGTCGCAGGCCAGAACGGCGGCCTGACCCTTCACGCCGGCGCCGATCAGCTTCTCGCCGGCGATCCCGTTCAGCTCCAGCAGCCCCGCGACGCCGGTGGCGTGGATGACGGCATCGCCCTCGGCCGGTTCCGTGCCGATAACGGCGCCCCGTCTTTCCAGCGCTGCGACCAAGGCCGCTATGGCGCGCCTCGGATGGAGCCGCGCGGTGAGCGTGTCGAAAACGACATGGCCGGTGGGGCTGTCGACGAGATCGCCGAAGGCGGCGGCGTCGCGAACGTCCCAGCGATAGCGACCCTGCCAGAGCTCCGCCGCCGAGGCCGCGCGGGTCTGCGCAAGATCCACGGCCGCCGCGTCGGCGAGGGGCTGCACGCGGCCCGAGCGGCTGTATCCGGGGTTGTGGCCGGAGGCCTCCGCGACCTCGGCCCAGAACGCCTCCGCCATGACGAGGTTTTCGAACTGCAGCGCCTTCTTGGTGTTCCATGCCTCGGGCACATGAGGCGCCAGCGCGCCCACCACACCGCCCGAGGCGCCCGCGCCGGGGCCGCGGGGGTCGACCACGCTGACCCGCGCGCCGCGCCGCGCGCAGGCCCATGCGATGGACAGGCCGAATATCCCCGCGCCGTGGACGACGATCTGCATTGCAACTCCCGCGCGCTTGGATGAGGGTCGCCGGACCTGTTTCGATGGACCCGACCTAGACCGGCCCATGGCGATTGACCAGCCACATGATCTTGACTGGCGCGACGGCGTGCCGGTCTCGCGCCGTTTCGACGACCCGTTCTATTCGCTGCAGGACGGGCTGGCCGAGGCGCGTCACGTTTTCCTCGGCGGCAACGACCTTCCGCAGAGGTTCCGGGACGGCTTTCACGTGGCCGAGCTCGGTTTCGGCACTGGGCTGAACTTCGCCGCGACGGCGCTGGCATGGCGGCAGGCCGGTGTCACGGGGCGGCTGTTCTTCACGAGCTTCGAAGCGTTTCCGATGGCCGTGGAAGATGTACGGCAGGCGCTGGGCGACTTCCCCGAGACGGTCCCGTTTGCGTCGACGATCGAGGCGGCGCTCGATGGCAGGGCTTGTGTGGATGACTTAGGTATTACGCTAAGTGTTGAAGTGGGCGACGCGCGGCAGACGGTTCCGGCCTGGGAGGGGCGCGCCGATGCGTGGTTCCTCGACGGCTTCGCGCCGGCCCGCAACCCCGAGCTTTGGGAGGAGGCGCTGATGCAGGCCGTCGCCGCGCGCACCGCGCCGGGCGGCACCTGCGCCACCTATTCGGCCGCCGGTGCCGTGCGCCGCGCGCTCGATGCCGCGGGCTTCGCGGTGGAACGGCGCCCCGGCTTCGGTCGCAAGCGCCACATGACCGCGGGCCGCCTGAGATGAGCGGGGACAACGCGCGCCTCGGCATCATCCTGATGATCGCGACGACCTTCGTCTTCGCGATGCAGGACGGCATCAGCCGCTATCTTGCTTCGGAATACAACGTCCTGATGGTGGTGATGATCCGCTACTGGTTCTTCGCCGCTTTCGTCATGGCCGTGGCGGCGCGGGCGAAGGGCGGCCTCGCGCGGGCGGCGCGGACGGACCAACCGTGGTTGCAGGCCGGGCGCGGCGCGCTGCTGGCGCTGGAGATCTGCGTCATGGTCCTGGCCTTCACGCTCTTGGGCCTCGTGGAAAGCCACGCGGTCTTCGCCGTCTATCCGCTGCTGATCGCGGCCCTGTCCGGTCCTGTTCTGGGCGAGCGCGTGGGCTGGCGCCGCTGGGTGGCGATCGGCGTGGGCTTCGTGGGCGTTCTGATCATCCTGCAGCCGGGTTTCCGTGTGTTCGAACCCGCGGCGCTGGTGGCGCTGACCTCGGCCTTCATGTTCGCGCTTTACGGGTTGCTGACGCGCTACGCGTCGCGGCGGGATACGACCGAGACCAGCTTTTTCTGGACGGGCACCGTGGGCGCCGTGGTGATGACCGTCATCGGCGTCTGGTTCTGGGAGCCGATGACGCCGTATGACTGGGCGTGGATGGCGCTGCTTTGTGTCACGGGGGCATCGGGGCACTGGCTTCTGATCAAGACCTACTCGGTCGCGGAGGCGAGCCAGGTGCAGCCCTTCGCCTATTTCCAGCTCGTCTTCGCCACGGCGCTGGGAATGCTGGTGTTCGGCGAGACGCTGGAGACAAACGTCGCTCTCGGCGCGGCGCTGGTGGTTGCGGCGGGCCTTTTCACGCTGTGGCGGGCGCGGCGGGTGCAGGGCTAGCGCAGCAAGCGCTCGGTCAGGACCAGTTCGGGCAAGTCACCGGTCAGTTGCGCCTCGTAGATGGCGAGGCTTTCGGTCACGCGCATGATGTAGTTCCGCGTCTCGGTGAAGGGGATCGCCTCGATCCAGTAGATGATCCCGTCGGCATCCTCCCGCCGGGGGTCGCCGAAGCGGTCTATCCATTCCGACGCGCGGCGCGGGCCCGCGTTGTAGCCGGCGGAAACCAGCACCACGTTGCCGTCGAAGCGTTCGTTCAGACCGGCGATGTAGCTGGTGGCCAGAAGCGCGTTGTAGTCCGGGTCGGCCAGCACGCGGTCGAGGTCGTAGTCGATGCCGAGTTCCGCCGCCGTGTCGCGGCCTGTGCCGGGCATGACCTGCATCAGGCCCATGGCGCCTGCGTGGCTGATCACGCTCGGGTCGAACTCGGATTCGCGGCGCGCGATGGACAGCGCCAGCGCCGCATCGACGGGCCAGTCCCCCTCCGCCAGCTCCGTGACGGGATAATAGGCGCGCATGATCTCATGGCCGTTCTGCGCCGCGCGCTTGGCGATGCCGAGCGCGATATGGGGATCGCCGAGCTCCAGCGCGAAATCTCCCAGCCGCCCGGCATCGGTGCGCGACAGCCCCTCGGTCAGATGGGTGAGGAAGCGCTCGGCAAGATCGCGTTCTCCTGCTTCGTATAGAAGAAGGGCCGCATGGAAGACGGTCGACGTGGTGAAGGAGGCCTGCCGCCAGTCGCCGAACGCCTCCTCGCCGAGAAAGGCCGGGTCTGGTGCGATGCCGCCCCGTTCCGCGGCGAGTTGCCCGTAGAAGCTCGACTGGTTCCGCGCCCCAAGCGCATAGGCCTCGGCGGCGGCTTCGGCATTGCCGAGCGCCTCGTGCGTGCGGCCCAGCCAGTAGCCCGCGCGCCCCACGGAGATCGGGCTGAGGACCGTGTCGCGGAAGGCTTCGAAATGGCCCAGCGCGGTCTCATGCCGGCCGAGGCGGAACGCGCAATAGCCCGCAAGCCATTCCAGTTCCGCGAAGGCGACGGAGTCCGCCTCCCGGTCGAGGAAATGTCGCGAGGCGTAGTCGTAGCAGGTCCCGAACTGTCCCTCGCGCATTACGTCGCGGGCGAGGTCGGCGCGCCGGTCGGCCCAGGCCGCGGGACGGCCCAGCGCCTCGGCGGAGGTGGAGCGTTCGGACAGGAGTTCCCCGGCGCTTTCCCATAAACCCGACCTGATGCGCCAGATGAAGCGTTCGAAGGCAAGGCCCGGGTCGTCGCCGAGCGAGTCGGGCACGGCCCCAATCAACGCGTCCACGCCGGGCAAACGGGCGCGCAGGCCAAGGCGCGCCTCGGCCAACGGATGATACGCCTCCGGGACCAGCGGGAACATGGCGCGCGCGCGGTCTTCCGCGCCTTCCCACAGCAAGTGGTCGAGCCGCCGGATATGCAGATCGTCCTCGTTCAGAAGCGACCGGTAGCCGGACCGCAATTCGGCCGCCGCGTCCCCCGACATGGTCAGGCCGGTCCAAGCGTCGGTGACGATGGAGCGTGCGGCCTCGGCGTCGCCCCGCGCCATATGCGCGTTGGCCAGCGCCAGCGCGCCGGGGCCCGTCCGTGGTGGCTGTCCTCCGAAATAGGCGATCACGCGATCCGGGTCGCCGTTGCGAGGCACCGAAGGTTCGCCTTGCGCCCGCATGTAGGGCAGGCCCGGCCAGTCCGGGTTGCGGTTCAGGAAATCGACATAATCGTCGAAAGGGGCCCCGCCGCGCCTGAGCCGGGTCCATTCGACGATGTCGCGCGCCACCGGATCGTCGAGTTCCGCGACAGCCTCGGCCGCGAGTGCGTCGTCCCCCGCGCTCAGTGCGACAAGCGCCAGACTGAGCGCATCGGCGTCGGCGCGCGCGGGCAAGGGCTGCAGAACAGGCAGCAGAAGGACGCAAATCGCAAGCAACGGACGGCGCATCCGGATCCTCCGGTTCGGGCTGTGATTTCACAGGATATAGCGCGCCCGCGCCATCGCAACTCACGAACTTGGCAATTCCGTCGACGGAGAGTAGGGTCCGCGCCAGTTTTCGCCAAGCCACGAAAGACCATACAGCGATGTTCAAAGGATCGATGCCCGCGCTCGTCACGCCCTTCGCGCAAGGTGCCGTGGATTTCGGCGCCCTGAAATCGCTGGTGGAATGGCAGATCGCCGAAGGATCGCACGGGCTGGTGCCGGTGGGCACCACTGGCGAAAGCCCGACGCTCACCCATGACGAGCATGAAAAGGTGATCGAGGCCGTCGTCGCCACCGCCGCGGGCCGGGTGCCGGTGATCGCGGGTGCGGGGTCCAACAACACGGTCGAGGCGATCCGCTTCGTGGAACACGCCAAGGCCGTGGGCGCCGATGCCGCGCTGGTCGTCACGCCCTACTACAACAAGCCGACGCAGAAGGGGCTGAGCGCCCATTTCAGCGCGCTGAACGAGATCGGCATCCCGATCATCATCTACAACATTCCGCCCCGTTCGGTGATCGACATGCTGCCTGCCACGATGGGAGAGCTTGCCAAGCTTCCGAACATCATCGGCGTCAAGGATGCCACCGGCGACCTCAGCCGGGTGCCGAAGCAGCGGATCACCTGCGGCAAGGATTTCGTCCAGCTTTCGGGCGAGGACGCCACCGCCCTCGGTTTCAACGCGCAGGGTGGGGTGGGCTGCATCTCGGTCACGGCCAATGTCGCGCCCCGCCTCTGCGCCGAGATGCAGGAGGCGACGCTTGCCGGCGACTATGCCAAGGCGCTCGACTATCAGGATCGGCTGATGCCACTCCATGAGGCGATATTCGCCGAACCGGGTGTGGCGGGCGCGAAATACGGGCTGTCGGTGCTGGGCCTCGGCTCGGACGAGGTGCGCCTGCCGCTGACGGGTCTCGAGGATACCACCAAGCAGAAGGTTCAGGCCGCGATGCGTCATGCCGGGCTCATCAGCTGAGGACGGCCCCCGCGAGGGCGAGGTCGCGCTCGGTTTCGATCCCAGAAGCCGCGCCGATGCTTCGCTGTGCGTCATCGGGCATATCCGGTCCCCATGGGCCAAGGGAACGGCGCCCAGGAACCTGCGCGCCGCGCGGGAAACGGGGCGTTCCGCGCGGATCGAGCTTCTGCCCGGTTTTGCGCCGGGTCTTGCGGGCCTCGGCGTGGGTCAGGCGATCCAGGTGCTCTACTGGGTCGACCGTGGCCAGCGCGACCTGATCGTGCAGTCGCCGCGCCACACGGACGGACCGCGCGGCGTCTTCGCCCTGCGCTCTCCCGTCCGGCCGAACCCGATCGCGCTGGGCACCGTCGTGATCACCTCGCTGGACGCGGAGGCCGGGATCATCGGCATCGACGCGACGGATGCCTTCGACGGGACGCCCGTGCTCGACATCAAGCCGTGGATTTCCACTGTCGATGTGCCGCCCGGCTGGCGTCCGGAGCCCTGAGCCCCTATATCCCGCCCCCATGGCCAAGGCAGCGGACAATCCGAACTACAAGGTGATCGCCGAGAATCGGCGCGCGCGCTTCGACTATGCCATCGAGGAGGATCTCGAGGTCGGCATCATGCTGCTGGGCTCCGAGGTGAAATCCCTGCGCGAGGGGCAGGCCAATATCGCCGAAAGCTACGCCACCATCGACGACGGGGAGCTGTGGCTGGTGAACAGCTATGTCGCGCCCTACTTGCAGGCCAAGACCTTCCCCCACGAGGAGAAGCGCCGCCGCAAGCTGCTGGCCTCGAAAAAGGAGCTCTCGCGGCTCTGGAATGCGACGCAGCGGCAGGGGATGACGCTGGTGCCGTTGGTGCTTTATTTCAACCACAAGGGCATCGCGAAGCTGAAGATCGGGATCGCGAAGGGCAAGAAGACCGCCGACAAGCGGGAAACCTCGGCCAAGCGCGACTGGAACCGGCAGAAGCAGCGGCTTTTGAAGCAGAACGGCTAGCGTCTCCTCCGGACCCGTTGCGACGCTGGGACTTGCACGCGACACGGTGCGGCCTTAGGGCTAAGCCCCGTCAGTCGCCAGCCGGGAGACCACGTCATGGCCAACTCCAATTCCGGGCCGATCGTCGGAGACGATCCCAAAACGCTCGTCTCGACCGACTGGCTTGCCGCGCATCTCGATGACCCGGACCTGCGCATCCTCGACGCCTCCTATTATCTGCCCGACATGGGCCGCGACGCGCGGGCCGAATACGAGGCCGCCCATACTCCCGGCGCCCGGTTCTTCGACATCGACGAGATCGCGGACGCGCGCAGCACGCTGCCCCACATGGCGGCCCCGGTGGAGAAGTTCATGAGCCGCATGCGCGCCATGGGCGTGGGCGACGGGCATCAGGTGGTGGTCTATGACGGCGTCGGCATCTTTTCCGCCGCGCGGGTGTGGTGGAATTTCCGCCTGATGGGCAAGACCGACGTGGCGGTTCTGGACGGCGGTTTTCCCAAGTGGCAGGCCGAAGGCCGCCCGGTCGAGGACATGCCCCCGATGTTGCGCGACCGGCACATGACGGCGCAGCGGCAGGCGCATCTGGTCAAGGATGTGACCCAGGTCGCCTCCGCCTCCAAGCTGGGCGACTGGCAGATCCTCGATGCCCGCAGCCCCTCGCGCTTCAAGGGCGAGGAACCCGAGGCGCGCCCCGGCCTGCGGTCGGGGCATATCCCGGGTTCGATCAACGTGCATTACGCCACGCTCCTGAACGAGGACGGCACGATGAAACAGGGCGACGCGCTCCGCGCCGTGTTCGAGGCCGCCGGCGCCGACGTCACGAAACGCACGATCACCTCCTGCGGCTCGGGCGTGACCGCCGCGATCGTGATGCTGGCGCTGGAGCGGCTGGGCAATCGCGACGTGTCTCTCTACGACGGATCGTGGTCCGAATGGGGGCAGTTCGAGCAGCTCAAGGTCGAAACGGGATGACGGTGATTCCAGCGGGGACGGAGGTCTCGTTTCGGATCACCTATCTCGAGATGCCCGAAAACCCCGGTCTGAACGCGCCGGGGCTGCCCGGGGGAGTAAAGCTGGAGCACGCGGAAACACCACCCGTCTGGTTCTTCCTCACGATGTACGACGCTGTCGGGCGCGATTACGAATGGCGCGACCGGTTCGATCAGGCCGAGCAAGACCCTCAAACGCTCGCCGCGTTCGTGTCGGACTTGTCGGTTGAGATGTGGGTCGCCTACGCGACGGGCTGGCCGCAGGGATTCTTCATGCTGGACTGGCGCGCGGCAGGGGTTTGCGACCTCGCCTATTTCGGACTGGTCCCGGAGGCCGTGGGAACGGGTCTGGGGGGTACGCTCCTGCGGAGTGCCATTGCCAAGGGCTGGAGGCCCGGTGTGGCGAAGATGACGGTCAACACCTGCACGCTGGACCACCCGCGCGCGCTCGACCTGTACCAGAAGGCGGGGTTTCGCCCCGTGGCGACCGAGGACCGCACCCGCGTGCTCCACCGTGACCGCGATACCTCCCTGCATCCGGCCTGAAGGGGTCAAGCCATGTTCGAGAACCGTGTTCCCCCCGAACAGGACAAGATCCTGCGCCTCATGGGCATGTTCGCCGCCGACCCGCGCACGGACAAGGTGGACCTCGGCGTCGGCGTCTACCGCTCACCCGAGGGCAAGACGCCCGTCATGGCCGCCGTCAAGACGGCCGAGCAGTGGATCTGGGAGGCGCAGGAGACCAAGGGCTATGTCGGCCTATCCGGTGATCCGGCCTTTCTCGACGCGATGCGCGGGCTTATCCTCGGCGACGCCGTTCCCGCGGCGCGCGTCGCGGCCTGCGGCACGCCCGGCGGCACCGGCGCGGTGCGGCAGGTGCTGGAAATGAGCCGCCGCCTGTCGCCCGATGCGGCGGTCTGGATATCCGACCCGACCTGGCCGAACCATCCTGCGATCATCGGGCATCTCGCCCAGAAAAGCGCAACCTACCGTTACTACGACCGCGAGACGGGCGGCATCGATCGGGACGGCATGCTGGCCGATCTGGCGCGGGCGCAGGCCGGTGACGTGATCTTGCTGCACGCCTGTTGTCACAACCCCACCGGCGCCGACCTGACACCGGACGACTGGCGCGAGATCGCCGCGATCTGCCAGCGCACCGGCGCCATTCCCTTCGTCGATATGGCCTATCTGGGCTTCGCCGAAAGCCTCGAGGCCGACGCCGAGGGCACGCGCCACCTTGCCGCGACCCTGCCGGAGGTTTTCATCGCCGCCAGTTGTTCCAAGAATTTCGGCCTCTACCGGGAGCGCGCCGGCGTGGTCCTCGTCGTCACCGCCGAAGGCGCCCCGCGGGAGGTCGCCTTCGGCACGCTCGCCAACCTCAACCGGCAGAACTACGCCTTCCCGCCCGACCACGGCGCGCGGGTCGTGGAGACGATCCTCAACGACCCGATCCTGCGGGACAGCTGGCGCGATGAGTTGCGCGCCATGCGCGAGACGATGCAGGCCAACCGCGCGGCACTGGCCGAGGCGCTGAGGGCCGAGGCCGGGTCGGACCGGTTCGGCCATTTCGCGGCGCATCGGGGCATGTTCTCGCTGTCCGGCGCGAGCCCGGCGCAGGTGGACCTGTTGCGCGAAACCCATGGCATCTACCTCGTGGGCGACGGGCGGATGAACGTGGCGGGGCTGACGCCGGGGACGATCCCGCGGGTCGCCAAGGCGCTGGCCGAGGTGCTTGCATAGACCGGCGTGACGGCGTAGACGACGGACCTGCCGGTTACGGCCAAGTCTCCGACTACCTTGTCAAAACGGAAAAAGCACATGAATTCCAAGTATCTGCCAGGTGTCCTGGCGATGGCGGCGATCGTCGTCGCCTCCAACATCCTCGTCCAGTTCCTGTTCGGCCAATGGCTGACCTGGGGGGCGTTCACCTATCCGCTGGCCTTCCTCGTCACCGACATCATGAACCGCGTCTACGGGGTGCAGGCCGCGCGCCGCGTCGTCTTCGCGGGGTTCCTCGTGGGCGTCGCCTGTTCGCTGATCGGCACCCAGATCATGGGAGAGTTCGGGCCGCTCGTGACGCTGCGGATCGCGGTCGGGTCGGGCATCGCCTTCCTGACGGCGCAGCTTCTGGACGTGGCGATCTTCGACCGGATGCGGGCCGCGACATGGTGGCAGGCCCCCGTGATCTCCAGCGTCATCGGATCCTCCGTCGACACGGCGCTGTTCTTCACCATCGCCTTCTCGGCCTCGCTTGCCTTCATCGAACCGGCCAATGACGTGTCCTGGGCGGGAGAGATGCTGCCGATGCTGGGCGTGGGGCCCGTCGCCCCGCTCTGGGTGTCTCTGGCCTTTGCCGACTGGCTGGTGAAACTGGCCATCGCGCTGGTCGCGCTGATCCCGTTCCGGCTCATCACGCGAAAATTGATGCCACAGGTAGCGTAAAAAGTTTTGACAACCGCAAAATCTGTGGCAGGCTCACCTCAACAGCAACCAAGCGAAAGGAGGTGATCCAGTGTCTAGAGAGGTATTGGAGAATGGCGTCGGGACAGCTTGGGAGGTGCGCCTCTAGGGCAGCCCTTGGGGGTATGACCCCTCCCAGGTGGAGCATCTCTAACCGAATGCCCGCCTCCTGATTTCTCGAAGGGCCGTCCAGAAGGGCGGCCCTTTTCGATTCCCCCGCACCCCGTGTATCCATCCGCCATGGCCCTCTTCATCACCGATCAGATCACGCTTGCCGACTGGGAGATCACGGAAAGCTTCGTGCGATCCTCCGGCCCCGGCGGGCAGAACGTGAACAAGGTGTCGAGCGCAGTCGAACTGCGCTTCGAGGCGGAGCGCAGCCCGCACCTGCCCGAGGCGGTGAAGCGGCGGCTGAAGCGGCTGGCCGGGCGGCGCTGGACCAAGGAGGGCGCGGTGGTGATCCAAGTGTCGGAGGAACGGTCCCAGGCCCGCAACCGGGAGATCGCGCGCGAGCGGCTGGCGGAGCTGGTGCGGCGGGCGACGGTGGCGCCGAAGCGGCGCGTGGCGACGAAGCCGACGAAGGGCTCGGTGGAGCGGCGGATCAGGGCGAAGAAGGTGCGGGGGGAGGTGAAGGCGGGGAGGGGATCGGTCGATCCCGAGTGAGGGGCCGGATTGACAGACCCGCCCGGGATACCAAATATTGGTATATCGGTTTGGAGGAAGGGCATGGGCAAGAACACATCGGTCTCTCTGGGCGACCATTTCGCGGGCTTCATCGAGGAGAAGGTGAAGGAAGGGCGCTATGGGTCGGCCAGCGACGTGATCCGGGCGGGGCTGCGCCTGCTGGAAGAGGAAGAGGTGAAGCTGGCGCGGCTAAAGGAGTTGATTGCAGAGGGTGAGGCGAGCGGGGTCGCACGCGAATGGGACTGGCCCGCGCGCCGAGCCGAATGGATCGCGGAGGCCCGTAAGCGCGAGGCATCGTGAAACGGCTCGATGTTTCGCCGAACGCCGAAGCGGATTTAGGCGGCATCTGGACCTACACGTTCCAGACATGGGGCGAGGTGCAGGCCAACAAATATCTTGATGATCTGGATACGCGGATGATCGGCCTGACGACAGGCCGCACTGCATCCCCCGCGGCCGACGAAGTCGCGCCGGGGCTGCGGCGGGCGCTGGTGGGCCGCCACGTGGTGTTCTTCCGAGAAGATGCGGCGGCGGTGACGGTGGTGCGCGTGTTGCATCAACGGATGGATGTGGGGCGCGGGTGAGGCGAGGGCGACGGTGGTGCCGAAGAAACACCGCCCGACGCGGCCCACGAAGGGGTCGGTGGAGCGGCGGATCAAGGCGAAGAAGGTGCGGGGGGAGGTGAAGGCGGGGAGGGGACGGGTGGAGGAGTGAAAGCTGGGGTTGAATTAGACTGTTAGAGCTTGATGGATGACTGACAGTCTCAGCCTGGCTTCATTGGGTATATACTCTCAAGTATCTCGTGGACACCCTTTGGTTGCAGCGCCCAGCGATATGCTGGGTGCACCTCCCATTTGTATCCAAAGTCCACGAATTGGCTTTGTAGCATTCGGTTCTGATCGAAATGAGTCCACTCTGGTGTGCCAGAGGTTCCGTCATGCCGGGCAATCATGAAGTCAATCTTGTACAAAAATTCTGCCAAACTCTTCGGTGAAACAACAGCACCATTTGTAAACCGAAAGTTATGACTTTGCATGATATTTCTTATCTTACTCATCAGTTCATCAGCGGTGTATACCCATCTTTTTTCTTTCTCCCGGAACTGCTTCCGAGACGGACCCATATTGTAGAGAAGCCGCTCAATTTCTGGTAGCTCTGATTTAAACTCAAGAATCAAATCCGTAATGCGACCATGAGAATAATTTGAAAATACTGTTTCAAGATCGTTTGCGGAAATGATATCGTGGTCGTTGCGAAAAGCTTCCTTGCCAGCCTCAGTAAGGAGCTTAATAAGATCGCGAGGGCGATTTCGATTGAGCGACAAGAGGACAACGCTTATCGGCGCGCCATCCCAGTGCCCCCTTCCAACACTGAACTTGCTCTCAATAACGGGGTCAAGCTCACGTGCGATCTCGCTTTGGGGTCGGCTCTTGAATTCGTCAAAATCAAAATTTTTTTCCTAGGAAGTGGGCAACACGGAGGGCCATTACCGCCAAAACATCGTGCCGCGTCCACGACAACCGGATTACGTTTCCTTCGATTTTGTCTGTGCTCTCGTCAGAAGTTCGATAAAGATAGTATGCATCGCTTCGTAGTCCTATTCGAACTTGTATGGTGCTTCCTTCTTCGTTCGACAAATCTCTGGCAGCGTTTATTAGTGCCGATATATTGTTTATGTCATCTTTAGACGCCGACCAGCCGCGATCTACATCATCGATATAAATCCTAACGATCTTGTTGCGCGTAAAGCGTTCGCGCAACCGCTTGGTTTCTTCATCGACGTTTCCGCCAGAATAGCTAATCGCCAACTGGTACAAGGAACTAATTAGGCTCTTGGCGGTGCCTTGTACATTAAATCGCTCTCGGTCTCCCGGAATTATGTCCATTTTCTCAAGAGATCGCTCGTAAATCCTGCGGCCGATAAGCATCTTGTAGTTTTCGATTTTTTCTATAAATGTCTGTTTTATGGCTGAGCTTATAACCAAGTCGTTGGGTTGCAGCCAAATTGGAAGAACGTTCTCGTCACGATCCTCAAAAAAAGACATTCTCAATAAGGCGCTCTTTCCGATTCCTTTATGGCCAACAAGGATTCTAAGTGGCAATGATTGGCGGATGTTCTGATAGGCCCTATTTCTAAAGAAGTAAGCGCGAAAGCGCTCTGGATCGTCATCTTCGGCAGAATCGGTGCCAAACATCGCTTGTATTGTGGAATCGTCAAACGTTATCGTTCGCGTCATGCTGCACCAACTCGTTTATTTCCCAGTTGAAGATGTTCCTGCTAGCTAAGACCAATGTCAATTATGCGTAGTAGTCAAACCACCACCTCCAGCCGTTCCTGCTCGCCCACGCCGAACACCCGCTTGTACCGGGCGATCTCCGCCTCCGGGCCCATCGCCTTCTCCGGGTTGTCGCTGAGCTTCACCGTCGGCCGGCCGTTCGCGGCGACAGCCTTGCACACGAGGCTGAAGGGCGCCAGCGCGTCACCCTCCACCAGCCCGCGGAAATCGTTCGTCAGCAGCGTGCCCCAGCCGAAGCTGACCCGCACCCGGCCCGAGAACGTCCTGTGCAGCGACTCGATCACGTCGACGTCGAGACCGTCGGAGAAGATCACCAGCTTCTCGCGGGGATCCTCGCCGCGGGATTTCCACCAGGCGATGGCGGTCTCTGCCCCCTGCGCGGGGTCGCCTGAATCGATGCGGATGCCGGTCCATTGCGTCAGCCAGTCGGGCGCATGGGCGAGGAAGCCGTGGGTGCCGTAGGTGTCGGGCAGGATGATGCGCAGGTTGCCCTCATGCTCCTCGTGCCAGTCCGAGAGCACGTCATAGGGCGCGCGGGCGAGGTCGGCGTCACTCTCGGCCAGCGCCGCGTAGACCATGGGCAGTTCGTGGGCGTTCGTCCCGATCGCCTCGAGATCGCGGTTCTTGGCGATGAGGCAGTTGGAGGTGCCGGTGAAGGCCTCCCCCAGCCCCTCCTGCATGGCCTGCACGGCCCAGTCCTGCCAGAGGAAGGAATGCCGCCGCCGCGTGCCGAAATCCGCGATGCGCAGGCCGTCGAGTTTCTTGAGGCGTTCGACCTTCTCCCAGAGCTTCGTCATGGCGCGGGCGTAGAGGACCTGAAGCTCGAACCGCCCCATGCCGCGCAGGACGGCGCGGCCGCGCAGCTCCATCAGGACGGCAAGCGCCGGGATCTCCCACAGCATGACCTCGGGCCATTTGCCCTCGAAGGTCAGCTCGTACTGATCGCCCACGCGCTCGAGGTGGTAGGGCGGCAGTTGCAGCGCCTCGAACCAGTCCATGAACTCGGGCGTGAACATCTGCCGCTTGCCGTAGAAGGTGTTGCCGCGCATCCACGTGCTCTCGCCCCGGCGGAGACGGAGCGTGCGGATATGGTCGAGCTGTTCGCGCAGCTCCCCCTCGTCGATGAGGTCGGCCAGCGGAATGCGCGTGGTGCGGTTGATGAGCGAAAAGGTGACCTGCGTGTCCGGCTTGTTGCGGAACACCGACTGACACATCAGGAGCTTGTAGAAATCCGTGTCGATCAGGGAGCGGACGATCGGGTCGATCTTCCACTTGTGATTGTAGACGCGGGTGGCGATGTCGACCATGGGTTCGGTTCCGGTGGGGTGAGTGGATCAGCGCGGGAGGCTGGCGATGGTGGTTTCGGGCGCGACCACGGCATAGAGCTGCATCCACGCGCTGCTGGTTTCGGTGCCGCTTCGGAAGGTCTCGACCTCAAAGAACTTGCCCTCCTCGTCGTAGCGGATGTGGCAGGCGTTGGTCCAGAAATCATCGATATGGTATTCCAGCCAGCCCTGCGGCGGGTCGGGGATGCCCCAGTGGTGCGTGTTCAACAGGCCGATCGGCTGCAGGGGGTTCACGTCGAGACCCTGCGCGAGATGCGCGTTGACGCAGACATGGCCCGGCCAGATGTCGACCGAGGTGACGCTTTCGGGCATCTGCCAGTTCAGGAGAGACAGCACGATGTCGTATGCGACAAGCTGGCGGATCGTCTCGATCTCGTAGAACTCGTCTGCGCCGGCGGCCAGCATGCCGGACAGCAGGCGGCGGGGCAGGACCTCGCCGGGGGCGAGGCGGGGCGCGTTCATCGCCGCGTTCATCAGGTTGCCCAGCCCGATCAGGGCGGCGTCATAGGCCTGTCCGACGACCGCGCCCGGGACGTCGTCGCCATCGTATTGCAGGCGGGGCGCGTGAAAGCCGACGCGCGCGCCGCGGTCCATGATGCGCAGGTTGAGCGCGTTGTCATAGGCGACGAAGGTGCCGAACAGGAAGGCCACGGCACAGGCGGACAGGCATTCGGCGTCCTGCCGCACACGGGTTGCCCAGCCGTAGCGTGCGAGGACCTCTCCCAGCGCGATGCCCGCCTCGAACTGCCCGCCGGCGCTGTCGAGGCAGGCGATCCAGCCGGTCGGATCGGGTGGCGGGTTCTGGAACTGAGCGTCGAAAATGCCTTGCAGTCTCTCGGCGTCTCCGGTCTCGATCGGTCCCCTGATCTCGATGTTGCACAGGAACCGGTCCCGCATTTCCGCATCGGTGTAGCGCCTGGTGTCCACGATCTCGAAAGTCGCGGCTTCGGCGGTCAGGGGAGCTGCCGCGAGAACGAGCGCGGCGCAGAGGCGAAAAACTGGGGTCATTCCGGCTCCTTGGCGAGGTGGTCGCCCGCGCAGAGTGCAACGGCGATGCGAAGATGGGCAAGCGGGCATCTCAGGCGGGCGGCGTCCACATCACGTCCGTCAGCCGGGGCGCGCCGGTGGCGAGCATCACCAGCCGGTCGAAGCCCAGCGCGCAACCCGAGGCGGGCGGCATGTGGTCCAGCGCGGCAAGGAAATCCTCGTCCAGCGGCAGGCGGTCGCCGTAAAGCGCCTCGCGCAGGTCCATGTCGGCTTCGAAGCGCGCGCGCTGTTCGGCTGGATCGGTAAGCTCTCCGAAGGCGTTGGCCAGTTCCACCCCGCAGGCGAAAAGCTCGAACCGTTCGGCAAGGCGCGGGTCGTCCGGCTGACGGCGGGCCAGCGCGGCCTCGGGGGCGGGGTAGGCGTCGAGGATCACGGGACCGGGGCCGAGCCCCGGTTCGACGCGTTCGGTCAGCATACGGGAAAAGAGGTCGGACCAGCTGTCGTCGGGGGCGGTGGCGATCCCGGCCTCGGCAAGCGCGCGGGCCAGCGCCGGTGTGTCGGGCGCGCCTTTGGGCAGGGTCGAAAGGAGATCGACGCCGTGGCGCATGAACTCGGCTGCGACGACCGTGCGCATGGGGCGATCGCGCGGGTCGCAGGTGGTCTCACCATGGCGGAACTCGGGAACCTCCGCGGCGTCTGCGGCAAGCGCAAGGATCGCGGCGCAATCCTCCATCAGCGCTTCGTAACACGCATTCGCGCGGTACCATTCCAGCATGGTGAATTCGACCGTGTGACGCGGACCGCCTTCGCGGTTGCGCCAGACGCGGGCGAAGCTGAAGATCTTCTCCTCCCCGGCCGCCAGCAGCTTCTTCATCGCGAATTCGGGCGAGGTATGCAGGTAGCCGCGTCTCGGCTCGAGCGCCGCGTCCATCACTTCGACACGGACCGGGTGCAGATGCGTCTCGTTTCCCGGCGAGGTGACGAGGTAGGCGGGATCGACCTCGACAAAGCCCTGATCGGTGAACCATGCCCTGAGTGCGGCCTTGATGCGGTTGCGCGCCAGAAGGATCGGGCGCCGGTCGGCATGGGTGTCAGGGTCCCACCATGTCATGTCTGGCCCTCGCGCCCTCGATGCGGTAACGCCTGTCGCCAAACCAAGGGTTCTGGAGGCGTCATGAAGGTCATCGCATCGCAATTGCGCAAGGGCAACGTCGTCGAGGTGAACGACGCGCTTTACGTCATCCTGAAGGCGGAAAACTTCCACCCCGGCAAGGGCACGCCCGTGACCCAGGTCGACATGCGCCGCATCTCGGACGGGGTGAAGGTCAGCGAGCGCTGGAAAACGACCGACGGCGTCGAGCGCGCCCATGTGGAGGAAAAGACCTACCAGTTCCTCTACGAGGACGGCGAAGGCTACCATTTCATGGAGCCGGAGAGCTACGAACAGGTCACGGCGAGCCCCGAGGTCGTCGGCGACGCGAAGGTCTGGCTGCAGGACGGCATGAACTGCCACCTGTCGATCCACAACGACATCCCGATCGCGTTGGAACTGCCGCAGAAGGTCACCGTCGAGGTGATGGAAACCGAGCCCGTGGTGAAGGGGCAGACCGCGTCGTCCTCCTACAAGCCCGCCTTGGCCGACAACGGTGTGCGCGTGATGGTGCCGCCCCATATCGGCGCCGGCACGCGGATCGTCGTCAACACCGAGGACGCGTCCTATGTCGAGCGGGCGAAGGACTGAGGCCGCGCGATCATGACGGATGATGCACCCGGCCCGGTTTCGGCGCCGGGTGTCGTTTTTCTGGTGGGTACTCCGGGGCTCGAGGACGCGCTTGAGGCCGAGGCGCTCCGCGCGGGCTTCGACGGTGTGACGCGGGTTCACGGCGGTGTCGAAATCGCCGGCGGTCTGGCCGAGGCCGCGCGCGCCAACATGGTGCTGCGATGCGCCGTCCGTGTCCTTTGGCGCGTGGCGTCCTTCCGCGCCATGCATCTCGCACAGCTCGACAAGCGCAGCCGCAAGGTGCCATGGCGCGACTGGCTTCGCCCCGACGTGCCTGTCCGGGTCGAGGCGGTGTGCCGCGCCTCGCGCATCTACCATGACAAGGCCGCGCGGCAGCGGGTGGCGGGCGCGCTGGAGGCGGCGGGGATTGCCGTGGCCGATACGGCGGCGATCGCGGTGAAGGCGCGGATCGAGGATGACCTCTGCACGATCTCGCTCGACACCAGCGGCGAGCCGCTCCACCGGCGCGGCCACAAGCGGTTCGTCGGAAAGGCGCCCCTGCGCGAGACGATGGCGGCCGCGTTCCTGTGGCGGATGGGGTTCGACGGGACGCACACGGTGGTCGATCCGATGTGCGGGTCGGGGACGATCCCGCTGGAGGCCGCCGAGATCGCGGCGGGCCTCATGCCCGGGCGCGACCGGGCTTTTGCCTTCGAGGCGATGATCGGCGGCGTGCGGCCCGGGATCGCGCCCCGTGACGCCGTGCCGGGGGCGCTGTTCCACGGCTTCGACCGGGACCAGGGCGCGATCCGGGGGGCGCTGGAGAATGCCGAGCGCGCGGGTGTGGCGGGCCTTTGCCGCTTCGCCTGCCAGCCGGTAAGCGCGCTGGAGCCGCCCGAGGGGCCGCCGGGGATCGTGCTGACCAACCCGCCCTACGGCGCGCGGATCGGCAACCGCAAGACGCTCTTCGGTCTCTACGGGAGCCTTGGCCGCGTGCTGGCCGAGCGTTTCGCGGGTTGGCGCATCGGCATCGTCACCAGCGATGACGGGCTGGCGAAGGCCATGGGCCTGCCGCTGACGCCATCGGCGCATATCGACCATTCCGGGACCAGGGTGCGGCTCTGGACAGGGCAGGTGGCACAAGACGGGTGACACGAAATACTGTCATGTTAAATTGACATGCGTCCCTTGACTGGAGCTGCCCCATGTCCACCCCGACCCCGTCCGACAAGCCCCTGCGCGTGCTCCTGCTGGGGGCGACGGGGACCGCCGGGCAGGGGACCGCGCGCGCGTTGGTGGCGGCAGGCCATGCCGTGACCTGCGCTGTGCGGTCCGAGGCGGCGCGCGATGTGCTGCCGCGCCGCGCGGCCGTTGAGGTCGCGAACGTGACGGATGCCGCGGACATGGCCCGCGTGATCGCCCCGGGGCGGTTCGACGCGGTCGTCTCCTGCCTCGCGTCACGGACCGGCGCGCCCGGGGATGCCTGGGCGATCGACCATGACGCGCAGCTTCTGGCGCTGAACGCCGCGACGGCATCGGGCGTCCGGCAGTTCGTCCTGCTTTCGGCCATCTGCGTGCAGAAGCCGCTGCTGGAATTCCAGCGCGCCAAGCTCGCCTTCGAGGACAAGCTCAAGGCCTCCGGCCTGACCTGGTCCATCGTGCGGCCCACCGCCTTCTTCAAATCGCTTTCGGGCCAGATCGCGCGGGTGCGCGCGGGCAAGCCGTTCCTGCTGTTCGGGGACGGGACGCTGACGGCCTGCAAGCCGATCAGCGACGACGATCTGGGACGGTTCATCGCAAGTTGCCTGACGGATCCCGAGAAGGCGAACCGCATCCTTCCCATCGGTGGCCCGGGCCCGGCGCTGACCGCGCGGCAGCAGGGCGAGGCGCTTTTCGAGGCTGCGGGGATGAAGCCGAAGTTCCGCCGCGTGCCCGTCGCCATGATGGATGCGATCATCGGGCTGGCAGCTGTTCTGGGAAGGTTCAGCGGAACGTGGGCAGACCGGGCGGAATTCGCGCGCACCGGGCGCTACTACGCGACGGAGTCGATGCTGGTCTGGGACGAGGCGGCGGGACGCTACGACCCCGACGCCACGCCCGAGTTCGGGACGGACACGCTGGACCGGCACTACGCACGCTTGATCGCGGGCGAGGCGGAGGTCGACCTTCGCGAACACGCGGTGTTCTGAAGGGGGCGCCGCGGCCTCGCGCCCCCTACGGGAGCCCTCGGCCCCGGCGGGTGCCTCCGGCGGGCGTATTTTTGGAAAGATGAAGGACGCGGGCGGGTTTTGGGGTCCGGTAGGTCAAGGTACGCTCAGATGAGGGTCGCGCCGGCTTCCGCCATTCCGGCTTTCGCCGCATCGAGGGAGCCGTTCAGGTCGATGGCGCGGCTCAGATCGCCCCTGACTTCGACCGTGAAGCCGAGCCGCGCGGCGTCCACCGCGGAGAAGTTCACGCAGAAATCCGTGGCGAGCCCCACCATCGTCAGGTGCGAGATCCCGCGCGTCCTCAGGTAACCCTCGAGCCCCGTGGGGGTGGTGTGGTCGTTCTCGAAAAACGCCGAATAGCTGTCGATCCCGGGCCGGAAACCCTTGCGGATGATCAGGTCGGCGCGATCGGTGTCGAGATGCGCGTGAAACGCGGCTCCGTCGCTGCCCTGCACGCAATGGTCGGGCCAGAGGACCTGGGGACCGTAGGGCATTTCGGTCATCTCCATGGGCGCCTTGCCCGGATGCTGGCTGGCGAAGCTGGAATGCCCCGCCGGGTGCCAGTCCTGGGTCAGGATGACAGCGGGAAATTCGGCCATCAGCGCGTTGATGCCGGGCACGATCTCGTCGCCGCCGGGCACGGCCAGCGCGCCGCCGGGACAGAAATCGTTCTGCACGTCGATGACAAGAAGGGCGTGGGTCGCGTCGCGCATGGGGGCCTCCGGTCAGTGGGCATGATGGCACACCCTACGGCTTGAGCAGGCGCGCGCAACCTTGTAGGCCCGCGTGCATGCTGACCGTTGCCGCGCTTTACAAGTTCACGAGGTTCGAGGACCCGGACGTGCTTCGGGCGCCCCTGCAGGCAGTTTGCGAGGCGCATGGGGTCCGGGGCTCGCTGCTGATCGCGGCGGAGGGGATCAACGGGACCATCGCGGGGACACGGGAGGGGATCGACGCGGTGCTGGCGCATATCCGCGCACTTCCGGGCTGCGCCGATCTGGAATGGAAGGAAAGCACCGCGACCGAGATGTCCTTCGGCCGGATGAAGGTGCGGCTGAAGCGCGAGATCGTCACCATGGGCGTGCCGGGGACCGATCCGCGCGACATCGTGGGCACCTATGTCGATCCGCAGGACTGGAACGACCTGATCGCGGCGCCCGACGTGGCGGTGATCGATACGCGCAACGACTACGAGACGGCGATCGGCACGTTCGAAGGTGCGGTCGATCCGGGCACCGAGAGCTTCCGCGACTTCCCGGCCTGGTGGGACGCCAATCGCGACCGGTTTCACAACAAGCGCATCGCGATGTTCTGTACCGGCGGCATCCGGTGCGAGAAATCGACGGCCTACCTGAAAGCGCAAGGGGTGGAGGAGGTCTATCACCTGCGCGGCGGCATCCTGAAATACCTCGAGGATGTGCCGGAGATGGACAGTCTCTGGCGCGGCGGGTGCTTCGTCTTCGACGAGCGCGTGGCGGTGGGCCATGGCCTCAGGGAGTTGCCCTTCACGCTATGCCGCGCCTGTCGGCGGCCGCTTGCGCCCGAGGACCGCGCGCGCCCCGAATTCGAGGAAGGCGTCGCCTGTCATCGCTGCGTGGAGGAATACACCGAGGCCGACCGCGCGCGGTTCCGCGAACGCCAGCGGCAGGTGAAGCTCGCCGAGAGGCGCGGGTTCGCGCATCTGGGCGGCTGAGCGATTGAAGCCGGCGCGGCAATGATTAGGTCATCGGACATGACATCGGACACGCTTGAACTCCGCGCCGGCCTGCCGGAACCGCTGCGCCTTCTCCTCGACACGCATCCCCGCGAAAGCTGGAAGGCGCATCCCGACTTCCACGGGCTGGTCAGTTTCTGGCTGGAGCGTCACATGATGTTCCGGCAGCTGATGACCCATATGGGCCGCGAGACGGAGGCGTTTCTCGACGGAAGCCGCGACGCGCAGGGGTTTGCGCAAGGCGTGGCCCGGTATGGCGGGCTGTTCGTGAACCAGCTGCACGGCCATCACCAGATCGAGGATCACCATTACTTCCCGCTGCTCCGGCAGAAGGACGCGCGGATCGAGCGGGGCTTTGACCTGCTGGACGCGGATCACCATGCGCTCGACAGCATCCTCAACCGCTTCGTGGAACAGGCCAACGGGGCCATTCAGGGGGCAGGCGGGGCCGATCCGAATGCGGGTGCGGGGGCGTTTCGCGATGGACTGGCCGAGCTGGAGCAGCTGATCGGGCGGCATCTGGAGGATGAGGAGGACCTGATCGTGCCGGTCATCCTGATCCACGGGGCCGACGGGCTGGGATAGACCGCAAACATCCGGTCGAGGATGCGCCGGTTCGGCAGGGTGTCTTTCTCCGGCTCCTTGACGCGCATGCCGAAAATCAGGTCTCCAGACGAGGCGCCGTGGACCCGATCGGGCGCGGTGCGCTGCGTCGAGAACGCAGTCGCCTTTTGTCGTGGCCGTCGGCAAGCGAAATACCCCAGGACGGAACGGATCCTCTGCGCGACGCTCGGTTTCGGAGGCGACCGCGCATGAAACGCCATTCAATCGATGGCCCCGAACGTGCCGAACCGGAACCATGTCGCGATCCCGGCGTTGCCGTTTCGAGCTTCGATTGCCGGTCCATCTTGGCGAGAGGTCAAAAGCCGCGGTTTCCGTGGGAAAGGACGGCGCCATGAGTCAGCCATCTATGAAATTTCCCTTTGCTTCGAACGAGCATGCCCGCCTGAGGGAAGTGCGGGAGGTTGTCGGAGTCGTGAGAAGGGGCGATCCGGTCCTCGAGAAGGTCGCGGAACGCGTGCAGGACCTGCTCGACAGTCCCGCAGCCATGGTGTCGGTCGTGGAATCGGATCATCAGCGGTTCCTCGCGCGCGTCGGCATCGATCTTGACGCGACGCCGCGCGATTACTCGATCTGCTCGCGCACGATCATGTCCGACGCGCCGCTTGTGCTGGCCAACACGCTCGAGGCCCCGGAATTCGCAGCGCATCCCGCCGTGACGCAGGAACCGCATGTCAGGTTCTACGTGGGCGCCCCGATCATCCTCTCCTCGGGGTTCCGCGTCGGCAGCGTATGCGGACTCGACGTCGAACCGCATGATCCCCCGTCTCCCGAGACGCTGGAGGAACTCGTGCGGCTCGCTGGCGAGACCGCTGCTTACCTCGAGGCCCTCTATGCCGAGCGCGGTGCGGGGGATACGGACCGGCGGGCGCGCATCAAGACCGACGCGCAGAGGGAGTTCCTGTCGCTCGTCGGTCACGAGTTCCGCACGCCACTGACGGTTCTGCTCGGAAACGCGCAGCTGTTGCGGGCGCGTCTGGAAGGGGCGATGGAACGGCGGATGGTCGAGGCGATTTCGGCCTCGGGTCGTCACCTTCACAACCTCATCGAGCATGTCATCCGCTACAGCAACCTGGAAAGCGGCGAACTGACGCTCTCGGAGGAAACCGTCGTCTGCGACGATCTGCTGATGGCTGCCGCCACGCCGGTCAAGCCGATCGCGCAGGCCTCGGACCGTCAGATCACGACATCCTGCGCAAACGACGTCACGACCGTCCGCGCCGACGGCGAGCAGTTGTGCATCGCGCTCACGTCGCTGATCACGAATGCGGTGACGCATGGCGAGGGCGCGATCGAGGTTTCCGCACACCGTTGTGACGACGAAACGCTTCGCATGGCGGTCTACGACCACGGCCCCGGTCTGGCCGAGGGTCAGCTCGACAAGGCGGACCGCCCGTTCACGATCGGATCGCATGTCGACACCCGCAGGAAAGGCGGCCTCGGCCTCGGGCTGCCGCTTGCGAAGCGGATCATACAGCTGCACGGCGGCTGGATGCAGAGCGGCAGGGACGATGCCCGGTCGATGGTGGAGCTTCGTTTGCCGGGGTGGCGCTGCGCGCCATCCTTCGCCTGAGCGCGCGCACGGCCCGCACCGATCCGCATGCCCCGGGGCCCCCACGGTTGAGTTGACACGGTTGAGTTGACACGGTTGAGCTGACGGGGGCTTCGCACAGGGCAGTACCGGTCGCACCGCGCTGCGATAGCCGGTGGCGGCGGGATAAGTCCCGCCCCGCAACCGTGGCCTCAGAAATCTAGGTTCTCGACGCTCAGCGCGTTGGCCTGAATGAACTCGCGGCGGGGTTCGACCACGTCGCCCATCAGCTTGGTGAAGATGTCGTCGGCCTCGGCGAGGTCGTCGATCTTCACCTGCAGGAGCGTGCGCGCGTCGGGGTCGAGCGTGGTTTCCCACAGCTGGTCGGGGTTCATCTCGCCCAGACCCTTGTAGCGCTGCATCTGCTGGCCCTTGGCGCCTTCGTCGAGGATCGCCTTCAGAAGCTCCGTCGGCCCGTGGATCAACTGCGACCGTTCCTTGCGCGCCAGCGTCGCCGGATCGCGATAGACCTCGCGGGTGGCTTGGCTCACCTCCGACAGTTTCCGCGCCTCGCCCGAGCGCAGCACGGCGCCGTCGAGCGTGCGGATCTCCTCCACGCCGCGCAGGACGCGGGACAGGCGGATGCCGTGATCCTGCGTGATGCGGCCCATCCAGCCGCGTTCGTATTCCGCCGCCACGAGGTCGAGCCGCTTGGCCACGTCCTCGGCCACGCCCTGAAGGTCGGCATCGGCCGCGCCGGGATCGAAGGCCCCCGCGATGGCGGCCTGCTCGAGGATGCGGCGGGGGTAATGCGTCGGAAACGCCTCGAGGATGCGCTTGAAGTGGCGCGCGCCCTCGACGACGCGGGCAAGGTCGGCGCCGGCGATCTCCTCGCCATGGGGAAACTGCAGCACCGCGCCTTCGATACCTTGCGCGATCAGGTAATCCTCGAATTCGCGCTCGTCCTTGAGATAGACCTCGGACCGGCCGCGCGTCACCTTGTAGAGCGGCGGCTGCGCGATATAGAGATACCCCCCCTCGATGATCTCGGGCATCTGCCGGAAGAAGAACGTCAGCAGCAGCGTGCGGATATGCGCGCCGTCCACGTCGGCATCCGTCATGATGACGATCTTGTGGTAGCGCAGCTTGTCGATGTTGAATTCATCCCGCCCGATGCCGGTGCCCAGCGCGGTGATCAGCGTGCCGATCTCCTGGCTCGACAGCATCCGGTCGAAGCGCGCGCGCTCGACGTTCAGGATCTTGCCCTTCAGCGGCAGCACCGCCTGGTTGTGGCGGGAGCGACCCTGCTTGGCGGAGCCTCCGGCGCTGTCGCCCTCGACGAGGAAAAGCTCGGACTTGGCCGGGTCCTTCTCCTGGCAATCGGCGAGCTTGCCGGGGAGCGAGGCCACGTCCATCGCCGTCTTGCGCCGCGTCAGTTCACGGGCTTTCCGCGCGGCCTCACGCGCCAGCGCGGCCTCGATGATCTTGCCGACAATCATCCGCGCCTCGACGGGGTGTTCCTCGAACCATTCGCCGAGTTTCTCGTTCATCAGCCCCTCGACGGCGGGCCGCACCTCGGAGGACACAAGCTTGTCCTTGGTCTGCGAGCTGAACTTTGGGTCGGGCACCTTCACGGACAGGACACAGGTCAGCCCCTCGCGCGCGTCGTCCCCGGTGAAGCTCACCTTCTCGCGCTTGGCGATGCCGGTCGAGTTCGCATAGTGGTTCATCGTCCGCGTCAGCGCACCGCGAAAACCCGCCATATGCGTGCCGCCATCGCGCTGCGGGATGTTGTTGGTGAAGGGCAGCACCATTTCGTTGTAGCTGTCGTTCCACCACATGGCGACCTCGACGCTGATGCCGTCCTTCTCGCCCTCGACATAGATCGGTTCCTCGATCATCGGGGTCTTGGAGCGGTCGATATACTTGACGAATTCCCGGACGCCGCCCTCGTATTCCATCTCGACCCGCTGAGGCTCCGCATGGCGGAGGTCCTCCAGCACGATCTTCACGCCGGAATTGAGGAAGGCGAGTTCCCGCAGGCGATTCTCGAGGATCTTGAAGGAGTAGTCGAGGTTCGAGAAGGTCGTGGTGGAGGCGAGGAAACGGACCTCGGTGCCGGTCTTGCCCCCGGAGTCGCCCACGACCTCGAGGTGCTTGACGGTATCGCCGCGTTCGAAGCGGGCGTGATGTTCCTTGCCGTCGCGCCAGATGCGCAGATCCAGCCAGTCGGAAAGCGCGTTGACCACGGAAACGCCGACGCCGTGCAGGCCGCCCGAGACCTTGTAGGAGTTCTGGTCGAACTTCCCGCCCGCATGCAGCTGGGTCATGATGACCTCGGCCGCCGAGACGCCTTCTTCCTCGTGGATGCCGACGGGAATGCCGCGGCCATTGTCGCTGACCGAGACGCTGTCATCGGCGTGCAGCGTGACCGTCACGGCGTCCGCATGGCCCGCCAGCGCCTCGTCGATGCCGTTGTCCACGACCTCGTAGACCATGTGGTGCAGGCCCGAGCCGTCATCGGTGTCGCCGATATACATGCCGGGCCGCTTGCGCACGGCCTCCAGGCCCTTGAGAACCTTGATGGAATCCGCGCCGTATTCCGCGGCCGCCGAAGCGTTGTCTGCCATGCCTGAGCTTGCCTGTTCTGTTTGGCGTTTTATACCCGGCCCGGCCGGGTTTGTCACGCGATTGCCCCCAATATTTAGGGGTTTGGCGGCGGTTCCGCTACCTCTGCTCGTTCCGTCAGGTCAGCGCGATCACCGCCGCGACGGCGATGAGCAATCCGCCCGCGATCCGGTTGATCCTTGCGAGCCTTTCGGGCGAGGAAAAGCGCCGCCGCGCGGTGTCCACGAGGATCGCGAACCCGGTGTTGCCGACGAGCGGCACGAGGGTGGAGATACCGGCGATCGCCACGATGTCGAGGGCGGTGATGCGGGTCAGGTCGAAGAAACCGGGCAGCATGCCCATGTAGAACAGGATTGCCTTGGGATTGGCGAGGATCGCCACCAGACCGGCGAGGAAACCCGCCATCGCACCCGGGCGGATCAATGCGCTGTCGGCCGAGATTGCCTTGTCCGCGTGCCGGATCAGGAGCCATCCCATCAAGGCGAAGACCGCGACGGCGACCCATTTCAGCGCGTCCATGATCCAGCCGTAGGTGCCCACGATCCACGCAAGGCCAAGGGCCGCCGTCACAGACCAGAGCGCGTCCCCCAGCGCCACGCCGATCACGAGAGGCACCGCCGCCACCCAGCCATGGGCGAGCGCGCGGGCCGCGGTGGCGAGCCAGACGGGCCCCGGCGTCAGGAACAGCACGAAAAGCGCCGTGGCGTAGAGGCCCAGTTGCGCGGCGGTGAGCGTCACGGCGCGGTGACCTCCGAAATGCCGTCCGTCTCATGCACCGCGAAATGCTGCGCCCGTTGACCCAACTCCGCGAAGAGTTCCGGCCCGGTTCCCGTCATCCAGGCCTGCGCCTCCAGCGTGCAGATCTCGTCGAAGAGCGCGGCGCGACGGTTGGCGTCCAGATGCGCCGCGACCTCGTCCAGCAGGATGAGGGGTGCTGCGCCGGTTTCCGTCCTGAGGCCCCGCGCATTGGCGAGCACCAGCGAGATCAGGAGCGCCTTCTGCTCACCGGTGGAGCATTGCCGCGCGGGCACGTCCTTGGCGAGGTAGACGGCGCCCAGGTCCGCCCGATGCGGCCCGGTGAGCGTGCGGCCCGCCGCCATGTCGCGCCCGCGGCCATCGGCCAACGCCTCGGCCAGACCGGGCGCGTCCCGAGGGCCGGTCTCGCCCTCGAGGCTCAGCCCGGCGGAGGGAAAGGCCGTGTCGGCGCCCTCCTGCGCGATCTGCAGGCGCGCCAGCACGTCGAGCCGGTTGGCGGTGATCGCGGCGCCCGCCTCGGCCATCTGGCCTTCCAGTGCGCGGTACCAGGCCGGGTCGCGCACCTCGTCGCGCAGCAGGCGGTTGCGCTCGCGCATGGCCTTCTCATAGGTCAGCACGTCATCGGCATGGTCGGGAAGAAAGCTCATCGTCATGCGGTCGAGAAACCGCCGCCGCCCATCCGCCCCTTCGATCCAGAGCCGGTCCTGCGCCGGCACCAGCCAGACGATGCGGATGAGCCGCGCAAGGGCTGTCTGCGGCGCGGTCTTGCCGTCGATGCGAGTGGCGCGGGGGGTGTCCGGTTCGGCGGAAAGCTCGATCTCATGGCCCAGACCGGGCCCGGCCAGCGTGGCGCGGATCTTCCAGCCGATCGCCTCGGGGCGGCGTATGACCTCCTCGGCGGTGGCGCGGCGCAAGCCACGCCCGGGCGACAGGAAGGACACGGCCTCCATCAGGTTGGTCTTGCCCGCGCCGTTCGGGCCGAAAAGCGCCACGGGGCGGCCGTCGAGGTCGAGCCGCGTGCGCTTGTGACTGCGGAAATGCGAAAGACGGAGATAGGCGACATGGGGGGTCATGGGCTCGTTTTCACGCAGGAAAACGTGTGGGAAAAGCCGGCTTTTCTCGGTCGGAATTGCCGGCAATTCCGGCCTGTCACACGCGCATCGGCATCACGACGTAGATCGCGCTCAGGTCGTCGCCTTCCCGCATCAGGGTTGGTTCGGCCGAGGAGGCGAACATGAACACCGCGTTCTCCCGGTCCACCTGGCTCGCGATTTCCAGCAGGTACTTGGCGTTGAAACCGATCTCGAGTTTCTCGTCGCCATAGGCCACGGCAAGTTCTTCCTCGGCGGCGCCCGCGTCCGGGGCGTTGACCGACAGGATCAGGCGATCCTCGTCGAGCTGCATCTTCACCGCGCGCGAGCGTTCCGAGGACACCGTCGCCACGCGATCCACCGCCTTGGCGAAATCGCTGGCGTCGACCTCCATCCGGCGGGTGTTGCCGGTCGGGATCACCCGCGAGTAATCGGGGAAGGTTCCGTCGATGACCTTGGAGGTCAGCGTGCTCTCGGGCGTTGCGAAGCGGATCTTGGTCTCGGAAACGGACACGGCGATTTCGGCCTCGTCATCCTCCAGGAGTTTGCGCAACTCGCCCACCGTCTTGCGCGGCACGATGACGCCGGGCATGTCCGCCGCGCCGTCGGGCAGCGGCGCGTCGATCCGCGCCAGCCTGTGCCCGTCCGTCGCCACCGCGCGCAGCGTCGCGCCGGTCTCGCCCTCGGCCACGTGGAAGTAGACGCCGTTCAGGTAATACCGCGTTTCCTCAGTGGAAATGGCGAATTTGGACTTGTCGAAGAGCCGGCGCAGCATCGGCGCGGGTGCGGCGAAATTCGCCGGGTAGTCGGTGGCGGTCATCACCGGAAAGTCTTCCCTGGGCAGGGTGGCCAGCTGGAAGGTGGACCGCCCCGCCTCCACCAGAAGCCTTCCGGCCGCGCTGTCCTCGGTGATGCTGACGAGCGCGCCGTCGGGCAGCTTGCGCACGATCTCGTGCAGCGTGACGGCGGAGACGGTGGTTGCGCCCGCGCGGTCGACCTTGGCCGGGATGCGGTCCACGACCTCGATATCCAGATCCGTGGCGCGGAAACTGGCGGTATCGCCCTCGGCCTCGATCAGGACGTTGGCCAGGATGGGGATCGTGTTGCGCCGTTCGACGACCGACTGCGCCTGAGAGACGGCACGCAGCAGCGCCGCACGCTCGATGGAGAGTTTCATGCCCTGACTCCGACAGACCGCGGGAGGCGGAGACTATCCTTTCCGCCCGCGAGTACAAGTGTTTTGCCGGAGTTTCCCTGTCTCTCCGCGAGCGTCAACCCCAACGCGGTGCGATGGGCGCTCAGGCCTCAAGCATGCGGCGCAGAATCTCGGCATCCTCGGCGATCTGGCTGTCCACCTGGATCAGTTCCTCGATCTTGCGCACGCCGTAGAGGATCGTCGTGTGATCGCGGCCGCCGAACTTGCGCCCGATCTCGGGGAGAGACCGCGTGGTCAGTTTCTTGCACAGGAACATGGCGATCTGACGCGGCCGTGCGATCGCGCGGGACCGGTTCGCGCTCATCAGGTCGGACTGGCGAAGGTTGTAGTATTCGCAGGTCTTCTTGATGATCTCATCCATCGTCACCTTCTTGTCGGTGTGCTTGAGGATGTCGGCGAGGCAATCCTGCGCCAGCTCCATCGTGATGTCCTTCTGGACCAGATCGGCAAGCGCGAAGAGACGGGTCAGCGCGCCTTCGAGCACGCGGATGTTCGACGAGATCTTGCGGGCGATGAATTCCAGAACGCCATCGGCGATCTGCACCCGCGGGTTGCGCTCGCGCATGCGCTCGGCCTTGTGCTGCAGCACGCCGAGGCGCAGTTCGTAATCGGTCGGATGGATATCGACGACAAGGCCGCATTGCAGGCGCGAGGCGATACGGCTGTCGAGCTCGTCCATGTCGACCGGGGCGCGGTCGCCAGAAATCACGATCTGCTTTCCCATCTCCACGAGCGCGTTGAACGTGTGGAAGAACTCCTCCTGGGTGGAGGTCTTGCCGGCGATGAACTGCACGTCGTCGACCATCAGCACGTCGACCGAGCGGAACATCTGCTTGAAGCCGATCGTGTCCTGTTCCCGCAGCGCGCGCACGAAGCGGTACATAAACTGCTCGGCCGAGAGATAGAGGATGTCGGCCTCGGGGAAATTCGCCTGAAGCTCCCACGCGATGGCGTGCATCAGGTGGGTCTTGCCCAGGCCCACGCCACCATAGAGGAACAGCGGGTTGAAGGTCACGTCACGGCCCTCGGCCACGCGGCGCGCGGCGGCCTGCGCCAGTTCGTTGGGCTTGCCGACGACGAAATTCTCGAAGGTGAACTGCGGGTTGAGGTTCGAGCCCGTCGCGACGTCGCCCTTGCCGTTCGGCGCCTTGGCGCCCGCCGGTGCGCTCGCGGCTTTGGGCGTGTCGTCGCGGATGGGGGGGCGGACATCGGCCACGGCACCGGCCACGGGGTTTGTGGCCGCCGACTGCGCGAGAAGGGGTGCCGCTGCGACAGCCGCTTCGAGCTCAGCGGATTTTCGGGGCTCGTCGTCATCACCGGCATCGGCCGCGCCCGACGGAGCGACGTGGAATTCGACCCGATCCGCCCCGATCCCGGCCGAGGCGAGATGACGCCGGATCACGTCGCCATAGTTCTGGGAGACCCATGATCCGAAGAAATTGGTGGGAACGTGAAACCGTGCCGTCCGGCCTTCCATGCGATCGAAGCTGATCGGTGCGATCCATGCGGAGAAGTTGTTCTTCCCGACTGCCTTCAGGAGTTCGTTGCGTACCTGGCCCCACGTGTCTTCAGTCATTCTTTCCCTCGTTTCTTTTTTTGGCCGCCGCCACGCCAGCCATCTTACCCCGATTCTCCGCACGGCGCGCGTGCGAGGCGATACAGTGCACCAACACGACCTTCGCAACCGCACGCGCCCGAAAATGCGCATCGATGGCATGGTGGAATATGGTTAGAGCAAAATTAACACATGCGCGCCGACCTAAAGCGCCGCGCAACTGCTCAATCCCAAATCCTCAAGGTCGCGGGGCTTTCGAAGCGCGTGCGGATGTCCGGCGGCCATTCGATCACCTGACGGTCGATCGCGACCCCACACATTCCGACCGACGGGTTGCTGCGGGTACGGTGTTTCGACCTACTCCGTCACCGACCCTGTCCATTCGGCGACGTCATTTCCGACCCCGGGCGCTGCCCTTCGCTCGCTCCATCCGCCCCCCAGGCGTCTGAATCACTCGCAGAAGCTAGCGGGAGTCACGCGGGCCTCGCAACATATCTTCTTCCTTGACTCCCCGGGACCTCAAATTTCGAATCTTGGAGCCCGAATTAAGTGCCTTACGGGGTAATGGAAAATTCGAACGAAAAAAAAGCGCCCGCGAACGGACGCCTTTAAAACAAGGGCGAAGTCGGCCTCGATCAGGAGGTCATCGCCTTAACGCGGGCGCTCAGGCGGGACATTTTCCGGGACGCGGTGTTCTGGTGCAACACCCCCTTCGTGACGCCGCGCATCAGTTCCGGCTGGGCGGCACGAAGCGCTGTTGCCGCGGCGGTCTGATCGCCGGATGCGATGGCTTCCTCGACGCGGCGAAGGAACGTACGGATGCGCGACCGGCGCGCCTTGTTGATCTGGAAGCGTGCCTCGTTCTGGCGGGCGCGTTTCTTGGCTTGGGGCGAATTTGCCATGGTGTGGGATCTTTCTCTTCGGGTCTTCGATACGGTTCCAGGACGCGGGAAGACCCGAGAGCCCCGGGTTCGCTACCGGGGTGATCTGGCCAAAGCGGGCCTCACGCGCATGTCTGATCGCGGCCGATAAGCGAAATCGGCACGAAAGGAAAGCCCCAGGCCGCATTTTGCGCGGGCAATGGCCCGGTTTACTTGTCGCGGAACTGCGGTTCGCGCTTTTCGAGGAAGGCCGACATGCCCTCGGACTGGTCCTCGGTCGCGAAAAGCGCGTGGAACAGCCGCCGCTCGAACAACAGGCCCTCGCTCAGCGGCGTTTCGTAGGCACGGTTGACGGCCTCTTTCACGGCCATGACGGTGACGGCCGACTTCTCGGTGATCTTGGCGGCCGCGCCCATCGCTTCTTCCATCAGCTTCTTGGCGGGCACCACCCGGCTGACGAGGCCCGAGCGCTCGGCCTCCTCGGCGGTCATGAAACGGCCCGTGAGGTGCATGTCCATCGACTTCGACTTGCCGGCGAAGCGCGTGAGCCGCTGGGTCCCGCCGATCCCGGCCACGACGCCGAGGTTGATCTCGGGCTGGCCGAACTTGGCGGTGTCGGCAGCGATGATGAAGTCGCACATCATGGCAAGTTCGCAGCCGCCCCCAAGCGCGTAGCCCGCGACCGCGGCGATGATCGGCTTGCGGCAGCGGAGCATCTGCTGGACCTCGGCGCCGAACATGTCTGAGGTGAAGGCTTCCACGAAGGTCTTCTCCGCCATCTCCCTGATGTCGGCACCGGCCGCGAAGGCCTTTTCCGAACCGGTCAGCACGACGCATCGGACCTTCTCGTTCTCTTCGGCGGATTTCAGCGCCTTGCCGAGTTCACCCAGCAGCTGCGTGTTGAGCGCGTTCATCGCGTCGGGGCGGTTGAGCTTGATCAGCGCGATATGATCCTCGATCTCGACGATCAGCGTTTCATAGGCCATGCGTCGGAAACTCCGGCTGTTTCGGGGGCCCGCGTCGCGTGTGCGGCGGGCGCTCAGAGGGGCAGGGTTAGCATCGCCAGCGCTGGGTTCAAGCTATCTTTGACAGATCGGGCAATAGAAGCTCGACCGTCCGGACTGCACCTTTCGGCGGATGACGCCACGGCAATCGGGGGTTTGGCAGGGGTCGTCTTCGCGCCCGTAGACACGGAAACTGTGCTGGAAATAGCCCAGATCGCCATCGGCCTGCCGGTAGTCGCGGAGGGAGGAGCCGCCGGCCTCGATCGCCTCGGCCAGAACGGTGCGGATGTCGCCCACGAGCCGCGTGATCCGTGGCCGGGAGATCCGCCCGGCGTGCCGCAGGGGCGAGATACCCGACCGGTAAAGCGCCTCGCACACGTAGATATTGCCAAGCCCGGCGACGATCCGCTGGTCCAGAAGGGCCGCCTTGACCGGCGTGCGTTTGCCCGCGAAGGCCATGGCGAGGTGATCCTCGTGGAACGCGTTGCCCAGCGGTTCCGGGCCCAGCCCGCCGAGCAGCCAGTGCGCGTCCACCTGGTCCGTGGGCGAAAGGTCCATGGCGCCGAAGCGCCGCGCGTCGTTGAAGGTGATGCGCGCGCCGGCCTCGGTGTCGAGCACGACGTGGTCGTGCTTCTCGGGCGCGGGATGGGCGTGGTGGAAGACGCCCGGCACGGCGCGGGCCGCATCGCCCGCCGAGACGATCATGCGGCCGGACATGCCGAGATGGATGATCAGCGTCTCGCCGGTCGACAGATCGGCGAGGATGTATTTCGACCGGCGGCGCAGGCGCTCGACGCGGGCGCCGGTCAGCCGCTCGGCCATGCGCTCGGGGAAGGGCCAGCGCAGATCGGGGCGGTTCACGCGCGCGGTCGCGATCACGGCGCCCTCCAGCACGGGGGCAAGCCCGCGACGGACTGTCTCGACTTCGGGCAGTTCGGGCAAGGCGCGCTTTCCTTTTGGCGGGGGCGGGGTGTAACGCCGCGTTGCGGCCCCTCGGACGAGGTCTATAACAAGGGTCGTCCAAGCCGGAGCACAAGCCCAGATGACCGACAAGACAGACACGACCGAAGCGGAAACCACGCATTTCGGGTTCCAGACGGTCGACGAAAAGGAAAAGGCCGGTCTGGTCCACGGCGTCTTCACCAACGTGGCCAGCCGCTACGACATCATGAACGACGTGATGAGCGGGGGCGTCCATCGGCTCTGGAAGGATGCGATGATGGACTGGCTCGCCCCGCGCGACGGCCAGCGCCTGCTGGACGTGGCGGGCGGGACGGGCGACGTCGCGTTCCGCTTTCTCAGGCGCGCGCCGGGGGCGACCGCCACCGTGCTCGACATGACCGAACCGATGCTGATCGAGGGGCAGAAGCGGGCCGAGGCGACGCAGGTCGCCGACAAGCTCGACTGGGTCGTGGGCGACGCCATGGCGCTGCCGTTCGACGACAGTTCCTTCGACGTCTACACGATCAGTTTCGGCATCAGGAACGTCACGCGCATTCCCGACGCCCTGTCGGAGGCCTATCGCGTTCTCAGGCCCGGCGGGCGGCTCATGGTGCTGGAGTTCAGCCAGTTGCCGAATGACGGGCTGCAGAAGCTTTACGACCTCTATTCCTTCAACGTGATCCCGCGCATGGGGCAGGTGATCGCCGGGGATCGCGACAGTTACCAGTACCTCGTCGAATCGATCCGCAAGTTCCCCGATCAGGAGACATTCGCCTCCATGATCCGCGCCGCCGGGTTCGAGCGCGTCGCCTATCGCAACCTTTCGTTCGGGATCGCGGCGCTGCATTCGGGCTGGAAGATCTGAGGTGAGGGGCCCGCACAACATCTGGCGGCTCGTGCGCACCGGCGCGACATTCGAGCGGACCGGCGCGATGGGCGCGGTGCTGGAGGCGATGGATGCGCCCGCGCCCGTCCGTGTCGTGGCCCGCGTGCTGGGCTGGCCCTTCAAGTGGCTTGGCCTGCGCGGCGATCCCAGGGTGCCGCCGGTGCCGCGCGCGCTGACCGCGCTGGGCCCGGCCTATATCAAGTTCGGCCAGATCCTGTCGACGCGCCCCGACGTGGTGGGCGACCGCCTTGCGGGTGAGTTGCAGGTGTTGCAGGACAAGCTGCCGCCGTTTCCCACCGACGTGGCCCGCCGTGTCGTGGAGCACGAGATGGAGAAACCGCTCGGCGCGCTGTTCACGGAGTTCTCGGACGCGGTGGCGGCGGCCTCCATCGCGCAGGTGCACAAGGCCAAGCTGGTCGGGACCGAACGCGCGGTCGCCGTCAAGATCCTGCGGCCCGGGATCGAACGGGCGTTTCGCAAGGATATCGACGCCTTCTACCTGATCGCCTGGGTGATCGAGACAGTCTCGCCGGCCTCCCGCAGGCTCCGGCCGCGGGCCGTGATCGAGCATTTCGAAGGCGTCGTGATGCAGGAGCTCGACCTCAGGATCGAATCCTCCGCCGCCGGCGAGTTCGCCGCCAATACGGAGGACGATCCGGGCTTCGTGGTGCCGCAGGTCGAGTGGTTCCTGTCCTCGCGCCGGATGATGACGCTGGGCTGGGCCGAGGGCATCCCGTTGTCGGATCTGGCCGCGATCGACGCGGCGGGTCATGATCGCAAGGCGCTGGCCACGCGCGTGCTGCAGACGTTCCTGCGCCATGCGCTGCGCGACGGGTTCTTTCACGCCGACATGCATCAGGGGAACCTGAAGGTCGCCCCGAACGGGGATGTCGTCGCGCTCGATTTCGGGATCATGGGGCGGATCGACGAGTACACGCGCCGCGTCTATGCCGAGATCCTCTACGGCTTCATTCGCAAGGATTACCGGCGCGTGGCCGAGGTTCATTTCGAGGCCGGTTACGTGCCGCCGGACCGCGACGTGGGCGAGTTCGCGCAGGCGCTGCGTTCGGTGGGCGAGCCCATCTTCGGCATGGACGCGAGCCGCATCTCCATGGCGCGGCTTCTGTCCTACCTGTTCGAAGTGACCGAGCGCTTCGGGATGGAGACGCGCACCGAGCTGATCTTGCTGCAGCGCACCATGGTGGTGGTGGAGGGCGTGGCCCGGTCGCTCGATCCGTCGATGAACATCTGGACGGTCGCGCGCCCTGTGGTCGAGGAATACATCCGCGAGAATATCGGGCCCAAGGCGCTTGTGCGCGATCTTGCGACCACGGCGCGGGTGCTGGCGCGGTTCGGTCCGCGCCTGCCGCAACTGGCCGAGGGGGCGCTGATCGCCCAGGCCAACCCGCCGCGCCGCGAGGTGCGGTCCCCCTGGCCCGAGCGTGCGGCTTATGCCGCCGGTGGCGCGGGGCTTCTGGCGGTGGTCATCCTGATCCTGGGTATCTAGGTCTCCGGGGGCCGCAGGCCGGTTACGGCTTCGGCCGGCACCTGAACCCCGCCCGGCATCGTCAGCAGGATCTTCCCGTCGCGCAGCTGTGCCTCTTGGATCGTCGCGCTGACGCTTGCGGGCCGGGTGTCGACGAGGTCCTCTCCGTCCCAGTTCTCGACCGCGAGGCCATAGTTACCCGGTGGCAGGGTCCGTCCGCTCAGGTCCCTTCCCGTCCATTCGAACGCCGCCTCCGAGAGCGGGACCGGAAGCCGCTGAACCACCGAACCTGCGCTGTTCGTCACGATCAGTTCCATCCGGTCCGCCCCGGGCGATGGCGTCGACTGCACGGTCACGGGCGCGCCGGTGAAGGCCACCGGCATCTCTGCCGAGGCCTGCATGCCGATCCAGCCGCTCAGCTCGCCCATGCCGAGGGTGGCGAAACCGTTCGACAGCGTCTCGAGCAGCTGGTTGGTGCGCACCTGCTGCTCGACCCCGGAAAACGTCGCCAGCTGGGTGGCGAATTCCGTGGATTCCATCGGTTTGAGCGGGTCCTGGTTCTTCAGCTGCGTGGTCAGAAGCTGCAGGAACGTCTGGAAATCAGCGGTGATGACGGACTGGTCCTGCGCGGCGACAGAGGCGGCGGCCCTGTCCGCACGGGACGCGTCGGGGCGAGAGGTGTTGGGAAGGATCTCCATCGGGTGGCCTTTCGGTCAGAGTCTCAGGTCGAGTGCGCGGGTCGGGTCGTGGGGTGGCAGCCATGGGGCAGGCGTATGCGGCGCGCCGGGAATGGCGTCGGCGCCGGGTTCGGGATTTCCTCGCTCCGGTGTGGCCGCACCGCGATCGGGCGCAGCGCCCGAGCCGTCCCAGCCCGTGCCCACGCGGACATTGGGCGCGTCGAGGCCGGCGCGGCTGAATTCCTGCGCGAGGATGTCCAGATGCCGTCGCATGAGCTCGGCCGTTTCCGGGCGGTCCGCGACGATCGACAGGGTCATGACGCCCCCGGCCTCCAGGAGGGTCATCCGCACCCGGCCAAGCTCCGGCGGGTCGAGGGCGAGTTCCAACGTGCCGCTGCCCATGTCGCTGATCGGCCTGGGGAGGCTTGCCGTGATATGCTGGGCGATCTGCTGCGGCGTCGCGGTGCCTGCGCCGGCGAAGGTGGCCGGACACGCCGTGCCGCCTTGGGCCGGCATCGGCTGTTGGCCACTGGCCGAAGCCGCGGGCTCGGCCCCCACCATGGTGCCGATTTCCGGCGCAAGGGACGTCGCGACCGCGATGTCGGCCCGCAACGCAGGTGTCGCGGGCGGGGTCGCTTGGGTTATCCGTGGCGGCGATTGCGTGTTTTCGGGACCGATCCTTTGCGGCGGCATGCCCCCTTCCCCGCTCATGAGCGGCCCCGGTCGATCTGTTCCCTCGACGGACCCGCGCGGGACCTCGGTCGACCCGGGTGTCTGGCCCGGCCCGGTCGCGATGCCCGGAGGCATCTCGAGGGGAGGGCGCGATGGCAGCGCGTTGCGTGCGGCAGATGGCGGGCCCTCCGGATCGATCCCGGTCGCGCCGGGTGTGTCCGGGATGGCCGTCCCCGGTTGGCGTATCGCATCCTGTGTGTGCCCCGATGGCAATGAATGGTCTGCGGGCGCCGCCTGCGTTGCGCGTTGCGCGGTGTCAGGGACCGTCCGAGGGAGGCCGGGCCGATCGCTCCCGCTTCGGTCCATTGAAAACGAGCCTTGCGGCGGCATGGTGACGGGCGACGCGACGTTCCGAGCCTTGCCATGTGGCACGGGAAGGATGGCGGGGGCTGGGGCCCCCGTCTCCGCGTCGGTGCCGGCGGCGCGCGGGACGATGGTTGGCACGCCCACTGTCGCCACCTGCGTCGGGCTGCCCTTCTGTCCGGATCGGGCCGCCTTCGCGGCGAGGTCCACCGAAGCGCCATGGCGGGTGTAATGGACCGCCTGTCCGGCCTCCGGCTGCGCAGGCCCGCGGTGTCGGGCGAGGGCTTCTGCCTTGTGCTGCGTGTCATCCGCCGGAACATGCGGGTCAAGTGCCGCGCCCTCCGTCGTCCCCGTCCGGTCAATGGGCCGCGGTGTCGCGACCGGTGGCCCATCCCCGCGAGGCCGGGGAGACGGGGCGGACAGCCCCGCATCGGTGGCGCCTGGACCTGCCCCGGCGCCCGCCCCCCTGGTTTGCGATTGCGTCGACACGGACGCTGACAGGTGAGGAGTCAGGGTGGGCGGATCGCTTGCCGCAGGGTCGCGTGACGGTCCGGGGGATGCAGCGACCGGCGCGTCGGGGCGGAATTCGGGGCGTGTGCCCAGATCGGAGGCATCGGGTCGGGGCGGCACGATCGGTTCCTCCGCCACCGGGGTGTCGCCGCGCGCGACGGAGTCCGGAGGCGACAGGGCGTCCGGAGGTGGCGCAGAGTCCGGAGGTGACGCGGAGTCCGGAGGTGACAGGGTGTCCGGAGGTGACAGGGTGTCCGGAGGTGGCGGGAACTGTGCTCCGACTGCGGCGTTGTCGGCCACGCCCCAGGGCGTTCCCTTCGTGCCGGTGACAGCTGCGGCTGGCTGCGACACGTCCCCGGGCGTGTCGTCGGGAGACGCGCCAGCCGTTCCATCATTCCGGTCCGGCGCGGAGACAAGATCTGCGAAACCATCCCCGTCCCCCGTGTCGGACCGGTCATGGCCACGCTCTCTTCCGGTCGGGAACGGGGCAAAGAAGCCGAAAGGCCGCGGCGACGGCAAGGGTGAAGGAGCATCCATTCTGGCTGTCCGTGGTTCCTGGATCCGAGCTGCGTCTTACGCGCCGCGCCCTTACGGAATCTTTACACCGGGGCGTCAGGCTGCGTGAAAATCCCTCCAATGCGAGACGTTTCATGCAGATCGACAGTCCCGCCATCCCACCGGGCGTGCCACGCCATCCCGCCGGCCGCATCGAAGGTGCCGCCGGGGCCGATGGCCACGAGGCCCTTCGCGCGGTCGCGCGCGATCTGGAGGCCGCCTTTCTTGCGGAAATGCTCAAGCATTCGGGGCTGGGCGCCGGGTCGGATGCGTTCGGCGGCGGCGTTGGCGAGGCTCAGTTCACGTCGTTCCTGAACCAGGAGCATGCCCGCCTGTTCGCGGAGCGTGGCGGCATCGGGCTGGCGGAAGGCATCTTTCGCGCCCTCGTTGCGCGGGACGGCACATGAGGCCCTTCGCGGAGGCCGACCGCGCGGCATCGCGGCTCGAAGCGCTGCTCGCCGAACAGCACGTCGCCTTGCGGACGGGGCAGTTGGAGACGCTCGGGGCCATCGGGCCGCGGCTCGAACGGGCGATGGGACTGCTGACCCCGGGCGTCCCACCGCAGCAGCTTGCACGGCTCAGGGAGATGGCGGCCGAGAACGCGCGGCTGATCCGTGCCGCGCTCTCCGGTATCGCGGAGGTTCGTTCTCTGCGCACGGGCGCGCAGGGCACGCGCCTGTCAACCTATGACGCCTCGGGGCGCCTGTCTTCGCAGGCGGCCATCGGGCAGACCCTCGCGCGCCGCTAGGCCTCACCGTTTCGTGGGAAAATGTCGCGGATTTTCGCGGAATGAGATCCAAGCGACCTGGCGATTTAGCGGCTTGTTCACGGATTATTCCGATGGTTGGCCCCGCACCGCTTCGTGTGGCGTGGCACCGCCAAGGGGCCGCAGGCGTCAGAATGACGATTGGACGGGTCGGAACCGACCCGATGACCTTGGGCGCGAAATCGGCGCCGATACATTGAAGGAAGGGACAACATGTCCAGCATTCTGACGAACACCAGCGCCATGGTCGCGCTGCAGACCCTGAAATCCGTGAACTCCAGCCTGCAGGAAACGCAATCCCAGATCTCGACGGGCAAATCGGTCGCCTCGGCCAAGGACAATTCGGCGGTCTGGGCGATCTCCAAGTCGATGGATTCGGACGTGAAAGGCTTCATGGCGATCTCCGAAAGCCTGGCGCTCGGGGAATCGACCGTGGCGGTGGCGCGCAACGCCTCCGAAACGGTCACGGAGCTTCTGACGGAGATCAAGGGCCGCATCGTGGCGGCGCAGGAATCCAACGTCGACCGCAGCAAGATCCAGACCGACATCGATGAACTGACGGACCAGATCCGCACGGTGGTGGACGCCGCTCAGTTCAACGGCCTGAACCTCGTGAAGGGGACCGAATCGGTCGACATCCTTTCCTCGCTCGACCGAAGCAGCGCAGGCGTGGTCAATGCGTCGAACATCAATGTCTCCCGGCAGGATCTGACCGACTCGGCCGGCATCTACGGCAGCGACGGGGCCAAGGGCGCCACGTCCGTCGTCGTCGGCGTGACCGAGATCGACTCCACCGGCGAAGACAATCAGGTGACGCTGACGGCAACGGTCGGTTCGGCCAGTACCGGCACCATCGACGTCACCATCGGCACGGAAACCGTCACGGGCATCGCGGTCGGTGCCGACGCCGACGAAACGGCCAACAATATCCGCACGGCGCTGAGCGGCAATCCCGACCTGGCCGACATCGACGTGTCGGGCACCGGCGCGGACATCATCCTGCGCAACACGGCATCCTTCAGCGATTTCGACGTGTCCTGGTCGTCGAGCGAGGCGGCGAATACCATCGCGGCGGCCAATGCCGGCGAAGGCGCGGATGTCACCACGGCGCAGACGGGGACCACCACGCTCGACAAGCGGGCGGAACGTGTGGTCCTGGCCGCGACGACCGTGGCCTCCGGCGACAGTTTCCGCGCCACGATCGGATCGGAGGACTTCGAATACGTCGCCGGTGAGGGTGAGACGATGGAAGACGTTGCGCGCGGCCTGAAGGCGGCCATCGACGCGGGCGATGTCGCCGATGTGACGACCCAGATCCAGGATGCAGGCGGTGGCGCCTGGGACGTTCTCGTCGATTATGGTGGCACTGGTCAGATCGCCTTTGCCGTCGACGACAACACCGGGGGGACGGCGTCCGGCGGCCTGTTCGGCATGGGCGACATCAACGTGACGACGAATACCGGCGCGTCCAATGCGCTGGGCAATATCGAGACGCTGATTCAGAATTCAATCGACGCCGCCGCGAATTTCGGTTCCGCCGAGGGACGGATCGACATTCAGGCCGAGTTTGTGGGCAAGCTGATGGATTCGCTCAGGGGCGGCATCGGCTCTCTGGTGGACGCCAACATGGAAGAGGCTTCGGCACGTCTACAGGCCCTGCAGGTGCAGCAGCAGCTCGCCACCCAGTCGCTGTCGATCGCGAACCAGGCGCCGCAGAACATCCTGGCGCTGTTCAGGTAAGAAACGCAGCTGGCCGCCACGTATGCGGGCGGCCAGCGCATTTCGCCCAGCCGGGGATAACCCCCCGGACCGCTCTCAAAGATTGCAAACCGGGCTTCGGCACGCGGGCGCCTGCGCTGCCTGCCTGTCCGCCCGGAACAGGAGTCCGCCTTGTCCTCGAGCATGCTTGCCCAGACCGCCTATGCCGCCACCGCGCCCGTGCGCACGTCCCGCGGCACCGAATATGCCGCGTTCCAGAAGGTCACGGCCCGCATGATGCGCGCCACGGTGGACGGGGTGCCCTTGGCCGAACGCGCCGCCGCGCTTCAGGAAAACCGACGCCTGTGGACGGTGCTCGCCACCGACCTTGCCGATGACGCCAATGGGCTACCCGACACGCTGCGCGCGCGTCTGCTTTTTCTTGCCGAATTCACACTTCTGACCGGGGGGCATGCGCTGAGGGAGGAAGGTGCAATGACCGCTCTGATCGACATCAACACCGCCGTGATGCGGGGCCTTTCGGGTGACGGTGGCATGTCATGAGCGGGCTGGTCCTGAAGCTCGGTCCGAAGGAACGGGTATTGATCAACGGCGCGGTGATCGAGAACGGAGATCGCCGCACGCGGCTGAGCATCGTCACACCCAACGCGAATATCCTGCGCCTGCGCGACGCGCTGCATCCCGAAGAGGTGACGACGCCGGTTCGTCGTGTCTGCTACATCGTGCAACTCGTCCTGTCGGGCGACGCGGATATGGAAGACGCGCGCGTGCAGATCCTCCGCGGGATGGAGCAGTTGAGCCAGGTGTTCACCGATCCAGACAGCCGTGCGCAACTGGCGCTCGCGACCGACAGTCTCGTCGAGGGCCAGGTTTACCAGACGCTCAAGGCGTTGCGCGCCCTGCTCCCGCGTGAGGAGCGGCTGCTTGCGGCCGCGCGGAGTTGACCCTTGGTCGCTGTCGTGCCCATCGGCGGCTACGCCGGCTGGCGTTTCCTGTCGGCGACGCTGGACACCCAGGTTCAACGCATGGCCGAGAGCCCGCTTCAGGCGCGGGACCGCGACTATTTTCGCGAGAATATCGGCAATGTCGTTACCGCATCACAACTTGTAGAAGATTTCCGCCTGCGCCGCGTGGCGCTGAGCGCGTTCGGACTGCAGGACGATCTGCCCAACCGGGCTTTCATCGAACGCGTGCTCGGCGATGGCGCCATCGAGCCCACGGCTCTGTCGAACCGGCTTGCGGACAAACGATACAAAGCGTTTTCCGAGGCGTTCGGCTTTGGCGGACCGCTTCCGCCGCGCACCCTGTCGCCGGGGTTCGCCGACAAGGTCCTCGCCCGGTTCGACCGGCAGGAGTTCGAGCGTTCCGTCGGCGCGCAGGACGAAGACCTGCGCCTGGCCCTCACCGCGTCCCGGGAATTGCCGGAGCTTGCCGCACGCGGGTTGCCGGACACGACCGTCTGGTTGAGCGTCTTGGGCAACCCGCCGCTCCGCCGCGTGTTCGAGACCGCGCTGGGCCTGCCCGCGTCGGTCGGAACGCTCGACCTCGACCGCCAGGTCGACGAGTTCCGCGACGCCGCGACACGCCTCATGGGGTTCTCGGATGTCGCACGTTTCGCGGAACCCTCGGCGACCGAGGAGCTTGTGAAGAACTTCACCCTCCGCGCGCAGCTTGCCTCGGGTCCCCCGGCGACCGTCCCCGGGCTTGCCGCCCTCACGCTTCTGCAGGCCGGACGCTGAGGGCCTGCGCAAGACGGTGTCACTCGGCTGCTGGGTCCGCCTTTTCGCCGAGGATCCCGGCCAGGCGCACGAAGCTTTCCTTTACCGAACCGGGAGACTCCATGCCGATGAAGGCGTCGAGCTCGTCCCAAACCGCGACCGCGGCATCGGTCGTCGGGTCAGCCCCCGCCACGTATAGACCCGATTGCAGCATCAGTTCCGCCCGCGCGTAGGCGCCAAGAAGATGCCGCGTTCTGGTGATAAGGGACCGCTCCCACACCGAGGCCGCGCCGGGCAATGCACGGGAGACCGAGGCCAGAACGTCGATCGCGGGAAACCGGCCGCGTTCGGCGACCTCGCGCGACAGGACGATATGTCCGTCGAGCACGCCGCGCATGATATCGGCCACCGGACCCTCCATGTCCGAGCCCGCGACCAGCACGGAAAAGACGGCGGTGATGTCGCCCTGCCCCTCTACGCCGGGGCCCGCGCGTTCGGCAAGAGACATGACCATCTGCGCCATGGAGGCCGGAAAGCCTGAGGGGCCGAAGGGTTCGCCCGCCGCCGCGGCCAGTTCGCTCTGCGCTTCGGCAAAGCGCGTGATGGAGTCGGCCAGCACGAGGACATGGTGGCCGGTGTCGCGAAAATACTCCGCCACGCTCATCATCGTGGCCGCCGCCCGCGCCCGCGACAGCGCCGCCCGGTCCGAGGTCGCGGCGACGACGACGCATTTCCGCAGTGCCGCCTCGCCCAGCGTGTCCGCGACGAAATCCCGAACTTCGCGTCCACGCTCGCCGATCAGGCCGATGACGATCACGTCGGCCTCCACCGTCGTGGCGAGCGTGGCAAGCAGGCGTGACTTGCCCACGCCCGAACCGGCGAAAAGCCCGATGCGCTGCCCACGCACCAGCGGCAGAAGCGTGTCGCAGACCGCCAGCCCGGTGGCGAGACGTTCGCCGAGCCCACGGCGCATCGTGGGTGGCGGCGGCGCGGACCAGATGGCGCGGGGCGTGTCGCCGAGCGGCAGGGGCCTTCCGTCCATCGCGGCGCCATAGGGGTCGATGACGCGCCCGAGCCATTCCTCGCAGGGCGCGATCATCGGCGCGCCGAGATTGACGACGCTCATCCCGAGGCGAAGGCCGGCGGTCGCGCCCTCGGTCATCACGCGGCAGTGGCCCGCGCCAATGCTCAGGATCTCGCCATGCGTCGCCTCGCCGATGCGCACGCGGTCCCCGATCGCCGCCACCGATTGCAGGCCGGTGACGTCGACATGATCCCGCGCAAGCGCCGAGACCGCGCCCACGTCCCGCGTCGCGCGGATCGTCCGCAGCTGCGCCCTGAGCGGATTGAACGGGTCGTGTTCGAGTCCTGCCATGATCCTTGCCACCCTGTCGCCATACGCCTTCTGCGCCCGCAACCGTTTCTAAAGGAATCACCCTTAAGCATCCGTGTAGCCGAAGTGGGAGAAGCCCCGATGTTCGACAGGCTCGAGATATTCACGCTGGCCGGCGCACAGGCCCGTCATGCCGCGGCCAGGCAAGCCGTGGTCGCGCAGAACATCGCCAATTCCGATACCCCCGGGTACCGCGCCCGCGACATCGCCGATTTCGCCGAGACGCTGCGGCAAGTCCGGACCCGGGCCGAGGGGGCGACCGGCGATCTGTCCTTTCGCACGCGGGATGCGGGCACGCCGGCCTCGCCCAACGGAAACTCCGTTTCGCTCGAGCTTGAAATGCTGCGCGGGATCGAGGCGCAGCGCGCCCATAGCCGCGCGATCCGCGTCTATGGCGCGGCGCTGGGCATCCTGCGCGCCAGTATCGGGCGCAACTGATGGTGCGGGGTAGATCGGCATGACGGATTTCAGCTCGGCACTCGGCGTCGCGGCCAGCGGCATGCGCTCGCAGGCGCAGCGGTTGCAGCATGTGTCAGAGAACATCGCCAATGCCGACACGCCCGGCTACCGCCGCAAGGTCGCCGCGTTCGAGGCTGAGCGGGGTCCCGATGCCGCGCAGGGCGCGGTGCGGCCCGGGCCAGTCTCGCTCGACCAGCGCGATCTGCCCCGCATCTTCGACCCCGGCCACCCGATGGCCGACGACAGCGGGCACTACCTCGGCTCCAATGTCGATCTTGTACTGGAACTTGCCGACGCGCGGGAGGCGCAGCGCAGTTACGAGGCCAACCTGCGCGTCTTCGACCAGCTTCGGCAGATGTCGACCTCGCTCAACGAACTCCTTCGCCGCTAGAGACCGGAGAACCCGGAATGGATGTCAGAAACAGCCTTGCCGCCGGTGCCTATGCCCAGGCCCGACCCCAGATCGGCGCCACTCCGGCCGGTCAGCCCGGGGGCGAGGTCTTCGCCGCCGCCGTGCAGAGCGTCACCGGCACCCTGCAGGCGGGCGAGGCGCAGGCGCGGGCCGCGATGACGGGTGGCGCCGATCCCCACAGCCTTGTTCTCGCGCTGGCGCAGACCGAGCTGGCGGTGGAGACGGCGGTGACCATTCGCGACCGCGTGGTCGAGGCCTACCAGGAAATCCTGCGGATGCCGGTCTGAGGGTGCAGCATGGATGAGATGATCTTCTTCGACACGCTCCAGCAGGGCCTCTGGGTCGCCGTCATCACGTCGACCCCGATCCTCGGCGCGGCGCTGGTATCCGGCCTTGCGGTGGGCCTGTTCCAGGCACTGACCTCGATCCAGGAAATGACGCTGACCTTCGTGCCCAAGCTCGCGGCAATCGTGGCGGTGTTCTGGGTCTCGATGGGCTTCATGACCGAAACGCTGCGCAGCTACTTCACCGACATGCTGCTGCCGATCATCGTCGGCATGTGAGGGCGCGCGATGGACAATCCCACATATGTCGGTCTCACGCGGCAATCCGGGCTGATGCGCGAGATGCAGGTGGTGGCCAACAACATCGCCAACATGGCGACCACTGGCTACCGCCGCGAAGGCGTGATCTTCGCCGAGCATGTGGCCGCGACCGGCCCCGGGGACCCCAGTCTGTCCATGGGTAACGCCGTCGGACGACGCATTTCTCCGGTGCAGGGCGCGATCTCGGCCACCGGCGGGCAGTTCGACATCGCCATCGAGGGCGACGGTTTCTTCCTCGTGGAAACGCCCGAGGGCGAGGCGCTGACCCGCGCGGGCAACTTCATCCGCAACGAGGTCGGAGAGCTTGTGACCGTGAACGGCCACCGTCTGCTCGATGCCGGCGGGGCGCCCGTCTTCGTCCCGGCCACGGCGCAGTCGGTTGCGCTTTCGGGCGATGGTACTCTCTCGGCCGATGGCCAACCGCTGACCCGGATCGGAGCATGGGGTCCGGTCGATCCGACCGAACTGTCGCGCCGGTCCGGGACCCTCTTCCTGGCGGCTTCGGGGGTCGAACCTCTGAACGGGGCGCGCTTCGTGCATCGGGCGCTCGAGGCATCGAACGTCAATCCGGTAGCCGAGATCGCCCGCATGATCGAGGTGCAGCGCGCCTATGAGCTGGGCCAGAGCTTCCTGGACGCCGAGGACGGCCGCGTCCGCGATTTCCTGCGCACCGTCGGCGCGCGCGCATGAACCTGAAAGGAGACCATGAATGAGGGCTCTCGATATCGCCGCCACAGGCATGAGCGCGCAGCAGATGCGCGTCGAGGTCATCTCGAACAACCTCGCCAACATGTCGACGACGGGCTATTCGCCCCGGCGCGCGGATTTCTCCGACCTGCACTATCAGCAGGTGACGCGCGCGGGCACGATCGGGGCCGCCGATGGGACGGTCGTCCCGGCCGGGGTGCAGATCGGCCTTGGCGTTCGCCCCGCGGCGGTCACGGTGAATTTCGCGCAAGGCGCGCTGACGGCGACCGGCGGGGACCTCGACATCGCCATCGAGGGGCGCGGCTATCTCGAGGTCACGATGCCCGCGGGCAACCCCGCCTATACCCGCGACGGATCGCTCTACCGCACGGGCGACGGGCTGATCGTGTCGTCCGACGGGCATGAGGTCGCGCCCGGCATCACCATCCCCGACGACGCGCGGCAGATCACCATCAATGCCGACGGGGAGGTCTATGCCAGTTTCCTCGACCGGGTGGAGCCGGAGCTTCTTGGGCGCATCACGCTGGTGGGTTTCGCAAATGACCAGGGGCTGGAGGCGATCGGATCGAACCTTTTCGTCGAGACCGCCGCCTCCGGCGCGCCCTTCACGGCCGATCCCGGGACCGACGGGCTCGGCACGCTCCGCCAGGGTCATGTGGAGGCCTCCTCGGTGGATGCGGTACGGGAGATCACCGAATTGATCGAGGCGCAGCGCGGCTATGAGCTGAACGCCAAGGTCATCACCGCGGCCGACCAGATGCTCGGTGCCGCGACGCAGGTCCGTTGATGGCGCGCGCTGTCCTTCTGGCAGTCGCCCTGATGGTCTTGGCGACCTCACCGCTGCGGTCGGAAACGCTCGTGGCGGCGACGACGATCCGGGGGGCGACCCCGATCGGCGCCGGGGATGTGACGGTGGTTCCCGAGAGCGTGCCGGGCGCGCTGAGCGATCCGCACGAGGCGATCGGCATGGAGGCGCGGATCAACCTTTATCCAGGGCGCCCGATCCGCGCGGCCGATCTGCAGACGCCGGCCGTGATCGACCGCAACGACATCGTGACGCTGCGCTTCGCCGCCGGCGGGCTGATGATCGTCACCGACGGGCGCGCGCTCGACCGCGCCGCCGAGGGGGAGCGTTTGCGCGTGATCAACCTCTCGTCGCGCATGACGGTGACCGCCACGGCCACGGGGCCGGGCGCCGCACGCGTGGGAGGTGCACCATGAACCACATCAACGGCTTTCTCTGTGTTCTGGTCGTGGTGGCCGCGTCTGGGTGCGCGCGTCTGCAGTCCGTCGGACAGGTGCCGCAATTCACCTCGCCGGTACGCGGGAACGAGGTCTTCGCGATGACTGCGCAGCCCATGGCGGCCACGCGCGCGCATCCCGACCAACACGTGGCGTCGTCGCTCTGGACGTCCGGCCGCCAGTCCCTGCTCGGAGATCGCCGCGCGGGCCAGCGGGGGGATATCCTGACCGTGGTGATCGCGATCGACGACAGCGCCGAGTTCTCGAATTCCTCCGAACGCGGACGCTCGGGATCCGAACGGATGGGCGTGACCGGGCTTTTCGGCCTGCCGCAGCGCATCGACGAAGGGCTGCCCGACGGCGCTTCCATGGCCGATGCCGTCGGCGCGACCGGATCGAGCAATTCCTCGGGGTCCGGCGCGGTGCGGCGTAACGAGCAGCTGACGCTGCGCGTGGCCGCGACGGTGACCGACCTGCTTGATAACGGGATCCTCAGGATCGAGGGAAGCCAGGAGGTGCGCGTGAATTACGAGATCCGCGAGCTTCTGGTGTCAGGCTATGTCCGTCCCGAGGACATATCGCGGCAGAACGAGATCGCCTATGACCGGATCGCGGCGGCCCGGATCTCCTACGGTGGACGCGGCCATATCAGCGACGTGCAGCAGCCGCGGCTGGGCCAGCAGGTCGCCGATATCGTGCTGCCGTTCTGAAGAGGTCCGGTTCCATGCGCCTCCTTCTCCCCATCCTGCTTCTGCTGCTCGGCCTCGGCGGCGGAGTTGGCGTCGGCCTGTTCCTCGGCGGCGGCGCGGAGATGGAGGAGGCCGACGCGGAGGATGCACCTACGGGTGAAGGGACCGAGGATGCTGCGACACCAGCCCCCGGCGCAACCGGCGACAGCTTGGTTACGCCGGCCAATGCGGGGACGGAATACGTCAGGCTCCGCAATCAGTTCATCGTGCCCGTGGTACGGCACGGATCGGTGCGGTCTCTGGTCATAATGGTTCTGACGGTAGAGGTCACCATTGGCGGGAGCGACGCCATTTTCCAGCATGAACCGCGTCTGCGGGACTCCTTTCTTCGCGTCCTTTTCGCCCATGCCAATGCAGGCGGGTTCGACGGGCAATTCACCGAAGCCGCGGCCATGGCGCCGTTGCGGTCCGGACTGCGCGATGCCGCCACGTCGGTTCTGGGCGATGTGGCACGCGATGTTCTGATCGTCGATATCACGCGGCAGGACGCGTGATGCTACGCGCTGTCGACGGAGGTCGGTCGAGCGTGTCGGCGGCGTGTTTCAGGAATGCCGACGGTCGCGGAAGCACGCCAGTTTCTCCAATGCCGCCGCCCGTCCCCGGGCACGGGCGGCTTCGGTCCTGACGAGCGTGACCTCTGCCTCCGCTCGCGCGAGGTCGCGGTAGAGCGCGGCCTGCCGGAGCCGAAGCCCATCTGCCTGGGCGAGGCAGTAGGCGGCGAGGGCCAAATCCCCCGTCCCGGCCTTGTCCTGTGCGCCATCGCTGACCGAACGGCTCGCGATCAGCGCGCCGCGCCGGTCTCCCAGCGTTCCGATTTCCGTCTTGAGCGCCCGGATGTGTCGCAGATCCGTGGCAAGGCGGTGTTCGATGCCATCCGCCTTTACCTGCGCCAGCACCATGAGCGTCGCAAGCTCGGCCGACGAACGTCGCGAACCGATGCGTCGGGTCATGGCCGTCCGCCGTCACGGTTCGGGGCAACGCGCGTCTTTGCGCGTTTGCGGATCGCGTCGGCGAAGCGGATCGCAGCCGCGACGGCGCGGAACTGGTCGCGCGCGATCGGGTCGCCGATCTCGAGCGTGGCGTGAAGAACCCGGGCCGTGGGCGGGTCGGAAAACACCGGCACGCCGTGTTCTGCAGCGATTTCCCTGATCCGGGCGGCCACCTCGTCGACGCCCTTGGCCACGCAGATCGGGACCTGGCCGTTCGCTCGCGTCCACTTCAACGCGACCGCGTAATGGGTGGGGTTCACGACGACCACGTCGGCGTTGGGCACGTCGGTCATCATCCGGTTCGTGGCGATGAGATGCCCGCGCTGGCGGCGTTCCTGCTTGAGTGCGGGATCTCCCTCCGAGCTCTTGGTTTCGTCCTTGAGTTCCTGGTGGCTCATGCGGTTGCGGTGCAACAACTGTCGCCACTCCCACGCCCAGTCGATGGCCCCGATCAGCAGGCTGAGACCGAAGAAGACCGCCATGAACTCCAGCGTCAGGCGCCCGGTCAGGGCGAGGATCTGGCCCGGCGTGCCATGGATGGCGTTCAGGACGACCTCGGCACGTCCCCAGAGGTAGATCGCCAGAAGACAGGACACGATGATCAGCTTGGCTGCCGATTTCGCGAACTGGAACAGTCCCTCGGCACCGTATTTCTGCTTCGCGTTCGAGATCGGAGAGATGCGCGAGAGCTTCGGCGCCAGCTTGTCCGGCGAGAACACGACCCCCCGTTGCGCGATCACTGCAAGGCACAGAAGCAACGCCGGCGCGATCAGGATGGCCAAGGTGACCTGCATCGCGGGCCACATTACCGCGAACGCCACCTTGGATCCGTCCGGGGCCAGCATCAGGCGGCCGAGACGGTCCGCGCCCTCGAGGGAAATCTGCGTCAACCGTCCTGTCGTCTCGATGATCCAGGGCGCGAGAAGGGCCCCGAACAGAAGGAAACCGCCATAGACCACGGCGGTGTTGAGATCGGCGGAGCGGACGATCTCGCCCTTTTCGCGGGCCTGCTCCAGTTTTCGCGGAGTGGCGTCATATGGTTTGTCGCCGGGGCTTTCTTCCTCCTGGCTCATGGCGCTGCCCAGGGGTTGGCGAGCGTGGCGTCGAACGCCGCCGACCAGGATGTCAGGATGGCCGGGGTGACCAGCATGAGCAGACCGACGCCGCCCCATGTGATGGCCGGCGCGCCCACGAAGGCGACCATCAGCTGCGGCATGGCCTTGTTGATGACGCCGAGCGCCACGTTGTAGAGCAGCGACGCGATCAGGAACGGGGCCGAAAGCGAAAACGCCAGCGCGAAACTGGCCGACACGCGGGATATGCCCCACTCCGCGAGGTGCGACGGCGCTGGCAGTGCTCCGAACGGGAACAGCGCGTAGGATTGCAGGAAGGCTGAGGCCATGTGCACATGGAGGCCTGTCAGCACCACGAGCGCGATGCCCGCCAGAGACAGGATCGCGCCCATCGCCGGGAGCGGGTCTGGCGATGCGCCGCCCATGATCTGGCTGAGCGACGTGGCCTGCGCGGCGATCGTGCCCGCGGTCTGCAGCGCGTAGACCATGAAGCGCAGCGCGAGACCGAGGCAGAGGCCGATCACCGCCTCGCTGAGAAAGGCCTGCCGTGGAGGCATCAGGCCGGTGATCGCGATTTCGCCGTGCAGCATCGGGGTCAGCAGCAGCGACATGGCGAGTGCCGCGCCAAGGCGCACGCGCAATGGGATCATCTGCTCACCCAGTCCCGGAAGGACGAAAAAACAGGCGCCGACGCGCAGGAACACGCCGGCGAAGGTGGCGAGCCAGACCTGAGCCGCGGACAGGAGATGCTCGAACAGGTCCATCACGGTGCGGCAAGACCCAGGAGCGCGGGCTTCGCGTCCAGTCCGATTTCCTCGAAGGAGAGCACCGGGTTCTGGATGCCGCGCGCCGACAGGACCATGCGTACGAAGCGCCGCCTGAGCGCGGTCGTGACCACCGCCGGATAGCTGCCCCTCTGGCTGGCCTCGGCGATCTGTTCGGACACGCTTCGGGCGAGGCCGTGGAACACTTCGGGGGGCAGGGCGACCTCCGGAAGGCCACCGTCGCCGCCGATCTGGTTCTTCAGGAAGATATCCTCCCACTCGCCCGAGAGCTGGACGAGCGGCAGGGTGCCGTCGCTGCGGCGCAATTCCGCGATCAGCTGAAAGCCGAGGCGCTGGCGCACGTGTTCGCAGATCACCTCCGGCCGGTTGCCGCCGCCGCGCATCTCGGCGATCGCTTCGAGGATCAGGGGAAGGTTCCGGATGGAGACCTGCTCGGACAGGAGCAGTCGCAGAACCGAGTGCAACAGGTCGAGCGGCACCTTGTCTGGTACCAGTTCATCGAGCAGGCGGCGGTTCTCCTCCGCCCGGGCGCTGTCGGAGAGCGTGACGAAGGCGTCGAGCTGCCGCTGCAGCGTCTTGAAGGTCAGCAGACGGTCGAGGTTGCGTTTCAGCACCTCCAGAAGATGCGTGGCGAGAACCTCCGACGGCGTGACGATGGTCAGCCCGCTCAGAGCCGCGTCCTCGCGCGCGGAGGGGTCGATCCAGCGCGCCGGCGCACCATAGACCGGTTCCTCGACATCGTCGCCTCGCGGCAGAGCCTCGGCCGCGTCACCCTTCAGGACCAGAAGCTGCCCCGGCCTGAGCGCCGCGCGCCCGTGTTCCACGCCGAGAAGCCGGATCGCGTATGTCCCGGGCTCGAGGTCGGCCCGATCGGTCAGGCGCATTTCGGGCAGGAGAACGCCGAAGGCGCGCGCGATATGTTCGCGCATGTTGCGGATGCGCGCGTCCAGTCCCGTGCCGGGGTCCAGCGCGAGGCCCACGAGGTCGGGGGCGAATTCCACGTGGATGTCGTCGATGTCCAGGAGATCGCCCACCCTTTCGCGGGCCGGTTCGGGAGGTGCCGCCGGCAAGGCGGCGCTGTCCGCCTCGGCCTGCCTCTGTCGTGTTCGAAGATAGGCGGCCAGCCCGAGCGCCGCCGCGCCAAGCACGAAGGGCAGGAATGGCAGGCCCGGCACCAGCGCGAAGATCGCCAGCAGGACGGCCACCGTGGCGAGCGCCGAGGGGTGCCGACCCAGTTGCGACAGCAGCGCGGTGTCGGTCGCGCCCGTCGATCCGCCGCGCGCCAGCAGCAGCGCGGAGGCGATGGCGATGATGACGGCCGGTATCTGGCTGACCAGCCCGTCGCCGACGGTGAGGATCGAATAGGTCTCGAACGCGCGGCCCAGCGGCATGTCATGGATCGTCGTGCCGATGATCAGTCCGACGACGAGGTTCAGAAGCGTGATCAGCAGCCCCGCGATGGCATCGCCCTTCACGAATTTCGATGCCCCGTCGAGGGACCCGAAAAAGGTGGTTTCGGCCTGTTCCCGTTCCCGCCGCGCTTTGGCCTCGGCGTGGTCGATGGCGCCGGCGGCCATGTCGCTGTCGATGGCCAGCTGCTTTCCCGGCATGCCGTCGAGCGCGAAACGCGCGCCCACTTCGGCCATTCGCGCGGCACCCTTGTTGATGACGATGAAGTTCACGATCAACAGAACGCAGAAGATGACGAGGCCCATCACGACCGAGCCACCCATCACGAACATCGCGAAGCCCTCGATCACGCCGCCGGCCGCGGCGGTGCCGGTGTGACCCTCCCCGATGATCAGCTTGGTCGAGGAGACGTTCAGCGAAAGCCGCAGCATCAGGGAGGCCAGCAGAACCGTCGGAAATGACGAGAAATCGAGCGGCCGTTCGATGAAGAGCGTGACCGTGAAGATCAGGATCGCGAGGCCGAAGGATGCCGCAAGCCCGACATCGACGATGAAGCTCGGGACCGGGAGGATCATCATCACGATGATCGCCATCAGCGCGAGCGCGAAAAGGATCGTCGGTTGAAACAGGGTCGAGGGGCGCATCAGGGGCGTCCTTCCCACAAGGGTTGCACCGCGGCGTCGGAGAAGAGGCCGGCAGGGCCGGTGCCCGCGCGGGCGGCCACCAGCGCCGGGCGGCGGCCGGTATCGAGCGCGCGCCGCATCGGTGTGGACGCCGGTGCGGGCGCGGCCTCGGGGCGCGGCCCGTGGTTTTGGACATCCGGCGCGAGCGCGGCGTAGATGCGGTGAAAGCGTTCCATGTAGCGGGTGGCGAAATGGGGAGTGCGCGAATGGTACGCCGCCACAGCCGCGTCCCAATCACCGAATTCGCGGTGAAGATCCGTCAGGAACTCCGCCGCGTAGCGGGCGTTCGCAAGCGGGTCGAACATCTGGGCGACGGAAGCAAAGGCGTGGCCGTGCCAGCGCAGGTTGATCTGGAAACAGCCGATGTCGAGGTTCCGGACGCCTTGGGCACGCAACCCTTCCGCATGGGCAAGCGCGCTGCGGCGATCGGAAAACCAGCGGCCATCGCCTGCATGGTTCACCGTCCACGGCCACGGTCCGAACGCATTTTCGTGCGTGCGGCCGGTTTCGGTGCGGGAGAGTGCGCGCAGAATCCTGACGGGCACGCCGGTTTCCGTGGCGGCAAGGACGGCGGCGTCGTCGCAGAGCGCCGCGGCGGTCCGGGCGTCGGCCTCCGCGGGTGGCGCGCCGGCAAGGACGACACCGACAAGGACCATGGCCGCGAGGCGGCGCCAGGCGTGAGTGCTCGAGTTGGGGAACGCGCCGCGTCGCATCACGGCGCCGGCTCGGGCAGAGGGGTGGTCAGAACGGCGCGGACCGTGCGTCGGAGAACCCCGCTATCCGCGACCTGCGCCGCAAGCGTGTCGAGGTCGATGCCCTGATCGCGCTCCGGTGGCCGGTCGGAAAGCGCCTCGCGCTGCATCATGCGGTTTGCCAGCTCGCCATGGGGTCCGCCGATGACGCGCGCGACCTCGGTCCAGTCTCCCTCGGCCCACAGGGTCACCGGCCGGCCCGGCGCTGGCGCTGCCGTATCGGCCTGCGGCAGGATCAGGCCCGGACCATTGGCCAGGATCATGTCGGCAGCGGCGTCGAGCCCGGCGGCCTGCAGGCGCCGCGCCGTCGCCGTGCGGACCCGGCCTGCCTCCGATCCGCCGGCTGTCCAGTCGGGGGCGAAGAGATGCGCCAGGAGAAGCAGGGCTGCGCCGTCATCCTGCTCCAGCCGGTCGGCGAGGATGTCGGACACGGCGGCCTGCCAGATCTCGGAATGTGTGTCGCGGCCGGCGTCGAGCATCGAGATCGCCGCGTCCACCCGGCCCAGACGCGCCTGCGCGGCCGTGATCTCGCGCCAGAGACCGTCGGCATCGGGGCCGGGCGGTGTCTCGCGCAGGAGTGCTTGGGCGGCGGTCACACGCGCGGTATCCGTTCGGCGCCCTTCGGCGCGGTCGAGCGCAAGCGCGTGGGTCATGGTCGGCACCGGGGCGGCGCCATCGTCGCGCAGGGCGATGTCCAGTGCCCGCCGCGTGGTGTCCGCTTCCATCTCGATCCCGACGTCGAGATCGAGCGCAAGAAGCGACGCCTGCGGCACGCGGCCGGAGCGATGCAGTGCGTCCCGGATATTCCGGGCGGGCGCGGCGTGCCCGTCGGCGGCGAGCAAACGGGCGAGATCCGGCCCGAACCGGTCCTGCAACGGCGGGGGAAGGCTGAAAAATCCGCGTTGCGCCCGGTTGGCCTGCCCTTCCGTCACGGGCGTGTCGACCGCGCCGCCGAGGTAGCGCAGCAGGAACTCCTCGTCACTGCAGGCGGCCGTGTCGAGGATGGTTCGATGCGCCGCGTCCACGCGCCCTTCGACAAGCGCTGCCAGCGACACGAGCTCCTGGGGCGGCGCGGCGAGCCGTGCCAGCCAGAAACGCGCCTCGGTGCCGAACCCGTACGACAGGTAGTGCCGGACGAGGTCCAGCGCAGCGGCCTCGACGAGGCGATCACGGTCATCGAAGAGGCTGAGGCGAAGTGCACCCAGCCCGGACGAGAAATCATCCGAGGCCGGCCATTCGCTCATCCCGAGCGCCGTGCCGGTGCACGACAGGGGCGGGGTCGGTGTTGCAGGCTCGACCCTTGTTTCGATGGTCAGGTCGAACGCCGTCTGCGCGCGCAAGGGAAGTCCCGGGGCGGTCCGGATTGCTGTATCCGGCGGCGTTCCCTCATCGAGGTCCGGCTGCGGCCGAACGGGTGCCGAGGGGAGTTCTGGCGCGGGCATGGTTGGCGCAACCGAGGACACGGACGGTGGAGCATCGGATTGGCGGTCCGCGCCGGGTCCTGCGGCCGCCGTGAGTGGGTCGGCGAAGGCCGTCGGTGTGTCGGCGGCGGGGCTGAGCAAACCGGCGGCCGCGGCGCGGGCCAGTTGTTCGGCCATGATGCGGGCGGCCTCCTCGAGATCGGTTTCGACGGCCGCGGATTGCGGCGGCGGGTCCGGTGGCGGGTCTGGCGGCAGGTCGCCCGTGTCCCGCTGCCGGGGCGGGATGGAAACCCCGCCTGTCAGGAGGCTGGCAAGGTCCGGAAGTGCGGCGGCGGCGGCGGCGCGCTCCCGCGCGCGGGTGTCGGTGCTGGTTTCGGTGCGGTTGTCATCCATACCGTTCCCGGTCGCCACCGGATCGGTGGCTGACGCAGGCGGGATCTCCGCAGCGTCGGAGACGTCGATCACCAGAAAACGCTCGAGATGGCGAAAGGAGGAGACCTGGCACGGGCAGGCGAGCAGGATCGATAATGCGCCATCCTCCTCCCTGAGGTCGGAGATCCGCGTCCGCTGGATCAGGTCGAAGCTGCCGGACAGGTCGAACCCGTCGATGGCGGGGGTCACCGACAGGCGGGCGGCGCCGTCCGACCGGTCCAGTTGCCACTGCCGACCCTCCCCGATCCGGATCACGATGCGGGTGAACCCGTCATGTTCCCCGGTCTGGACCGGCAACGTCTGTGCGGACGCGGCCTGCGCGCCGGCCAGAATCGCGAGCGCCATGGCACCAATCCTGACATGCAGCCGCATCAGGCAGCGGCCTGCTTGAGGCCATGCAGAGCTTCCTCGAGATCGTTGAAGGCGGGGCGGACATGGCCCGGCGCGTTCTGGCGACCGACCTCGATGCAAATATTGGTCGAGTGATTGTGCAGGTTCGCGACGAGAACCTCCCGCACCAGCAGATAGAACTGGTGATCCTCCTCGATCACGGTTTTCACGCGGCCTGCGAACGGCCCCACGAAGCCATAGGCGAGGAAGACGCCAAGAAAGGTGCCCACCAGCGCACCGGCGATCAGCCCGCCCAGCACCTCGGGAGGCTGGTCGATCGAGCCCATCGTCTTGATGATCCCGAGCACGGCGGCGACGATGCCGAGCGCCGGCAGCGCGTCGGCCACCGCCTGCAGGGCGTGGGCCGTGTGCCCGGCGTGCTGGAGTCGGTTTTCGAGGCGCTTGTCGAGAACCTCTTCCACCTGGTGCGGATCGTTGTAGTTCATCGAGGCGGAGCGGAGCGTGTCGCAGATCAGTTCGACCGCTTCCCGGTCCGAGAGGATCCGGGGATAGCGTCCGAAGATCTCGGAGCCCGCCGGATCCTCGGTGTGTTCCTCGAGCGCGACGGCATTCTGCCGACCCAGACGGATCAGTTCGAACAGAAGGCACAGAAGGTCCCGGTAGTCGTGGGGTTTCCAGTGCGGGCCTTTGAACACCTTTCCCAGATCGCTGATCGTGTGCTTGATGGCCGCCTTGTCGTTGGAGATCAGGAAGGCGCCGACGGCCGCGCCGATGATCATGGTCATTTCGTAGGGCAGAGCCTTGAGGATGATCCCGAACTTGCCCCCCGACCAGAGGTAGCCGCCGAACACCATGCCGAAGACACATACGATACCGATCAAGCCGATCATGGCGACAACTCCTGCTGCTGCCGCAGGTGTCGCCGATTCAGGTTAATCGCCGGTTTCCGCCGCGCGGTCCTCTGCGGTGTCCCGCCTTGGCGCCCCGGCGTTGCGAGTCGCCAGCACCACCGAGATGGCATAGGCCGTCTGGGGGTCCAGCTCGGACATCAGGGCCGCACTTGCGGCGGGCGACATGCGCGAGAGGAACCCGGCAGCGAAGCTGGTTTCCATCTGGGCGAAGAGCGGTGCCGCGGCATCGGGCTCCATCGTCTCGTAGACTCGCGTCAGACGGTCGATATCGGTTTCGGCCGCGGTGTCGGACAGGGCGAGGAGAGCGGTCAGCCGGTCCTCCGTGGCGCTGAGGGCGGCGAGACGTTCTTCTATCAGAATTTGCGCGGCATCGACGGCCCGTTCCCGTTCCACGATTTCCGCTTCGCGGTCTGCAAGCTCCGCGCGGAGGCGTTCGACTTCGTCCAGCGCTGCGCGGATCGGTGCGGTCGGACCTGCTACCCCCAGGGGCGACATGCCCGGATCGAAGGCGATGGCGGGCTGGGCGTCGAACGGTGTGCCGAGCTGTCCCAGGCGTAGCAGCGCGCTGAGCAGGAAGATCGTGCCGAGCGCCAGAAGGATACTGACACGTCGCCGTCGCTTGCCGGTCGAGCGGACCCGCCGCCGAACGTCCTTGGGCATCGCGCGAGCGTGCTTCTTCGTGCCGAGCGCCATGGCGGCTACGCCCCCGTGCCCGAGCGATGTCGGAACATCGGGACCGCATCACCGTCGACGTCCTGTGGCGATGCGTTGCGGCGCGAACCGAACACCGGCACCGCGTCTCCGGAGGTCGCATGGCCGGTGTTGCCTTCGTCGCCGGGCATGGTCGATGCGTCCGCAGTCAGCGGCACGCCGATCTCCGCCAGCGCATCGTCTGCGCGTTTTTCGGTGTCGTGGCCCCCGGGACCCTCAGAGGTGTTGTTCTGCACCTGGATCGCGGTTTCGGCGAAGTCGTGGCAGGCGGCGATCATCATCTCGAGCTCCGCGGAGATGTCCTGTGCCTGCCGCACCAGGTCGTTGAGATGCTGCCCCGCGCCGTCGGATCCCGCCTTGGCCTCGTCGAGGGCGGCCTTCATCTCGTCGACCTGTGCGGACAGGATCGCGATCGCATTGCCGATACCCTTGTCGAAGCTGCCAAGCCGCGTCAGTCGCCGCGACAGCACCATGCAATAGGCGGCCGCGCCGAGACTGGCGGTCACGAGAAGAAGATCGGCGGCATAGCTCATGAGGATGGACATTCAGTTCACCACGAATTGCGTGACGAGCAGGTCCTGCACCCGCCCGGGACCGGTGACGGTCTGGATGCGACGCAGCATCTGGGCACGGAGCACCGCGAGGCTTGTCGGATCGCTGAGCTCGGTCAGCTCGATGACGCGGAGATAACCGTTGAGGACGTCGAGGACGCGCGGAAGCAGGCGCGTGACTTCGGCCTCGTGGGTCGGAGGCACCTCGAGATAGGCCGTGAACATCAGGTGCCGCCCGGCAACCTCCGGTCCCAGCGTGATGATGACCGGATCGAGAGGGACGAAAACGGCGTCGGAAGGCGCCATTACCTGCGTCTCCGCGACGCCGGTGTCCTCCGCGGTCGGCGGCGCCTCGGGCGCCACCTCGGGCGCCAGGGGTCCGCTGGTGACGGTCCAGTAGCCGCCGCCGCCGGCAAGGAGCGCTAGGAACAGGCCCACGAGAAGCGGCAGCAGCATGCCGGCCTTCTTCTTCTTCTTCTTCTTGCCGTCCGTTTCCGTGTCCACGACCGCCATGGTCTGCCCCGAACCGATTACCTTCGCCCGGTTTTTACCCTGCCAGACCTAACCGTTTGTTAAGCGCCCGTGCCCTATGACCTGTCGGTGCCAGAACGGCGGGCCAGAACGGCAGGAGCGTGAGGATCGCGGTGGAATCGCTGACGACGTATTGGAACAACCTCGACACGAGGGGTCGTGGTCTGCTGGTCGGCGGCGTGGCGGCGCTGGTGGTCGTACTGGTGATTCTGAGCCGCGTCGCCACAGCGCCGAGTTTCGCACTGCTCTATTCCGGTCTTGAACCGGCTGCCGCGGGGGATGTGGTCGCGGCACTTGAGGCGCGGGGCGTGCCCTATCGGATTACAGGAACGGCGATCGAGGTCGACGCGGCACAACGCGATGCGCTGCGCATGTCGCTGGCCGGGGAGGGCCTTCCGGCCAATGGTCCGCAGGGGTACGAACTGCTGGATCACTTGTCCGGCTTCGGCACCACCTCCCAGATGTTCGACGCCGCCTACTGGCGCGCGAAGGAGGGGGAGCTGGCCCGGACGATCGTCGCCTCGCCGCGCATCCGTGCAGCCCGTGTTCACATCGCCAATCCGTCCGCCGACCCGTTTCAGCCCGATCGCGAGGTGACGGCATCGGTGGCGATCCGGCCTGCCGCCGCCGGTCTGGCGCCGGGACATGCGCAGGCGCTCCGATATCTCGTTGCCTCATCGGTGCCCGGGCTCGCATCGGAAAACGTCACGGTGATCGATGCGGATTCGGGGCGCGTTCTGGGCCCCGCGCAGGAACGATCATCCGGTGCCGATGCCTCGGGCCGCGCCCTCGAACTTCAGGAGAACGTGGAACGCCTACTCGCCGCGCGGGTGGGGCCCGGCAATGCGGTGGTCGAGGTCAGCGTCGAGCTCGACACGTCCCGGGAAACGATCGTCGAACGCCGCATCGACCCCGAAAGCCGCGTCGTGGTCGCCACCGAGTCGGAGGCGCGCGACAATACGAGCCGTGATACGGCCAGCGGCGGCGTGACGGTCGCGTCCAACCTGCCCGACGGCGATGCCACCGGCGGGGACGGCGCGTCCTCCGCCCAATCCACCGAATCCCGCGAGACCGTCACTTTCGACATGTCCGAGACCCAGCGCGAAATCGCGCGGGAGCCCGGCACGATCCGGCGCGTCTCGGTGGCCGTCCTGCTCAACGGCGTCCCCGAACTCGACGAGGACGGGCAATTGCGGCTGGTCCCGCGCCCAGCGCCGGAGATCGAGGCGCTCGAGGCACTGGTCCGCTCCGCCGTCGGATTCGACGATGCCCGGGGCGACACGGTGACGGTTCAATCCATGGCGTTCGACGAAGCGGCCATCGCTGACGTGACAGAGCCCGGCCTGCTCGAACGCCTTGATCTGGATCTCGGCCAACTCGCACGCACGATGGTTCTGGGCGTCGTCGCCCTTGTGATCGCCTTCGGCCTGGTGAGGCCCGCATTGCGATCCGCCGCCGAAGCGCGAGCGAGGCCGGATTTCGACCCCGCCTTCGGCCTCATGTCCGAACCCGATGCGCCCTACCGCGCCGACACCCCTGACGAGGCGGGCGCCAACCCGATGGTGCCGGCCACGGTCGATTTCGATGCGATGCCGAACTTCCCGCAGGTCGCCCTGCCCGATCTCGATTCGACCTTCGGCACTGGCGAGATGTTCGAGGTGGACCCCGTCACCCGGCTCAAGCGCCTGATCGAGGAACGCGAGGAGGAAACGGTCGACATACTCCGCAGCTGGATGGAAGAAGACGAAGAGGACGTTTCAAGATGATGCGCGCGCTGATCCTCGAGGATTTCGCCCAGCCCGAAACCGGCCCGACTCCCGGCCCGGCCCCTCATTTCGCGGTGCCGGATGCGCCGCCTCCCGAAGGTGTCCAGCAGGAGGCCGAGACGGTCGGTCTCGACGCGTTCGATCAGGGCTATCGCAGCGGCTGGGACGATTGCATCGCCAACGAAACGGAAGAGCGGCGCAGGATCGGCGCCGACCTCGGCGCGGCCCTGTCCGAGATCGCGCTCACCGCCGAGACCGTGCGGAGGGAGCTTCTTGCGTCCATCGCGCCCGTTCTCGAGGGAATCGCCGGGCAGCTGCTTCCGCGGATGGCCGCGGAGGCCGTGGCGCCGATCCTCGTGGAGGAAATCCGGACCATCGTGGCCGGACAGGACCCCCTGGGGCTCAAGGTTCTGGCGTCGCCCCAGAAGTGCACCTCCATCGAGGCGCTCATCGAGGCCTCGACCGAGCTTGCCGTCACGGTGGTGCCGGAACCCGCATATGCCGAGGGGCAGGTTTCGATCCGCTTCGCTGACCAGCGTCGCGACATCGACCTGTCCGAAGCGGCCGCACGCATGGCGGAGCTCATCCGGGCCTTCGCGGCCGGCACGGACACGGCCAAGCCGCAGTTCGGTTCGGTCCCGCACCACGCCGACAGGGGAGTTGCAAGATGACCGATGGTTCCGACACGTTCTCCGCGCCCCGGTCCGCCGCTCTGCAAGGGCTGCCGATCGAGATCCGCGTCTGCGTCGGGCACGCGCGCCCGAAGCTGGGCGACATGCTGGCGATGCAGCCCGACGGGATTCTGCCGCTGGACAGCCGGATCGATGACATGGTTCAACTCTTCGTCGGCGAACGTATGATCGCGAAGGGTGAACTCGTCGAACTCGACGGCGACCAGGCCGGTCGCCTCGCCGTGCGCATCGTCGAGCTGGCCGGACGCGCCGATGACACGCCCTAGACCCCATGCCGGGGGTGCGGCAGCGTTCGCCTTCGGGCTCTGCGCGCTTGTCGCCATCGTGGGGTCCGGTCCGGCCATGGCGCAGGAGCTGACCCTTGACCTGGGCGACGACAGCCTGAGCGGTCGCGCCATACAGCTGATCGCGCTGATCACTGTTCTGAGTCTCGCACCCGGGCTTGCGGTGATGATCACCTGCTTCCCTTTCGTCGTGACCGTGCTGTCGATCCTGCGACAGGCGCTGGGTCTGCAGCAGGCGCCGCCCAACATGCTGATTGTCAGCCTTGCGATGTTCCTGACCTACTTCGTCATGGCGCCGGTTTTCGCGGCTGCCTACGAGGCCGGGATCGCGCCCCTGATCAGCGGCGCATTGACCCCGGAGGAGGCGATACCGGCAGCCTACGCGCCGTTCCGGGACTTCATGACAAACAGGGTGGATCCCGACACCCTGCGCAGCCTGGCCGAGCTTCGCGGAGTGGCGCCGGGCGCCACGCCGGATGCGTCGATCCTCATTCCGGCCTTCATGCTCAGCGAGGTGGAGCGCGCCTTTCAGATCGGCTTCCTGATCTTTCTGCCCTTTCTCGTGATCGATCTCGTCGTCGCGGCCGTCCTGATGTCGATGGGCATGATGATGGTGCCGCCGGCGATCGTGTCGCTCCCGTTCAAGCTCGCCTTCTTCGTGGTCGCCGATGGTTGGGTGCTGATCACCGGCGCGCTCGTACGGAGCTATTTCTGAACAATCCGATTCCCCTATCGATACCGGAGGTCCCATGGCACAGAGAACCCAGAACGCGGAACGCCAGACCGGCCCTGCGACGCGGAGGGCCGAAAAGCTCTCGGCGCTCTCGGCGCTGCTCGGGCCGGAGGCCATGGACCGGTTGCGGCGGCGCGACGCGGGGTTCCGCGAGCCCGCTGTGGCGCTGTCCTCGACCAGCGAAGAGCGTGTGGCGTGGCAGCGAAATCGCCTGATCGAGCGGCTCCGTGGCCAGTGGTCGGCCGAAGCGGGTACGGTCGAGGCGCGCGGCGGTGCCGCCACGGCTGTGGGCACGCGACGCGCCGGCCCTGAAGCTCCGGTCAGTGTCGATACGCGCATCGCCGCCGCGGTGGACCTCGCGACGCTGGCCGACGAACATCCGGCCGTTATCGTGCGCGTGCTGGAGAAGATGGACCGGGAAGAGCGCATCGCCGTTCTGCGGTGCCTCCCCGGACCGACGGCGCGAGCGGTGATCCATCGGTTGCGATCCCGCTGAGCCGTCGGGGCGCAGCTCGTTTGGTCGGTGCCGGGACGGCGATGCTCGCCTGACCACCCATGTTTCCGTCACAAGGGGGGACGCGGTTTTCGCGCCCCGCCGGGGCGCGCGCGCCGCAATCGCTCCGTCAGCTCCTGGACGATAGCGGTTCCGGTGCGCCGTGCATGCCACGTCCGCCAAGGTTCAGCGAACGATGAACTCCGCATGGAGCGCGCCGGCCGCGTTGATGCTGGCAAGGATGTCGATCATGTCGCGCGGCGACACGCCAAGCGCGTTGAGCCCGGAGACCACTTCCGACAGGGAGGTGCCGCTCGGGATCTCCGCCAGCCGTGGGCCATCCTCCTCCTCGATCTCGGCGGCGGTGCGCGGGACGATCACCGTTTCGCCCTCGGCGAAGGGGTTCGGCTGGACGGCGACGGGCCGCTCCTCGATCCGAAGCGTCAGGTTGCCCTGCGACACGGCAACCCGGCTGATTCGGACATCGGCGCCCATCACGATCGTCCCCGACCGTTGATCGACGACGACACGTGCGCGGCGCTCCGGTTGAACCATGATGTTTTCCACGCGGGTCAGCGCATGGGCGGGCGAGGGGGCGCCTGTGGATGCAATGTCAAGCAGCACCGTTCCGGCATCGAGCATCACCGCGACGCGGCGCTCGAACGCACCGTTGATGGCGGCTTCGATCCGGGCGGCCGTGGTGAAATCCGCGTTCTTCAGTGCGAGGCGCACCTCCCTGAGGCTGCCGAAATCGAAGGCGACCTCGCGTTCGATGCGCGCGCCGCCGGGGATCACGCCGGCGGTCGGCACGCCCTGCACCACGGTCGCGCCATCGCCCTCGACCGACGCGCCCCCCGCAATGATCGCACCTTGCGCGACCGCATAGATCTCTCCGTCCGCGGCGGTGAGCGGGGTCATGACGAGCGTTCCGCCCAGCAGGCTGTCGGCGTCCCCGATGGCGGAGACGGTGAGGTCGATCTGCCCCCCTTGCCGCGCGAAAGGCGGCAGGACGGCCGTCACGATGACCGCGGCCACGTTCTCTGGGCGAAATTGCTCACCCGTGACGTTCACGCCGAGCCTTTCGAGGATGTTGACCATGATTTCCTCGGTGAACGGCGCGTTACGCAGCCCGTCCCCGGTGCCGTTCAGGCCGACGACCAGGCCGTAGCCCACCAGGTCGTTGCCCCGTACCCCGTCGAATTCGACGAGATCCTTGATCCGGATCGGTGTGGCCCAGCCGGCGCCGGCCGAGAGCAGCAGACATATCGTCAGAAGGACGCTCCGGATCATCGCAGGTAGGTCGTCAGGCTGAGGTCAGACAGCCGGGCGGTGAGCACATACATGCTCTCGAGCTGCCGCCTGACGGTCTCGAGGTCGGTGGCGACCTCGAACGGGTCGGCATCCGTCAGCCGGGCCTCTTCCAGTTGGAGGCCGGTGCGTGTCGCCTCCACGCGCACCTTCGCATCCTCGATCCGTCCCTCCGCAACGCCGAGGCGCGCGCGGATATCCACAAGACCCGCTTCGCCGTTCATCATGCGCTCCGCCGCGGCGCGGGCCAGGTCCGCCTGCGCGCCTTCCGTGGGCGGCAGGCTGCCTTCGGCGGCGAGCGCGGCCATGGCGAGACCCGCCAGCGCCGTGCGAATTCCGGTCTCGGCAGCGCTGATCCCGTGTCTCGTGCGTTGCCCTTCGCCCAGATAGACGGTCGCGCCGTCGGGATCGCCTCCGAGGTAGCCGGTCGTTTCGAACCCGCCACCGGGGTCCTGGAACCAGGTATCGATTTCGGCGATGGCGGTGGCGGCGTCCGGCGCGGCGGAGGCGATCGGGCGCAGCGCATCGAGGATCGTCGCCGCATCGGCGAGCGCCGGTCGATCCGGCGCGCTGCCGGCAAAGAGCGATTGACCACCCAGCCGGGTGTTCATGGTCGCGACCGCGGCCTCGAGCCGGTCCGGCGCGTCCGCGAGGCGCCGCGACAATTCGCTGGAGCGTCCGTTGCTGACGACGGCAAGCAGTTCGGGACCGGCATTGTCCAGTTCCGCCGCGAGGCGATCGAGCGCGGACTGTCGTGCCCCGGCCGCGACGGCGGCGTTCGACAGCCCCAACAGGAAGCTTTCGTTCAGACGCAGACCGCGCCGCACGTCCGACAGGGCCGTGAAATCGCCAGCCACCGCGAGGCCGATATCTTCCCTGCGGCCGCTGCCGAGTTCCGAGGAGAGGCGCTGCAGCTCGGTCTTCAGCCGTGCCACGTCCTGCCCGAATGCGGAGAAGCGGGCGGCGTCGCCGGATGTCACATAACTCATCTGGTCATCCTCATGAGTTCGTCGAGCATGGCTTCGGCAGCCTGAACCACGCGGGCGTTGGCGGCGTACATCTGCTCGATCCGGATCAGGTTCTGCATCTCGGCATCCGTATCGACCCCGCGCGACAGTTCCTGCTGTCGAAGAGCGGACTGGACCGAGGCGGCATTGGCTTCGCGCGCGTCCGCGCCTTGGCGCGCAAGGCCAATGCCCGAGATCTGGTGCGACACCAGATCCGCCATGCTTCGCGCCGATGCGGTGAAGCTGTCGGACGAGGTGATCCGGGTGTCGGACAGAATGTCGATCTGGGCTGCGAGGAAGGTGGCGTCTCCCGTGGCGCCCTCCACGACCGCGCCGAGCCCGTCACGCAGGCGCCAAACGGCGCCGCCCTCTTCGGGCCGTACGGCTGCATTCACGGCGAGGCGCGCCGCGAGCCCCTGTTCCAGCGCCGGATCGCTGCGGGCGCCGGCATCGGTGAACAACCCGGCCGCCGCCGGTGGAAGCGTTGCATCGAGGCCCGCCGTTTCGAAGCGCTCGACCAGGTCCCTCGCGATACCGTCAAGGCGGGCCTGCGCAGCTGGTGCCCAGTCGTCGCGCTGGGCGAAGTGGGCGGCAAGCCCCCCACCGCCGAGCGGGCCGGCGGATGTGTCCAATGCCATGTCGCGACCGTCGATGCGAATTCCCGAAAGGATGGAGGCGCCGAAAAGCATCGTGGCATCAATGGCCGGTGTCGTGCTGAATTCGAGGACGGCGGCGGCGCGGTCGACGAGAATCTCGCCGCCCTTGCTGAAGACCTGGAGCGTCCCGGCCGCGTCGCGTCGTGTTTCGACCGGGATCTGCGTGGCGAGCCGGTCCACGAGGCGGGTCTGTGCATCAAGGAGCGCGGACAGGTCCCCTGAACGGTCCGGGATCGCGCGGATCCTGGCGTTGAGATCGGCGATGCCGGCGAGGCTCTGGTTGATTTCCGTCACGGCTTCGCCGATGGCGGCGTCGGCAGTTTCCCGCGTCTTCTGGATGCCGTTCGAAATGTCTCCGAAGGCTCGCGCCAGGCCATCGGCCGCATCCACGGCAGCCGTAAGCCGGATTTGGTCGTAGGGGGCGTTCGCGGAGTCGATCAGCCTTGCCTCGAACTCGGCGAGGCGCGCGGACAGGCTGGCATCATCGACCGGAAGACCGATCAAATCCTCCACCGATCGCAGGAACGCGGCTTCTCCGGCCGCCCCGGCGAGGGCCGCATCCGCACCGCGCCGCTGCCCCGTCAGAACCGGGTCGCTGTCTCGCAGCACACCTAGAACCTGCGCGCCCGATCCGTCACGGGCGCCCATGCGCGCACCGATATCCAGACTGCGAACGCCATAGCCCTCGGTCATCGCATTGGCGATATTGGAAGAGACCACATCGGCCGAGCGTGACGACACGGTCAGGCCCGACAGGGCGTTGTTCAGGGCGGAGGAGATGCTCACGGGCTGGTTTCCCTGATCCGGCGATCAGCCTCAGCGTTTCATGTTCGTGGTTTCCTGCAGCATTTCGTCCACCGTCGTGATGATCTTGGCGTTCGACGAATAGGCGCGCTGCGTCTGGATCAGTTGCGTGAGTTCGGCGGCGACGTCGGTCGAGCTTTCCTCCAGTGCGAAGCCCACGATGTCGCCCGTGGGGCCATCCGCCGCGTCCCAGAGGAAGAAGCTGCCCGAGGCGCTCGAGGTTGAATAGAGCTGATTGTCGCTGGCCATGAGGCCATTCGGGTTCGGCAAGTCGATCAGAGGGATCTGGTACACCGTCCGCGTAATTCCGACGTCGAAATTCGCGCTCACCAACCCGTTTGCGTCGACCTCCACGGAAATCAGGTTGCCCACGGGCGATCCGTCCTTGGAGATGGCCGTGGGCGCGAAATTGTCGGAAAGCTGCGTCAGGCCGGCACCGGTTCCGGCATCGCCGATATTGATGTCGATCGGCCCGCTGTCCACGTTGACCGTCAACACACCGCTCACGGGGTCGTAGGCGCCTCCGGGCGCCCCGGGCGCCTGCGTGACTGTCGCGATCGTGCCCCCGGCCGCCCGCGAATCGTCGAAAACAACGGTATATTCGCCGACCATGGACCCGCCCGAGGCGCTGTCCGTCATCGTCATGGTCCATGTATTGGAGGCCGGCGGCGCGGCTGGCACCGTCGGCGTGAACGTGACGTTGATGCTCTGCGACGTGCCGAGATTGTCGAAGTACTCGACCGAGAGTGTTCGCGCCGTGCCATCCGCGTCCGGGTTGGTGTCCGTACCAGGCAGATTGACCCCCAGCGAGATGCGCGTGGTCGGTTCCGATGTGAACTGGTTCACGTTGACGCGGACCGGCTGCAGACCGGCGCCGGTGTCGCGCGGGAAACTGGGGATCGTGCCGTCGGCGTTCGCGGGCCAGCCCAGGAGCGTCACCCCGGTCGAGGTGCGTAGATAGCCCTCGGAATCCGTGCGGAAGGATCCGGTGGTGGTCATGAAAAGCGGAAACTCCCCGTCACCGGAATCGACGGCGGCGCCAGTGGTGACGGGCAGAAAGCCGCGTCCGCGGACCGCGAGGTCGGTCGAGTTGTCCGTCGTCACGAGCGCGCCGGGCTGATCTATGAGCTTTTGCGTCGTGACCCGGACACCGCCGGCCGAATAGGTGCCGCTGCCGTTGCTGATTACCATGGAATGGAAATCCGCCACGGAACGTTTGTAGCCGTAGGTGCCGGAGTTGGCGATGTTGTCGGCGATCGTGGCGAGACGGCTGGCGTTGACGTTGAGGCCAGCAACGCCCGCGTTGAGCGAGGACGAAATCGTCATGTCATGCGCCTTTCTGCTGCATGTGAAATCCCGCCCAATCTGCCTGCATGCGCCTAAGGGGGACTTAACATTTCGAATGCGAGCGATTTTTTCCCGCTCTCTCCCGGCGGCGGTCAGAACTCACGCAGCAACGTCACGACGATCCGGTTGTTGCGGACACTGATCGCGTCCCTGTCCACCGGGCTCCGGTCCGCGTGCCCGGTTACGCGCATCAGGCGCGCGGCATCGAGTCCGCCTCCGACAAGAAGGACGCGCATGGCTTGCGCGTGGTCCAAGGATCGATCCCACACACGGGTCTGGGCAACGACGACGGGCTCGGCCGCCACATGGGCCGCGACGGCAACGTGGTTCTCGACGGTCGCGAACAGAATGGCCATGATGCGGGCGATCTCCTGCAAGACGGGTTCGGGGCCCCCTGTCGCCGGGTCGAAGAGCGGCGTGCCCTCGCGTGCGAAGACCTCGATCAGCAACCCCTCGTCGGTGAGCCGGATCTGAACGTGGCGGTCCATGAGGTCGGACAGGGACGCATCCCCGAGGCCGGACATCAGTGCATCCTCGATCGACCGCAGTGTCATCTCCTCGCGTTCGGCACGATGATCGGTGCCCTGCGCGCCCATCGCCTGACGTCCCTCGGTCGGCCTGAGCGATGTGGCGCCGGTCCCGTTCTGCGCCGCGGTGGTTTCGGAAAAAACGCTTTCGCCACCAAAGCTTCCGTCACCGCCGCCCGAGATCCGCGTGATCGGGATCGTCGGACTGAAATAGTCCGCGATGCCCTTGCGCTGCTGTTCCGTGGTCGCGTTGAGAAGCCACATCATCATGAAGAAGGCCATCATCGCCGTCACGAAATCGGCATAGGCGACCTTCCACGCGCCGCCATGATGCCCGTCGCCTCCGGACACCTTTTTGCGTTTGATGATCAATGGGCGGGTGTTCGTCTCGGTGCTCAATTTCGGGCGCCTCCTGATGAGAACATGATGCCGGGTTGGATCCCGGTCTGCGATCCCTCAAGGCATCTCTCGATGCCGGATGCCGCCCGGGGCACAGCGATTCTTCATCGCCGCAAGTGTTCCCGGGCATCAGGTGCAAGCGGACAGAGAGTTGGTTGCGCAAAGGTCGGCCTAAGGGGGGCGATGCGCCTGGTCCAGAGTGGACCGGATGCACCATGGTCCGGCGTATCCACCTGGGCGCTCACCTCGTCAGTCGTGCGCGCTGGGCCGCCAGAGGCGCGCAGCGCAAGATCGAAGCGGCGTCGATAACCGATCCGGTTGACGGCATGGAGGTGACGAGGTGCAACACGCGTGCGAGCCCGTCCGCCTCCTGGCGAAGAAGATCAAGCGCCTGCAGGGTCTTATGGTCGATTGCGACCTGGCCGTTTTCGAGCGCCGCGCCGACCGTCGTGTCCATGCGGGCGAGAGCCTTGGCATGACGGTCGGCTTCAACCACGCAGGCGGCCAGAATATCGGCCGCCGTGAGGCGCTGGCCTGTCAGCGGTTCCTCCGGTCCGCCAGCGGAATGGTCATCGATGATCAATGCAGCACGCCCACCACTTGTTCGATGCAGGTCTTCAGACCCTGTGTCGAAAACGGCTTGGTCAGGAAGTTGTTCATGCCCAGCTGTTGCCCCCGCGTCAGAACCTCCCGGTCCGCGCGGCCGGTGATCAGGATGAAGCCGATCCGTTGCGTGGATTTGTTGCGGCGCAAGGCTTCCAGAAGACTCAACCCGTCCATGCCGGGCATGTTGTAGTCGGAAATGACGAGGTGCACCGGGCTGCCCACAAGGCTGCGCAAGGCGCTCGCACCGTCGGTCTTGAAGTCCACGTGTCTGAGGCCAATTTCGTCGAGGGCGTTTTCGATGAGACCGCGGCTCACCGACATGTCGTCGACGACCATGATCTGCAGGCTGTTTTTCAGGGACATATGATCGATCCGCTCGTGGTTGGGGGCATGGCGTCGGGAAATCGCGCTAGGCGCTGGCGCGACTGTAGGATGCGCTGGCTGGATGGTCGGTGCGTCGGTACTGGGTCACGCCAGCTGGCTCGAGCAGGTTTTCGAGATCGCCGTCCACGCGTTCCGAGTGACCGACGAAGAGCGTTCCGCCAGGACGCAGACGCTCGGCGAAGCGCCGCCACAGTCCCATTCTTGTCGGGGCGTCGAAATAGATCACGACGTTGCGGCAGAAGATCACGTCGAACATGCCATTGAAGGGCCATGGTCCCAGCAGATTCAATTCCTCGAACCGCAGATTGTGCCTGAGCGACGGGTCGATGGCGAAATCTCCACCATCCGATTGTCGTTTCACGTTCTGGCGCAGCAGGGCGCTGGGATCCTCTCCGACCTGCTGCGCAGTATATATGCCCCGCCGCGCCGTTGCGACCATTCCAGGGTCGATGTCGGTGGCCAGTATTCTCAGGTCGGCCCGGTCCAGAGTGGCCCAGTTTTCCTTGAGGGTCATTGCGATGCTGTATGGTTCCTCCCCCGAGGAACACCCGGCCGACCAGATGCGAATCCTGTCCCCAGCCTGAGCTCGCGCCGCGAAATCGGGGACCATTCCCGCCAGAACGTCGAAATGACCGGGTTCACGGAAAAAGCTCGTGACATTGGTCGTGATCGCGGAAATGAAGGCGCCGTGTTCCTTGGCATCCCCACCGGACGCGAGCAGCTTGCGGTAGCTGCCGAAGTCGCGAAGCCCGAGATCGCGAAGCCTGCGCGACAGGCGCGAGACGAGCATGCTTCGCTTCGCATCGTTGATGACGATGCCGGTCTTGGCATGGATCAGCTGCGCGAATGCCGCGAAGTCGGCGTCGGACATGATGACGGAAGTCGGCTCCCGTTGTCCGGGCGTGTCTGAACATTCCGGTTTCATGCCAGTTCGGCCCCCAACTCGGGCAGGACGCGCGACAAGTCGATTTTCCGCAGCATGTGTCCATCCTCGAAGGTCACGACACTGCTGATGAAATCCCTTGCAATCTCGGACGCGATATCCGGGACCTGGCGCATCGAAGTGTCGTCGATGGTGAGGATGTCGGACACGACATCGGCCAGCAGTCCGATCGTCTGATCGCCGATCATGACGATGATAATGATGTGGCGCGCCTCGGGCACGGTCGGACCGAAGCCCAACCTGGCGGACAGGTCGACCACGGCCACCACAGAGCCGCGCAGATTGACCACGCCCTTCACGTAATCCTGAGCATGCGGTAGGACCGTCGTGGGGGTCCAGCCGCGAATTTCCCGCACGACGCCGATGTCGATGCAGAAATCCTGTTCCGCGACCTTGAAGGATACGACTTCGCGCCGTCCGGGCGCATCATGGGCGCTGTTCTGAAGCATTGTCTACTCGTTTGCTGCAAGTTGAGGCGTGGCGGTGTCAAGTCCGGCGGAGGCGATGATCTCCTCCGGGTCGACGATCAGGGCGATGCGCCCGTCGCCGAGGATGGTGGCCGCGGAAATCCCCGGGATCACCCCGTAGTTTTCCTCCAGGCTCTTGATGACGACCTGGCGTTGGTCGTGGATCACGTCGACGGCGAGGGCTGCGCGTCGTCCGGCCTCGCATTCCACCAAAAGAAGCACGTCGCGCTCCTCCGGTTCCCCAGGTTCGGCGACCCCGAAGGCATCCGCCAGATCTATGATCGGGATCAGCTCTCCGCGATTGGCCACGACGCGGCCGGTGCGTCCGATCGCGTGGATCGTCGCACTGGAGGGGCGAAGTGTCTCGAGGATCGCCGAAAGCGGAAGAACCATCATCTCGCCACCGAACTCGACGAGCATGCCTTCGAGAACGGCGAGGGTTAGGGGCAGGGCGATGGTGAAGGTTGTGCCCTCGCCAGCCGCCGATTGGATCGTGACGCGCCCGCCAAGCGCCTGGATCTCGCGTCGCACCACATCGAGACCGACGCCCCGGCCGGAAAGCGCCGATACTTCGTCTTTCGAGGAAAAACCGGGCGTGAACAGGAGATTGTCGATCTCTCCCGCGGTCAACGCGGTCCCTGGTGCGACCAGCCCTTTGTCTTCCGCGATGCGGCGCACTCTTTCGCGGTTGATTCCGGCGCCGTCGTCGGAAACCTCGATGATGACCCGGCCGGAGCGGTGTGCGGCCGACAGGGTGATCGTCCCGGTCTCGGGCTTGCCGCTGGCCGCGCGGCCGGCGGCGTCTTCGAGACCGTGGTCGACCGAATTCCGGATCATATGGGTCAAAGGATCGACAAGTCTTTCGATGACCGTCTTGTCGACCTCCGTGGTCTCGCCCACCGTGACGAGGCGCACCTGCTTGCCCGTCGCGTCAGCGGCCTCGCGGATAATCCTGTGCATCCTCTGGAACACGGGTTTCAGCGGCTGCGCCCGGATCGCCATGACGCTTTCCTGGATACCGGAGGCCAATTGCTTGATCCCGTCGAGACCGTTGGAGACATCGCTGTCGGAGGCCAGCCCGGCACTTTCGATTGCCTGCGATAACATGGCCTCCATGATGACAAGCTCTCCGATCAGATTGATCAGCCGGTCGACACGGTCGAGATTGACCCGGATTGTCGCGGGCGCGGCTGCGGAGGACGGCGTCGCCGATGGTGAACCGGGGCCAGCTGATCGCGCGGGTTCTGGCAGACCCGCTTGCGGCTCGTCGGCGGCGGGCTCTGAGGTCGCCTCGGTGGCGTGGGTCTCATCGATATCCGCGGCGGGGGGGGGGTCACCGGAGAACGGCTGTGCCTTGTCCCGGAGAGGTGCCGCGTCGGCATGTGTTCGATCCTGCGGCGTGTCGCCTCCATCCGGCCGTTTTCCGGGGTCGGGGAGAGCCTCGATCCCGAGCTCGGCGACGTCGGCCACGAATTCGAAGACCGCCTCGATTTCTTCCCGCGTTGCCTCGGTCGCCAGTGTCAGTGTCCAGCGCAGGCGGGGCTCCGAAGGGTCGAAGTCCGACAGGAGCGGTACCGATTCCACGTCGGCTTGGACCGTCAGATCGCCGAGTTGCTGCAGCGCTCGGAACAGCGCCAAGGGCTCGTTGCCGGTTCCGTAAAGCTCGCCTTTGGGTGCGAAACGAATGCTATAGTTCGATGCGCCCAGTCCGGTTTCAGGTGCGACCTCGACGATGTCGATCGTTTCGATCGCCTCGACGGACACGATCGTGGGCACGAATTCGAACGGTGCGTCGTCAATTCCGCCGCCTGCGCCATCGACGAGCGCATCGAGCTCCGCAAGGAGTTGGCCCATGCGTTCGCAATCGGGCGTCACACCATCGCGAGCACAGGCCACCAGATCAGACAGCATATCCCCGGCGCGCAGCAGGACATGCATGGCGTCCACGGTGATGCCCACCTTGCCACCGCGCATCTCGTCGAGAACCGTCTCGAACAAATGGGCGAAGGTCACCAGGTCGTCTAGCCCGAAGGCGCCGGCGCCGCCCTTGATGGAATGCACCGCGCGGAAGACGGCATGCACGGTTTCGATGTCGTCATCGACGTTTCCAGCTGCCGCAAGGTCGGACATGGCGCGGAGCCCCTCGCCCAGGCTGTCAAGCAGGTCCTCGCATTCCTGGAAGAACGATATGCGCAATTCGTCTAGACCGGACATCTCAGACCCCCAGGACACGGTTGATGACCGAGACCAGTCGCGCGTCATCGAAGGGTTTGACGATCCAGCCCGTTGCGCCGGCCTTTCGTGCGCGCGTCTTCAGTTCCTCCCCGCTTTCCGTCGTCAGGACGAGCACGGGCAGGCTTCCGTAGGTCGGGTCGCTCCGCACGCCTTCGATCACGCCGAAGCCGTCGAGGCGCGGCATGTTGATATCCGTGATCACCAGGTCGGGGTCGGCCTCGGGCAGGCGTTCGAGTCCGTCGATCCCATCCTCCGCAAAGCGGACGTCGAACCCACTTGGTGTGAGAGCCGCTCCGATCAGGCCCCGCATCGTCGGAGAATCGTCAACGGCCAGAATGCGGATACTCATCGCGCACCTCCTTCCTTCGCAATCGGGGCATGCGCCGGCATGAACGTGCCGGGGTCCAGTCCGAGACCGCCGCATGTTTCCAGCATGGCGTCGGACATGGGCGCGATGGCGAAGGAGATGCCGTCCGACCGCCACTGTCGGGCACTCGCGACCATTACCTCGACCGCAAGCGCACTGGCCTTCTCGACCCGCGAGGCATCGATCGTCAGCGGGGTGCCGCGACGTCGAAACAGGTCGTCGAAGAGGGTGCGCGCGCGGGCGACGTCCATCGTTTCGGGCAGTTTCAGCACGTCGTCCAATTGAGCCTCTCCAATAAACAACCACCAGGCGCGACCGACCGTCGGGCCGGAACACTGACCGTTGGTGCGAATCCGCCGGCAATGTCGCCGAGACGACATACGCACAGCCGGCTTAACGTTTCCTTTCGGTCCCGCGTCCTCACGAGCGAACGAAACGGATCGGAAAAATCGGACCGATCGGACGAATCGGAGGGGTCATCGGGTCGCGGCCGAAAGGTTTTCTTTACGGCCATGTGTCATTTGGAACCGCAACCGGCGCTTCGCCCGAACTGTGAGTTCCGCATTCATGAAAAACAGAACCGAAGGTAGCCTGCGCTTTCTGATCGCGGATCCCGATCAGACGCGACGCGGGCGGATCATGGCGCATGCCCCTGCCGGTGCGGCGATCGAGGCGGCGTCCTTGTCCGAGGCGTTCGATCTCGCCGAATCGCAACGCCCCGACGCGATCGCGCTTTGCGCGGACATCACCGGAGACGCCGGCCTCGACATGTTCCTGCATCTCGTCGACGCGCTGTCGATTTCGTTCGTCGTCTATGGTGATCGCGCTCGCGACAGAACCCCAGAACGGCTGAGGAAATCGATTTCCTTCATCTCCTTCGCAGCCACAGACGATCCTGAACGGATTCTCGATGGTTTCCTCGACGCACCGGGGCACCTCCCCGCGTCCGACCGGCCGCCGCGCGAAAGGGCGGCCAGGCCTGTGGCCTCGGGCGTGCACGCACCGTCCTTGGTGGTGCTGGGGGCATCGACCGGTGGCGTCAGCGCGCTCGAGACCGTCCTGACGGCCTTTGCGGCCAACTGTCCGCCCACTCTGGTCGTACAGCACATACGCGCGGGTTTCGTGGACGGCATGATCAAGCGTCTCGATGCTCGATGCCTGCCGCGCGTCGTTCCCGCCGATGATGGGCTCCGCCTGCAAGCGGGGCATGTCTATGTCGCGCATGACCCCGATCGGCATCTCGTCGTGCAACCGGGCGAGCCGGCGCGGTGCCGTCTTAAGGCGCAGGCACCCCGGCATGGACACCGCCCGTCGGTCGATGCGCTTTTCGAATCGGTCGCTGGACGGCCCGGTGTGGCGGCCGCCCTGCTGACAGGAATGGGCGCCGACGGCGCGGACGGTCTCGCCCGGATCCAGTCGGGTGGTGGTCTCACGATCGCGCAAAACGAAGAGACATGCGTCGTCTACGGCATGCCGCGCGTCGCGGTCGAGCGTGGTGCAGCCGACCATGTCCTGCCCCTCGACCGCATTGCCGCCGCGCTGTTCGGCGGGTCGATGTCCAGGGGCCCCGGAACGGTATTCTCGCGCGAGATGGTGAGATGAGCGCGCTGGCGTTCCATGACGCGCATGTCATCCAGGGGGAGCAGGCCGTTTCGGATGACGTGAACGCCACGTTGCAAACGGTTCTTGGCTCCTGCGTCTCGGCTTGTCTGCACGATCCGGTCCGGCGCATCGGTGGGATGAATCACTTTTTGCTGCCCGATGACGGGACCAGGACGGATATGCGCTACGCCTCAGCGGCGATGGAGCGTCTGGTCAACGAATTGCTCAAGAAGGGCGCTGAACGTGGGCGCTTGCAGGCAAAGCTTTTCGGAGGCGCCCGCATCATGCCGAACCTGCCCGATATCGGACGACGCAACGCGGAGTCAGCCTTGGCGTTTCTTCGAAACGAGGGCATCCCCTGCCGCTCACAGAGCCTTGGCGGCTCCCAGGCGCGCCGCGTCCGGTTCTGGCCGGCGAGCGGGCGCGCGCAGCAACTGCTGATCGAACGATGCGATGCGGCACAGGCAAGAGAAATCGCGGCGGAGCGCCCGACCCGACCCGCCGGCTCGGTCGAGCTTTTCTGATCCACGCCCGGGTCGCATCCCGGAATGAAGGAGCGATAGAATGAGTGTGTTTGGAAAAATGAGCCTGGTCGTGAAACTTGCGCTCGTCGCCGGGCTTTCCATGGCCTTGATGGCGGCAGTGATGATCTTCGCGATCCTTGAAATCTCGTACGAAAAAGCGCGTCAGACTGCGGAGCTAAAGGCGCGAACGGCGCTCGGAGTGTTGGAGGATAGCCTCGCCGGATACAGTGACACAGTGCGCTCTGGTCAGCCGATGGCCGGCCATTACACGGCGGTGATCTGGGACGGGGAAGCGTTCGACTTCCCACAGGACATGCTCGACCGGATCAGTGACGTCGCGGGTGCCCGGCTCACCTTTTTCGCGTACGAGAGCGACACGGGTCAGTTCCGCCGGAGCTTCAGCAATGTTCGACGGGCCGACGGCCGGCCCGCCGTCGGCACGACGCTCGACGCGCAAGGGTCGGCGAACGAGGCGCTACTGTCCGGTTCGCGATTCGACGGTTACAGTGAAGTTCTGGGCCAGACCTTCCTGACGATCTATGAGCCTTTACGCTCGGAAAGTGGCGCGGTGACCGGTGCCATCGCCGCCGCTGTTCCCCAGGAATCGCTCGCCGCCACGGCGCGTGAGATCGTGAGCGCGCTCACCTCCTGGCTGCTTCTGGCGCTGGGTGTGGGTCTCTCGGTGACGGTGGCGGCGCTTTGGGTCCTGCTGCGTCCACTTGCCCAGACGACCCGTGTGGTTGCCGCAATGGCCCGAAAGGATTTCGGCATGGAGCTGCCGCGCGTGAAAAGCGATGACGAGGTCGGTCGCGTCACCCGCGCCGTGGCGGAGTTGCGCCACGATCTTGCCGAGGGCGCGCGCATGGCCGCCGAGGCGAAATCCCAAGAGGCTGAACGGGAACGCCAGCGCCTCGAGCAGGTGCGTGTGGTCGACGAACTCAAGGCTGGGTTGTCGCGGCTGGCCGACGGCGACCTGACCCGTCGGATCGACAGCCCGAGCGACAATCCCTTCCCTGAAGCCTACGAAACCCTGCGGGAAAGCTACAACGCCGTCATCGACCGTGTCGGTGGCGTGCTGACGCGTGTCAACGGCATCGCCGAGGGCGTGCGGGCCAGTTCGCAGACCATCACCAAGGCAAGCCGGGACCTGTCAAGCCGGACCGAGACCCAGGCCGCGACGCTAGAGGAATCCGCCGCCGCCCTCAACCAGCTGACGGTCAGCGTGCGGTCGACCGCCGAACGGGCCGCGGGCGCGGAAGAGGCAAGCCAGCAGAACCGCAACGGAGCCCAGAGCGGCGCGCAGGTCGTCGGCAAGGCAGTCGAGGCGATGCAGGGGATCGAGAAGAGCTCCGAGCAGATTACACGCATCATAGGCGTCATCGACGATATCGCGTTTCAGACCAACCTTCTTGCGCTCAATGCCGGCGTCGAGGCGGCTCGTGCGGGAGAGGCGGGCCGAGGTTTCGCCGTCGTTGCCTCCGAGGTTCGCCTGCTCGCGCAGCGTGCCTCTGACTCCGCAAGGGAAATAAAGGAGCTGATTTCGAAAAGCGCCGAGCAGGTGGAGACCGGCTCCAGTCTTGTCAACCAGGCGGGTGAAGCGCTGGCGGATATTCTCGAGCGTGCGCAACGCGCCGCAAGCTTCGTCGAGGAGATCGCATCTGCGGCCGCTGAACAGGCCAACGGCCTGAAGGAAATCAACACGGGCGTGAACCAGTTGGACCATGCGACGCAGCAAAACCGCGCGGTATCCGAAGAAACAACCGCATCCTCGGCCGATCTCCTTTCCCAATCTGACGAATTGATCGCCGCGCTGTCGGAGTTTCGCATCGAAGGCGGCAGCACCGCGCGCGCGCTTCGAGATGACGCAAAAAACGACGTGACGGGCGGGCCAACGGGCTCCTCCGTCGCCGTCAAGCCGCGCGTCGCCGACTGGCAGGCGGCTGCGGATGCAGCGGCGCGTGCTCCGAGGGCACAGGCATTGCCGCGGGAGCCGGCGAGCTTTGCCGCCACCCCGCTTCCGGCTTCGGCGGATGTGGCTCAGGCGGGCGGATCGTGGCATGAATTCTGAAGCGCCACCCCGCGCGGTGTATCGGGCGGGATGGCGGTGCCGTGACGTCGCACGCGATCCATTTGCTCATGCGTCAACGAGAAAAGGCGCGGCTCGGACGGAATCGAAGGTGACGTTTTGTGTTACCGTCGCAACGGCGCATCTGTCCTGCTGATGCCGAGAGCCTGATTTGAGAACGATTCGCATTTGCGTTGACGTTGCGAATGCTTCGCATTATATACCTCCTGACGGCATCCTTTCGGCCGAAATCGGCCGGCATGATCAGGGAGCATTGAGGTGGAACGCCTGTACGCACGTTTTTCGGCCGCTCTGGCGGCGGCTATCTTTTCGGTCTTCGCCGTCGCGGCGCAAGCGCAGGACCGTCTGGACGTCGTCGCGACGACCGGAATGATCGCGGATGCCGCGCGGGAAGTGGGCGGCGACCTGGTCGAGGTGTCCGCGCTGATGGGCCCGGGGGTCGATCCGCATGCCTACCGGCAGACCCGCAGCGACATCGTCGCCACGGCCAATGCCGACCTCGTTCTTTGGCACGGGCTCTACCTCGAGGCGCAGATGGAGGCATTTCTTCTCGACCTCGCAGAAACCCGCCCCGTCGTTGCAGTGGCCGAGCAACTGCCGCGCAACCTGCTGATCGCCCATGACGATTACGCGGACCGCCATGATCCCCATGTCTGGATGAACCCCAATCTGTGGTCTCGGGTCGTGCTCGAGGTGCGCGATGCGCTGACAGAGGTTCACCCGGGAGGCGCGGACATGTTCCGCGCCAATGCCGATGCCTATCTCGAGGAACTGGCCGCACTTGCGCAGTATACACAGCAGGTTCTGGGCACGGTGCCCGCCGAAAGCCGCGTGCTGCTGTCGGCCCATGATGCGTTCAACTATTTCGGGTCGGCCTACGGTTTCGAGGTCATGGGGATCCAGGGTATCTCGACCGAAAGCGAAGCGGGGCTTCAGCGTATCTCGGAGCTTGTCGACATGCTCGTCGACCGCGACATCCGCGCGGTCTTCGTCGAAAGCTCCGTATCCGACCGGAATATCCGCGCCCTGATCGAGGGTGCGGCCGCGCGCGGCCACGATGTCGTGATCGGCGGAGAGCTGTTCTCGGACGCCATGGGCGAGGATGGCACTTACGAGGGCACCTATATCGGCATGATCGACCACAACGCGACCGTGATCGCGGCCGCGATGGGCGGGGATGCACCCGATCGCGGCATGTCCGGATTGTTGAACTGATGACCGGGACGGCCGGCACAAAGGACGTGGTGGCGGCCCGGATCGGGTCGGGACACCGCGGCGCATCCAGCGGCGAAGCGGCGTTGTCTGTGCGCGGTCTGACCGTGTCATACGCCGAAAAGCCTGCCGTCTTTTCCGTCGACGCCGCCTTCGCAGCCGGCGCCATGACCGCCATCATCGGCCCCAACGGCGCCGGCAAATCCACCTTGCTCAAGGCCTGCCTCGGTATCGTCCCGAGGCTCTCGGGCGAGGTCGAGCTGTTCGGCCAGCCGCTGGAAAAGGCGCGTCACCGCATCGCCTACGTGCCGCAGCGCGCCAGCGTCGACTGGGATTTCCCCGCGACCGTGCTGGACCTGGTCAAGATGGGCCTCTTTCGCAGCGTGGGCCTTTTCGGACGGCTCAGGGGCGAGCCCGAGGCACGCGCACGGGCCTGTCTGGAGCGGGTCGGCATGGCCGGTTTCGCGGATCGCCAGATCGGGCAGCTGTCCGGCGGCCAGCAGCAGCGCGTGTTCCTCGCGCGGGCCTTGGCGCAGGGTGCCGACCTCTACCTTCTTGACGAGCCCTTCGCGGGCGTGGACGCCGCGACGGAACGGGCGATCGTCGATGTGCTCAGGACGTTGAAGTCAGAGGGCAAGACGGTGATCGCCGTGCATCACGATCTTGCGACCGTCACGGAATATTTCGACCGCGTGTTCATGATCAACGTGAGCCCGGTGGCCGAAGGCCCGGTGGCCGAGGCCTTCACGGCCGAGACGCTGATGGCGGCCTATGGCGGACGCCTGGCCGCCACCCATGTCGATGAACTGGCGCTTGCCGGGACAAGGGTTTGACGCCGCTTCTGGACGCGCTTTTCCTGCAGGCGGGCCATAACGCCGCGCTGGTCGCCATCGGCGCCGGCCTTCTCGGTTATGCCTCAGGCGCCACGGGCACCTTCCTTTTCCTGCGTAAACGCGCATTGCTGTCCGACGCGGCCGCACATGCGACGCTGCCCGGGGTGGCGCTGGCCTTCATCGTGATGGTGGCGCTGGGTGGCGACGGCCGCAACCTCGCCGGGCTCCTGCTGGGCTCGGCGATCACGGCGGCGATCGGGCTCGTGACGGTCCAGTGGATCGTGGCACATACACGCCTGACCGAGGATGCCGCGATCGGGGCGGTGCTGGGGGTGTTCTTCGGTGTGGGGGTCGTTCTTCTGACGGTGATCCAGACCATGTCTTCAGGCCGGCAGGCGGGGCTCGAGGATTTCCTGCTGGGTTCCACCGCGGGCATGCTGCGCCAGGACGCGCTGGTGATCGCGGCGGGCGGCGCGCTGGCGCTGGCGCTTACCTGGGCGTTGCGTCGACCCATGACGCTGGTGTCGTTCGACGCGGACTTCGCGACCGCCGCGGGCTATCGGGTCTCGCGGATCGACCTTATGATGATGCTGGCCGCGCTCGTCGTTACGGTTATCGGTCTGAAGGTCGTGGGCCTCGTCCTGATCGTGGCCCTTCTGATCATCCCGCCGGTCGCGGCCCGGTTCTGGACGGAATCCGTGGGCCGCATGATCTGGATCGCCGGAGCCATTGGGGGCATTTCGGGCTATGCCGGAGCCGCCGTTTCGGCCTCCGCGCCGAACCTGCCGACGGGTCCGATCATCGTGCTCATGGCGGCCGGCGTCTTCGTCGCGTCGCTCCTGTTCGCGCCGGTTCGCGGCGTGGCTGCAGCGTTCATCCGGCAACGCCGGTTCAAGGCGCGGGTGCATCACCGGCAGGGCCTTCTGGCGATCGCCCGGCAGGAGCCGATCCGGGAGACCTTCACCCTGAGGCTTCTGCAGCGCGAGAACCTGATCCGCGCCGATGGCGTGCCGACCGAGGCAGGGCGCGCCGCGGCGGCCAAGGTGTCCCGAGACGAACGGCGATGGGACATCGCCCGGCGGATACACCAGGATGCCGGGCTGACCGGACGCTACGACGGTCTGACCCCGATCGAGGACGTGTTCACGGCGGACGAGATCCAGGAGTTCGACCGCCGGATCGGTCCGCCCGTCGCGGTGGAGGGCTGATCGATGGGGGCCGAGTTCGTCCAGTTCTCGCTGACGCCGATCCTGATCGGCATCCTCGCCTCCGTCGCCTGCGCGTTGCCGGGAAACTTCCTGATCCTGCGCCGCCAGGCCCTGATCGGGGACGCGATCAGCCATGTCGTGTTGCCCGGGATCGTCGTGGCGTTCCTGCTGTCGGGCGTCGTCGCGGCGATGCCGATGCTGCTGGGCGCGGCCGCGTCCGCCATCGTGGCGGTTGTCTTGATCGAACTGGTCAAACGCGTGGGGCAGGTGGAGCCCGGCGCGGCCATGGGCGTGGTGTTCACGACGCTCTTCGCCGCCGGAGTGCTGTTGCTGGAACAGTCGGATACGTCGTCGGTGCATCTCGATGTCGAGCACGCGCTGATGGGCAACCTCGAATCGCTCATCTGGCTCAGGGCGGGGGGATGGGGGTCTCTTTTCGACCCGGTGGCGCTTGCCACGCTGCCGCCGGAACTGGGGCGCATGGCGCTGGCTTGTGCGGTCATGATTGCGCTGACGCTGGTGTTCTGGCGATGGCTGAAGATCGCGACCTTCGATGAAGGATTCGCGGAGGCTCTGGGCATCCCGGCGGCGCCGCTGGGTTTCGGGCTGGTCATCGCCTCGGCGCTCGCGGCGGTCGCCGCCTTCGAGGCGGTGGGTTCCATCATCGTGATCGCGATGTTCATCTGCCCGCCGGCGGCGGCGCGCCTGATGACGTCGAACCTCGAGCGACAGGTTCTGTGGTCGGTCGTCTTCGCGACGCTTTCCGCCGTCGCGGGATATGTCATGGCGGGCTACGGACCGCTGTGGCTGGGCGGGTCGGATTCGGTTTCCGCCGCGGGAATGATCGCTGCCGTGTCGGGCGTGATCCTCGGTCTGGCCTGCCTTTTCGGACCGCACCGCCAGAGGGTGGGCGCGGCGCGGTCAGGGGGAGTCGGCTGATGCCGGCCCGGGTCCGCCAACAGTTCCGAAGAACACGGCGCAGTCGCCATATTTCATGAACAGTGACAGCACATCTTTCGGTTTGTGTCTTATTGCCGCCTGAATCACGGGCAATTCTCTGCGTGTTTTTCGAAGTTTTGAGCGAGTCCAGATGACGATCGCGTCAGAGAGTTTTCCGATGCCCAAGTTGAAGCCCGTTACCAGTCTAAGCCTTCTCCTCAGCGATGTGACGATCGCCGTGATCCTCACGATGCTTCTGATCACGTGGGCGCCGCAATTCGCGGCGCTGGGGTCAAAGGGCTTTTTTCTCCTGTTCGTCCTGACCTCGGGCTTCGTTGCGCTCATCACCGTGGTCAGCCTGTCTTTCACGAAGCCCAACGCGGCCGCCAATCGTGTCATCGCGGCGCGGGACCTTGCGATCCATCTGCGTGAAAAGGCGCTCAACGAGCACACGATCGTCACCATGTCCCATCCCAATGGCCGCGTCGCGGCGGTGAATCAGAACTTCGTGGATATTCTGGGCTACGATGTGGATGAAATCGTGGGCAGAAAGTCCGAAACCTATTTCTGGGACTGCGATGAGGGCGAGTTCGAGCGGGTGCGCGAGATCGTCAGTTCGGGCCGCACATGGAAGGGGTCGCAACGCCTGCGCACCAAGGATGGCCGCCGTCTTGCCTTCGAAACCACGATCCTGCCCCGGTTCGACGATACCGGTCGGTTCGAGAACTCGATTTCGATCCGGACCGACGTCTCGCGCGCCAAGGCGCAGGGCGCCGAGGAAGGCCGCAATGCCGTCATCGAAGCCCTGCCAGACGAGGTCTATCTCTACGACCCCGAGACCTATCGGCTGAGCTATGCCAACGAAAACGCGCGCCGCAGGCTGCGCCTCGATCTGGAAAACCTGCAGCGTTTCAGCATCCTCGATCTGCTCAACGCCGACGAGAAGCGGCGCTTCAAGGATCATATCGCGCCGATTCTGTCGGGCGAGGCGCCGCGCGCGCATCTGGAAGTCGACCACGTGACCGGGCCCGCGGAGATCCTGACCCATCTGGACGAGACGCCAGATGGCACGCGGGTCCTTGTCTCGGTGGTTCGCGATACCTCGGAACGCAAGAAGGCCGAACAGATCCGCCTGAGCTCGGTCGCGACGGTCAGCCACGAGCTGCGCACGCCGCTGACGTCCATCAAGGGCGCGCTTCGTCTGCTGGAGTCGGGGGTCGCGGGCGAACTCGGTCCCGATGCCGCCCGCATGGTCACCGTCGCCCGGCGGAACAGCGACCGTCTTCTGACGATCGTGAACGACATCCTGGACCTCGAAAAGATGGCCTCGGGCGAGACCACGTTCCAGAAGAAAGAGATCGATCTGGGCGCGCTTCTGTGCGAGGCGGCAGAGGCGAACGCGGCCTTCGCGGCCGAATGCGGGGTGCGCTTCGAAACGGAAAGGCCCGAGGAACCGGCCCTGGTCTGGGGCGATCCGGACCGGCTGATGCAGGTGATGTCGAACCTGATGTCCAACGCCGCGAAGTTCTCGCCCGACGGGGCCTCTATCCGGCTTGGCATCGAGGATCGTGAAGATGTCTGGCGTGTCTTCGTGAGCGACCAAGGGCCGGGCATTCCGGAAGCGGCGCGAAAGACCTTGTTCGACAACTTCACGCAAGTCGCCGACATGGCCGGCAAGCATCAGCAAGGGACCGGCCTCGGCCTTTCCATCTGCCGAGAGATCGTCTCGCGCCACCGCGGTCACATCGCGTTCGAGACCGAGGTGGGCAAAGGCTCCACCTTCTATTTCGAGCTTGGCAAGCTTGATGCCAAAGCGGCATCGGCAAGCGCCCGGCAAATCAGTGTCGCATGACCGGGATCGATGAAGCGCCGGGAAAATCGCAGGACAGAAACAGACATGACCGAGCTCAAAACCATACTTCATGTCGATGATGACGAGGATATCCTCGAAATCACGCGTATGGCGCTGCAACTGGTCGACACGTTCGAGTTGCACCAGTGCGCATCCGGGTCAGCGGCGCTGGAGGCGATCGATGCTGTGAACCCGGACCTCCTGCTGCTCGATGTGATGATGCCCGAAATGACCGGGCCGGAGCTGTGGGAGGCCGTCCGCTCACGGGAGGACAGCGCCGACATTCCGGTGGTCTTCATGACCGCAAAGGCGGAGAACACGCTTTCGGCGGAACTGCGGAACAGGGGCGCGCTCGAGGTCGTCACCAAGCCTTTCGATCCGATGACACTGGGATCTCAGATCCGGGCCGCATGGGCAGCGCGGCAGCCATGACCGGGCGGTACCTGTATTCAACCAAGTTACGCCCAATTTCGGACAGCTTTCGAAAGTATCATCGAAAATTGAATGAGTCTGAACGAGTGATGTCGCAGCACGGCTCGAGGATCGAGGATTGAGATGAAAATTCTTGCGGTAGACGACGATCCGGACTTCATGGGGGTCTTCACGACGGTTCTTGAGGGTCTCGGCTATTCCGATCTTGCGACCGCCTCGTCCGGGCAGGAGGCGCTCGAGCTGATCTCGAGATCGGTCTCCGGCTTCGACTGCATCATCCTGGATGTCCAGATGCCCGGGATGGACGGCATCGAACTGTGCCGCCAGATCCGCGCGAACGAGAGCTACAAGGACACGCCGATCATCATGAACACGGCCGTGGCCGACCGCGACTATATCGACGCAGCCTTCGCGGCGGGCGCCACGGACTATCTGACCAAGCCCGTGGACGAGATGGAGGTGAAGGCCCGCCTCGGCGTGATCGAAAAGCTCGTCACCGAAAGGCTGCGCGCGCAGATCGCGTTGTCGCATCCGGGCATCGAAGCCTATAGCGGGCCCTCCTACGGCTTTCTCGACGGTATCCCGCTCAAGCGCGTCGAGGGTGCCGTGGACCTGTTCTCGATGGGCAACTACCTCAAGACATTGGGGCTCTTCCGGGCGTTGACCGTGTCTGCCATCGGCATCCGCGTCGTCAATGCACGGTCGATCCACGACCTCGAAGGCGGGCATGTCTTCGGCGAGGTCATGATCGACGTGGCCACCTGTATCTCCGACTGTCTCAAGCCCAGCCATCGCATGATCGCCTATGCGGGCGGCGGGATCTTCGTCTGCCTGATGCCGCGCTCCGAGATCTGCGATCCCGAGGGGCTTGCGGACCGGTTGCGGGAATACATCCTCGAATTCGAGGAAGTCTATGGCGAACTGGGCATCCAGCTTCCGACGATCTCGGTCGGCGTGCCGATCACCGTGCGCGCGGCGCAGATCAACTCGCCCACGCGGATCATCGACGAGGCCATCGCGGCGGTGAAGGCCCGTGACGTCTACGCCGCGAGCATGGCCTGAGGGGGCCGGCATGTCGGCTCCGATGCATAGCGAAAAGCTCCGGGAAGGTCTGCAGGCGCTGCGCGACGGTTTCCTCGAAAGGGTGACGGCACGCTGCCTCGCCATCGAAGGCATTCTGGCGGAGCTTGACGGGTCCGACGAGGGCCATGTCGCGGAGGCGGATCGTGAGGCAATCCAGCAGCACGCGCACAAGACGGCAGGTGTGGCCGCGACCTTCGGGTTTTCCGTGCTGGGCGAAAAGGCTCTTGCCGTCGAGCAGCTGATGACACGCGCCGATGGCACCCTGCCATGGTCCGTCGCGCGCCCCGAGATCGAAGCGCTGCTTGACGAAATGGAAGACGCCCTGGACGAGTTCTCCTAGGCGTCGCTACCATCGCCGACAGGTTCCGGACAGCGGCCCTGCGCCACGCGGGGCAGTTCATCCATCGCGGAGGCGCGGTTTACTCGCTTCCACGTGGACGTGATGCAGCCAACACCGATGCCAGTATGGGCGTGATACCGCACCGATCTTCGAGCGCAGACGGCGGGCGGTTTCGTAGTTGCCCTTGGCCTCGACGCGTCGCAAGCAATCGAGGATTACCGGAGCCGTCACCTCAGTGATGGGCCGCGATCCGAAGGCGTCGATCGCCATGCTGAGAAGCCATTCGGTTTTGTCCATCGTCGCCTTGGCCTTGCCCGGAATCCGGATCGAAGCCATCATCCGACCAATCTACTCAGATGACTGCGCCGAGCCCGTTGCGGACGTGACCCAGCCGGAGTCCTCGCAGATGCGGCATGAATGCCGGTGGCCTAGAAAGCTGGGGCGCTGACATGAGCTGACATTCGCAAAACCATTGTGAAGTCCCGGGTTGACGGACCGATCCGACCGATGCGTCCGCAGCGTGGCCGGTCGCCGCGGTCACATTCCGAAAGCTAACTCATCGCGCCATTGCGGTTCGGTTTTCCGGAAGCGTTGATTTGAGCACGGCAGATGTGGGCGGATTCGAACCGGTTGTTCGCTGCACGACGGTTTGAAGACTCGCATGCGGACATACGAGCCATCCGCCAAGCCGATGCGTGAATAAGGCTTACCAGAGCAGGATGCACGATGACCGGGCATCTTTCGGTGACCTGAGAACGTTCAGTGGGCTGGAATCGTGCAACGCAGTCGCGACGGTCGTGTCATTCAATGTTCTCTAGAAGTTTGCGCAAAAGCATCTTCTTTTTGCCACACCCGTGTAGAACAAGGAGAAAAATGAGGCAGAGCAAACAGACGTGGCAATGGTGCAGAGTTCACACGCGTCACCGGAAGGCAAGCGCGGCTGGCTTGGGAAGGCCCTGATTTTCTTGGGCCTTCTTGCACTGCCCGCGTGCCAGACAACGGTGATGTCCCAGCATGAACGCGCGCGCGGCCTGGATCGGGCGCAATGGTCGATCGTGCCACAGGAAGAGGCGTGGATGAACGTGCCCGAGGCAAGCATGGTGCTCGAGCGTCGCTTCGCCGACGTGGTCGAACAACGCGTGTCGCTGCCCAATCAAACCATGCTCGCTGGGGACAATTACGTGCATGTGCGCGCCGTGCCGCCGTCCGATTCCAGGATATTCGAGATCGAACGGGCGCTAGAGCTTGTCGGGGGCCTGCCGGCCCCGTTCACCGCCGAGGAGATTCGCGTGATGCACTCGCGCGAGGATAGTGCGGGCGCAATCAACTGGACGGAATGGACCGATGGCGCCGGAAACACCTGCGTTCTGGCGCTACGTCGGTTGGGGCCCTCGGTGCGTGTCATGCCCGGTCGTGCCCACGCCATGGATGTGATCGTGCGCAATTGCAGCGCCGACGGCGTGGAGGCGGCGTTGCGTCCGGCCGGACCGTCCGCCGTCACCTTGCCCGCGGCCCACGGCGCAGCACCAGGCGGTGACATCCTAACCATCTCTCCGCTTGCGGCACCAATGCCATGAGCCGGAACCGTTTCCAGCGACGTGCGGTGGTGCCGGTGTTCCTCGCCCTGGTGTGGGTTGCACTCGTCGTGCCTATCGTGGTTGTGGCCAGCCTTCCGACCTCGACCGAAGTTCAGGCGCTTCTCGGCGTAATCGCCGTCGTTCTTGTCGCCATCCTCAAGCCCTTTACCCGGACGAGCATCGTGGCGCGACTGTCGCTTTTGGCCGTGGCAAGCGTTCTGGTGCTTCGCTACTGGATCTGGCGTCTGCTGGAATCGCTTCCGTCGCCCGAACAGCCCGTTTCGCTGGCGGCTGCTCTCTTGCTCTTTGCCATCGAGACCTACGCCATCGCCGTCTTCATGCTGACCGCGTTCATCAACGCCGATCCCAAGGACCGACCGTTGCCGCGCCGGGTGAAGGCCGAAGAGCTGCCGACGGTCGATATTCTTGTGCCGTCCTACAACGAACCGACGGACATGCTGAGCGTGACCCTCTCCGCGGCCAAGCACATCCACTATCCGCGCGAAAAGCTGCGTGTGGTGCTCTGCGACGATGGCGGAACGGATCAGCGTTGCAACCATCCCGACCCGCAGATCGCCGAGACGTCCAAGACCCGGCGAGCGGAGTTGCAGAAGCTCTGTCGCGAGCTGGGCGTTCTCTACTCGACGCGCGCCCGCAACGAACATGCAAAGGCCGGCAACATGTCGGCAGCCCTGTCACGCCTCGATGGCGATCTCGTGGTGGTTTTCGATGCCGACCACGTGCCCAGCCGCGATTTCCTCGCGCGCACAGTCGGCTACTTCGTCGAAAACCCGCGCCTGTTTCTCGTTCAGACGCCACATTTCTTCCTGAACTCCGACCCCGTGGAACGCAATCTGGGCCTCGCGCCGAGCTGCCCGGCGGAGAACGAGATGTTCTATTCCGACATCCACCGCGGCCTCGATCGCTGGCAGGGCGCTTTCTTTTGCGGCTCGGCCGCGATCCTGCGGCGCACGGCGCTCAACGAGGCAGGCGGTTTCTCGGGCGAGACGATCACCGAAGATGCCGAGACCGCGCTCGATATCCACGCGAAGGGCTGGGAGAGCCTATACGTCAATCGCGCCATGATCGCGGGGCTGCAGGCGGAGACCTTCGCGTCGTTCATCCAGCAACGCGGCCGGTGGGCCACCGGCATGGTCCAGATGCTCCTGCTGAAGAACCCCCTCTTCCGGCCGGGCCTCAAGCCGGCGCAACGCCTATGCTACATCAACTCCATGAGCTTCTGGCTGTTCCCGCTGGTACGGCTGAGTTTCTTGATCATCCCGCTCTTCTACCTCTTCTTCGGGCTGGAGATCTTCGTGGCCTCGGGCGACGAGGTTCTGGCCTACGCGATCTCCTATCTGGTGGTCAGTTTCATGGTGCAGAACGCGCTTTTCGCCCACGTGAGATGGCCGTTGATCTCGGAGGTCTACGAGGTCGCGCAGGCGCCCTACCTCGCCATCCAGATCTTCAAGACCATTCTGCGGCCCCGCGCGGCCAAGTTCGCCGTAACCGCGAAGGACGAGACGCTGGCGGAGGATTTCATCTCGCCGATCTACCTGCCGCTTCTGCTCCTGTTCCTCCTGATGGTCGTGGGTGTGGCCGCGGCGGGCATCCGCTGGGTCGCCTTCCCGGGCGATCGGGGCGTGATCGCCATCGTCGGGGCCTGGGCGGTGTTCAACATGCTCCTCGCCGCGCTCGCGCTCAGATCCGTGGCCGAGAAACAGCAGCGTCGCGCGGTGCCGCGCGTGCAGATGGAGGTCGATGCCGCCGCCTGGAGGCCGAATGCCGGCGGCAAAGGACCGGAGCTGCGTGCCACGATCGTGGACGCGTCAACCAGTGGCCTAAGGCTGGAGATCCCGCCGCCGCCCCACGGCTCGCCCGCCGCTGAGCGCATCTCCGACATTGCGCAAGGCGACGAGATCGTCCTGCGCCCCCGCTTCCCCGATGCCCCCGATCTCGAGCGAGACATAAGGGCGACGGTGCAGATCGTTCAGACCGGCGCTGAGGGTATCGCCATCGGCGTGCGCTTCGTGCCGGATCAGCCGATGACGGCGCGAGAGGCCGTGGCCTACCTGATCTTTAATGACAGCGACCACTGGCGCCGTCGGCGCGAGGAGCAGTTCAAGGCGCGCGGCCTGATCCATGGCCTGCTTTACGTGCTGTGGCTGGCGGTCACGTCGATCCCGCGCACCTTCTCGGATTTCGCCAAGGAACCGGCCCGCCGCCGCCGCAAGGAGGAATTCGCCGAGGAGTCGGAGGTGCCCGTGCATCTGCTGGCCTTCGGCGCCGACTTCGATCCGGGCCCGCCGAAACGCTCGGCCGAGCGGCGCGACAACGAGGACGACGTTCTCGATTTCATTCTCGACGAGGTGAAGCGCGCATGAGCTGGCAACGATTTTCCCGCGTGTTCGCCACGGCGCTCTGCGTCGGGGTCGCGTCAAGCCTGCCGCTTTCGGCGCAATTGATAGAGGTCGATCCGGCGCCGAGGGCGGGGGGGACCATTTCGGATCGTGCCATACCCTCCACGGCGGCGCGCGGCGCCGTGCCGGAGGATCGAGGTCGCGCGGCCGCCCCTGAGCCCGCGGTGACACCGGCCGAAACGGATCTGCGCATGGCCCCCCTCCGGCCCGCAAGTCGCCGGGTCGAGAGCCTGACGGAACCGCGTCTGACCGGGGAGGTCACGTCCGAGAGCTTCGTGCTCGTCCTTCCGCAAGATCCCGGAGCCACCGACCTGAGGATCGCCCATCGCAGCAGCATCGACGTTCTGGCCGAACAAAGCGGTCTTGTCGTTTTCGTCAATGGACGCGAAGCCGGCACGCTCGTGCCTGACAATTTTTCGGGCTTTCAGGAGGACAGTCTCGGGCTTGAGGCGGGGATGCTCCGCGCCGGGCAAAACGTGGTCGAGATCGTCGCGCGCCACACCCACCGCGTCGCATGCGGACCGGATGCATCCTTCGCTCTCTGGACCGAGGTCGCCGCGGTCCAAAGCGGCGTGGCCCTGTCTTCGGCCGACTTCGGAACCGACGCGATCGGCTTCGTGTCGGCGCTCGCCGCGCAGGTGGCGCAGGGCGCGTCGATCCCCCTGCGCCGCGCCGACCCTCAACAGCCGCTGGGCAATGCCGGTCCGCTCCTGGCCGAACTGAGCGCGCTGATCGGCGGGCCGCCGCCGGGAATCGTCACGCGGCCCCACTGGACCGTGGCAGGCGACGACGCCCCGATGGCGCGCCTTACCGTCGTCCCGCGCGAGGCCGGTCTGATGGCCCCGCGCGTGGCAAGGAGCGGCGACGGAGCGCTTGTCCTGTTGGTCGAGGAAGGCACCGATTGGTCCGATCTGCGCCAGATCCTCGCCACCGCGTTCGAGGCCCCGGACGAAGACGCGATACCCGCCCTGGTGCCCGGCAGGCCGATCACGTTTGGCGCGCTGGAGCAGGGCCGCCTGACGGCCGAAGGGCGCTACGATGTACTGACCGTGCCGTTCAGCCTGCCGCCCGACTGGCTGATGCTGACATCGGCCAGGGCCCGGCTCGATCTGGACTACACCTTCGCCGTCGGATTGCCGGAGGGCGCGCTCCTGCTGGTCAAGGCCAACGGCACGACCATCCAGATGCTGCCGCTCGATGAGGAGGTGGAGCAACCGCTGCCGACCCTAATGGTCGACTTTCCCGCCCGACTGCTCGCCCCCGGTGCCAACCGGATCGATTTCGAGGTACTGGTGCCCGGCGATCCAGTGGACCGCGCCTGTCCCGCCCTCTCGCAACCAGTGCTGTCGGTCTCCCCGGAAAGCCGCCTGACCGTGCCTGCAACACCGCGCATGTCGGTCCCGTCGCTCGATCTCGCCCTGGCGCGGCTGTCGATCGACCGGGTCGAGGCAACGGCCCGCGTGGCCAATACCTTCGACCCCGGGACCGTGCCGCAGATCGCGGCGGCCCTCGCGCCGGGCGGACAGGAATCCGTGGACCCGCATCGCAACGCTTCCCTTGTCATCGCCACGCCCGCCGATCTCGAGCTGATCGAAACCGGTGCGCTTCGCGGCACACGAGAGGCGCTGACCGAGACGTTGAGCCGGCAGCGCTTCCTCGATGCGGAGCGTCTGGCCGCCGCCGCCGGGACCGCATGGGACGCGGTTACCGGCGACAGCCCGGACGCGCCGTCGGCTGCTGCAGGTCTGACGGGTCTCGCCGCACCGCTGATGGCGGACCTGCGCCGCCTGACGCTCGGCGCGGCGGAACCGGCGGAGACATGGTTGAACGAACGGTCCTCGTCGGTCGCGCTCCTGCAGCCGAATGTCGACCGTCCCGACGAGATCTGGCTCGTGCTTGGACCGCAAGCCGATCCGGCTGAAATCGCCCGGCTTCTTGCCGCAAGCCGCGACGCCCCCGACGGTCCGAAAGGGCAATTGGCGGTGTATTCGGACACAGCCGGCTGGGAAAACTGGACCTCGCCGGACAGGCACCTCGACTTACACGAAGGCATTACCTACAAAAATATCAGGGCGATCCTGGGAACCTATGCGACGTTGGAGCCGCTTGTGTTCATCGGTGCGACACTGGCGCTGACAGCCTTGTCCATGCTTGCGGCCCTTGGCTTTCTGGTAGCGACACGGGGGCGCTCATGATCCGGCGTAATTTTCTGACCGCACTGGCCGCAGGGGCCGCGCTGGGGGCGGGTATGGGCTCGAAACGGCTGATCGCTCAGGCGGCGACCGGGCCCGAGCATCCGCTATGGTCGCTCTGGGAAGCGTGGCGCTTTGCCAATCTGGAGTTTTCCGGCCGCGTCATTGACCGGCCACAAGGCATGGCCAGTCATTCCGAGGGGCAGGGCTACGGCATGGTGCTCGCCGCCGAAATCGGCGACGAGGATGCCTTTCGCCGCATGATGGACTGGAGCGAAGCCAACCTCGCGATCCGGCCCGACAACCTGCTCGCCTGGCGCTGGCAGCCCGATGTGCCCGGCCGGGTGGCCGATCCCAACAACGCGTCGGACGGTGATCTCTTCTATGCCTGGGCGCTGATCCGGGGCGCCGACCGTTTCGGCCAGTCCGCCTGGCGCGACCGCGCCACCGCGATCGCACGCGACCTCGCCGCGACCTGCGTCGCAAGCCGGCCGGACCGGCCCGGAACGCCGATCCTGCTGCCTGCCGAAATAGGCTTCGTCACGCAGGAGGGGATCACCGTCAATCCGTCCTACATGATGCCGCGGGCCTTGCGGGAGGTGGCGCAGGCCACAGGCGTGTCGGCGCTGGAGGATGTCGCGCGCGCGGGCCTCGACCTAATGTCTGAAATCGCTTCGGTGCAGCTCGTGCCCGACTGGGTGCTGCTGACCGGGGCGGGGCCGCAGCCCGATCCGCGTTTTTCGGGAAATACCGGCTATGAGGCGCTCCGGGTGCCGCTGTTTCTCGCCTGGTCGGGCGAGCGCGGCCACCCGGCTTTGCGCCGTGCCGCGGCGGCGTTCTCCGATGCGCGGCGCACCCTGCCCCCGCCGCAGACCGCGACCGTGATCGACGCACGCACCGGCGCTGTCCTCGAGGCAAGCGGCGACGCCGGTTATGCCGCGATCTCGGGGCTCGTGACCTGCGTTGTAAATGGCGGCGTCGGTGCGTCCATTCCACCCTTTGACCCGTCGCAGCCCTACTATCCGGCGACGCTCCACCTGTTCACCCTCCTGTCTCAAATCGAAGCCTATCCGTCATGCCTTCCAATCTGATGCAGCCCCGTATCCTCGACGTCCTTCGCACCGCATTGTGCGGGGCGGCCCTTGTCGTCGGGATCGCACAGGCCGCGGCGGCCCAGTCGCCGAGTTCGGGCGACCTCACGGCCCTGCGGTATTACTGGGAGCAGCAGGACGAGACGTCCGTCCGTTCCGAGACCCGGCGCCTGATGCTGGAATTTCCCGACTGGACCCCGCCGTCGGATCTGGGGCAGCTCTTCCTGCAGACCGAGCCCGAGAGGATCACCGAGGTCTATCGCCTGATCGAGATGGGCGAGTTCGACGCCGCCCGTGCCCTCATCGCCGAGATCGACCGGCAAAGCCTCGACTGGACGCCGCCTGCGGAGATGATGGAATACCTTACGCTTGCGCACGCGCAGGTCGAGTTCGAAGATGCCGAGCGCCGGGGCGACGAGTCGACGCTGGTGAACATCGTGCGCGGGGTGCCGGCCCTTCTGTCCTGCGAACGGGTGAACAATGCTTGGCTTCTTGCCGAAGCGCATACCGAGCTTGGCGACCCGCAGCGCGCAATCGCGGTGCTGAGCGCCGTGATCGCCACCTGTGACGCGCCCGAGATCCTGATTGCGACGCTGGAAAAGGCGGCGGACGTTGCGACGATCGGCACACTCGCGGAGCTTTCGGATGCCGCACAGCGTCAGGCCCCCGAGGCGACGACGAGCATCCGTGCTGCCGAAGACCGGTTGCGTTTGGGCCTGGGCGCCGAGCCGCGCGCCGGCCAGCGGGAACAGCGGATCGCTTTGAGCGGGGCAGCGTCCGTCCCGGCGACTGCGCGTCCGACACCGCGACCGGACACGGCCCGCCGGGCCACCGTCTCCACGCCCGCAAGGTCCGGCGACGGTGCAGCGGCACCAGTGACACCCGGTGGCGGGGGCGGCGGGACACTCTCGGCCGTGCGGGCCGCGGCGTCGCGCGGGGCCTGGGCCCAGTGCCTGTCCCTGTCTCAGGGTACGCGCAACGCGGATGTCCTGTTGCAGCGTGGCTGGTGTGCCTACAATGCCGACCGCGCGATGGAGGCCGTATCCACCTTCGAACAGGTCGCGCGCCAGGCCCGCAACACCGACATGCGCCGCGACGCGAGTTACGGTCTGCTTCTTTCGATGCTTCAGCTGAACATGACCGAGCAGGCCGCCCAGATCGCCGCCGCGGCTCCGCTGACGCGGACGCAACGCATCGAGATCGAGGGCCAGATCCTAGACCAGCGCGGCGTCAGGGCCTATGAAGCGGGAGACTTTCGGCGTGCTGCGGCCTTCTTCTCTGCCCATGCCGAACTGACCGGCTCCACTCGGCGGGATCTCGGTCTTTTGCATGGCTATGCGCTGCAGAATTCGGGCGACCGGCAGGGCGCGGAGGAGATCTTCTCGCGACTGCACCGGCAAATGGCGACGCCCGAGACCGAACGCGCCCTGCGCAGCTTGCGCTGAAGGTAGCTCCAGCCCGCTGCCGCCACTCGCCTTTGCGCTAGGCTTGATCGAGAGACAATATTGAACTCGTCGACGCTGCGGCGTTTGCCTTTTCGCTGCAAAAAAGCTTACTCACTCGGCCCGAGAATGGTCGAAGTCTTGCGCTGAACAGCACTGCCAAAGGAGCCCAGCGCGAAACCTTAGTCAGGAGCGGTCTTCTTGAATGCTGGAATGTGACTTGTCGTGGTTGGCAGGGTGGATTGTGTCCGTAGTTTTCCTGGACGTGCTGCGTACGCGGTTTCAGAAATGTGAGGTGCCCCTAGATTTGTAGACGCTTTGCCCCCTTACTTTGAGCCGAGGAGGCGACCATGGGGACAAGCAACTACAGCGACGAGTTCAAGCGCGATGCGGTGCATCAGATCACGGTGCGCGGGTAT
>Ga0208979_100089_pt1 | contig 179352 bp, 168 predicted proteins | sample HotLakConsUCCSLE_FD_184738 | JGI IMG/M metagenome (GOLD analysis project Ga0208979, IMG submission 184738) | Hypersaline microbial mat communities from Hot Lake, Washington, USA - Hot Lake Consortium UCC-SLE (SPAdes) | ecosystem: Environmental > Aquatic > Non-marine Saline and Alkaline >... | reverse complement strand
CGGACCGGGCCTCCCATACCACGGGCCAATGGCTCTTTCCCGATGGCGGCTACGTGCATCTTGACCGGGCCCTGGGCGGCGCCCCCGGCACGGAGTAGGCCCGCGCGGCAAGACGGCTCTGCCGGAACGGCGGTGCGTCAGGCCGGCGGCGCCAAGGGTCGGGATGCCCGGTGCGAACGATCCCGAGGGTCGCGCCGCTTTGCCATCCGAAACCGGGCAAACCGCCTTGGCAGGCAAGGTGCATGACATTCGCCTCGCAATTCAGTGCGGCAGTCCCAGGATAAAGCGATAGGCCAGATCGCCTTCGCACCACATGCTGAAATTCGTGCCCCACTTGTTGTTCCACAGAACGAACCGCCCATGAGAAGTGGCGTCGGGCAATTCGGTGATGTGGGGATAAAACGGCTGATCGCCCACGAGGAACAGCGGGCTGTCGAGGGCGCAGAGCGTGACCTGACCCGCCGTCACGGCCGTGACGGCGTGCAATTGCCGATTTCCATGGCGGACGACGCGGCGCGGGTCGATATCCAGGCCCATCTTGCGCAGGCTGAGCGGGGCGCGCAGATCGACATGGAGAAAGCCTGCCTCTGGCTGGCGATTTGCGGCCTTGCCCGGCAGATGCAGCGTCACGTGCAGATGATCCCCTTCGGCGCGATAGCCCGTCATGACCTGCGGCGGCGCGCCGAAATCCGAGATCGCCTCGTCCGGCATCTCGGTTACGACCCAAAGCGTCTCTCCGTCCCGCGCGAGGCGCGCACCTTGCGCCGGGAAACGCGCGCTGCGCGCCGTGCGGGCCGTCTCGAGCCCGGGCTTCGTGTGGTCCTGCACCCCCCAGCGAAACCGGTGGGTGAGATAGCTGTCGAGATACCCGGCCACATCATCGGCGTCATAGCTTTCCTGCTCGAAGGAAAAGAGGCCCGGGGCGGGCACGTCAAGCACCGTCTCGCCGCGGGCGAGCCGGACAAGACCGCCGGTCGTCGCGTCGAAATCAAGCTTGAATGCGCCCACGGTCTCGGTGCCCGCGAGTGCCGACACGGACCCCAGACTGGGGGCGGAAGGGGCGAATGCCACCGTTTCGGGGCCGATATGGGTCAGCGCGCGGTCGATGATCGCGTCCTGCTCCGCCCAGGCCGCCTCGCAATAGGCAAAGCGTGGATCGTCCTTGCGCGCCGCCTCGAATTCCGGCCGGTCCCAGGCCCGCGCGTCGCGCAGGTATGTCTTGATGTCGACGCCCCATGTGTGCTCGGCCACCTCGAGCAGGGTCCGGCCAAAGGCCTGTCGCGCAGGGCCATCGGGCATCGCATCGAAGGTCCGCTGACAGGACAGGAATCGCGACATCCGCGCAGGGGCGGTGCCCGCCCCGTGGATCCATGTGTCGCCGATCTCGTCGGTCACGACAGGTAGCCCTGCGACATGCGGCTTGAGCGCCGACCAGAAGTCATCGAGCGTCGCGGCACGGATCGACAGGCCCGGATGGGCCTCGCCAAGTTCATCATGGCTTTCGATCACGCGGCTGACATCCTGAGGGCCGGCATTGTCCATCGTGTGGGCAAAGGCGATGCCGTCCTCCATGCCTTCGGGCACCATCACCGAACCGTAGGAGTTCTGATACATCACGACCACCTCGGCGCCCGAGGGCGCGCGCCAGCGAAAGACCGGCGGAACGTCCGGCACAGGGGTGGCGGCATTGACGCCCAGATGCAGGAATTCGACCCCCTTCTCTGCCATGACCTCCACCGCGCCCAGGGTGTGGCCGGGCACATCGGTCATCTTTGCCGCGCGCGTCGTTCGGCCGAACCGGGCATCGAGGTCCCGCGCGATGGAGATCCCTTCGGCAAAGAGACCCCGCGACATCAATTCGGTATGTGTGGTGAACGGCAGGGCATGCCAGGCAATGATCCCGTCCTCGATCCCGCGTTCCAGGCGCCGGACCTTGTCGCGTGGCTGGGTTTCGAGGTGATCCCAGATCAGCCAGCTTCCCGTCGTCCAGACAAAGGCCGGGACGTCGCGGTTTTCGCGCAGAAAATGCTCGCCGGTGTCCAGCGCCATCGGGATGAAATAGTCGTGGTATCTGCGGCGAACCTCGCTCGCCGTCGCGGTAAAGCCGAAATCGAAATGGGTCTTGAAGATCAGGTTGAGGGTCGCGGTCATAAGCAGGGCTTTCAGGTGCTGGAACGGACAACGAGACGGGCCGTGACAGTCTCGCTCTGGGCGGCGGCGTCGGGCGCGTTCAGGCGCCCCTCGATCAGCCGGGTGATGGCGGCGACCCGCTTGTCGAGCGGGTTGGCAACGGTCGTGAGGTCATAGGCGCGCCAATTGGCCTGGTCGATATCGTCGAACCCGATCACCGCATGATCCTCGGGGATCCTGCGGCCAAGGTCGAAGCGCAGGGCATCCATGACGCCGAATGCGCTCACGTCATTGGCGGCAAGGAACGCATCCGCCGTGCCACCGCCGGAGATGAAGCGGTTCACCTGGGCACGGGCCGTGTCATAGTCGAAATTGCCCTCCAGCCGCGACCCCTGCTCCAGCCCCTCGGCCTCCATCGCGGCACGAAAGGCGGCATAGCGGTCGATCTCGGACGTGGCATGGCGGGTCCCGCCGACATAGACGACCCGCCGCCGCCCCGTGCCGCGCAGCAGGCGGACCGCGTTGCGGATCCCGTCCCTATGCTCGACCTTCAGAAGATCGACCGTCTGTGCCCCCACCTGCGGCGGCACGGTGCCGAAACAGGGATAGATCGCTGGCGAATTGCCAAAGAGCGGCAACAGATCGTCGGGGTCGATCTTGTCCATGAAGGCCACGACGATCGCGGGCCGGTAATCCTGCACGCGGATCAGGCTGGCCGCATCGGCCTGGTCGCCTGGAATACGGTAGAGAACGGGCGTAAGCGCCAGCGGTTGCAAGGCCGCGCAGAGCCGGTCGATCTCCTGCGCTTCCCAAGGGTTGGCGAGGGTCGGCACGACAATCGCCACAAGGTCGCTGCGGCCGGTCACCATGGCGCGCGCCGTCTTGTCGGGCGCGTAGCCCAGCTCGGCCGCCTTGGCGAGGATCTTTTCGCGCATCTCCCCGCGGACACTCGAGGCCGGATTGAAGGCGCGGCTGACCATGACCCGGCTGACGCCAAGGGCATCTGCCACCTCTGTCGCGGTGGCGCGAGAGGCGGTTTGTCGGGCGGGTTCACCTGTCATGACAGTGTAAACGTGTGCAATATACGCAGATCCATGACATGAATTATAGGTCGATTTCACAAACAAACAACTGATTTAGTTTGTGAAAAGTGTTCAGTGCGACTTTGTTAGCGTGTTCACAGGCCTGTCATATGAACCCACCAAAGTCCGGATCAGCGATTCTGCTAACCTGGAGACGGACATGACCCGATTGATGACCACGGCGGCGTTTGCCGCCCTGATGAGCGCCGGTGCGGTGCAGGCACAGGATCTGCGGATCCTGTCTGCCGTGACCGGCGGCAAGGACGCAGCCGAGCACGCGCTTTTCGTGGCCGAACTGGAACAGCATCTCGGGCTCGAGGTCGAGATGATCAAGCCGGCCTCGGACTACAACAACGTGCTGTTCACCTCGCTGGCCTCGGGCGAGCGTTTCGACCTGATCTATGGCGACAGCTCGATGCTGCCGATGCTGGTCGAGCAGGGCGCGATCATCGAGATGTCGGAGATCATCGCGGCGTCGGACATCCTGTCCAATCCCGAGAACATCCCGGATGGCGAGTGGGAGCTGTTCGACATGGATGGCGCCCTTTACGGCGTGCCCAACAAGTTCGAGGGCGGCACGATGCCGATCGTCCGGGGCGACTGGCTCGAGCAATGGGGCATGGACGTGCCCGACAGCCTGGATGCCTGGCGGGCCTATTTCGAGAAGGCGAACGAGGAATACGGTGCCTACGGCCTCTCGACCGCGGGCCTCTATGACATTCAGGGCTGGATGTCGGCCGCCGGGGTCAAGGCGGGCTATGTCATCGAAGATGGTCGGCGCACCATCCCTTACGCCAGCGACGCCGCCGCGCAGGTCTATGACTGGTTCGGCGCGCTTTACGCCGATGGCCTGCTCGACCCCGCCTTCGCCTCCAACGGGACGGGCGAGTATCGCAACCTCTTCATGTCGGACCGTCTTGCCGCGAACGGCTATTGGGATGCGTGGGTCGGCCTCTACAACAACCTGATGGTGGATCACGAAAGTTTCGCGGCGATGGGCGTGCCCGGGGTGCCGGGCCCGGATGGCGACATCATCCTGCGCCGCGGCAATGCCTCGTTGTGGATGATCCCCGCCAATGCCGAGAACGTCGAGAACGCGATTGCCTTTCTCGAGTTCTGGCATTCGCCGGCCGGCTACATGCTGGGCACGGCCGGGATCGAAGGGCACGACTACACCATCGAGAATGGGGTGTTCCAGTTGACCGAAATCGGCCGCGAACATGGCTGCGACCATGGCGCACCGCGCGTGACCTCCACCACCTGGGAGAACCCCTGCGGGTCCCTTCCCGGTGTCGCCGAGGCGCAGGCAATCATCGCCGAGCATGCAACGACCGAATACCTGCCGCTGGACTGGACGGATGCGCAGCCGATCGTCGAAGGCTGGGCCTACCGGGCGATGTCGAACGAGATCTCCGGCCAGGAGGCCGTCGACGGGATGCGCGCCGATCTTCTTGCCGCAGGACTGATCGACGGATGACCCCTGCCGGGGCCAAATCAGGGAACGCGGCCCGGCCGCATTCCCGCCGCTGGGCCGCCTTTCGGGCGGCCCTTCGCGGCTATTGGCCGTTCTACCTGATGGTCGCCCCCGTCATTCTCTATTTCGCCATGTTCCTGTTCTGGCCCGCGCTCAACGGTGTGCTGATCTCGTTTCAGGAATGGGGTCTGATGGGCAGCCGCGGCTGGGTCGGGTTCGACAATTACGTCAAGGTCTGGAACGACCGGACCGTGATCCAGGCCTTCTGGAACACCCTCATCATCGCGGCCGGCATCACTGTGCTCGGGGTTTTTCTGCCGATCCTGCCCGCACTCGCTTTGGCCGAGATCACGCCCGAGCGGTTCCGACGCGGCTATCAGACCATCATCTACGCCCCCTACATGATGAGTTGGGTCATCATCATCGGCGTCTGGCTCAACACGCTCTCGCCGATCGGTCTGGTCAACTCGGCCCTTGTGGGGATGGGGTTCATCGACCAGCCGATCCCGTTCCTCACCGCGCCGCAATTCGGCCAGCCGCTGGTGATCGGACTGACGACGTGGCGCGATCTGGGGTTCCTTGCGCTGATCTACTATGCCGGGCTCATGTCGCTTGATCAGGAGATCCTCGACGCCGCCTCGCTTGACGGGGCCGGCCCCTGGACAAAGATCCGTCATATCGTGATCCCGCATCTGGCGCCTGTCATGCGGGTGGTGTTCTTCCTCACGCTGCTGGGCAGCTTGCGGACCTTCGACAGCGCGCTGCTGCTGATGAACGGACGGATGGCCGAAACGGTGCGAACGCTGGCCGTCTTTACCTATGAGCGCGGCATCCTGCGCTTTGACCTGGGATTTGCCTCGGCGGCGGGCGTGGTGCTACTGGGCCTGTCGCTGGTGCTGCTTGCGCTGAGCCGGCTTCTGCCGGGCGTGCGGGGAGACAAGTGATGTTGGGGTCGCGCGGCTTTACCATCTTTGGCTGGGTTCTTCTGACGGCCATTTCCCTGACCATGATCATCCCGGTTGTCGGGGTCTTTGCCACGGCCTTTTCATCCAAGCTGGCCTCGCTGCAACCGGGCGTCCGGCTCTGGCCCGAAGATATCAGCCTCGAAGGGTTCGCAACCCTCTTTCGCCGGTTCCAGTTCTGGCTTCCCTTCGGCAACACGCTTTATGTCGTGGTCGTGGGCACGGTGCTGCATGTGGGGCTGTGCGGTCTGGCCGGCTATGCGCTGGCGCAGGAGGACTTGCCGGGTCGCAACTGGATCGCGGGCATCATCCTCGTGACCCTGACCATACCCACGCAGACGATCCTGGTGCCGCTTTTTGTCGTCTTTCGGGATCTGGGCCTGCTGAACACGTTGTTCAGCCTGATCGTGGCCGAACTGGTCTCGGCCTTCTCGATCCTGCTTCTCAAAAGCTATTTCGAGCAGATCCCGCGCGACATCATCGAAAGCGCCCGGATCGACGGGGCGGGGCCGGTGACGATCTTCTGGAAGATCGCGGTGCCGCTCGCATTGCCCGGGCTTATCACCATCACGGCCTTCAGCGTGATCTGGAAATACAACATCTTCGTCGAGGCGCTTCTCTTCATCAACGACCCGTCCAAGGTCACGCTCCAGGTGGCGCTGCAATCCGTCATCGGCGGCGAGGGGACGACCTCGACCAACGACATCATCACACCCAACGTGATGATGGCCGGGGTGGTGGTCGCACTGGTGCCGCTGCTGCTGTTCTACCCGGCGCTCCAGCGGTTTCTGATCCGCGGGACGATGATGGGCGCGGTCAAGTAGCCGCACCGATCCAGATCGGTGAGGTCAGAACCCGCACAAGCGGCTTGTCGAGCGCGTCGGCATGATCGGGGCGAGGTCCGGTCCCCAAAAGGGCGCGGGCCTCGGCGATACGTTCCGCGCGGGTCGCGGTCGCCATGACCTGCGCCCTGACAAAACGGTGTGGCGCAACGCGTCGGGCGATGGTCTCGGCATCCGATCGGATCGGCGCGCTTGCGATGCAGCCGGTCGCGTCCCATAGCTCCAGCGTCTCGCCCGCCGCGCCCTCGATATCCACCTCGACCTCGTCAATGGCCGGGACCGTGGCGCCCTGTATCATCTCGCCCGCGCGCAGCACGAGGCGGGGCCCATCGGGCGCCTCGGTCACGAAGCTGCGGCCCGCGCGCATCGCATCGAGTATCCCTTGCACCGACAACTCCTCGCACCACAGATGGGTGCAGGGCCGGGCCAGCGTGGCCCGGTTGCCCTCGGGTTCGGCGCCGGGCTGGTGAAAGTCCGATCCGCCGATCGCGACAAGGCGGCGACCCTCTGCCAGTCGTGCCTGCCAGCGCCCCAGCGAGATATGGTTGCCGGCCAGCCAGGGCGCCTGCCAGACCTCCTGACAATCCGCCTCGGGAAGCGGCCAGAGCCAGGGATGATCGGGTTTGTCATGGTTGATCGAGAAGAGGTGGCCCGCCTCCCTCAGACGGGCCACCATTGCCAGCACATCCGCGCCCGTCTCGCACCGAAAGTCGGCCACCTCGCGGGCGCCGTAGACATTGCCATGGCCCTGCGCGGTGGTGAATTCGTAGGCCGGAACGAAGACCAGACCCGGAGAGGACGCAGCGTCGAAATAGGTGGCATGGGCGGTCGTCGTGTTGTGGTCCGTCACCGCCAGAAAATCGAGCCCCTCGCGCTGTGCATTGGCGTGCAGATGTTCGGGCGCGCCCTTGGCATCGGAATGGAAGGTATGGCTTTGAAGATCTCCCTTGTACCAACCGGGCGCGGGCCGCACGGGACGCGGGGCCGGACGGACCTCTGCCGGGCGTCGTGGCGTGGTGTCGAACGTGATCTCGAGGCGCACCTCCACCGGCTCCTTCGGCAACTTGTAAAGGCCAAGGATGATCGTCCAGGACCCCGGCATCATGCCGGGCCTGTAGCCGGGTGTCGCCGCATCCTGTCCGACAAAGACCCGGCTGCGCGCCCCGCCTGACCAGCCGACAAGCCCGCCGTGCGAGGGAAAGGGACCAAGATCGGGGTTGCCGAGGCCCAGATCGATCACGCAGGCCCCGTCATGGCGCGGATAATCGACCGCAAGGTCGAACCGCGTGACACCTTCGGGCACCTCGAACGGGATCAGAAGATAGGGCGAGGCCCCCTTTGTCCGGGGCGTGACGGACGGCGTCAGGATCAGGGTATCGAGGGTCATGGATGCTCGTGCGGTCAGATGTTTCGGGCAAGGTTATCCTTGGGTATTCGGTTCAACCCCGGGTGTCATGTCGCGATGTGTTCGGGCGGGTCGGTCTCCGGCGATCAGGACAACCATGGGGATGCGTCGGCGCGGTTTCCGATTTCAACGGGTCCGCGCCGTTCGACATCATGGCGCGCAGCGCGGTCATGATGCCGGCGCGGGAGAGGACCGCCGGATCAGCACAAGGCCCATGTCGTCATGACGGCCGCTGGTCGTTGGCCCCTTCACACATGGGTAACCCCGAGTGCGGCGTGGATCCTCTGCCTGGACATTCCTGGCCGCGGCAATCCAGCCATCGACATGCATCTCGGCAGGCGAGAGCCAGCCATCGGTCCAGAGCGCAAGCGCGCTGACGCCGTCGTCCCTGACCTCGGTCTGCCAGCAAAAGCCGTGGCCCATATCGCCTGCGCCATCGGCGACACCGAAGCTGAGCGGGTCGCCGGGTCGGGCGGCGCGCATGCCGGCAAGTCCGGCGTCAAGCGCGCGGCGGGCAAGATCGGGGTCATCGGTCCTGATCCGCGCCGCCGCCCTGCGCGCTGTGGCATCCGCCTGCCGCAGACCCCCGAGGAGCGTGTCGCGGATGTCCTTGTCGGACAGGTCCGGATTCTCCGCGATCATCGCGGCGCGCCAGGCGGCAAAGACGCGCTCGGCCGGGTGATCGCGCAGGATCGGCGGCTGGTCGTCGATCCGTAGCGCGCAATCCCCGACACCGACCCCGCGCCAGACACCGTTGCGGCGAGAGGCCACCGCAAAGGCGGCACGAAATCGTCGTGCCGGGTCCTGCATGGCATCGCACAGGTCAAGCCGACGGTAGACCTGCGCGATGGCCTGGTCGGCCAGCGCCACGGCATCCGCCGCTGTCGCAAAAGGGTCAGGCCAACCCTGCCCGACCCGTGACCACGCTTGTGCAAAGATGGCGGCAATCGCCCCGGCAGCGAGCGCCCCGCCCGTCTGCCCCTCGAAGCGCTGGCCCGTGATGTCCGTGGCACCGTCGATCACCGCCGCAAAATCGGGGGGCAAGATCAGCACCCGGTCCTCGCACGCCTCTTGGGCCATGTCGTCCCTGGGCAGGAGCACGCTTTCGAAGACCCACCCCGTCATGACAGGACCAGACCAAGGGGCAAGGGCCGGTCGAACTGGGCCGGGCTGTCGGGCATCCCGTGGTGAACATCGCGCGGCGCGATCAGGGCACCGCCGCCTTCGCAGAACACCTGGGTCGAGCCGCCGCCATCAAGGTGCATGGCAAAGGCCGCGCCCTCCTGGGACATCAGAACCGCCAGATCGTGCAGGGTCGCCCCCCGGGCCGGGCCATCGCGAAAGAACGACGAGGTGCCTTCGACCGCGCAGAAGAACAGCTCTCCTTCGGCCGTGATCCCGGCGGACAGGCGCGCGGCACGGGTCTTGTGCCAGTCCGCCGCCCAGCCATGGGGCGAGACGGGCACGCCATCCGGGCAGAACGGGCCGGCGGTCATCAGTTCTTCGGCAAAGATGTCGCGTCCCGTGGCGGTGATCGTGCCATTCTCGAACAGCAGGGGGCCGGATTGCACGCCCTCCCGGACAGTGTCGAGGGAATAGGTAACGGGCCTCGAGGCAACGGCCTCGGCCTCGGACCGGCTGGCGCAGCGCAACACGCAGCCCGCACGCGGGATCGACAGCCCGCCGCCCTGTGCCAGCGCCACCGCATGCCGGCCGACAAAGGCCACGTCCCATGAACCGTTGCCCATGGGCGTAGCGCCGCCAATCGAGCCGTGAAACAGTGCAAAGGCAGTGCCCGGCGCGGTCTGTTCGGGCGCGCCGAAGGGATGGGGGACAAAGACCTCATCGCCCGACCGGATGCCGGTATCGGCAAAGCCGATGCGGCGGATTTCGGGGCCGGTCCCGGTCATCAGAAGGCAGGCGCGCCGAGCCTGTGGCGGGGTTTCGACCATACCATCGGCCAGCGTCAGCCCGATCGGATCGCCATAGGCGTCGAAGGGCGCGTCAAGTTCGGGCCCGAGGAACAGGAAGTGGTTGGCATTGATCAGGATTTCACCCGGTTCAAGGGCCGCGGCCACGGTCCGCAAAAGCCGCAGCGGCGCACCGGCAAGGCCCTCGCGTGGAGCTGCACGGCGGGCGAGCCTGACGCTGCCCCCTGCCTCGCTGGGCGTCATCCGCTCGGCCGCGGGCGGGACCGGCGTGATGGGCGCGCCAAGGCGGGCGCGTGCCAATGTCAGGGCAAGCCGCGTTTCATCGGGCGGGGCCTCGCGGGTAAAGAACGGCAGGACGCGAAACCGACCTGGCGCAAGACGAACGACGCGTGCAATCTGGCCGGAGGCCAACTCACGCTCCATTACGCGAAGCCCGACACTCATGCCGCGCGCCGCGCCGCCGCGGGCAGCGTCCGGCCGTCCTGATCGAACACATGCACCCGGTCCGGGGGGGCCGACAGGTGCAAGCTGTCGCCCAGGGTCAGGTCGTCATCGCCACCCACGACGGCGGACAGGGCAATCCCGGTTTCGGTGCGCGCATGGATGACCGTTTGCGGCCCGAGCCGCTCCAGCAGGGTCAGCCGTGCGGGAATGCCGTCCGCGCCCGCAACCGGGCCAAGGTCGTCGGGCCGGATGCCGATATCGACGGCATCGCCGGGCGCGAGGCGCCGGCCGTCGGCATGGGCCGTGATCCGCAACCCCGGCGCGATCTCGGCCGTGACGCGACCTGCGTCGGCCGTCTTCACGCGGGCGGGAAGAAGGTTCATCGGCGGCTGGCCGATGAAGCCCGCGACAAAGCGGGTCGCGGGGCGGCGATAAAGCTCCATCGGGGCGCCGACCTGCTCGACCCGCCCGCCATTCAGCACGACGATCCGTTCGGCCATCGTCATCGCCTCGACCTGGTCATGGGTGACATAGATCATCGTCGTGCCAAGCGTGCGGTGCAGTTCGGCCAGTTCCATCCGCATCTGGCCGCGCAGGGCAGCATCGAGGTTCGAGAGCGGCTCGTCGAACAGGAACACCGAGGGATCGCGCACGATGGCGCGGCCGATGGCGACGCGCTGACGCTGCCCGCCCGAAAGCTGCCCCGGCTTGCGGTCGAGGAGTTCGCCGATGCGCAGGATCCCGGCCGCCCGGTCGATGGCGGCGGCGATGTCGGCCTTGCCCATCCGGCGCGAGCGCAGCGGGAACGCCATGTTCTGACGGACGGTCATGTGCGGATAAAGCGAATAGTTCTGGAACACCATCGCGATGCCCCGTTCCGCCGGTTCCAGCCCGGTCACGTCGCGCCCGCCGATCTGCAGGACGCCCGATGTCGGGCGATCCAGCCCGGCCAGAAGGCGCAGCAGCGTGGATTTCCCGCAGCCCGAGGGCCCCACGATCACGGTGAACGACCCGGCCGCAATGTCCAGATCGATGCCGCGGAGCACATCTGCCGCCCCGAACCGGCGGGTCAGACCCTGAATGGTCACATCAGCCATGCGCCCGCGCCCCTAATCAAGCCAGACCGGATTGGTCCAGGCATGGCGCCCGTGCCGGTCGCGCAGGATGACCCGGAAATAGCCGTCGGTCATCTCGGGCAGAGGGATCGTCACCTCGCTTGCGATTTCGGTCATCGCGGCGTTCGAGCGACGGGCCCGGCTGCCTACCAGTGCCGCGGTGACGACCGGCGAACAGGCGATGATCAGCGCGTCATCCTCGACCCGGATGTCATGGATCATGGGTCCTTGCGTGGCGTAGAACTGCCCCGCATGCAGCGCCGACAAAAGTGCGGCGGGCGTCAGGTCGGGGGCCTTGACCATGGTCCAGCCGCCACCGAACCCCGCGCCAAGCCGGTGCATGTCGTCATTGGCGATCGCGGTCAGACGGCGGCCATCGTTCAGCACCATGTCCGCCAGATACCAGCCATCGCCGCGCATTTGTCCCACCTCGGTGCCGTGGTTGTAGACCTCGACCGCGTGGACCATGGGCAGGCTGCTCAGATCTTCGGGCGTCAGCGCGAACCAGCCGGGATGGGCGAATGCGAGGAACGCGCCCGCCTGTGCCGCGCGGGCGCAGATCGCCTCGGCGCTTTCGCCTTCGGCGGGTGGGGCGAAATCCCACGGCAGGCCGACGGCCACGATGTGCCACAACTCGCCATTGCCCAGCCGCCCCTGGTGCAGCTCCGCCCCGGCCAGCGTGACGAAGCCGGGCGTGACGCAATCGCGGGTGTCGGTCACCGGAAAGTCGTAGGCCGGAAGGAAATGATCAGTCATGGCGACGAAATCATACCCTTCGCGGGCATAGGCCGCACAGGCCTCGGCCACCGAATGCGCCCCGTCGGACCGGGTGGAGTGCATGTGCATGTTGCCCCTCCAGAACCGCCCTTCGGCACGGAACGGCAATTGTCGCTCGATCAGGCCCGCATCCATCTTGTCATCCGGTTGTCTGTGAGCCCGACGGCTCGTGTCACAAAACGATCATCCACCGGCGCTAGCGATGCCATGACCGATGCGGGGCATCCACCCCGTGAATGGTGAAGTTTTTATGACAGGAAACCCGATGACGATGATCAAGACCGCGCTTTGCGCTTCGCTTCTGTCCAGTGCCGCCCTCATGGCAAGCGCGCAGGAGACAACGCTGACCTACATGCTTTGGTCGACCGAACAGGCCGAGATCGAGGTGGATGCCATCGCGGCCTTCGAGGCGGCCAATCCCGGCGTCACCGTCGAGGTGCAGGCCATGCCGCCCAGCGATTACTGGCCGCGCGTCTCCGCGCTGGCCGCATCGGGCGATCTGCCCGACGTGATGGCAATGTCCTCGGGCTTTGTCCAGGAATGGGCCGAGGCGGACAACCTTCTGGACCTCGGGCCCTATCTCGGCGGCACGGCGCTGGATGGCTATTTCGAAAGCGCGGTCGAGATCGGCCGGATCGGCGACCGGCAGGTCGCTTTCCCGCAGAACTGGGTCGCCCCGGTTCTCTATTACAACCGCAGTGCCTTTGACGCCGCCGGTCTCGACTATCCGTCCTCCGACTGGACATGGGACGATTTTCGCGCCGCCGCGGAAGCCCTGACCGTTGACGAGAACGGCGACGGCACGCCCGAGCAGTATGGATACTGGGTCTATGGCCGCTATGCGCATACCGACGCATGGGTCTTCCGCAATGGCGGGCGCTTCATCAACGAGGACGGCACGGAAATGGCAATCGACGACGCCGCCGTGAACGCGCTTGGCTTCCTGGCCTCGATCGTCGATGACGGCTTCGCCCCGCGTCCTCAGGAGATGGAGGGCATCCGCCAGCAGGATATCTTCGGCATGGGCATGGCCGCGATGTGGGTCGACGGGTCGTGGAACATCGACAACAACCGCACTCTCATCGGTGACGACTTCGAATGGGGGATCACCCAGGTTCCGATGGGCCCCGATGCGACCCCCGAAACGGCCGCCGCCTATGCCTGGGCCGACATGCTGGCCGTGACGACCGACACCGAGCAGGCCGACCTGGCCTGGGCCCTTGTCCAGCACCTGACCGGCCCGACGCTGTCGGCGTCCGACTTCACCGGCGGCAAGGTCCCCGCCTGGACCGCGACGGCACAAACCGAGGAGTGGCTGGGCCGTGGCCAGCAGCCCGACAACATGGAGCTGATCCTCGAGATCGGGGCCCAGCCGCTTTACACCGGTTTCACACGCAACTGGAGCGCGTGGCGCGGCTATGCCGCCGCCGGGTCCGGCGGTCTGAACGGCGAGCTGGACGAGGTATTCAACGGGCGCAAGCCGCTTGACGAGGCTCTGGCGGCAGCCAGCGCCTACGGCAACGACATCCTGTCCCGCTAAGCGAAGAAGGGCAGACGCGCGCGCCCTTGCGGGCCGCGCGCGTCGCCTGACAATGATGGCTGCCAATAGCACACGATTGAGGCGCTGGCTTCCGGCGCTGTTGTTCCTGCTGCCCGCGATTGTCGGGCTTCTGGTGTTTCGGCTGATCCCGATCGGTTGGGCATTCGCGCTGTCCTTCACCGACTGGCGCATCTTTGACGAGGTCCGCTGGGTCGGCCTCGACAATTACGCCCATATCCTGAATTCCCCGATCTCGCGCGAGGTGCTGGCCAATACGTTGTGGTTCACGGCGATGTATGTGCCGGGCGTGATGATCGTGTCGGTGACGCTGGCGGTGCTGCTGAACAACTCCCTGCGATCCTCGGCCTTCTTCCGGGGCGCGTTCTTCCTGCCCTATATCACCGCCACGGTGGCGATCACTCTGGCCTGGCGATGGATATTTTCCACCCGGTTCGGGTTGCTCAACCACCTGATGACATCGGTTGGGCTCGAGGGGCAGGCCTGGCTTGCCGATCCGGCCTGGGCGCTTCCGGCGGTGGCCATCGTGTCGATCTGGAAGGATGCGGGGTTCTACATGATCCTTCTGATCGCGGGGCTACAGACCATCGACCCCGGGCTTTACGAGGCCGGCCGCGTGGATGGCGCCCGCGCGTTTCGCCGGTTCTACGCGATCACCCTGCCGCTTTTGTCGCGCAGCCTGTTCTTTGTCCTGATCCTCGCCCTTGTGCGATCGACCCAGACCTTCGAGATCACCTATGCGCTGACCAATGGCGGGCCGAACCGCGCCTCGACGACGCTGGCCTTCTACATCTACCAGAACGCCTTTGTGCATTTCGAAATGGGCTATGCCTCGGCGCTGGCCTATGTGCTGTGCTTCGTGATCGGGCTGATCACGCTTCTGAACTTCTACCTGCGCCGGAGGTGGGTCCATGAGTGAGGCCATGACCCTCAGGCGTGCACCCGCCCTCATTGCTCTTTACGCGGTGCTGCTGGCCTATGCGGCGGTCACGCTGATGCCGTTTGCTTGGATGCTCATCACCAGCTTCAAGGAAAGCCGCGACGTCTTTCGCCTGCCGCCCAGCTTTGTGCCGACCAAGCTGTCGGGGGACGCGCCCTTTTCCAACTATACCGAAGTCCTGACGCAGCACGATTTCCTGCTGTATTTCCGCAATTCGCTGTTCGTGTCGACGATGGCGGCGCTCGGTCAGGTGGGGACATGCGCGCTTGCGGGCTATGCCTTTGCGCGGATGGAGCTTCCGGGCAAGAACGTGATCTTTGCGTTGATCCTTGCCACGGCCTTTGTGCCGACCGAGGTGACGATCATCCCCGAATTCCTGCTGATGCGCGGACTGGGCTGGATCGACAGCTTTCTGCCGCTGATCGTGCCGTCCTTCCTTGTGGGCTCCTTCGGCACGTTCATGCTGCGCGAATATTTCGCCAGCCTTCCCGGCGAATACGGAGAGGCCGCGCGGATCGACGGTGCCGGGCCCTGGCGGATTTTCTGGCAGGTCTATCTGCCGCTGGCGCGGCCGGCACTGATCTCGGTCTTCGTGATCGCCTTCATCAACAACTGGGACGAGCTGTTGCGCCCGCTGCTTTACCTCAATTCGCCAGAGCTGCGCACGGTGCCTCTGGGCCTGATGCGGTTCGTCGGCGAATTCGAGGCCGAATGGTCGCTCTTGATGGCGGGATCGGTCGCCTCGACACTGCCGCTGATCCTGATCTACGTGCTGGGCCAGAAATACGTGTTGGAGGGCTTTGCAGGCGGCGGCGTAAAGGGGTGACCGACGGGCCTGCGCGCGGCCGGCGAGTATTCCGACCCGGGGCGGAGGAAACCACTGTCGGCGGGCCTGTGGTCACGCGGCGCAATCATGTGCCCGGACCCGCCTTTGCCAGATAATTCAGGGCAGGCAGCAGTGCTCGTCTGGCTCTGTCGCGCCCCAGGCAAAGCGGGCCCGGAGGAAGAACGGCCGCCCAGCGGTTGCGCAATCGTCCAGAAATGCCGCGCTGCATGAGCAGGATTGGCGCCAGAGGCACGGGAGCCTTCAATGCGCCGGGCATCTCCTGCTTTCGCGGATTGCTCAGACCCCGTCGATGAGGATATCAAGCGCACGTTTCAACGCGTCGCGTTGATCGGACAGTGATCCTACGGGTCCGCGCAACTCGGCTCCCGGTATTGCCGCCAATTCCTGAACACGGACAATCCAGGCTGTCCCGTCCACGTCGACGGACGGGGTCAGGCCCGGGAACGACGCATACCGCCCCGCCTCGCGCAAGGGAGCCACGATGCGCGATGCCGTGATCCCGATCAGGTCGGTCTGCAGGTCAACGACGAGTTGGCCACCCTTCAGGCGGTAAAGATCGAACTGTGCCATCGGGGGTGGCGGCTCAGAAGCTACGGTATTGCGCGAGGGGAAGGCCCTCCGAGGCCACCTCTTCGGCATAGGCATCGATCGCCGACTGGTTCTCGACGCGCCACAGGCGATTGCGTTCGATCTTTGCCGCCTCGATGATCGCAGCCTCGGCCAGACGCGACATGTTGAGGCCGAGCGACCGCGCTGTTTCCGCGACCTCTGCATCCAGGGTCAGATTGACCTTGACGCGTCCCATGATGACCTCCTGACAAATACGTATGAATTGAGAGTATTTTCTTTGCGGGTGGGGTGTCAAGGCTGGCCCGATCAGGGCGTCCTGCCCTTCCATGGGCTGCGATCGGCCCATTGATCGGCGGGTCGTGGCTCTGATGATGTGACCGCCCCCCAACGCAGCGCCGCCGAGACCGGATTCCGGGTCCAGTCCGATGGAAGTTTCTTCTACCCGTTCATCGGACAGGTCGTCGCGGCAGGCCGCGCGCCCGAAGATGCGCGGTCCGAACTCATGGACCGGCTGTCGGAATTCATCACCGACCCCCAGATCGAGGTTCGGATCGCGGCGTTCAATTCTCAGGCCATCAACGTGACAGGTGCCGTGTCGGCGCCGCGCAGGCATCCGCTGACAACCGTGCCTCTGAGGTTGATCGACGCGGTCAATGCCGCAGGCGGCCTTCAGCCCGAAGCCGATGTGTCGAGGGTGCGGGTTCAGCGGTGGGGCCGGCCATACCAGGTCAATCCGGAAAAGTTCCTCGACCACGGGAGCATGTCCGGCAGCCCGTCGTGCATCGACCTCGGCGGCGAACCGGTGTCGTTGAAACAGGCTCTCGCGCGGCAGGGTGGTCTGGACCAGCTTCGTGCCGATGTGCGCGGGATATTCGTGTTTCCCGGAGACGTCAGCAACATGACGGTGTTCCAGCTGGATGTGACATCCCCGACCGGGTTTCTTCTGGGGACGAAATTCCAGCTGTCGCCGGGCGATGTCATCTATGTGACCCGCTCGCCTCTTCAGCACTGGAACGACACGATCAACAGTCTGCTTCCCACCCTCGTGGCCGTGAACACCACCGGCATCGACGTAAACGGTAACTGAGGGTCGTGCAGAACATCCTGATAGCCTGTGTCGGCAATATCTGCCGGCCGCCTGTCGCCGCGGCCCTGCTGCGTTCGGAATTGCCGGGTGTCGGCGTGTCGTCGGCGGGTATAGCCGCGGTTGTCGGGGCAGATGTCGACGAGACGGCCCGATCCGTGGCCGAAGAGGCGGGCGTTGCGGTTGGCAAGCACGAGGCCCGGCAATTCACGGCCGGGATCGGCGGACGACATGACCTGATCCTTGTTCTCGAGACGGGGCACAAACGCGAGATCGAACGCATCGCGCCGCATCTTTCGGGCCGCGTGATGAAGCTGGGTCACTGGACGGGAGGCATCGACATTCCGGACCCCTATCGCAAGGGCAGACCCGTTCACGAGGCTGTCTTTCGCCAGATCCGCGAGGCGACCAAAGCATGGGTGGCGCGCCTGTCGCCGACAAGGGGGCGGCAGAAGATGTCGGGCGGTGACGACATGCAACGGGATGCAATCGACGACGAAATCGACCTCGCCTATCTGTTTGCGCGTCTGTGGCAATCAAGATTCACGATCGCCGCCTTCGGGATCGTGTTCGGATTGGTGGGACTCGTTTATGTCCAGAACACGCCGCCCAGCTATCAGGCCGACAGCCTGCTGCAACTGGAAGAGAAGTCGAACCAGCTTGGACTACCCGAAAGTCTGACCGATCTGTCGGGGGAAAGTCCGCGCGCGGTGACGGAAATCGAAATCATCCGGTCCCGGCTCGTGGTCGACCGCGCGGTCTCCCGCCTCAATCTGGACTGGTCGGCGGCGCCGATGATAGCCGCCGTTCTGGGCCACCTTCTGGCGACCGAGACCCTGCCGGTCCCGGATTGGGACTTTCTTGAACCCTATGCCCGGCCCAGGGACAGCATCCGGCCGGATTTCCTCGACGTGCCGGCGGCATGGCTCGGTGAGGAGATCCTTCCGACCTCCGAAGGAGACGGTGACTTCACCCTCACGTTTCCTGACGGGCGAACTTTGCCGGGGACCATCGGGGAGACGGTTGGATCGGAGGCTTCGGATTTCTCTGGCCGTGTCGGCGACCTCACGGCCCTCGTTCTGATCAGAGGCTACTTGCGCAAGAGCATTCAGGGCAGCGAAGACCTCGAGGACATGGGATTGGCCGTCTTTGCCACGCTCAACCACCATCCGACAGCTGCGAAAACCCATAAGCGGGGCAGACGGCTGCCTCTTGCTGCAAGGGATGCTCCGAATGACCTGTTTGTCGAAGGGCTCCGTTCGCTGCGGACGAGCCTGCATTTCGGCATGATCGATTCAGAGACCCGTTCGATCGTGATCACAAGCCCTGCACCGGGCGTCGGCAAAAGCTTCATCAGCGCAAACCGCGTCGTCGTCGCAGCCCAGGCGGGGCAACGGGTCTGCCTCATCGAGGCGGATATGCGACCCGGCCAGCAGCGCAAGTATTTCGACCTGCCAAAGGCGCGTCCCGGCCTCGCGCAGGTCCTTTCAGGCTCGGTCGAGCTGGATGATGCGCTTGCCGAGCGCGATCTCGAGACTCTCACGATCCTCACAACCGGGCCCTTTCCCCCGACCCCCGCCGAACTCCTGATGCGAGAGGACCTGTCCCGCCTGATCCGCGACCTCGACACCCGGTTCGACCTCACGATCCTCGATTCCCCGCCAGTTCTGGCCGTGACGGACGCGGTGGTCCTCAGCCGCTCCGCCGGTGCGACGATCGGCGTGGCCCGCTACGGGCAGACCCACCCCGGCGAAGTCAGCGCGATGATCAAGACGCTGGGTTCCGCAGGCACGAAGCTCTTCGCAGTGCAGGTCCGCCACTCTACCAGTTCGTTACACTGCCATCGGAGCGGACAAGATGCGGTGCTTCCCAGTCGACCGGCGGGCGAGACTTCAATTCTTCTTCGTCCACCTCGACCCCGAGCCCCGGCCCATCGGGCACGGGATAGACCGCACCCTCAAGCGCCACTTGCATCGGGAAAAGCGCCCGATCGTCGAAACCCAGCGCCGCCGCCTCGGTCGGCGCGGCGCGCGTTTCCATCCAGGCGAAATTCGGCACGGCGGCGGCGAAATGGACCGTCGCCGCGGTGCAGATGGGCCCAAGCGGGTTGTGCGGCATCATGTCGACGTAATGCGCCTCTGACCAGCCGGCGACCTTCATCGCCTCGGTCAGACCGCCGACATTGCATAAGTCGATGCGGTTGAACTGGTGCAGGTCACCCTCGATAAACGGAAGGAACTGCCATTTCGAGGCAAATTCCTCGCCGATGGCAAGTGGGATCTCGGTCATCCTGCGCAGCGCGGCATAGGCGGTCGGAGCCTCGTCGCGGATCGGCTCCTCGAGGAAGTCGAGCGTGCCGGGCGGCAGTTTCTGGCAGAAGCTCGCGGCCTCTGCAACCGACAGCCGGTGATGCCAGTCGATGCCGAGGACGACGGCCGGCCCCACCGCCTCGCGCACGGCGATGCACCAGTCCGCCGTCGTCGCGATATGAGCCCGTGGATCGAAAAGCCGGTCGCTGTCCTGCCCCGAAGGGACAAGACGCACAGCCTCCCAGCCCGCGGCCACAAGGAGGCGCGCATCCTCGATCATGCCATCCCGTGTCAATTGCTGTGTCGTGGCGAAGGTCGGCACGACATCGCGCTGCCTGCCGCCCAGAAGGTCATGGACCGGCACGCCAAGCGCCTTGCCCTTGATGTCGTGGAGCGCGATGTCGAGTGCGGCCATGGCGGCGGTCAGCACGCGGCCGCCCTCGAAATACTGGCTGCGGTAGATCTCCTGCCAGATGCGCCCGATCCGGAACGCATCCTGCCCGATGACAAAGCGCCCGAAATGGTGCAGCGCGCCCATCACCGCGCGTTCGCGTCCCGACAGGCCGCTTTCGCCCCAGCCGTGGATGCCCTCGTCCGTCTCGACCTTGACGATGAGTTGGTTGCGGATGCCGACCCGCACCATGTGCGGGGTTATGGAGGTGATCTTCATGGTCTCTACCAGTTCCAGAGGGTGCCATCGGTGAGGCGCGCCACAGGAAGGTAGGCGCGCTGATAAGGGAAGCGGGCGGCCAGGTCTTCGTCGATGTCGACGCCGTGGCCGGGGGCGTCGCCGGGGTGCAGGTAGCCTTGCTCGCAGCTCCAGGCATGCGGAAAGACGTCGTGGACCGCGTCGAAGTAACCCGAATACTCCTGGATGCCGAAGCCCGGCGCCCAAAGGTCGAGATGCAGGTTCGCGCCAAGGCAGACGGGCGACATGTCCATCGCGCCATGACATCCGGTGCGCACCTGATGCAGGTCGGCGAAATCCATGATCCGCCGCATCGCCGTGGGCCCGCCCGCATGAACGCAGGTCATCCGAATATAGTCAATGAGCCGTTCGGAGATGAGCTGTTTGGCATCCCAGACCGTGTTGAAGACCTCGCCGATGGCCAGCGGCGTGGTCGAATGCTGGCGCACCAGCCGCAGCGCCGTCTGATCCTCCATCGGCACCACATCCTCGAGCCAGAAAAGGCGGTGCGGCTCCAGATCGCGAGCAAGCCGCGCGGCCTCGATCGGGGTCAGGCGGTGGTGGGTGTCATGCAGGAGGTGGACCTCCTCGCCATGGGCGGCGCGCACGGCATCGAAGAGGCGCGGCACGATGCGCAAGTAATCCGGCGTGGACCAAAGCTCTTCCTTGGGCAGACCGTTTTCTTCGGCCGTGTTGGTCGCTGTATTCGATCCCGTGCCATAGACTTCCGGCAGACCCGGCAGGCCACATTGCACGCGGATCGCGTGGAAACCCTCCTCGCGCCTGCGCGCCACGGCCTCGACCGCCTCGTCGATGGTGCGGCCCTGCGCATGGGTATAGCACAGCACCCGTTCCCGGCTGGCCCCGCCGAACAGCTCATAGAGAGGCATGCCGGCCGCCTTGGCCTTGATGTCCCAGAGCGCGGTGTCGATGCCGGCGATGGCCGCCATGGTGATCGGCCCGCGCCGCCAGTAGGCGCCGCGATAGAGATATTGCCAGATATCCTCGATCCGGCGCGCATCGCGCCCGATCAGGCAGGGGATCACATGCTCGTCGAGATAGGCCACCACGGCCAGTTCGCGCCCGTTCACGGTGGCGTCGCCGATCCCGGTGATCCCGGCATCCGTCTCGATCTTGACGGTCACGAAGTTGCGGCCCGGCGAACAGACGATGGTGCGGATGGCGGTGATCTTCACGATGCGGCCTCGTCAAAGCGGAAACGGTGGGACAGGCGTCGGTTGCGCGGGTCGGGATTTGGTATCGCCGACAGGAGCGCACGGGTATAGCCGTGGGTCGGGTTTTCGGTGACGCTGCGGGCATCGCCGATCTCGACCAGCTTGCCCTGATACATCACCGCAACCCGGTCGCACATGTAGCGGATGACCGAAATGTCATGCGATATCAGAACGTAGGACAGGCCCAGTTCGTCCTGCAACTCTTTCATCAGGTCGAGCATCTGGGCCCGAATCGAGACATCGAGCGCCGAAGTCGGCTCGTCCGCGACGACAATCCGGGGTTCGAGAGCGATGGCCCGGGCGATGCCGATGCGCTGCCGCTGCCCGCCCGAAAAGGCATGTGGGTAGCGTTCGCGCCATTCGGGGCGCAGGCCCACCCGCTCCATCAGGTGCGCGACCCGATCGTCGAGTTCACGGCCCCGGGCCAACCCTGCGAGGCGGATTGGCTCTCCGATGATCTGGGCCACGGTCTTGCGTGCGTTCAGGCTCGACTGCGGATCCTGAAAGATCATCCGGATCTCGCGCCGGATATCCCGCAGCTCCTGTCCCTTTGCATGGGCGATCTCGGCCTCGGTTCCGTCGGGACGACGATAGAAGATCCGCCCCTCGTCGGCCTGATGGATACCGAGAAGCGCGCGCGCCATCGTGGTCTTGCCTGATCCGCTCTCGCCCACAACGCCCAGCACCTCGCCCGGGGCGAGCGTGAAACTCACATCGTCCAGGGCGCGGTGGTTGTCGAAGGATTTGGTCAGCCCTTCCACCCTCAGGATCGGGTCCGCAGAAGACGGCGCGCGCACGTCGGCAGGTCGGGCAAGCTTCCGGACCGACCCGATAAGCATCCGCGTATAGTCGTCCTGCGGGGCGTGAAAGATCGCGTCGGTCGGGCCCGTTTCCTTGATCTGGCCGTGATGCATCACGATGACGCGGCCCGCGATCTCGGCCACGACGCCCATGTCATGGGTGATGAACATCACCGCCATCCCCCGCTCGGCGCCAAGCCGGGCGATGAGATCGAGGATCTCGGCCTGGGTCGTGACGTCGAGCGCGGTCGTCGGCTCGTCCGCAATCAGCAAGCGCGGATTGCAGGCCAGCGCCATGGCGATCATCACTCGCTGCCGCATGCCCCCCGAGAATTCGAAGGTGTAGCGGTCGGCCGCCTCTTCGGGACGAGCGATCTCGACCTGCCGCAGCAGTTCGACCACGCGGACGCGGCGCGCGGCACGGTCGAGCGTCGTATGCAGGCACAACGCCTCGTCGATCTGTGCGCCGACCCGATGAATGGGAGACAGAGATGACATCGGCTCCTGAAAGATCATCGCGATCTCGGCGCCGCGGATGGCGCGGATCGCCCGGCTTCTGGGATCGAGCGCGGCAAGGTCGGTCACCGTGCCGTCCGGGCGGCGGAACCGCATCTGCCCGCCCGCGATACGTCCGGGCCTGTCCACGATCTGCAGGATCGACCGGGCCGTGACCGACTTGCCCGATCCGCTCTCCCCCACGATGCAGAGCGTCTCGCCGTCATGGACATCGAAGCTGATGCCATCCACCGCCACGACCTGCCCCTGGCGCGTCGGGAAGACCGTCCGCAGGTCGCGGACGGACAGAAGGGGTGTGTCAGCGGCCATAGGGATCGGCGGCATCGCGGATGCCGTCCCCGAGGAAATTGAGTGTCAGGATCGCCATGACGACCGCCGTGCCGGGCACGAACAGAAGCCATGGCGCCGAGGACACGGCGCGCAGGTTCTGCGCCTCCTGCAACAGCACGCCCCAGGACACGACCGGTGGCTGCAACCCGATCCCGAGGAACGAAAGCGACGTCTCTGCCAAGATCATAACCGGAATGGCAAGCGTGAGCGTCGCGATGATGTGCGACAGGAACGAGGGCACCAGATGGCGGAAGATGATCCCGAGATCCGACATGCCATCCAGCCGCGCCGCGACGACGAAATCCTCGTTGCGCAGCGCCATGAATTTGCCTCTGACCTCCCGTGCGAGCGATGTCCAGGCCAGCAGCGAGACGATCAGCGTGATCATGAAATAGACCCAGAGCGGTGGCCATGTCGTCGGGACCGCGGCGGCCATCCCCATCCAGAGCGGGATCGTCGGGATAGAGCGGATGAACTCGATCACGCGCTGGATCGCCGTATCCACCCAGCCGCCATACCATCCCGAGATGCCGCCGAGGAGAATGCCCAGAAAGAGCGAGATACCGACCCCCAGAAGACCGATCGAAAGCGAGATACGCGCGCCGTGCACAACCCGGCTGAAGATATCCCGCCCGAGCCGGTCGGCGCCCATCAGATAGACCATCTGGCCCGGATCCGTCGCCCCGAAAAGCTTGGTTTCGAGTTCGATCCAGCCCCAGAGCCGGTATGGCTCGGACGGCACGAAGAAACCGACAGGGACGGGCTCGTCCCAGTTGCGGGTGAATGTCCGGCGCATGGCCTGCTGGTCGAGTTCCATGTCGAGCGAGGGCACATGGAACAGGAACCCGTCGTCATGGCGCAGCCCGATATATTGCGGCGGGGCAAAGGTTGCGCGGGCATTTGTCTGGTTCGGGTCGTAGGGGGCGATCACATCGGCAAAGAGCGCGACGACATAGAAGGCCAGCACGATCCAGAGCGAGACGAACGCGAGGCGATGCTTGCGGAAGCGCAGCCAGAACAGCTTCCACTGACCGGCGACCTCGAGCCCCTGAACGCGGCCATCGACGGTTTCCGAGGGTGTCGTCATTCGAGCCTGATCCTTGGGTCGACGAGAGCGAGGAGAATGTCCGATACCAGCGTTCCGATCACCGTGAGGAGCGAGACCATCAGGATCAGGCTACCCGCGAGATACATGTCCTGCGCCAACAGCGAACGAAGCAGCAGCGGCCCCGTGGTGGGCAGGCTCATCACCACCGACACGATGATCTCGCCCGAAACCAGTGCGGGGAGGATCCAGCCAAGCGTCGAGATCATCGGGTTGAGTGCGACGCGGACGGGATAGCGCAGCAGCAGCCGGAACTCGGACTGACCCTTGGCGCGGGCCGTCGTGACATAGGGCTGGTTCAGTTCGTCCAGAAGATTGGCGCGCAGGATCCGGATGAGTGCGGCCAGGCTGCCGCTGCCGACGATGAAGATGGGCAACCAGGCGTGTTGCATGAAGTCGACCACCCGCGCCCAGGACCATGGCGCGTCCTCGAATTCCGACGAGAAGAGCCCGCCGACCGACATGCCGAAACTGTTGACGAGGATATACATCGCCACCAGCGCGAGCAGGAAGTTGGGCAGCGCCAGGAAGAAGAAGGCAAGGAACGTCGCGACATAGTCGGTGATCGAATATTGCCAGACCGCCGAGACGATCCCGATCGGAATCGCCAGCGCCCAGATGAAAATGAGCGTGAGGACCGAGATAAGAAGAGTGTAACCCAACCGGTCCCAGATCACATCGGTGACCGGGCGGTTGAATTCGAAGGACACCCCGAAATCGCCGTTCAGCACGATGCCGGAAATCCATTTCCAGTATTGCACATAGATCGGTTGATCGAGGCCATACCGTTCGCGCAGCGCCTCGAGCGTGCCCGCTTCGACGGCGCCGCCCTGGGAGGCCCAGTCGGCCATCAGGGTGGTCAGGTAGTCGCCGGGCGGCAACTGGATGATCGCAAAGGTCACGATGGAGACCGCGATCAGCGTCGGCACCATGAAGACGAGTCGTTTTGCCAGAAACCTGAGCATTGGGAGCCTTGCAGGCGAGTCGGCCAGAACCGGTTGAGAAGGAAGGCGGATGCAGGTCAGGCCCGCATCCGCCCCGAGAATGGACGCTTTACTCGCCGCGGTCGAAATACCACTGCGTCAGCGTGGGCGCCGGGTGCCAGAGGTTGCCGGCGATCGGAATCGGCTCCACGACGTTGCGCAGGTCGTTCGACACGAGAGCGAACTTGGGCACGCCGCGACGGATACCGATATTCAGGAACTGGTCGGCCGACAGATCGAGGAAGGCACGCATCAGTTCCGTCCGCTCCGCCGGGTCGGTTGTGGCGGCCACACGGTCATAGGCGGCAAAGAGATCCTTGATCTCTTGCGGAGGCTCCTCGCCGGTCGAGGGGTCAGTATACCATTCCGCCCAACGCATCGCGAAGAAGATATCCGCCTTCTGGAAGGGCATGAAGCAGCGCACATCGGTATAGGCCTCTGACATGCCGCCCACGCAGTTCCAGATGTAGGCTTCCTGCTCATTGGCGTACCACATCGTGTTCAGACGCGCCCGGTCGACCGCCCGAAGCTCGATATTGATGCCGACATCGGCGAGGTAGTCCTTCACCATCAGCATGACGTCCGGATAGGACATGCCGAAGACATCGGCGACCATGAAGATGATCGTGAAGGGCTCCCCATCGGGGCCAAGCCGGAACCCGTCGGCCCCGCGTTCCGGCATGATCCCGTCCAGGATCTCGTTTGCCAGATCAGGATCGAATTCCACGAACTGGGACGCCATCCTCTCGTTGTAGAGCTCATGGATGGGTTGAGGGGCGGCCTGCGCAGGATCGCCCTGCCCGAGATAGATCAGGTCCATGATCTCCTGCCGGTCGATCGCATGGCTCACCGCGATGCGGAAGTCGCGGTTCTGGAACACCTCGCGCTTGACCGGATCCTCGATGTTGAGGTTCAGCATCAGCACGGTGTCGTTGGCGGCAAGATCCTGCACCTCGAGGAAGCGGTAATTGCCCTGCTCCTGCCCGTCGAAGAGCACGGACTGGAAGGTGGCGTTGTTCACGTGGCGGAAGACGAAATCGTATTCGCCCAGCGTGGTGTTCAGGGCCATCAGCTGCGGATCGTCGATCCGGTCCCAGGTGATCTCGTCGATGTAGGGGAGCTGGTTCCCCTCGGGATCGACCTTCCAGTAGTACGGATTGCGCGAGACCTCGACCCGGTCGCCGTCGGCATAGGGCACGGTCAGCACCCAGGGGTTGAGCGTCGGAAGGTCGAGGTTCTGCCAGAACGGCGGCTGGAAGGTGAGCGACACCTTGGCGTTGAACAGCGCCACCCAGTCGGCGGCGGTTGCATCCGCCTCGATCAGCGCAGGCAGCCCTTCGGCGTTATACGTCTCGTGGAACTGCGAGAGGTAATGCTTGGGATAGATGATCGGCAGGTGGCCCTGACCATAGGCAAGCTGCTGCAGGAAAAGCCCGTAGGGCGAGGCAAAGCGGAAGACGACGGTGTAGTCATCGATCTTCTCGACCACCACCGGTTGGCCGCCGGAGACGAAGACGGGGTTCTTTGACGGGCTGAGGGCCTCGTTCATGAAGACGTCTTCGTACCAGAACATGATATCGTCGGCGGTGAAGGGCGCGCCGTCCGACCAGCGCATTCCCTCACGCAGATGGAAGGTATAGGTCGTTGCATCATCGGACGCCTCGACTTCGCGAGCGATCGACGGGATGACCTCCGTCCAGTCCGGGGTCCACCTCACCAGAAGCTCGTTGGCCACGGTCCGGGTCAGGTTGTAGTGGTCGCCGCCTGCGAGAATCGTCGTGCGCAAGGTGCCGCCATAGGTGCCGATGCCGTCGACGATGGTCTCGACAAAGGGCTCAACGGGCAAACGGTCCTCGACCTGGGGCAGATCGCCACTGGCGACCAGCGGATCAAGCATGGGTGCCTGCTGGAAGTCCGCCAATGCGACACCGGCAAGCATTGCCCACAGACCCGCAGCAGTCGCCGCGCGGGCCGCGAATGCAGTCCTCATCATGTTTTCCTCCCTATTGCCCGCAAGTGGGGCCGTGATTCCCTGCTCCTCCCGCAGGTCATCGGATTCCCGGCCTTGGCCAGAATCCGTGGATTATCTTTTTGCGATCATACACAATATGTCAACACCACTACACAAAGCGCTAAGGATTGACTCCCCCCCCTTGCTTCGGGCACCTGTTCCCGACCTTGGGGCCGACTGGAGGGCCGGATGGCTGAAGAGACTGTCTACGACCGCCTGCGCGCGGAAATCATCGGCGGCAAACTCGAGACCGGCGCACGCCTCGTTGCGGCGGAAATCGCGGAGCGCTTTTCCTCCTCGACCAATCCTGTGCGCGAGGCACTTCAGCAGTTGCGCGGCGAAGGTCTGGTCGAGATCCTGCCCAATCGCGGCGCCCGGGTCCGGGCGGTAAGCGCGGACTTCATTCGCGACATCTCCGAGATCGAACAGCTGGTCGAACCCTATCTTGCGCGGGCCTTCGTCCGGATCGCCTTGCCCGAGGACATCGACCGGCTGTCCGAGATCCAGGACCAGATCGAAGCGAACGACTTCGCCGATCTCGAGCTGCACCACAGCCTGGATTTCCAGTTCCACCAGACGATGTACGATGCTCATTACAACAGCCAGGCCGACGAGGTGTGGAAACGAAACCGCGCGCTGCTCGACGCCGTGGGGCACCGGTTCACGGTGTCTCCGACGCGGCGGACTCAGGTGAAGGATGAGCACCGCGCCATCCTCGCGGCGGTGAGGTCCGGAGACGAGGAAGGCATGGCCCGGATCGTCGCGGCTCATGTCCGCGGATCGGCCCTCCATCTCATCGAGCATATCGGGCGCGCGGGCCGCGGTCAGGATGAAAGATCTCTCGCCTCCTGACTGCCCTGTTGAGATTGGCGATCTGGAACGGCGCGCCGGGACGAACCAGAGATCGATCCCCGGATAATCAGGTCGGACAGACCGGTCGAGTGTGAAGTGGGTCATCCTTCCCCGTCTTGACGGGGCGCGACCTGAGACTTCATGCGGCCAATTCCAGATCCAGGGCGGGTGTCAGCCCTCCGATGCCCGGGCGGGCGCATCCGAACGACCGGAGGACACGCTCTGCTGGCGGCAAGAAGTCGGCCATGATGCCCAGACCTTCCCGCTTGAAATCGTCCGGCACGTTCAGCAACCGGAACTGCCGCCCGTCGGCCAGGCGGTCCGGCATGAAGTCCATGAACCAGATCACATTCGGGGCCGCGGGCACAGCCAACTCGGCAGGCTTCTGGTGCTTCGGCCGTCGCAGCGGTTTGATACTCAGGTTGAGCTCCAACCCGCAGTAGTTCCGTTGGACTCGCTTATGGTTCCAGACAAGCCCCTCCCCCCACCTCGAACGCCTGTCAGTTTGGCTTTCAGGGGCATGCCGAAGGGCGCGCAGATCGCGTTCCGGCAGCGCCACGCGCTGTCGAAATGAGCCGATGCGTTCCAAAATGCGAAATTCGTGTTCTGCATCGTAGGTCGTTATTGACAGAAACAGGTCCTCGCGAGACGATCAGGAAAGAATCGGACAGGGAGTTCAGATCATGCTTTGCACCGACTTGGCACGTCGCCGGCTGCTCTTGGCGCTTGGCGCGTCAACATTCGCCGGCGCGCTTCACGGACCCGCAGGACGGGCGTTTGCACAGGGCAATGACGCCCCGGTCAAGCTCCTTCTGGGCTCTCACATGGATTACCTTCAGGCGCTCGCGCCGAGTTACGCCGCGAATTTCGGTCCGACGCCCGAGATCGAGCTGGTGACCACGCCCGATCTGCCGGTGAAGCTCAATTCGACGATGATCGCCCGTCGGAGCCCCGGGGATGCGATGTTCGTGACAGCGGCGCTGATCGCCGGTCTCGCCGAGAACGGCTGGCTTGCCGATCTCACCGACATGATCGAGGGCGAACTTCTGCCGAACGGGCTGATCCCGAACTCCGTCACCGCGGCACAGTATCAGGGGCGCAGCTATGGTGTCCCCGTCACGATCGGCTGTCCGATCATGCACTGGAACAAGGACCTGTGCGAAGCGGCGGGCCTCGACCCCGAGGCGCCGTCGGGATGGCATTCCATGGCCGGATCCTGGGACGAGTTGATCCGCTACGCGACCGCGATCACAGATGCGGACAACAACATCTATGGCCTGACCGACAACTGGGGCGGGGTCGGCAGCATCTTTACCTTCGGTGCCCTGCTTCAGGGCAATGGCGGCCGCTTCCTCGACGAGGGCCTCGATCCGGTGATGAACAGCGAGGCCGGCGTGGAGGCTTTGACCCGGATGGTGGAAATGCTGCATGTCCACCGCGTGATCGACCCCGCCGCCGTGACCTATACCTGGGTCTTCGACGCATCGCCGGCCTATCTGTCGGGCAACCGCGGCTTTTTCCTGACATGGCCCTTCATCGCCGGGATCGCCAATGGAGGCGACGATTCCGCGATCCGTGGCCGCTCGGGCTATGCCCCCTATCCCGCGCTCGAGACATCCGCCTCGGTCGACGGGTCGGAATTCCTCGCCGTGCCGGCCTTTGCCGAAAACCCCGAAGGCGGGATGCAGTTCATCCGGATGGCCACCTCTCTCGAGAACCAGATCGTGCAGGGCTCCACCTCGCCCTGGGCGCCCTCGGTCGAGGCAGCCCTCGAGAATGCGGATGTCCAGGCGAACCTGCCCTTCGCCGAGGTCATCCGGCAATCCTACCAATATCCCGTCGATGGTGGCTATTCCGCCGACCGCGAGCGCTGGCTCGAGATCCTGACGGGCCAGATTTCCCGCGCGCTCGCACAGGAAGCGAGCCCGAAGGAAGCACTGGACGAGGCCGTATCGCGCATCAATGCCAGCCGCAACTGACCCTGCAAGCCCAGGCGTCGCCGGTCCGGTCGAGCGCCGGGCCGGCTATCTGCGCCGACGTGAAGTCTGGCGCGCCCTGGCCATGGTCGGGCCGGCCCTCGTGCTGGTGGCGGGGATTTTCCTCTATCCCGCCATCTTCACGCTGGCACTCAGCGTGTCCGACTTCGACATGGTCAGGCTCGAGCTGGGCCAGTTCATCGGGCTGAAGAATTTCACCGATCTCTTCGCGATGCCGGGCTTCATGGATGCCGTCTGGCGAACGGTCTATTTCGGCCTCCTGATCTCGGTCGCGACCTCGATCCTCGGCTTCCTGATCGCGCTGCTCCTTGACCAGCCTTTTCGCGGTCGCGGCTTGCTGCGCATTGTCGTGATCCTTCCATGGGCCGTGCCTCCGGTCGTCGCAGGTGTCCTGTGGGGCCAGATGTTCCATGCCGATGTGGGCTTTGTGAACGCGATCCTCACGCGGCTGGGCCTGATCGAGGATTACCGCATCTGGCTGGGCGACGGCTGGACCGCGCTTCATGTCATCGCGGTTGCGGAAATCTGGAAGGCGATCCCCTTCATGGTGCTGTTCTTCCTCGCCGGTCTGCAAAGCATGCCGCAGCAGGTCTTCGAGGCGGCCGCGGTCGACGGCGCCGGCCCGGTCCAGCGGTTCCGCCATATCCTTCTTCCGCTGATGCTGCCCATCGCGATCCCGTTGCTTCTGATCCAGTTCGTCTGGGCGATGAAGGCCTTTGACACGATCTTCGTGCTGACCCGGGGTGGCCCGGCCGGTCAGACAACCACGCTCAACTACTATGTCTATCAGGAAGCGTTCCAGAACTTCGACCTCGGACGCGCCTCGGCGGCGGCCTATATCCTGCTTCTGGTGACGCTGTTCGTCGTCCTTCTGGTGACGCTGTTGCGCCGGGTGCTCGACCGCCGCGCGGAGGCGCTCGCATGATGTCCCGTCACCAAAGGGCCCTTCTCGGGCGGGCGCTGGTCTACCTTGCGGCCTTCACCGTCTTCGTGATGATGGCCTTTCCGCTTTACGGCCTGTTCCTGACCAGCCTCCAGCCCGAAACCGTCATCCGCTCGCGCGACGTGAGCTTTCTGCCCGCGACGCTCTATCTCGATCATTTCCGCGAGGTTCTGAGACCTGGTCATATCGTCCCGCTCCGCGAGGGGATCCTCAACAGCCTCGCGATATCGATCCTCACCGCGCTGGTCTGCGTCACGGTCGCATTTCCCGCCGCCTATGCCTTTTCCCGGTTCCGGTTTCCGGGGAGCAAGCTGATCCTCGGTGGCATGGTCTCGGTCTATTTCCTGCCGACGACGATCTTCCTGATCCCGATGTTCGTCCTCTTCGTCGACTGGCGGATCGACGATACCTATCTGGCGCTGATCCTCGCCTATACCGGCTTCATCCTTCCCTTCGAGATCTGGATTCTCAAGACCTTCATCGACAAGCTGCCCCGAGAGATCGAGGATGCGGCGCGGATCGACGGATGTTCCGATGCGCAGGTCATGGTGCGGATCGTGCTGCCGCTGATGCGGCCCGGGCTTCTGGCCGGTTTCGTCTTTGCCTTCATCCTGTCGTGGATCGAATTCCTGACGCCCCTGATCTTCACCAGCGATATCAAGATCAGCACCGTGGCATTGGGGATGTTCCGCAGCACCATCGACATCCAGGTGGGCCAGCAGGCCGCCGCCGCCGTTCTGACGCTGTTGCCGGTGGCGCTCATGATGCTGGTCTTCAACCGACTGATTACCCGGGTCCTGCTGGCCGGGGCCGAACGATGAAGGGAGGGGCCATGAAAATCGCCGTTGTCGGAACCGGACTGATCGGGGCACTTCACGCGCGCATATTCCACGCGGATCCGCGCTGCACGCTGGTCGCGGTCTGCGACACCGATCCCGCGCGCGCCCAGACGCTGGCGGCCGACCTCGGCTGCCGCGCCTATTCGCATCATGCCGAGATGTTCGCCGCCGAAGACCTTGACGCGGCCAGCATCGCGACACCTGAAACGGCCCGCCATGACCCGGCACTCTCCGGTGCCCAAAAGGGGCTTTCGCTGATGCTGGAAAAGCCGCTTGGCCGGACACTTGCGGATGTGGACCGGCTGATCGCCGATCTGGGCGCGACAGGCGGCCCCGCGCCGGCGGTCAATTTCATCCTTCATGCCGAACCGCGCTTCGATCGCATGAAACAGCTGGTTGCCGAAGGGGCTCTTGGTCGGCTGGTCAGCATATTCGCCCGCCGCCGGGGCACACGCGCGGGCATCGAGAAATATGCCCCCTGGACGGACCTTCTGTCCTCGACCCTGATTCACGACATCGAGATGACGCTTGCCATCAACCCCAGCCCGCCCCAGCGCGTCTACGCCGAGGCCGTGATCCGTGAATGTGCGGATTACGGCTCGCATGACGCGGTGGTTGCCACCCTCCGCTTCGAGGATGGCACCGTGGCGGTGTTCGAGACGTCCTGGGTCCTGCCGACGACCCAGCCCGCCCCGCTCGATCCCGCGTTTCATGTCATCGGCGATCGCGGGGGCGTCACCATCGAGGGCGCCGACTGCGGCATGACCGTCCTCGGAGCCGAAGGCTTCTCCCGCCCCGATCTGACCCATTGGCCGATAGGTCCCGCGGGTCAGGTCGGAGGCGCGCTTGCCGGCTCTCTTCAGGGCTTCATCACCCGGACCCTTGCGGGCACCCCGCATCCGGTCGGCCTTGCACAGGCGCGGGCGGCAGAGGCCGTCGTCGCGGCGATGAAGCGATCCATCGCCGAGGAACGGCCGGTCAGGATTGACGAGCTGGAATGAGGGAGGATCCGATGACCCACAAGGTAAGGCTTGGCGATTACACCTGGCCCGAAGTCGAGACATTGCTGGCCGCGGACCCGGTCGTCGTCGTGCCCGTCGGGGCGTTCGAACAGCATGGACATCACCTGCCCTTGCGGGTCGATGCGCATCTGTCCGGCACCACCTGCGAGGCTGCGGCTGCGCGCGCATCCGCCAGCCACCCCGTCGTGGTCACACCCACCATATGGACGGGCTATTCCCCGCATCACCGCGATTTTCCCGGCACCATCACCCTGGACGACACGACCTTTTCGGCGATGGTCGGACAGGTCGTGCGCAGCCTTGCAGGCCACGGCTTTCGCCGGATCGCCATTCTCAATGGCCACGGGGGCAATGCCAATCTCCTCAAGAACCTCGTCCAGACGCTGCGCTATGACCACGGCATCAGCGCCGTCACCGCCGCCTACTGGGATTTCGCGCTGAAGGATCTCGCCGAATGGCGCAAGTCCGACCCCGGCGGGATAATGCATGCCTGCGAGATGGAGACGGCGCTGATGCTGGCCACCGCACCGGACCTCGTGCAGATGGACAAGGCCGCGGACGTGCAACTGGACCGGTCGAGCTATTTCGCCGCCGATCTTCTTTCGGGCGGGCCTTTGGCCGGGGCGGCCAGTTTCAGGGAACTCAGCGAAAGCGGCGTGATCGGCGCCCCGACGCTGGCCTCCGCGGACCGCGGACAGGACCTGTTTGAAAAGATGGTTTCTGCCGTCGCCCGATTCCTCGAGGATTTCGCCACCTGGCCCCTCCCGAACGCCACGGAGACAAAACCATGACGACGCAACCACTTGGCCTTTATGCCTACCCTTGGGACGTGCTCGACGAGGGTATTCCGGCGGTCCTCGACGCGGTCGGTCGCGCGGGGCTGAACACGCTCTACATCACGACCTGGTATCATTCGGGGATGTTCTTCCTGCCCCATAACCCCAGGCGGCGGATCCACTTCCCCGAGCCGGGCGCCCTCTACTATCCTCCGGGCGACTGGCACGCGGACCATGCCTTGCGCCCGCCGGTCAGTCGGCTGACAGACGATTGGGCAAGCTTCTGGGCAGAGCTGGCCCGCTCGGCGGCCGAACGCGGCATCTCGCTGACCGCCTGGATGCCGGTCCTTCACAATACCGGTGTCGGTTCGGCCCATCCCGACATGGTCGTGGAAAACCCCTGGGGTGACCGGATCACGCACACGCTCTGCCCCTCCAACCCGGCCGTGCGCGATCTGGCCCTCAAGGTCATTGGCGATGTGGCGGGCATGGGCATCTTCGATCGCATTCTTCTGGAATCCATCGAATACCTGCCCCTGCGCCACGACCACCACCACGAAGTGATCGGCGTTCCCCTCGATCCCGATATCGAATTTCTCGCAAGCCTCTGTTTCTGCCCCGCCTGTCAGGCCCGCGCCGAGGCGGACGGCGTCGATGTGGCGGCCGTCCGCACCTGGGTCCGCGAAACCGTGGACGCCACCCTCGACGGCACCCCGAGACAGGCGATGGACTGGGCCGGGATCGAGGCCGGGGCCGGCGGCCAGATGGCCGCCTATCTGCGCTGCCGCGAGACCGGGCCCTCGACCCTCCTGGCCGAGGCCGCCCACACGATCCGGTCCGCCGGCGCGGCACGCGTGGCCTGCCTCGATTTCGGACCGCTCTATCCGCTGGGGCCGAATGGGCGCCGGTGGCAAAACGGCATCGACCTCGACCGGATCGGACAGGTCGATGAACTGCACCCGACCTTCTACCAGACCGACCCGCAGGTTCTGGCCGCGCGTATCGCGACCTACAGGGCCACGGTCGGGCCGGACATGACGCTGGTGCCCGCGCTGCGCGCTGTCCTGCCGCAGACACCGGATGCCGCCAGCCTTGCCGCCCAGACCGCCGCCGTCTCGGCCGGTGCAAGTGGTGTCAGCTACTACAATTACAGCTTCATGACGCTGCCGACGCTGGACTGGATCCGCGCCGCCGTTACCGCTCATCCACCGCAGAAGGAGGCCACGACATGATCACGGCAATCGTGGAGGTCATCATCAACCCGGTCTGCCTCCGGTTTCGCTGGGACAGCGACGAACTGGTCTGGATGTTCGCCGCCAACCCCGAACAGCAGCTTGACCGGATGGAAAAGATGCTGGGCGTCGGGCCCGGCCCCCAGCCGATCTTCCGGACCAATGTGGGCTTTCTGCCGACGGCCTCGACCATCCTGATCCGCGGCGAGCGGACCCTGCTTGTCGACCCCGGCAACCACCATATCGGCGCCTACAGCATCCTGTGGCACGCCCTGCAAAGCCGCGGGCTGGATTACGACGACATCGACGAGGTGGTGACCACCCATATCCATACCGACCATGCCGGCGCGCTTCTGCAACTTGCCGGCAAGCCCTGGACCCTCGGCGCCGGCGACCTCGAGGAGATGGCCGCCATCGAGGGCGCGCCCATCGTCGAGGCGAAAAAGTCCATGATGGGCCGGATCCGCGAGATCGACACCGAGACCGAGATCATGCCCGGTGTCATCGCGATCCCCACGCCCGGCCACACACCCGGCCATATCTCGCTGATGGTCGAGACCGCCGAGGAGCGGGTCCTGATCGCGGGGGACCTGACCATGGTCGCCTCCGAATATCGCGACCGCAGCTTTTCGCAATGGTATTCGGAGGCGCAGCTTGCACAGTTGAACGCCTCGCTTGACCGCGTGCAGGCAATGTCGCCGCAACTCGTGATCCCCGGCCATGACCGGGCCTTTCGCCCCTGAGGAGACGAAGATGGGTTCGGTCGAAATCGACAATGTCGTCAAGCGGTTCGGAAATGTCGAGGCGCTCAAGTCGGTCTCCATAGGGATTACCGCCGGAGAATTCGTGGCGCTCGTCGGGCCATCGGGCTGCGGCAAGTCCACCCTGCTGCGTCTGATTGCCGGGCTTGACGACATCTCTTCCGGCAGCATCCGGATCGGCGGACGCGTGGTGAACGAACTGACCCCGCAGGAACGCGACCTTGCCATGGTCTTCCAGAACTACGCGCTCTACCCGCACATGACCGTCGCCGCGAATATGGGGTTCAGCCTCAAGATGCGCGGCGCCTCGTCCGACGAGATCCGCGCAGCCGTGCGTCGTGCAGCCGAAATCCTCGGCCTCGAACAGCTCCTCGATCGTTATCCCGGACAACTCTCGGGGGGCCAGCGGCAACGCGTCGCCATGGGGCGCGCCATCGTGCGGGATTGCGAAGTGTTTCTGTTCGACGAACCGCTGTCGAACCTTGACGCGCAACTTCGGGTTCAGATGCGCTCCGAGATCAAGGGCCTGCATCAGAAGCTTGGCAACACGATGGTCTATGTCACCCACGACCAGATCGAGGCGATGACCATGGCCGACCGGATCGTGGTCATGCGGGACGGCATCGTCGAACAGGTCGGCGCGCCGATCGAGCTTTACGACAAGCCCGCAAACACCTTTGTCGCAAGGTTCATCGGCTCTCCCGGCATGAACATGATCGCGGGGCGCATCGCGCCCGACAATTCCGGTTCGGTCGGTCTTTCGACGGGCCAGACACTCGACGTGGCGGGCCTCGCCGCCTCGACGGCGGGCCGGGAGGTCACCGTCGGCATCCGTCCCGAAGACCTCGAACTTGCGCCCGGCGGGGTTCCGGCGCGGGTGACCCTTGTCGAGCCGACCGGAAGCGATACCCACCTAGTTCTCGACGCAGGCGGTGTCACGCTCGTCTGTTCGACCCGCAGCCGGCCGGATGTCTCGCCCGGCTCGACCGTCAGCCTCGCTGTTGATCCCGGTCGTATCCACGTCTTCGACAGCGCCACGGGCCAGCGCCTGCCTCCAGCCGCCGCTTGATATCGAGAGGGTCTTTCCGACATCGGCGGAGTCGGCCTTTGCCCGTGGGACCCGCATCGCAGATTTGCAACATGCGCGCTGAACCCTGAAGGGTGCGGTCGGCGGCCCGCCGGCCCGGGTCTGCGGCCGACAGGGTCGACGCCCGTTCCACCTGGACGGAGCGGGTCGCAAGGCGGAACGTTCCATGCCAATGTCGACCGCGAACGCCCGCCCCTCGAACCTGACGGCATGGGCCCCACATTCCGCCATGCAGCCGAACGGAGGCGCAGCGATGCAATTCTATCTGAACGGATTCAGGTCCGGCGACCCCGATATCAGGAACGCCGCACCCGGCTTCGACCCGGGGCGGGCGAGGAACGCCGCCATCCCGCCCAGGGTCGATGTGCTGATCGCCGGGTGCGGGCCCGCCGGGCTTTGCCTCGCGGCCCAACTGGCGGGCACCCCCGAGATCACGACCATGATCGTCGAGCCGAAACACGGGCCGCTGGAAAAGGGCCAGGCCGATGGCGTCAGCGTCCGGTCGATGGAGATGTTCCAGGCCTTCGGCTTTGCCGAGAGGATCAAGCGCGAGGCCTATTGGGTCAACCAGACCGCCTTCTGGACACCCGACCCCGCCAATCCCGCCCATATCACGCGTGTGGGCATGGTTCAGGACGTGGCCGACGACCAATCCGAGATGCCCCATACCATCGTGAACCAGGCCCGTATCCATGACATGTTCCTTGACGTGATGCGGAATTCCCCGACCCGGCTGGAGCCGCATTACGGGTTGCGGGTCCGCGACCTGACCATCGACACGGACGCCACCGATCACCCCGTCACGGTGACGCTGGACCGCGTGGGCAAGGATGGCCGCGCAGGCGAGAGCCTTACCCTGCGGGCCAACTATGTCGTGGGCTGCGACGGCGCGCGCAGCAATGTGCGCAAGGCGATCGGCGGCAGGCTGCATGGCGACGCCGCGCATCAGGCCTGGGGCGTGATGGACATTCTCGCCAATTCCGATTTCCCCGATCTGCGCCGGAAATGCCTGATCCAGTCGGCAAGGGAATGCAACATCCTGATCATCCCCCGCGAGGGCGGCTATCTGTTCCGGATGTATGTGGAGCTTGACAAGCTGAACCCCGACGAACGGGTCGCCAACCGCAACCTGACAGCCGACGACATCATCGCCGCCGCGAACCGCATCTTCCGGCCCTATACCATCGACGTGAAGGAAATCGTCTGGTGGTCGATCTACGAGATCGGGCACCGGCTGACCGACAAGTTCGACGATGTGCCGGCGGGCGAGACAGCATCGCGCAATCCGCGCGTGTTCACTGCGGGCGATGCCTGCCACACCCACAGCCCCAAGGCCGGACAGGGGATGAACGTGTCGATGGGCGACACGTTCAATCTGGGCTGGAAGCTGATCCACGTCCTGACCGGACGGTCGGACCCGAGCCTTCTGCACAGCTATTCGGCCGAACGGCAGCTCGAGGCAAAACGGCTGGTCGAGACAGATCACCAATGGGCCCGGATCATGAGCGCACCGCCGACGCAATCCGAACTGGACGGCACGGACATGCCTCGGATCCAGAAACAATTCATCGAGAACCTCAAATTCACGGGCGGGCTTGCCGTGCGCTATGAACCCTCGGCCCTTGTGGCCGCGACGGCGCAGCAGGCGCTGGCGCAGGGCCAGATCGTGGGCAAGCGGTTCCACTCCGCCCCGGTGATCCGGCTTGCCGATGCCAAGCCCATGCATCTGGGCCACGTGGCCGAAGCCGATGGGCGCTGGCGGCTCTATGCCTTTGCCGGACAGGGCGATACCGGCGCCCCGGGCAGCGCGATCGACGAGCTTTGCCGCTATCTGGAGGGCGATCCCCGGTCGCCGGTGCGCCGCTTTGGCCGCACGGGCGAGGATATCGACGCCGTGATCGACCTGCGCGCGATCTTTCAGCAGGATTTCCTGTCGCTCCGGCACGAGACGATGCCGGGGCTCTTGCGGCCCGCAAAGGGGCGTCATGGCCTGCGCGATTTCGAAAAGGTGTTCTGCGTCGATCACAAGTCGGGCAACGACATCTACGACATGCGCGGGATCGACCGGGCGCAGGGCTGCATGATCGTCGTCCGGCCCGACCAGTATGTGGCGCATGTGCTGCCGCTGGTCGCGCATGCCGAGTTGCGGGCCTTTTTCGACGGCCTGTTCCTGCCCGTGGCCGAACGTCAGGCGGCGGAATAGGCCGGACCATCGCGCCGCTGCGTGTGGGCGCGTTCCGGGGGGGGTCGGATGCGCCGGGATCGCGGTCGGGGCCGGAAAGCGCCCCCGGATCGGCCGTCATTCCAAAGGCGCCTCGTCAGCCGGGGCAAGGTCGCGCGCCGCGCGCTGCAACGCGGTCGAAAAGGCCCGGAACGCTGGGGTCGGCACCTCGTCGGCAAGGCTCATGACACCGACCGCGCCGTATGTGGGGGCGGTGTCGATCTGCAGTTCCACCAGCCGCCCTTCGGCCAGATCGTTGCTCACCACGCCCCGGCTGATCACCCAGACCGTCCCTCGATCGGCCAGCGTCAGGGCACGGCCAAAGGCGGCGGATGCGGTCTCGATCCGGTTGCGGAACAGCGGCACGCCACGCGCGATCAGCATTCGGGCGACAAGTGGCCGGATTGCCGAATCCGGCGGCGGGTAAAGCACGCGGAAGGCGTCGAGATCCTCGAACCGCCGGAGCGGGGCCGCCGCGCTGCCGGGCGCGGCAACGACGACCACGTCTTCGGCATAAAGCTGGCGAAAGACCAGCCCCTGCATCGTTTCGGGCCGGCCCAGCCGGCCGACCACAAGATCGAGCCGCCCGCTTCTGAGTCGGGAGGTCAGGTCGTGATGGGGCGCCTCGTGAATCTCCAGAAGCGTATCGGGGTTGCCCTTCGTGAAGGCCAGAACGGCGCGGGGCAGAAGGCTTGATGCAACGCTTGGCAGGACGCCCACCTTCAGATGCGCCGCCGCGGCCCCGCCCGACCGCACGCTGCGCAATCCGTGGCGCAAGGCCGCGGTGCATTGTTCGGCGAATTGCAGAAAGACCTCGCCCTCCCTTGTCAGGCGCGCGCCGGACCGGTCCCTCTCCATCAACGCCACGCCAAGGATGTCCTCCAGTTCCTTGAGCGTCTTGGAGATGGAGGGCTGCGACAGGTTCAGGTCCTCGGCGGCCCTCTTGAGGCTGCGTGCCCGGGCGATGGCGCTGAAGGCGTCAAGATGGCGGAACTTGATGCGACGGTCCATTACTTGCCCAAATCGGAATGCATGGCGCAGTATTGTTCATTTTTATTGTCGCAATCAACATGGCAAACACCGGCAATACCTTCGGGAGGATACCATGAAAACTCAGGTCGCAATCATAGGTGGCGGGCCGTCGGGCCTGCTTCTGGCGCAGCTTCTGCACCGGCGCGGGATCGACAGCGTCGTGCTGGAACGCAAGACCAAGGACTATGTGCTGGGCCGGATCCGGGCGGGTGTGCTGGAACAGGGTCTGGTGCGTCTTCTCGAAGAGGCGGGCTGCGCCGAGCGCCTTCATGCCGAAGGCCATGTCCATGACGGCACGCTTCTGTCCTATGGCGACGAGATGTTCCGCATCGATTTCACCGAGCACACCGGCACGCCGGTCATCGTCTATGGCCAGACCGAGGTGACGCGCGACCTTTACGCCGCGCGCGAGGCGGCGGGCGGTTTCATCGACTACGAGGTCGAGGATGTGGTGATCAACGGCGCCGATGGCGCGGCGCCCTATCTCACCTATACCGTCGCCGGAGAGCCGCGGCGCCTCGATTGCGACTTTGTCGCCGGATGCGACGGGTTCCACGGGGTCAGCCGCCAGGCGATCCCGCTGGATGTGCGGCGGGAATACGAAAAGGTCTATCCCTTTGGCTGGCTGGGGATCCTCAGCGAAACGCCGCCCGTCAGCCACGAATTGATCTATGCCAATTCCGAGCGGGGCTTTGCCCTGTGCTCCATGCGCAACGAAAATCTCAGCCGTTATTACATCCAGTGCTCTCTCAGCGACAAACCCGAGGACTGGACGGACGAGGCCTTCTGGCAGGAACTCAGGCGCCGAATCCCCGCCGATCAGGCCGACAGGCTCGTCACCGGCCCGTCGATCGAGAAATCCATCGCACCCCTGCGGTCCTTCGTGACCGAACCGATGCGCTGGGGCCGGCTGTTCCTGTGCGGAGATGCGGCGCATATCGTGCCGCCGACCGGTGCAAAGGGGCTGAACACCGCGGCGTCGGATGTGCATTACCTGTATCAGGGTCTGCGCGACTTCTACGAAAACGGCTCGACCGAAGGCATCGACAGCTATTCGCAAAAGGCGCTTGCGCGGGTCTGGAAGGCCGAACGCTTCAGCTGGTGGTTCTCGTCGTTGATGCACCGCTATCCCGACCAGAGCGCTTTTGACCTGAAGATGCAGGTGGCCGATCTGGAATTCCTCCGGTCGAACAAGGCCGCGCAAAAGGCGATGGCCGAAAACTACGTGGGGCTGCCCTATTGATGCGGGCCGTTCGGGCAAACGGCCTGACGCTGCACGTGTCGGAAAGCGGCACCCGGGGCGGACCGGCGGTGGTCTTTGCAAATTCGCTCGGGACCGATCTGCGCCTGTGGGACGCCGTTGTCCCGCTCATGCCGCCCGGCCTTCACCTTGTGCGGTTCGATCTGCGCGGGCATGGCCTGTCGGAATGCCCGCCCGGCCCCTATGCGATGGCCGATCTGGCCGCCGACGCCGCGGGCCTGATCGAGGCGCTGGAACTCGGCCCCGTGATCTTTGTGGGTCTTTCCATCGGGGGCATGATCGCGCAGCAACTGGCCCTCGACAGGCCCGACCTTCTGCGCGCGATGGTTCTGTCGAATACCGCCGCGCGCATGGGCGATCCGGCGATGTGGCGCGACAGGATCGACGCCATCCGTGCGAGGGGCCTTTCCTCGATGGAGGGCGCGATCCTCGATCGCTGGTTCGGCCCGGCCTTCCGCAGGACAGAGGACACCGCCCTCTGGGGCGCGATGCTCGCCCGGACACCCGAGGAAGGGTATCTGGGCTGCTGCGAGGCCATCGCCGCGACCGATCTTGCCGCGCGGCTCCCCGCGCTGCGGCTTCCGGTCCTTGCGATCGCGGGTCGCGATGACGGCGCCAGCCCGCCGGAGCTTGTCGCCAGCACCGCCCATGCGATCCCCGGAGCCGAACTGCGCATTCTTGACGGCGTGGGACACCTGCCCTGTGTCGAAGACCCCGCCGCCCATGCCGCGGCCCTTGTCCCGTTCCTGAAGGAGCATGCCCATGTCTGACGCGTTCGACCCGAATGGGAACACGCCACCCGTCATCGGGAGCGACAACGCCCCCGCCTTCGTCAAGCCATGAGGCCAGCCGCATGACCGATCCCTGCATCATCTGCGTGGCCATCACCGGCAGCCTGCCCACAAAGGCCAACAACCCCGCCGTTCCGATCACCGTATCGGAACAGGTGGAGTCCACCCACGAGGCCTTCGAGGCCGGCGCCAGCATCGTGCACGCCCATGTGCGCAACGATGACGAAACGCCCTCTTCGGACCCCGAAAAATTCGCGGCCCTGAAAGAGGGGATCGAGGCGCATTGCCCCGGCATGATCATCCAGTTCTCGACGGGCGGGCGGTCCGGCGCGGGGCCGGCGCGGGGCGGAATGTTGCCGCTGCGGCCCGACATGGCCTCGCTTTCGGTGGGGTCGAACAACTTTCCGACCCGCGTCTACGAAAATCCGCCCGATCTGGTGGACTGGCTTGCCGCCGAGATGCTGGCCCATGACATCAAGCCCGAGATCGAGGCCTTCGACCTGAGCCATATCCTCAAGGCGCACGAGATGGCCCAGAAGGGCCAGCTGGCCGGCACCCCCTATATCCAGTTCGTCATGGGCGTGAAGAACGCCATGCCTGTCGATCGCGACGTGTTCGACTATTACATCCACACCGTCCGTCGCCTGTTCGGACCCGATGCCCCATGGTGCGCGGCCGGCATCGGCGCCAACCAGATCACCCTGAACGAATGGGCGATCGCCGCCGGCGGCCATGCGCGCACGGGGCTTGAGGATAACGTCCGGCTCGACCGTGACACGCTCGCGCCGTCGAACGCCGCGCTGGTGCGCCGCACCGCGGAGATCTGCGAAAAGAACGCACGGCCCGTCGCCACCTGGCAGGAGGCCCGGCGCATCCTTGGTCTGCGCCACCCCGACAGGGCCGCGCGCCCCCTCGCCGCCGGCTGAACGGCCAAGGCCCGCCGGCGGCGGGCCTTTCGCGTCGCAGGCCGGAATGGCAGGCTAGACCAGCGTGCCCGGCGCCCCGGCGATGGAATGGTGGCCCTGGAACTGGATCACGCCTTCGTAGCCGAAGTTCCGACCGATCCCGGATTTCTTGAACCCGCCGAAGGGGCCGTTGCCGTCCTGGGCGGACGGCCCGTGCGCGTTGATGAAGGAATAGCCAGCCTCGATCCGCCGGGCGAGCGCGACCGCGCGGTCGGTGTCGGCCGACCAGACCGACGAGGCCAGACCGAACGGGTCGTCATTGGCAAGCGCCACGGCCTCGTCCTCGGTGTCGAAGGGAAGTATCGGCAGGATCGGGCCGAACTGTTCCTCGCGCACGACCGACAGGGACGGATCCGCCCCGATCACCAGTGTCGGGCGCTGAAAATAGCCTTGGGCATAGAGAGCGGCATCGGGCACGTACCCCAGTTCGACGACATTCTGCCCGGCCGCGCGGGCCTCGGCGATCATGTCGGTCACGACCTTGAGCTGCCTTGCGTTGTTCATCGGGCCCATCGTCGTTTCGGGCAAGAGCCCGTCGCCCACCACCTGCGCGTCGACAGCCCCGCGCAGCCCCTCCACCACCTCGTCAAAGCGCGACCGGTGGACATACAGCCGCTTGAGCGCATAGCAGATCTGGCCCGTCGACATGAAGGCCGCGCGGTAGAGCCGCTGGAACGCATCGCCCGACAGATCGGCATCCTCCAGCACCAGACCCGCGTCGTTCCCGCCCAGTTCGAGCGTGACCGGCGTGATGTTCTCGGCTGCGACCTTCATCACGTGGCGGCCCACATCGACCGACCCGGTGAAGTTGACATAACGCACCAGCGGATGGCCGATGATCGCGTCGCCGATCCGGCTGGCGGAGCCCGTGAGGATGTTGACGACGCCCGGCGGCAGAAGTTCGGCGATCTTGTGCAGCGTCATTGTGGGCGCCAGCGCCGAATTGGCCGACGGCTTCACCACCACGGTGTTGCCCGCCATCAGCGCCTGCGGGAGTTTCGCGCCGAGGATCGCGAGCGGCCAGTTCCACGGCACGACCAGCGCCGCCACGCCGCGCGGCTGTCGGGTGATGATGGTGTCGTTGGGGGCGGCGCGGATGATCTCGTCCCGGGCCAGCCGGTCGGCATGACCCGCCGATTGCACGAAGCGTTCGCCAAGGCGGCTGATCTCGAGATGCGTCTCGCGCAGGATCTTGCCATGTTCGCGGGTGAAAAGCCGGGCGCGGGCGTCCACCTCGGCCATGTCCTCGGTGATCGCCGCCGCGACCTTGCGCAGCATCTCGCCCCGTTCGGCATAGCTGAGTGCCGCCCAGCCGGGAAATGCCGCATGAGCCGCGCGCATTGCCCGTTCGACATCGTCGGGCGTGCCCGCCGCCGCGCGGCCCACGCGTTCGGCGGGACGGGCGGGGTTGAAGATGTCGTAGGTGCCACCGTCCGAGGCCGGGCACGCGGCACCACCGATGAAAAGTTGCGTCTCGACGATATCGGTCATTGGCCTTGCCTCGTCATCTCATGGCTTCGGGAAGGAGCGTCGCGATCTCGGGCACGAGGAGGATCAGTATCCCGCCCACGACCATCGCGGCGATATAGGGCAGCACGCCCAAGAAGATGGACCCGAGCGGGATCTCGGGGGCGACCGATTTGACAGTGAAGACGTTCATGCCGATCGGCGGCGAGATCAGGCCCAGTTCGATCACGATGATCACGAGGATACCGAACCAGATCAGGTCCACTCCCACCGCGCCCAGCGAGGGCAGGAAGACCGGAATGATCAGGAGAAGAATGCCGATCGATTCGAACACCATGCCAAGCAGCACGCAAATTCCGCAGATCATCAGGACAAGCCCGACCGGCCCCAATTCCCACCCCAGAACCAGAGCCTGCAAATCGTAGGGCATCCCCGTCAGGTTGACGAACTGGGCAAGAACAAGGGCGGAGAAGACGATCGCAAAGATCATCGCGGTGGTGGTGACGGTCTCCGAAAAGACGCCCCAAAGGCTTTCGCGATCAAGGAAATGGCCCCGGAACAGGCCAAAGATGAAGGCCCCCGCGCAACCAACGCCTGCGGCCTCGGTGGGCGTGAAGATGCCGGTATAGATGCCGCCGAGGACGATGCCGAAGAGGATGATGACAGGCCAGGTCGAGTAGGAGGCCCGCAGCGTCTCGCGCAGGCCCATCGCCGTGCCGGCGGGGCCGAAATCGGGCCGGACCGTCGTCACACCCACGGCCGCCAGCATGAAGAGGCACACCAGCATCAGCCCCGGCAGGATGCCCGCGATGAACAGAAGGCCGATATCCTGCCCCGCCACGATCCCGTAGATCGCGAGCGGCACCGAGGGCGGGATCATGATGCCGAGCGTGCCGCCGGCCGCGATGGTGCCCGCCGAGAACCCGTCATTGTATCTGAAGCTGCGCATCGGCGGGATCGCCACCCGCGTCATCGTGGCCGCCGTCGCAAGCGACGACCCGCAGACCGCCGCAAAGCCCGCGCAGGACAGCACACCCGACAGCGCCAGCCCGCCCCGGAACCGGCCGAACCAGGCATAGGACGCATCGAACAGGTCCTTGCTGATGCCCGAACGGTGGATGAAGGCGCCCATCAGAACGAAAAGCGGAATGATCGACAGGTTGTAGTTCATCGAGGTGTCGACGATCCATTGCGACGACACGGCCAGCGCCGCATCCAGCCCGCGCAGATGCATCAGCCCGAAAAAGCCGACGGCGAGGGTCGCAAAGGCCAGCGGGACCCCGATGAAGGCCAGGACCAGAAGAACGGCAAAACCGATCAGTGCGAGTTCCATGATCCGCTCCCTATTCGTGGCTTTGGGGTGTATGTGGCGGTGTGCGCCGCGCCTCGTCGCGCATCGCCGCAAGGGCCGCGACGATGGCAAGAGCGGACAGCGCGGTCATCGCGCCGAGGACCCAGATCATCGGAACGCCCAGGACCACCGTCGTTTCGGGATAGTGGGTCAGATCCCATGTCCGCCAGCCGAGTATCGCGGTGACGGCCACCACACCGACCAGCGTCATCACGTCGAAGATGCTGCGATAGCCGCGCCGGAAATACTTCAGCAGCAGCGGCTCGAAGAGCGAGACATTCACATGCCCCCGGTCACGTGTGACGGCGAACATCCCCGAGAACACGAGCACACCCAGAAGGAGCTGTGTCATCTCGGCCGAGCCGAAGATCGGTCTGTTCAAGACATACCGCATCCCGACCTCGGCACAGGTCACAAGGGTCATGGCGACAAGGCAGAGCGATCCCAAGAGGATCGTGAATTTTCGGATCAGGATCATCGCGCCCTCCCTTGCGCAGGTGATGGCGGCGCCCCCGGACAGGGCCGCCGCCTGTCAGGCTCAGTCCGACGAGGCGTCGGCCACGCGGGCGCGGGTCGCCTCGATCAGGGCCATGCCGTCAAGGCCATAGGCGGCCTCGACCGCCTGGGCCCATTCCTGCGCGACGCCTGTCGAGGCCGCGCGCATCGCGTCGAGCAGGCCCGCATCGATCGGAGCGAAGGTCACGCCCATCGCCTCGAGTTCTGCGCGCGCCGCGTCATCGGCGGCGTCGGTCGCGGCCCCCAGCCGGCTGGCCAGCGCGGTGCCGGTCAATGCCTCGATGGCGGCGCGGTGATCCTCGGGCAGACGATCCCAGCTGCGCTGGTTGAAGAAGATCGAGAAGCTGGCCGATTGCAGCGCAGGCGACATGTCCACGCAGGATGTCGTATAGGGGGCGACCCCGAAGGCCACGATCGTCTCCATCGTCACGCCAAGATGGGCGTCGACGGTGTTGCGCGATGTCAGTTCCTGCAATTGCACGGCGGGCGAGGCGGTGATCGCCAGATCCATCGCCGCAAGCGTGTCGGAAATCGTGCCCGGAAGCGCCCAGACACGACGGCCCTGCAATTCCCCGAGGCTCGTGATCGGGGTATCGGTGGTGGAGCACAGATAGGTCGGCCCCAGATGGAAGCCCGAGACCATCTCGACGCCGCGCACGTCCTCGACCCCGGCAAAGCTCTCTTCATAGGTTTCCCAGAAGGCAACAGACATCGCCTCGCTGTCGCCCAGATCGGTGAACGGCATCTGGGTCAGCATGGTGCCGGGAAATTGCTGCCCGATGAAACCGTTGAAGATGAACCCCCCGTCGGCCACGCCATTGCGCACCGCGTCGACAATGCCCGGAGGCGGCGCGACGGATTGCGGCGGGAACACGATCCGCACCTCGCCATCGGTGGCCGCGGCGATGTCATCGGCCCAGGCCTGAAAGACGGGCCAGGCGAAATGCGTCTGCGGGAAAAAGATGTTGAAGGTAAGTTCGGTTTCGGCCAGAGCCGGCGCGGCCAAAGTCGTGGCGGCCAGCAGCGACGCCAGAAGCGGTCTGCGCATGATCATGATGATCCTCCCTTGAGGTCTGAAAGCCCTGGAAAGCCTCCTAGACGTCAAGAGCGATAACGGGCAGTGGCATTTCGCCAATCGCGATAAGCCACATCTATAACCTACATGGAGGAGACCCGCCGCCTGATGCACATGGCCAGCGCATCCGCCGCCGGCGTCAGAGGATGCCCCGCCCGCGTCATGAGCGCGATCCGCAACGGTTCGATCCTTTCGGCGATCGGGATCGGCGCGATGCGCCAGGTCTTGATCACGTCCTCGAGCAGCAGTTCGGGAAAGGTGCAGACCGCGCCGAGGCTTTCGACCAGCGCCAGCGCACCGAAATAGGATTCAGAGGTCGTGGTGGCATGGGGCGGGGTCAGGCCATGATCCATGAAGGGCTGGCGAAAGATGTCGCCCGGCCCGCCGGGCGCGCCGATCATGATCCATTGTGCCTGCGCCAGACCGGCAAGCGAGCGCACCTTGAGAAGCGGTGAATCCGATGAGGTCACGACCTTGATCGGCGTGTCGATCAGCGGCTCTACCGAAATCTCGTGCGCCATGCCTGCAGGCGGCGCAGGCCCGATCAGGATGTCGGTGCGGCCCTCGCGCAGCGGCTTGAGGGCACCGGGGAACAGACCGCTCGACAATCGCACGTCGATCCGGGGATGGCTCTTGCGAAACAGGGTCAGGGCGCGCGGCATGATCCGCATGGCGGCCAGCGGCGACAGGCAGACATGGACCGCGCCCACCTGCTCGCCGCGCAGTTGCGCGACCTCTTCGTCCAGACGCCCGATCTCGGAGGTGATGGTGCGGGCGCGTGTCAGGATGCGTTCGCCGATCTCGGTCACTTCCACCCCGCGCGAGGTGCGGTTGAAGATCGCCACCCCCAACTCTTCTTCCGCCTGTTGCAGGGCCTGGGTCAGCGCCGGTTGCGATTTGCCAAGCGCGGTCGCCGCCGCGCGCAGGCTTCCGTGATCGGCGATCGCCACGAGGATCTGGATGTGCTGCACCTTCATGGTGATAAGTAAGATGAATAGGTGTCGTATTTTCAAGTCTGTTCCTGATCATGGCCCCTGCAATATTCGGGCACCGATCAATGAGGAGGTTCAGATGGCGCAGTTGACCTATGGCGTGACCGGCGTTGCCAGCGGGATCGGGGCGGAACTGGCCCGGAACCTGACCGCGCGCGGCCACCGGGTGATCGGGTTCGACATCCGCGAAACGGATGCGAACATCGCCCGGTTCATCCCTCTCGATCTGGACGACGCGGCCAGCATCGCGGCCGCGGCCGCCCGGGTCGGAGAACCTCTGGACGGGCTGTGCAACAATGCGGGCCTGCCGCCGCGCGACGGGCTGGAAGAGACGATCCTTCAGGTCAACTTTCTGGGCACGCGCGCCTTTACCCACGCGATGCTGCCGTGGCTCCGGGCCGAGGCGTCGATCCTGAACATGGCCAGCCGCGCCGGTCACGGCTGGCAGAACGGCATCGAACAGGTCAAGCGTCTGGGCACCCTGACCCGCCGCGATCAGCTGGCCCGTTTCGTTGCTTCGGAAAGGCTCGACGCCACGCGCTGCTACAACCTGACCAAGGAAGCGGTGATCCTGTGGACCATCGCCGAGACGGAGGAAATGGTGCAACGCGGGTTCCGGATCAACTCTCTCAGCCCGGGCGGCATTTCCACCGGGATCCTCGGTGATTTCCAGCGCGTCTTCGGCGCGAAGATGGCCCGCAATGTCGAACGTGCCGGCCGGCCCGGCAAACCCGAAGAGATTGCCGAGATTGCGGCATTCGTGCTGTCGCCCGCATCGAACTGGCTCAAGGGCGCGGATATCGCCATTGATGGCGGCATGGGTGCCTTCAACCAGTCGGACCTGTTGGATCTGAAATGCCTGCGCCTGCCCCGCAAGGAGACCGCCGCATGACCCGCCACACGCAGCCGCCCAAGGGGATCCCTGTCTCCTCGATTGACTTTTATTCGGACGAGGCGATCCGCGACCCCTATCCCGTCTACAAGGATCTGCGTGCGCTCGGCCCGGTCGTCTATCTGGAAAGGCACGATCTTTACGCCCTGCCCAATTACCGCGAGGTCAGCGAGGTGCTGCGCCAGCCCTTGCGCTATTCCAGCGCGCGGGGCGTGTCGCCCTTGCAGAAGGTCAACGACATCCTTGTTGGATCGACCCTCAATTCCGACCCGCCCGCCCATGACCGCACGCGGGCCATCACCTCGGAGCCGTTGTTGCCGGGCGCCCTGAAGGAGGTCGAAGGCCGCATTCAGGATGCCGCCGACGGCCTTGTCGAGACCCTGTGCCAGCGCGGCGAATTCGACGGGGTCGCCGATTTCGCCCGCTATCTGCCGGTGACGATCGTGGCCGAACTCGTGGGCCTGCCGCCTGCCGTGGACAGCGCGCAGATGCTGAAATGGGCCTCGGCCACGTTCAACCTCTTCGGCACCGAGAACGACCGCACCAGGGCCGCCTTCGAAGACCTCACGGATCTGCGCGATTTCCTGATCGAATACGGGCGGCCCGAAAAACTGAAGGAAGGCGGCTGGGCAAGGCGCATCTTCGAGGTAGGCCCCGAACGCGGCATGTCGTTCGAGACCTGCGCGCAACTCATGCGCGACTACATCAACCCCTCTCTCGACACGACGATTTCGGTCTCGGGCCAGCTGATCCGGCTGTTCGCGGAAAACCCCGGCGAATGGCAGAAGGTACGCGAGAACCCCGACCTGATCGCGAACGCGGTGGAAGAGGCCGTCCGCGTCGCCGCCCCTGTGCGCGGCTGGACGCGCTATGTGGCCGAAGAGAGCGAACTTTCAGGCCACCTTCTGCCCGAAGGATCGCGGGTTCTGGTCATGTTCGCCTCGGCCAACCGTGACCCTGAAAAATTCCCCGATCCGGCCCGGTTCGACGTGAGGCGGGATGTGCACGATCATGTGGGCTTTGGTCAGGGCATCCACATGTGCATGGGGATGCACCTTGCCCGGCTCGAGATGCAGAGCCTCGTGCGCGCGCTGCGCCGGCGGGTAGAGCGGTTCGAGCTGACGGGCGCGCCGGTGATCGCGCTCAATAACTCGATCCGCGCCTATGCCACGCTGCCGGTGCGCGTGCATCTGTCGGACGAGGTTCTGGCCCGGGAGACGCGCAGCGACGCGGACAGCCCGTGGATGGACCTCACGATCACTGCGCGTGACACCGTCGCCACGGATATCATCGGGCTCGAGTTGCAAAGCACGGACGGCACGCCCCTGCCCTCCTACGAGGCCGGCGCACATCTGGATGTGTTGGTGCAATCTGGCCTGATCCGGCAATATTCGCTCACCGGTGACCCGGCGGACCGCTCGACATACCGGCTGGGCATCCTTCTTGATCCGAAATCCCGCGGCGGATCCTCCGCGATCCATGCGCGGTTCAGGACCGGCGACACGATCCGGGTGGGTCGGCCGCGAAACAATTTCCCGCTCGACGCCACGGCCGCGCACACGATCCTGTTTCCGGGCGGCATCGGCATCACACCGATGCTGGGCATGGCCCATGCCCTCGAGGCCCGCGGCGCCTCGTGGGAGATGCATTATTGCGGACGAAGCGCCGACCGGCTTGCCTTCACCCGCGAACTTGCCCGGTTCGGCGACAAGGTTCACCTGCACGTGGATACCGGCCCGAAGGACCAGCACCTCGACATCGGCGCGGTTCTCGCGGGTGCGGCCCCGGGTCGGCATCTTTACGTCTGCGGGCCAAACGGGTTCATGGATTTCGTCACGGGCGCAGCCAGGGAAAACGGCTGGACAGCGGATTGCATCCACCTTGAACGGTTCGGCGCAGAGGTGAATACCGATGGCGCACCCTTCACGGTCGTGGCGAAGAAGTCGGGCAAGACATTCGACGTGAAGCCCGGCGAGACCATCGCCCGGAAACTCGAGGAAAACGGCGTGCCCGTGCAGGTCTCCTGCCAGTCGGGTGTCTGCGGCACCTGCCTGACCCGCGTGCTGGACGGCATGCCCGATCACCGAGACCTTGTGCAGACGGATCTGGAAAAGGCCTCGAACGCGCAGATCACCGTCTGCTGTTCGCGCTCGAAGACCAAGACGCTGGTGCTCGACATCTGATGGCCAGCGCGAAAAACATCCTCTTCATCATGTTCGACCAGCTTCGGTGGGATTACCTCAGCTGTGCCGGCCACCCCCACCTGCACACGCCCAATATCGACGCGCTGGCCGCCGAAGGCCTGCGCTTTACCCGCGCCTATGTGCAATCGCCCGTCTGCGGCGCCAGCCGGATGAGCTTTTACACCGGCCGTTACGTCCATTCGCACGGCGCCACCTGGAACCGGGTGCCGCTCAAGGTCGGCGAGCGGACGATGGGCGATCATCTGCGCGAGGCGGGGATGGAGTGCTGGCTTGTCGGCAAGACCCACATGAAGGCCGATGACGAAGGCATGGCCTGGCTCGGGATCGACCCGGCGAGCGTGATCGGTGCGCGGGTCGAACAATGCGGCTTTGACGTGTGGGAACGCGACGACGGGATGCGCCCCGAAGGGCCCGACGGGCTTTACGACGAACACGGCGCTGAACGTTACAACGACTGGCTGCGCGAAAAGGGCTATCGCAGCGCCAACCCGTGGCACGATTTCGCCAATGCCGGCCGCGCCGGGGACGACCCGGAAGAGATGGCCTCGGGCTGGTTTCTCAGGAACGCGCGCAAACCCGCCGCGATCCGCGAGGACGACAGCGAAACACCCTACATGACCAGCCGCGCGATCGAGTTCATGGCACAGGCGGGCGATACCCCCTGGTGCCTGCATCTGAGCTACATCAAGCCGCACTGGCCCTATATCGCCCCCGCCCCCTACAACGACATGTATTGCCCCGAACATGTGATCCCTGCCGCCCGGCACGACCGCGAACAGACCGAGGCGCATCCCGTGTTCAAGGCGTTCATGGAGGGCCGCATCGGCCGCGCCTTCAGCCGCGACGCGGTGCGCGAGGCCGTGATCCCGGCCTATATGGGCCTGATCAAGCAATGCGACGACCAGATGGGCCGCCTCTTTGCCTGGCTCAGGGAGACGGGCCGCTGGGACGACACGCTCATTGTCGTCACCTCGGATCACGGCGATTATCTGGGCGATCACTGGATGGGCGAGAAGGATCTGTTCCACGAGCCATCCGTCAAGGTCCCGCTCATCATCCGCGACCCTTCGCCCGAGGCCGACGCAACGCGCGGCACCACCTGCGACGCCCTGGTCGAGGCGATCGACCTTGCGCCCACCTTCCTCGAGGTGGCGGGCGGCGAAGCCCGGCCCCACATCCTCGAGGGCCGGTCGCTCCTGCCGTGGCTGCACGGCAAGACGCCCGAATGGCGGGATTTCGCGGTCAGCGAATACGATTATTCCGTCAATCCCGCCGTGGCGAAACTGGCAAAGGATCCGTCTTCCGCACGGCTGTTCATGATCGCGGACGCGCGCTGGAAATTCGTCCACGCCGAAGGCATGCGCCCGCAGCTTTTCGACATGGATACGGACCCGTTTGAATATGTCGATCTGGGCGAGAGTGCGGCCCATGCCGATATCCTCGCCTTCATGTATGACCGGCTGGGCCAATGGGCGCGGCGCCTGTCGCAGCGGACCACCCGCTCCGACGCCGAGATCATTGCCGAGCGCGGACGCTCGCCCACGCGCGGCATCATCCTTGGCGTCGAGGACGAAGACGACATCCCCGCTTCGCTGACACGGTTCTATCGCGGCAAACCACGCCCCGATCCCGCGGCCTGACATGGCACATGCAAGGCTGTTCCAGCCGGGCGGCTGGCTCCGCCGGATCACACCGTCCAGCGCCAGAGCCGACCTCGTCGCGGGACTGACTAATGCCGCGATCGTCCTGCCGCAAGGCGTGGCCTTTGCCACGATCGCGGGGTTGCCCCCGGAATTCGGGCTTTATACCGCCATGGTCACGGCCATGGTGGCGGCGCTGTTCGGATCGTCCATGGTCATGGTCTCGGGGCCGACGACGGCGATCTCGGCGCTGGTCTTCGCGACGCTCGAGGGCCAAGCCGCGCCGGGCAGCGCGCGTTACATCGAACTGGCGCTGCTTCTCACGCTGATGGTGGGGCTGTTCCAGATCATGGCGGGCCTCGCCCGGCTTGGCGGTCTCGTGTCCTTCGTGTCGCATTCGGTGATCGTGGCCTTCACCGCGGCGGCCGCCGTTCTGATCGCCGTCAGCCAGCTTGCGGGCGTTCTGGGCGTCGAGGTGGCCGGCGGCGGCAATGTGATCGAGCGCATTCACGCCGTGACCGGGGCTGCCGATGGTGTGAACCCCCTCGCCGTTCTGATCGCGGCGGCCACATTCGTCACGGTCGCGGCGAGCCAGGCCCTTGCGCCCCGACTGCCGGGCTTTCTCTTCGCGCTTGGCGTCGGTGCGGTCGTGGCCGCGCTGACCGATGCCCCCGACCGGGGCGTCGCGATGCTTGGCGCGATCCCCGCCGCCCTGCCGGGGTTGTCGGCGCCGGGCTTTCACTGGTCCGACGTGGCGCTGCTTGCGCCCGGTGCCGCGGCGGTGGCTCTTGTCGGTCTGCTGGAGGCCATCTCGATCGGCCGGACATTCGCCCTGCGCCGGAAGGAAGCCTTCGCCCCGAACCAGGAGATGATCGGCCAGGGCCTGTCGAACACGGTGGGAAGCTTTTTCAGCTGCTATGCCGGGTCGGGGTCGTTCACCCGCTCGGGCGTGAATGCCGAAGCCGGCGCATGCACGCCGCTTTCCGCGATTTCGGCCAGCCTTTTTCTGGCCGCCATCCTTCTGGCGTTCGGCGACTACATCACGACGATCCCGCAGCCGGCAATGGCCGGTCTGATCGTCTATGTCGCGTGGCGGCTGATCGACCGGAAGGAAATCGGCCACATCCTGCGCACATCGCGACCCGAAACCCTGATCCTTGTTCTGACACTGGGTGCGGGGCTGCTGATCGAGCTGGACTTCGCGATCTATGTGGGTGTCATCGCGTCGTTTTCGGTCTTCATCTACGAAAGCTCCCACCCTTCCTTGCGTGTCAGCGCCCCGGTCATTTCGGCCAGCGGGCGGCGCAAGTTCCGCAATGCCGATCTGCACCATGTCCCCGAATGCCCGCAACTTGTCTCGGTGCGGCTCGACGGGCCGCTCTATTTCGGGTCGGTCGAACATGTGGAGGCCGAATGGAAGGCGCTGCGGGCCAAGCGGCCGACGCAGATCCACGTGATCTTCTACCTCAAGGGCGTGGGCAAGATCGACCTGTCGGGCGCCGATTTCCTGATCCACGCGATCCGCGAGGTTCACGCCGCGGGGGGCACCTTCCGCATCGTCGCGCTGTTCCCGCCGCTGCTGGAATGCCTGCGCCGGTTTCATGTTCTGGACGAATTAGGGGCCGAGTTCCTTCACATCTCGAAGGGAGATGCCGTGAGCGCCGCTGTCGAGCGCCTCGATCACGGGGTCTGTGCGGCTTGCCGGAAACGGGTCTTCACGGAATGTGCGACATTGCCCGGCGGCGCAGACCACAAGGCACCCGGGGCATAGACCGCCCGCGCCCCGATCCGGATCGACGATGGCAAGCAGCGGATAGAGCCGATTGTCCCGCTGGCTGACCTTTCGCGCGGCGTCCCCTATGGTCGAAACGAAGACGCACGCCCCGGCAACGCGGCGAATCGCAACAATTTCCGGAGGTGTTCATGTCCCAAAGCATGCGTTTGCCCGAAATCCTGAATATCGCGCGCAGGGATGGGCGCGTCTCGGTCGAAACGCTCGCCCAGCATTTCGACGTGACCCTTCAGACCATCCGCCGAGACCTCGCCGAACTGGCCGCCCGGGGCAAGCTGGACCGGGTGCATGGCGGCGCGGTTCTGCATTCCACCATCACGAATATCGGATACGAGGATCGGCGCGGCCTGAACGACGCGGCCAAGACCGCGATCGCGGCGCGTTGCGCGCAGGACATTCCCAACGGCTGTTCGGTCTTTCTCAACATCGGAACGACCACCGAGGCGGTTGCCCACGCGCTGATGTCGCATCGCGACATCATGGTCCTGACCAACAACATGAACGTGGCGAACATCCTCGTCGAAAATCCGGCCTGCGAGATCATCGTTGTGGGCGGGCTTTTGCGACGGTCGGACGGGGGCCTCGTGGGCACCGTCACGACGCAGGCGATCCAGCAGTTCAAGTTCGATCTGGCCGTGATCAGCTGTTCGGCCCTCGATGCGGATGGCGACATGCTCGACTATGACATCCAGGAAGTGGGGGTCAGCCAGACGATCCTGAAACAATCACGGCAGAGTTTTCTTGTGGCCGACCAATCCAAGTTCCAGCGCCGCGCTCCGGCCCGCATCGGGTCACTGGTGCAGATCGACACGTTCTATACCGACGCGCCTCCCCCGGAGCCGTTGGACGATGCCTGCCGGGCATGGAACACGCGCATTGTTCTGGCCGCCGATTCCGAACCCGGCGGCGATCGTCATCTCGCATCCCCGGGCTGAGGAGCCGAAATCACGGGTCCATGATCGCGGCATCATTGCGATGCGCCAGCTTCAGGATGCGCGCGGCCCTGTCCTGCATGGGGCGATCGATCATCCTGTCGTCAAGCCGTGCCGCGCCCTTCCCGTCCCGTTCGGCCGCGGCAAGGGTGTCGATGACCGCACGGGCCCAGGCGATCTCGGCGTCCTGGGGCAGAAAACCCTCGTTCAGCGCCGCGATGCCGTCGGGGTGAACCGTCGTCGCCCCGCTGAAGCCAAAGGCGCGCGATGCGCGCACCATCTCGAGCCGGCCCTCTTCGGCCAGCGCGCCGGCGGTCTCGAGCAATCCAAGTGCCGGCACGCCTGCCGCGGCAGCCGCCATGACAACGCGTCGCCGCGCGGGCCCGAGGTTCTCGCGGCTGGGCGCCATGCCGCAGGCTGTGGCGAGGTCTTCGGCGCCCAGCGTCAGGGCAATGACGCGCGGCGCCCGGGCGACGGCAAAGGCCGCCTCGATCGCCTGTGGCGTCTCGAGCATCGGAACAAGGCCGACCTGGCCCGCCTCCATCCCGCGCTCTGCCTCAAGCGCGTCCAGCGCCTGGGCCAGCCATCCGAGGACGGCGGGATCCTCGGCCTTGGCGACATAAAGCGCCCTCAGCCCCGGCCGCACCGCCACCTCGATGTCACGGGCCGCATCGCGCAGCCCGCCATTGATCCGCACGAGGATTTCCGAGGGGCCGCGGGCCAGTTGATCCCAATGGGCCGACAGAGTCTCCCGCGCCTCGGCCTTGCGAGAGGCAGGCACCGAATCCTCGAGATCGAGGATCAGCGCGTCGGCCCCCCGCCCCTGCGCCCCGGCAAGGAACCGGGGCTGGTTCGCCGGCACATAAAGAAGCGACCGCCAGATCATGCGACCAGACCTTCGGCGCGCAGGGCCGCGATCTCGGCCGCGCCCACCCCCGCCGCGGCAAGGATCGCGTCGGTATCCTCCCCGATCGACGGGGCGGGCCTGCGCAGGGAACCGGGCGTGGCCGACAGTCGCGGCAGCGGTGCGTGATGGGCGGCCGTGCCGAGATCGGGGTCGGGAAGGTCGACATAGACCCCCCGCGCGCGGAAATGCGGATCGGCGGCGATGCCCGACGCGTCAAGGATCGGCGCCGCGGTGACCCCGGCCTCCTGCATCACGGCCATCGCCTCGTCTGTGCCCCGCGCGGCGAACCAGTCGCCCAGGATCGCATCCACCTCGGCCCGGCGCGCCACCCGGGCCGCATTGGTCGCATAGCGCGGGTCGTCGATCATGTCGGCGCGCCCGATCGCCCGGAACAGCCGTTCCGCCATCGACTGCATGGAGCCGGAGACGGCGATGAAGGCGCCTTCGCGCGTGCGGTAGACATTGCGTGGCGACGAGGTGTTCGATCCGTTGCCGACACGCGGCTTGACCGCCCCGGTCAGCTGCAAGTCCAGCGCCTCCGGCCCCAGAACCGAGGTCATCGCATCGAGAAGCGACAGGTCGATCATCTGGCCACCGCCGCCCGCGTCCCGCACCCGAAGCGCCATGGCCACCGCGTTGGCGCCATAAAGCCCCGCGATCATGTCGGCCAGCGCAAGCGGTGGCAGCAGCGGAGGGCCTCCGGCTTCTCCGTTGCGGGCGGCAAAGCCCGACATGCCCTCGATCAGGGTGCCGAATCCGGGGCGGGTGGCATAGGGTCCGGTCTGCCCGAAGCCCGAGATGCGCAGCACGATCAGATCGGGGTGTTCAGCCAGAAGAACCTCTGGCCCCAGCCCCATTTTCTCCATCGTGCCGGGCCGGAAATTCTCGACCACCACATCGGCGGCCGCGATCAGCCGGCGCAGCAGATCCGTCGCCCCATCCCGCCGGAAATCCAGAGCGACCGATTTCTTGTTGCGGCCATAGACCTTCCAGAAGGTCGATACCTCGGCCTGTTTCCACGCCCGAAGCGGATCGCCCGAGGGCAGGGGTTCGACCTTGACCACCTCTGCGCCGAAATCGGCCATCTGCAGCGTCGTCATGTTGCCGGCAACCAGCCGCGACAGGTCCAGAACGCGCAGCCCGCTCAGCGGACCTGTCGCCTCCGGCTGCCATTGGCGTTTGTCCCAGCTCATGCCAGCCGCACCCCGGTCGCCCCGTCAAAGACCAGCGCCCGGTCCGCCGCAAAGTCGAGATGCACCCGGTCACCCGGCGAAAGCCCCGCCGCATCGGGCAGAACGGCCGTTATCTCGGTCTCGCCCAGGCGCAGCTTGGCGTCCACCGTCTCGCCCGTGGGTTCGACCAGCGTCACCTCGGCGGGAAGCCCCTCGGCGGCAAGCGCGATGGTCTGGGGCCGGATGCCATAGGTGACGGCCTGTCCTTCGGGCAGGTCCAGAGGGCGGGTCAGGGGAAGCCTGATCCCGTCCGCCATGACCACCCACGCCGCCTCCGGCCCCGCGGTGCGGGCGTCAAAGAGGTTGATCTCGGGCGATCCGATGAAACTGGCCACAAAACGCGAGACGGGGTCGGCATAGAGCTGCTTCGGCGGGCCGACCTGCGCGATGCCCCCCTCGTGCAGCACCACGATCCGGTCGGCCATGGTCATCGCCTCGGTCTGGTCGTGGGTCACATAGACCATGGTCCGCCCGAGCCTCTGGTGCAGCTTCTTGATCTCGGACCGCATCCGGACGCGCAGTTTTGCGTCGAGGTTCGACAGGGGTTCGTCGAACAGGAACGCAGTCGGGTCGCGCACGATGGCCCGGCCCATCGCAACCCGCTGCCTCTGCCCGCCCGAAAGCTGGCGCGGAAGCCGGTCGAGATAGGGCAGAAGCCCGAGGATGTCGGCCGCGGCGCGGACCTTTTCCTCCCGCTCCGCCCGCGAGGCGCCCGCAAGGCGCAGGGCAAAGCTCATGTTGTCGGCGACGTTCATGTGCGGATAAAGCGCGTAGCTCTGGAACACCATCGCAAGTCCGCGTTCCTTGGCGGGGATCCGGTTGGCGACCTTGCCGTCGATGATCAGCCGGCCCTTCGTGATATCCTCCAGCCCGGCGATCATCCGCAGAAGCGTGGACTTGCCGCAGCCCGAGGGCCCGACAAGGACGACGAATTCCCCGTCGGCCATGTCGAGGTCGATCCCCTCGAGAACGGTCGTGGCGCCATAGCTCTTGCCGATGTTGTGGAGTTGCAGGTGCCCCATGGCTCAGACCTCCTCGATCTCGAACCGGGCACAGGCGACGGCGCCCGGCGCGCCCAGCCGCAGCCCGGCCATGCCGCGGGTGTGGCGGTCGTCGGTGACGACGGCGATCTCGCGTCCGTCGATGGACAGCCCGATCTCGCGGCCCACGGCCCGGACCCGCAGCACGCAAGGACCCGCGATCTCTGTCAGCGGCACCTCGGCCAGAACCTCGCGTCCGAAATCCTCGGCCAGGATCACTGCGCGGCCCTCCTCGATGCCACCGGCATAGAACCGGCAGGCCCCCGAGGCGCGCAGCGTCACAAGGTGGCTCGTGCCCGCGATCGGCTCGACCTCGGCGGTCACGATCTGATCGGTGGCATGCGGATGGCCCGTCCACAGGTCGCCGTCCGTCTCTGTCCGCCCGACGATGCGGTCGCCCTCGAGCCCCCAGCGCCCCCGGTTGAAGCTGAACCGGCTGACGCTGCCCCATTCCTCGGCCTCGCGGGCAGGCTCGATCCGGGTGCGGCCCGGGCCTGTCACGGCGAAATCCCGGATGCGGCAATAGATCAACGTGCGCGCCTCGCCCTCGTGGCGCAGGCGCAGGCCGATCTCGTCCACCGCTTCGGCATGGTCGGGCAGGGTGAATCGCAGCGTTTCCCAATCCTCGGGCAGGTCCGCCCAATCGGCCAGACGCCGTTCCTCGCCCGACATGGCCAAGCGGATATAGGGGGCAAAGCGCACGGCGCGCGGGCCTTCCAGCGCCTCGGATCCCCTGAGCGTGATTGCCACCTCCTGCCCCGAGGCCGTCAGGGGCGAGAGCATCGGGCGATAGCGGTCGTCGTCGAAATCGGCGCGGCGATAGAACGGCTTCCAGAAGACCCGGCCCGTATCGCCCTGCGCCCAGCGGTCGATCTGGATGTCGAGCGCGCCGCGGCCCGGCAACACCCTCAGCCGGTGCGAGCCTTCGGCGCGGAAGCCATGGGTCGCCCCCGGCAAGGCGAAGTCGAAATGAACCCCCCGCGCCTGCGCCGTGTCGGCCCAACCCTCGGGGATCGCGGCGCCCGTGCGGCCAAGCGCCAGCACCGCCAGATCCCGCGCGACGGACGGGATGTCCACGATATTCGTGGCCCCCGTCACCGCCGACAGGGTGAGCGTGTCGTTGATCGGCCGCCGCCATTTCGCCCAATGCGGCTGCACCCCCTGCAACACACCCGCGATATTTGCGGCATTGCCCGCGTTGCAATCCGTGTCCCAACCGCACATCGTGGCCACAGCCGCCGTGCGCGGCATGTCGCCCTGACCGTATAGCAGCGCCAGCACCACGACGCCCGCATTGGGAATGACATGGCAGACACCCGGCCAGCGGTCATAGCCGAACTCCCGCTCGAGCATCGCGAAGCAGGACCGCCAGTCATCGGGATGGGCGGCATGCCAGTCCGCCACCGCATCGAGGACACGTGCATAATGCGTGCCGTCGGCCACCTGCGCCCGCGCGGCACGGTGGACCGCCGCGATATCCCCAGCGTCAAAGGCCGCCGCCGTGGCCGCCGCCACATAGGCCGCACCTTCCAGCGCCTCGCCATCATGGCTGACAGAGCCCATGATGCGGGCCAGCCGGGCGGCTTCGGCCGGATCGCCGGGGCAGACCCAGCCCCAGCAGTCGGAAAAGATCTGTCCGCCGATCTGTTCGGCCGAGATCCGGCCGTTGCGCCCGATGGCGCCGGTTTCGGGCGGGGTCAGGCCCGCGCGCAGGTTGCGGTAGGCCGTCTCTTCGGTCGATATGCCGACGCCCCCCCACCAGAGCATCCCGTGCCCGTCGGCGATGTAGTTCAGCCAGCACCGGCCTGCCGTTTCCGGCGTCAGGTCGGGGCCCTCATCCTGCAACGCGCGGATGAAGACCAGGGGCCCGTTGGTGTCGTCGTCGGCGGCGAAGCTGCGGTAATCGCGGACGTAATCGTCGATCTCGCCATAGGTGTCGCGAATGCGCGCGGCGTCCCAGACGGTGGGTTCCACCGGCGCGCCAAGGCGCACGCCCACGGCCTTGCCCAGAAGACCCGCATAGATTTTCTCGCGAAGCTGCTCAGGGGTCATTCCGCGGCCTTCCTCGATTGGCGCGCAAGCAGGGCCGCGCGAGCCTCATCGACCGCGGCCCGTTTCGCGGCGTCGGCGGTCAGGATGGCTTCGGCGGCATCGGCAAAACGCGTGGCGCAGGTCGCCAGATCCTGCCGGTTCGCGCTGTCGAGAAGGGCCGCGTCCTGCGCGTCGACGACCGCCTCACCATGGAGCGCACCGAGGATCGCCCCCGCCATCACGCCGATGGAATCGGTGTCGCGGCCCGAATTGATGCCGTCCACGACCGCCCGCCGGAAATCTCCGCCCGCGGTGATGCAGAACCCAAGCGCCAGCGGCAGCTCCTCGATCGACAGAAGCCGCGACGGCTGATAGGCGGCCGTGGGCAGACCGGCCTTTTCGGGCCGGTGCGCAACATCGTCGCCCATGGGCGAGAACCGCGCGATCCGCGCGTGAAAGACCTCGGTCACCTCGTCCGGACCGGCGCCCTTGCGCGCCAGGTCATGGGCGGCCTCTGCGATCTCGGCGATGGCGGCGCGGGTGCCGTCATGGGCGAGATCATGGGCGACCGTCACCACCTCGTCGAGCGAGGTGCCCGGAACAAAGGCCTGCGCGACCGCCGCCGCCAGCACGCCCGCCGCTTCGAGCCCGTAGCTCTGCTGGTGGCCGCTGGCAAAGGCGATGGCCTCGTCATAGGCGGCCCTCGGGTCAGCCGCGTTCACCACGCCCACCGGTGCGATATACATGGCAGCGCCGCAATTCACCATATTACCGATCCCGCCCTGCCGCGGATCGCAACCCGAGAGCTGATGCCGCTGGTAGATCCATTTCTCGGGGTAGAAGAGCCGCTCGATCAGCGGCGCCTCGCGTTGCAGTTCGGGGATCCAGTGCTTTTCCCAGACGATCTCGCGGACCATTCCGCTTGCCATGTCCCAGGCATCGAGGTGACGGCCTTCGCGTTCGTAGATGCGCATGAGCGCCAGCGTCATGCCGGTGTCATCGGTATAGATGCCGCCGCCCCGGACACGGCCGGCACGCGCGGCCGGGTCCTGCCCGTCGCGGTGCCAGGGCGTATCGAGGCCGGTGACCCGGCCATATCTTTGCCGGATCTCGGCGGCCGACAGCTTTTCGACCGGGGCGCCCATGGCATCGCCGAAGGCGACACCATGGACGACGGCACGGACGCGGCCCCGGAACCCGGGGCCGCCCTTTGCTTTTGTTTCGCTCACAGAACAGTCCTTGCGTAGTCTGTCAGTTCCTGCCCGCCCGCGGACATCCAGCCCTCGACATAGGCATCCCAGTCCGTTTCGGTCGACACCTCGCCCGAGATGAAGCGGTAGGCGTTGGTGCGGTAGTAGGTCTCCGCGCCATCGACGGCAGCCGCAAGTTCGGCCGGCCAGACAAAGCTGTTGTCGGGCCGGAAATGCTCCACCCCCTGTTCGAGCGATCCCTGCGCCAGCGGGGTCAGCGGATTGATCGGCGGCTGATAGACCGTCGGATCGGAGATGATGAAACGGGGATACCAGGCGCCGAGCTTGTCGGTCGCTGCAAGGGTATCGCCGTCGCGGGTGTAATGCGTGCCCTCAAATCCCAGCCGGTCGAAGAACTGGCCTTCCGGGCTGGCCACGAAATCGAGGAAGGCCATCGTCGCCTCGACATTCTCCGACGTCACCGGGATCGCGAAGCCGCGGCTTTCCTTGCTCACGTCCACGGCCTGCAAACCGGCCGGCGGCGGCAGCAGCGTCAGGGCGGCCCCGGGGTTCACCTGCGCCATCTTGGCCTCATAGATGCCGATGACCGGCCCCGCTGTGCCCAGCACGACGCCCACGTCGTTGGTGTAGAACTTGTCTTCCTTCAGCTCCCAGTTCGAGGTGATGAATTCCGGATCCAGCACCCCTTGGGCAAAAAGGTCCGCATACCAGGCCAGCTTGGTCCTTTCGCCCGCGCTGACGCGGGAATGCTGCCACTGGCCCTGCTCGTCCTGCATCCAGGTCTGCATGATGCCGAAGGCCGGATCGAACATCGCGTCCAGTTCGGCGGTGTTGTCGGGCGTGATGATGCCGTGCTGCACCGTCGTTCCGGAAATCCCGGTCCCCGGAAGGGCGCGCAGCATCGCGTCCCAGCCGGCCAGATCGGTCGGCGCCGACATCCCCAGCGCATCCAGAAGATCCTGGCGCATGACCGGGGATTTCGTCCGCGGCGGGTAGACGTAAAGAAGATAGGGATAATTGGCGAGCCGCGCCTCGTTATGGGGCCAGAGCGCCTCTTTCAGATACCGGGTTTCCGCGATCAGCGGGTTGAGATCGTAGAGCACACCCTGCTGGGCGATCTGCTCGTCGCCGCCCTGGAAATAGATCAGGTCCGGGATATCCCCCGACAGCAGCATGAGGTTCAGCTTTTCGGCATAGCCCTCGGACGGAAGGTCCACGATCTCGAGCGTGATGTCATGACCTTGCGCGTTCATCGCGTCCTGGATGCGCTGCATGTGCGCCACGTCCTCGGGGTTCGAGGTGACGAGGTCCTTCATGACGATCCGGACCGTTCCGGTCGCGGCCCGGGCCGCGCGCGGCGCGAGCAGACCGGCAATCGGAACCGCCGACATTCCGGCCATAAGGGCACGGCGTGAGATTGACAGGTTGTGCATCGAGTTCCTCCCATGGATGCAGTTATTTCAGGGCACCCGACATGGTGCCCTTGGTGAAGTAGCGAAGGATGAACGGGTAGATCGCGAGCACCGGCAGGATCGTGAACATGATCATGCCCGCCCGGAACGCCTTGAGGTCGATCTGGCTGGCGCCTTCATAGCTGTTCATGGCCTGAAGGCCGACGATGGCGGCCTTGTCGCCCACCACCACGAATTGCCGCAGAACCACCTGAAGCGGCCATTTGTCCTGATCGTTGAGATAGATCATCGGCCGCAGGAAATCGTTCCAGTGATAGACGATGTAGAACAGCGTGATCGTCGCCAGAGCGGGTTTGGCCAGCGGCAGGACCACGCGGAAGAAGATCTGGAACGGATTGGCGCCATCCAGTTCGGCCGCCTCGATCAGCTCGTCGGGGATCTCCTCGAAAAAGCGGATCAGGATGATCAGATACCAGGCAAAGACCAGCTTGTAGACGATGACGCTTGCATAGCTGTCGATCAGGCCCAGCCGCCGCATGACGAAGTAATCGGGGATGATGCCCGGCTCGAACACGATGGTCACCAGCACGAAGATGAAGATCGACCTCCGGAACGGCAGCTTCTTGCGCGACAGCGCCCAGGCCATCAGCGCGGTGCACACGATGTTGAGCGCCGTGGCAGTCACGGTGATGAAGAGCGAATTCATCAGCCCGCGCTGAACCGCCGGGTGCTGCACCAGGATCGCCCAGACATCGAGAGAAAAGCCGTCGGGCACGATGGCAAGACCGCTCATCCCCGGCACGCGGGCCGGGTCCGACAGCGAGATCGCCAGAAGGTTCAGGATCGGCTGAACCGTGACCACCACGATCCCCAGCAGGACCGAGACGATGATCGCGCTTTCGATCCGTTCCAGCGGCGTGCGGTTCGCGGATGCGGCCATCACCACACCCCCTTTCCGGTCAGCCGTTTGGAAATGAGGTGCGCACCCACCATCAGAAGGCCGCCGATCACCCCCTTGAACAGCCCGGCCGCGGTGGCAAGGCTGAACTGCCCGCCGGTGATGCCCAGCCGGTAGACATAGGTGTCGATGATGTCGATGCGGTCGCGGATCGCGTCATTCGTGAGGTTGAACACCTGGTCGAAGCCCGCGTTCAGGAACAGGCCCACATTGAGGATGAACAGCGTCGCGATCGTCGGCACGATCCCGGGCAGGGTGATGTGGCGCATCTTCTGCCAGCGGCTTGCCCCGTCCATCTCGGACGCTTCGTACAGGGCCGGGTCGATGGCCATGATCGCCGCGAAGTAGAGAAGCGAATCCCATCCCGCGCTGCGCCAGGCCTCCGACCAGACCAGCACCCAGCGGATCGAACCGCTGTCGGTCATGTAGCTTTTCCGATCGAGGCCCATGATGTCGCGCAGGTCGTTCACCGCCCCGTCCGACGGCGACAGCGCCGCGATGAAGATGCCGGCGATCACGACCCAGGACAGGAAATGCGGCAGGTAGATGACCGACTGCACCCCGCGCCGGAAATTGGAGTTGCGCACCTCGTTGATCAGAAGCGCAAGCAGGATCGGCAGAGGAAAGACGAAGACGATCTTCATGGCGCTGATGATCAGCGTGTTCGCCAGCACCTGAAGGAAGGCAGGCGAGCCGAAGAGCTGGGCGAAATGCTTGAGCCCGACCCAGATATTGGGCCCGATGATCCGCAGATCCTCGAAGGCCAGCTTGGCCTCCCAGATCGGCAGGTAGTGGAAGACGCAGAAGTAGATCACGCCGGGCGTCAGCATGAGGTAATAGGGCCACCATGTGCGCAGCCCGTCCCGGAACCGCGCGCCGCGGCCCATGTAGTCGTCGTCCGGCCACGGGTCCGTCGCGGCCAGCGCCAACACTTGCGCCGGGGTCGTGGGAACCTTCCCATGAGAGGACGAACGGGGAGTGTCTTCGGCTGTCATCGCATCCTGTGTCCCTATCCGGTTCGTGCCGACGCGATCGCCGGTGCAAGTGCCGAGCCGCGTTCGCGGAGCCGGCATGGCAGCGTATCGCGGACGGTTTCGGTCGCCCCGTCGATGCGGCCAAGAAGCAGCGCAAAGGCCCGGCGCCCGATCTCGCGCGCGGGCTTTTCCACCGTGGTCAGTTGCGGGACGGCCACCTCGGCCGCCAGAATGCCGTCGAAGCCGAGGATCGAGACATCCTCGGGGCAACGCAGCCCCGCCGAACGCACCGCCTGCAATGCTCCAAGGGCCATCAGATCGTTGGCCGCAAAGACCGTCGGCGGAATGTCGACCTTCAGCGCGGCCTCCATCGCGGCGCGCCCGCCCTCGACCGTGTAATGACCGTCAACGACCCGTGGCTCGGCATCTTCCCAGCCAAGCCGCGCACCGTGACGCCGCACCGCGGCCAGGAACCGCTCCCGCGCCGTCCGCTCCGCGTCGCCGACAAGCAGCAGGGGTGGGCCGGGGCGGGCCGCCGTCAGCCGGTCCAGCGCCAGCCCGACGCCCTGTTCGATGTCGCTGCCCACGGAGGAGAGGTGCGGATAGCGCGCCGCCGACGACCCGATCAGGACGACCGGCATCGCCACGGTCTCGATCTCGCCCAGCCCGTCACGGACCGGGTTCACGATCGCGCCGTCGACCCGGGTCTGGGTAAGGGCGCGCAGGTGACGCCTCTCCTGCGCAGGATCCCAGTCGGAATTGAAGATGAGGACGGACGCGCCCTCTTCGGTGGCGGCATCCTGCGCGCCTCGTGCCACTTCGGCCCAGAAGGAGTTGGCGATATCCGGGATCAGAAGCCCGACCATGCCCGTTCGGCCCCGCCGCAGCGACCGGGCCAGATCGTTGCGCCTGTAGCCCGAGGTCCGCACCACGTCGTTGACCCGATCCCGCGCCTCTGGCGACACGCTCTGGCTGCCGGACAGCACCCGCGACACCGTGCTTTTCGACACGCCTGCAAGACGCGCGATGTCGATGATCGTCAATGCCGGGCGCGTGGCCATGGTGCAGTGTCCTCCTCCGCGACTCGAGCGTAGCGCAAGATTGGGAACGTTCCCACGATTTTTTTCACATCCGCCTGAAATTCAGAATCCGGGGCCATCTGCCAACCCATAATGGTCGCGCTGTTCGAACGACGACGCGGGTTGCGGGCGGGCGTGACCCGTGCCGGCCGGTCGGGCGCTGCGGCATTTGCCGCAACGCCCTGGTCCTGCTTTGTGGGGCGCCTATTCGGGCAGGGCCGCGCAATGCGCGCCACCGGCCTCGGCACCCGAGCCAAGCGCAATCAGACCGGGGGCCTTGTAGGGGTTGAGCTCGGCTGTGGCGGCATCGAAAATCAGGAGACCCGCAAGAAGCGCCAGGGTCGCAGAAGCCGTGACGATCCGGGTCATCGCGCGTCCTCGAACAGCCATTCCCGGAGCCGCACGCCCCAGATCGAACCGGCAAAGGCCGCGACAAACCATGCCCAGCCATGCAGGCTTCCGGTGGAAATGCCGGAAAAGAACGCGCCGACATTGCAACCGAAGGCAAGTCGCGACGAATAGCCCAGCAGGATACCGGCGATCACCGTGCCGATCCACGCCCGGGCGGACAGCTGCGGCAGCCGGGCCGAAAGCCCTCCGGCCCGCCAGGCCGCCACGAGAAAGGCCCCCCCGATGATGCCGATATTGGTCAGCGAGGTCACGTCGGTAAGAACGCTTTCGCCCAGCCGTTCCACGTTCGCCGGCGCCGACCAGAAGCCAGAACCCGAGAGATCCGCACCAAGCGCCGCGGCACCTTTCGCGGCCCAGAGACCCAGCCCGTAGACCACGCCCCAAGGCTGGCCCGATACCACGAGGTTCAGCAGCGCCAGACCCGCGATCAGAACCGCCGCCCAGATCAGCCGCCGTGGGATGGCGCGACTGCCCTTGGCGCCAAACCCCCACAACAAAGCGGCCGTCGCCGCCAACGCGACCAGTGTGACGCCAAGCCCCGAACCGCCCGACAGGACAACGGTGGGCAACGTCCCGAGGTCCGTCCACCAGAACAGGTGATAGGCCCCGGCAAAACTGCCAATCGCGAAAAAGGGCAACGCGACCAGCCCGACCGGATTGCCCGATCCGGCATTGACCAATGTGCCGGACCCGCAGCCCAGCACCACCTGCATGGCGACGCCGAACACGAAGGCCCCGCCCACCATCGCCCAGCCGATGGGCGCATGCGCGCCGATCAACTCTCCGCCCGCGCGCTCGAGCAGCGGGATCGCGACAACGGCGACCAGCCCGATCGCCAGCAACTGCGCCAGCATGCCGCCCGGCTCGCGTCTCAGGATCATTGCCCGCCACGGCCCGGCAAAGCCGAAGCGGAGCCCTTCGAGGACAAGGCCGAAACCCAGCCCCACGGCGAGGAGCAGCCCATAACGCGCCCCCGCAAGCACCGCGACCGCCAACACGAAGACAAGCGCCGCCCCGACAAGGGCGGCGCGTCCGGTAAATCGTGGCAGCCCGCGGCTTTCGATCGTCGCCCCGCTCATGCGCAAGCTCCCTCGGTTACGACTCAGTTACGCGAAACCTGGTTCCACAGGTTTTGCAGCAAGCCCGGCACGTTGGCCATCTCGTGACCGGCATTGGAGTAGCCCACGATCGAGTCCGGGTAGAGTTTCACGTTGTCGAGTCCGGCGAGTTCGGACAGGGCAAACCAGTTGGTCGCGGCCCAGTGACCCGTGTTGCAGAAGGACACGATCTGGTCCTGACCGCCGAACCCCTGCTCTGCGGCAAGGGACCGCGCGGCCTGCGCATCGACGATGGCCGGACCGCCCGAGAACCAGCTCGCATGTTCGAAATACTCCGATTGCGGCAAGGTGCCGGCGCGGACCGCCGCCGGGTGGGACTGATCGCCCGCCCAAAAACTTTCGGGCCGGGCGTCAAGCAGCAGCGCGCGGTCGTCGCCACCGACGATCTGAACGACCGCCTCCGTTGTCGCAAGCCATTCGTCGGAGAAGGTGATGTCAAGCTCGGTCGGCGTCGGTTCGACGGCGTCGGTCGTCAACTCGAACCCGGCCTCCCGCCAGGCCCCGATCCCGCCATTGAGAATGGCAAGCGAGCTGACCCCCGACGACTTCAGCGTCCAGTAGACCCGCGCGGCCGCGCCGAAATCACTGATCGAGTCGCCCTCGTGCACGACGACGACCGGGCGATCGAGGACAAGGCCCACATTGCCCAGCACCGTTTCGAGGTGCTCTTCGGTGACCAGTTGGCCCGGGTTGTCCTCGGGGCCGCGAAACAGGCCATACGGCGCCTGCACCGCCCCGGGGATATGCCCCTCGGCGAAGGCATCGCCACGGATGTCGAGGATCAGAGGCGCCCCGTCGAGGGCCTCGAGTTCCGCGGGGCTCAGCAGAGGGCCGAAGCCCTCCTCGGCGAGGACGGGTGTGGCGAACGCGGTCGCGGCCACTGCCAACCTGAGGAAGAACGTCATTTCCATCTCCTTTTGACGGCGTCAGTTGCAGAGGCACTTACGCCCCGCGAGATGGAATGCAATCCTCCCTTGCCGGCATTACAGCCTCTGATCCGGAACGCTGTTTCCCAATATTCCTGTTATCCGAACACACGTTCTGATCCGCCACAATCATGGAAGGACGTGTCCTCGGCGCGCACAAGACCCGCACAGGCGGTTCTTTTTTGCCGCGCGAGGCGGGCCGCCATGTTCGGAAAAGATACTCTCGGTCATTGCCGGATGGTCGAACATGCCCCTCAGGCGCGGGTTTGCGCGCACCATCGGGTCGGGCGCGGTCACGCCGTCTTCGGGGGTGACCGCCGGGCAAGGACCCGCCCCGACACGGGCATTGGCCCGACAGGATCGGGCCATGCCTTTCGTCGGTGTCCTGATCGTTTCTTCAGGCTTGCCGGTCGGCCACGTTCAATTCGTCTCCGCGAGAGCGATCGACCGGCGCGAGGTGCCGCCCTTTTGCGAGGCCGCCGTCACGGTGACACGGCTGCCGGGCGCCTGGGCCTTGACCAGCCATTCGACCTTTTTCGTGACCGGGGACCATTGCTGGCCCCAGTTTGAATAGGCGTATTTGCGTTCGTTGCGGCCCGCCAGATTGCCGAGCGCCACATCGGACGGGTTCATCGCAAGTTCTGCCCCCTCACAGTCCAGCGAGACGACCACGGGCCGGGCCACGCCATTCTCCAGCGCCACATCCGACAGGTTCGTGGGCAGGTAGCCGTGGTTCGACACGACAGCGGTGACCTTGTGCAGATCGGCGCCGAGGGCCTCGACGGTGATGTCGTCGATCGCCACGCGTGGGGCCGCGGCGGCATGGCGCAGGTTGAACATCACGTTGTTGTGGCAGATCTCTTCCAGCAGCTTTCCCGGCGGATTGCGGTAGGACCAGATATAGACCATGCCCCCCACTTCGACCGGGCCCAGTTGCGGATGATCGAAGGGCTCCCAGTCGCGGAAGCCATGATCGCCCACATTCTCGACCACCCAGTTGAACACGGTGCGCGTGGTCTCGGCATCCCGGGGCCCGAGGTTGTAATACCCGACCTTGGGCACACCTGCCGTGCGCTCGAGGTCCCACAACTCGGTCGAGAAGCAGATGATGCCCATCTCTTCATAGACCCAGTCCTTGAGGCTGCCATGCCGCGCCTTGGACTTGTCGGGGGTGAAATCCTCGTAGGTCGAAATGGTCGGATAGCCTGTCAGCCGTTCGCCCACCGCGCCCAGATCCTTGTAAAGCGCAAGGTCGCGCGGGCTCATGTCGGCATCCATCTTCATCATCGAGGGGCGCAGGATGATGCCGCCATGGGTGTGGTAGGCACACATGCCCGCGATGTTGGGGTGGTTGAGGATCACCTGCCCCATGCCAAAGGCTTCGGGCTCGCTGAAAGGATAGGCGCCGGCGCCGTATTCCTGCGGGCTCCAGTTGATCGGGAAGTTGCGGTTCATGTTCCCGTCTTCCTGCGGATCGATCTCGACGTGAACGCCGTCGTAATTCTCGATCAGACCTTCGGGATACAGGCGGAAATACTCACCCCCCTCTTCGCCCGGCTCGCGCTGGACAAGGATGCGCGGGTCCTGATCATCCTTCTTCCATTCGCCCTTGGAGTCGGGGACGCGCATCTGCACGATGTAGCCGTCACCGTTGATGTCCTGCGGGATAAGCCCGTCGATCCGGTCCTCGCCCGGCAGGCAGCGGCCGTTGCCGCACCACGGATGATAGGGCGCAGTCAGCGCGTATTCGGCGCCATCCGGGTTGATGCGCGGGATGATGTAGAAGACCTGGGCGTCGACGAGGCGCGTCACCTCTTCGTCCCGGCCGTAGTTCGTCAGGAGATACCAGCAGGCATAAAGTGCGGTGGCACTGGTGGCATGTTCCTCGGCATGGATCTGCGCGTCGATGTAGAAGCCGGGCTTTTCCAGCGCTGGCCCGGTGTCGGGATTGGTGATCGTCATGAACCACACGTCGCGGCCCCGGAACGTCTTGGCGATCGAGGTGAGCGTGCAAAGCTGCGGATAGGCCTCGGCCAGTTCATGCAGATGCGCGGTCATCGCGTCGTAGGTGTGATAGGTGTCAAAGGCGATATCGACGGTCATTGTTGCTGTCCTTTCGCGGCGCGCTCAGCTGCGGCCAAAATGTTCCATGATGGCGGCGGCGTATTTGATGCCCCGGATATACTTGTCGACGTGGATGTTCTCGTCGGGCGCATGCAGGTTGCATCCCGGATTGGCAAAGCCGGTCAGAACGCAGGGGATCCAGACATGTTTGAGGATCGCCCCCTCGGCCGAGACACCGTTGACGATGGGCGGCTCGCCATAGACCTCGTGGGCGGCGGCGATGATGGACTGGCTGATGTCCTCCCGCGCAGAGATCTTGTAGGGGTCCTCGGTGCGCGGCTCGCCCTTGACCTCAATATTGTCAAAGCCGTGGGCCTTGAGGTGGTCGCGCAGCTTCACGATGGCCTTTGCGGGCGAAATGTTGGGGATCAGCCTGAAATCCATCCGCACCCGCGCCTCGGCCGGCACGATGGTCTTGGTGCCTTTCCCGGTATAGCCGCCGGTGATGCCCTGAATGTTGGCCGTGGGCTCATAGGTGCGGGCCTTCAGCGCCTCGACCCCGTCCCGGCCAAGCGCGAAGGCATCGACCCCCATTTCGGCCTTGAGCTGGTCAAAGTCGATCCGCGCGGCCTTGTCTTCCAGATAGCCCATGTCTTCGGCGTTGGGCTCGTAGATGCCCTCGGCCCACTCGGGGATCAGGATGCGCTTGTTGCGGTCCATGATCGTGGCCAGAGCGTGAACGAGGTCCCAGACCGGGTTCGGCACCAGCGGCGCGTTGAGAGAATGCACATCCGTTCGCGGCCCGCGCGCGATCAGTTCGACGAACAGGACCGATTTCAGGCCGAGCGAGACATCCGGCACCTCGACCCCGATCTCGAGGCTGCCGTCGAGGCAATGCATCCCGTCGGCCTCAAGCATCTTGGCGTTCTTTTTCGCCCAGGGCCCGAGGTTGGGAGAGCCGATCTCCTCCTCGCCCTCGATCAGCAGTTTCAGGCCCACCGGGACCTCGCCGCGCACCGCAAGGAACGCCTTGGCCGCCTTGTTGAAGGCCAGAACGCCGGATTTGTTGTCGGTTGCGCCGCGCCCGTAAAGAATGCCATCGACCACCGCGCCGGACCACGGCCCGCCATGTGTCCAGGCCTCGATCGGTTCGGGGGGCTGCACGTCATAATGGGAATAGCACAGCAGCGTCTTGCGCGATTTGGACGGGATCTCGCCATAGACGACGGGCGGCCCCTCCTCCAACTCGTGAAACTCGGCCGGAAGACCGTCGCGATGCATCATGTCGCGGATCAGCGCGGCGCAATCGCGCAGGCCGATATCCTGCGCCGAGACCGAGGGCTGCTGAACGAAGGTCTGAAGATCCTTCACGAATTCATCGGCGTGGGCATCGATATAGTCGTAGATTTCCTGCATCAGTCGGCCTCCGGTTCGGACATGTGCCACGCATTCAGCCGCTGGCCCGACAGGGCCGGATCACGGGTCGTGGCGATCTGGACAAAGGCCGGGGCGAGCCGGTCAGGCTCAACCCACTGGGCCTTCAGTTCGGGCGGATAGTTCTGTTCGGACATGGGGGTGCGCATGGCCTTGCCCGGGGTGATCGTGCACGACACGATCCCATGCGCCTCCCCTTCCATGGCCAGACACTTGGAAAAGCCCTCGATCGCGTGTTTGGCCGCGCAATAGGCCGTCTCGTCGGCAAATCCCTTGATGCCCGATTGCGAGGAGACAAAGATCAGCGCCCCGCCGCCTTTGGCCTTCATCCCCGGCCAGACGGCCCGGGCCAGCTGAAACGCGGCCTGTATCCCCACATCCATCGTCGCCTGGAATGTCGCGAGGCTCACCGTTTCGAAGGGTTCGGGCCTCAGAAGGGCTGCGTTGTGGATCAGCGTGTCGACAGGTCCTTCGATCTGCCCCATCGCCGTCTCCAGCGCCTCGGGGTCGGCCAGATCACAGGCGATGCACGTCGCCCCGCCGCCGATCTGGGCATTGATGTCGCGCAGACCTTCGGCCTGCTTGTCCATCAGGATCAGGCGGCCCGCGCCCATGGCGGCAAATACCCGCGCGATGCCCGCACCAAGCCCCTGCGCGGCACCGGTAATCACGATGGTCTGATCGGACAGGGCCGGCATCACATGGCGCCTGCCATGTCGAGGTCTTCCCACTTGCGGCTTGCCGTCGAGGCCACCACCGCATCCAGCACCATCTGGTTGCGCAGACCATCGACGAATGTCGCACCGCGCCGCAATTCGCGGCCCTCGGCGATCGCCGCGGTCAGTTCCTGCAACACGGCGAGGACAGAGACATTCCAGATGCCCTTGTTGAGACCGGGCAGCCGCATGTGGGGCACGTCGACGCTGATATCCTCAAAGCTTTGCCCAGCCTTGGCGAAATAGAGTTTCTCGTCGGAATTGCTGAGCGTGATCGTGCCCTTCGTGCCGAAGATCTGTGTCTCGTTGCCCATGTTGGCCGCGGCGACCCCAGACATGAAGACCTGCGCCAGAGCGCCCGATTCCATCTCGAGCGTGAAATGCGACAGGTCGTCGGACGTCGCCGTCCACGGCTCCCCCGTGGCCTTGTCGATGCGGTCGGGCACCATGGTCAGCGCCTGACCGACGACCGAAGCCGGCTCTCCCATCCACCAGCGCAGCGTGTCGACCTGATGCGAGCCGTTCGCGCCCAGCCTGCCGCCGCCCATCGCAGCGTCGGACCACCAGTCGCCCTTGGGCCGGCTGGCAGGATCGGCCCAGGACGCACCGATATTGGTGATGTTGACGTGCCGGATCTCGCCCATCTCGCCGCCATGGATCAACTCGGCGATCCGCTGCCGCGTGGGGTTGAACCGCAATTCGTGGTCGATCATGTGCAGCCGGCCCGCGCCCCGCGCGGCATCCAGCATCTCGCGCGCCTCGCCGGCATTCATCGCGGTGGGTTTTTCGCACAGCACGGCCGCCCCCCGCGCCAGCGCGGCAAGGGTCATCGGCTTGTGCAGGATCGTGGGCGTCGCGATGCAGACAAGGTCAAGGTCGTGCTCGGCCAGCATCGTCTCCCAGTCGTCATAGACCGCCTCGATGCCATGGGGTGCAGCCGCGGCACGCGCGCTCTCGATCCGGCCGGAGGCGAGTGCCGCGACCCGCGCGCCGTCGATATGGGCGAATGCGGGCAGATAGGCGTCGCGGGCAAAGCTTGCTCCGATGATCCCGACGTTCAGCATGGTAACTCCTTCAGGTTTGGGATGGCCCGGCGATCGGTTGCCTGCGGCCATGGCGTGATCCGGTTTCAGAGCGCGGTCCTGCTCCGGGACTGGGCGGCCTGCGCCACCTCCTCGATCTCGACGGAAGTTTGGCGTTCAGAGGCAAGGATGCAGGCCTCGAGCATGTAGAGCGATTGCAGATGGTCACGCCCGGTGCATTCGGGCGAAGCACCGCGGCAGGTCGCCACGAACATCCGCAACAGCGCCGCGGCATCGGTGATCCAGGCCTCGTGCGGCGGCAGCGGCACCTCGGTCAGGTCGGTCTGCATCCGCTTGCCCCAGGCCAGATCGCCGAACATCGCGCGCTGCACCGTGATTCCGTCGGACCCGTCGGTGCGCCAGTTGAAATTCATCGGCTCGTGCCCCGCCTGCCAGGTTCCCTGATAGGTCACGCACATGCCGTTCTCGAAATGGATCAGGGCGGCGACATTCGTGTCGCCCCGATACATGGTCCAGCTCGGGTTGAAGGTATGCGCCTGAAGGCGCACAGGCTCGGTGCCATAGACATATCGCATCAGGTCGAAATGGTGGATCGACTGTTCCCACAGCATCGGGTGATCCATGGTCAGCGGATATTTGTTCAACCAGCCCTGCGTGCCGTCGCGCCAGCGCTCATAGATGAACCGTCCGAATTCGGGCCGCCCGATGGCGCCGCCGCGCAGCAGATCCCGCATCGCCTGGGTTACCGCCAGATAGCGGAAATTCAGGCCCACGATCAGGTGAATGCCGGCCTGTTCGGCCATCTCGACATAGCGGGCAGCCAGTGCGACATCGTCGGCCAGGGGCTTTTCGGCCAGAATGGCGAGGCCCGCCGCGCAGGCGGCCTCGATCTGCACCTCGCGCCCGCCCGGCGGCGTGGCAAGCACGACCGCATCGGCCGCGGTGCCGATCACATCCCCGATTGCCGCCCCGATCGGCAGGCCGGGCCAGGCCTCGGCGGCGCGGGCCCGGGCCTCGGGGTCGGGGTCACAGGCGGCGACGATCTCGGTATCGGGGTTGTCCGCGATGACGCGCTGCCATGTGCGCGACCGAGCGCCAAGGCCAACGAGGATCAGGCGCAGCGGCGTCATGCGGGTGCCCCCGCGGCCAGCATCCCGTCCAACGCATCAGCCAGGCCGGTCCAGGGGATGTCCCCCATTGCGCCGGGCGTTTCGGTCCCCATCGGTGGGCGGACCGCCACATGGGGGGGGCGCTCAAGGCGGATCGTCGTGCCCGGCAACCGCTCGGCAATGGCGCGGGCCAGCGCCAGGTCGTCGGTCGCGGGAGGAGCCCCGGCATGGAGCACGGGCGGCAGATCGCCGGGCAGCGTGGTGGCCAGCCGCGCGATCCCGCGCGCCAGATCGGGCAGCCAGGCCCATTCGCGCCGCGCCTCGGGCGTCGCCACGGTGATGATCCCGGTCTCGCGTGCCTCTGCGATCATCCGGCCCACGAGACACAGATGCTGGCGGGTCTCGCGGATCGCCTCGTGCGGGCCGAAGACATTGCCCAGCCGAAGCGACAGCGTGTAAAATCCGTCCTCGGCGGCGGCCTGTGTCACGATCTCTCCCGCCCGCTTGGCCGCGGCATAGGGGCTGCGGCCACTGGGCGCGGTGGCCTCGGTCAGGCGCGGCCCGGTGCCGGCGCCATCGGCGATATCGAAGACACCCATCGAACTGAGAAAGACGAAACGCGCGGCCCCCACGGTCCGGGCGATATCCAGCGTCCCGGTCAGAAGTTCCATGTTGCGGCGCAGATGGCCGGCCCGGCTCAGGCCAAGGGCCTGCGGCTCGGCAGTCAGCGCGGCGCCGTGGATCACGGAGGCCGGGCGTGCCCCGATCCCGGCCAGCGTGCCCGGCAACGCGCCTTCCACAAGCGTGACACCGGCCAGGCGCGCGCGGGTCGGCGCGTCGAACAGGGCATCGGCGGCCAGCACGTCATGCCCCGCGGCGGCCAGAGCCACCGCGATCTCGGAGCAGACGAAGCCGCCCGCCCCGGTGACCAGAACCGGCTGGCCCGTTACCATTGCGGCCCCGACAGGCGCACCGCCTCGGCGATGGCATCGGCATGGCCGGGGCCGGTCTGCGTGAAGGGCGGGCGCACATTGGCAAAGGCCGCGTCGTCGTGCTGAGCTGCGACGGCCGCCTTGATCGAGGGGATCAGGGGCAAACCTTCGAAGATGCTGCGCACCGCGCTGACCTGCGCGTGCAGCGCGTCGTGATCGGACCCGCCCAGCCCGTCGATCAGCGCCCGGATGCCACGCGCATTGACGTTGGAGCTTGCGCTGATGCAGCCCGCCCCGCCGGCCGCCACATTCTCGGGGATCAGCGATTCAGAGGCGGAATAGGTGTCGATCTGCGGAAAGGCCGCGATGACGGAGGCCGTGTTCTCCCACTTGCCGGAACTGTCCTTCAGTCCCGCAATCACACCCGGAAAGGCGGAAATCAGACGGTCGATCAGCGTCAGCGTGATCGGCACGCCCGACATCTGGGGGATGTGATACAGGTAGACGCGCAGGCCCGGCCCGACCGCCTCGATCACCTGGGCATAGGCGGCAAAGACGCCCTCGTCGCTGACACCCTTGTAGAAGAACGGCGGCAGCATCAGGACCCCGCGGCAGCCCAGCCCGGTGGCATGGGCGCTGAGCGCGATGGTATCGGCGGCGGCGCAGCAGCCGGTGCCGGGGATCAACTGCGCGGGCGGAATGCCCGCCGCGACCAGCGCGTCGAGCGCGCCCATCCGTTCGGACACGGACAGCGAATTCGCCTCTGACGTGGTGCCAAAGGGCGCAAGCCCATGCGCACCCGCCGCCAGAAGGGCCTTGGAATGGACAACGAGCCGTTCGGTATCCAGCGACAGGTCCGCCGCGAAGGGCGTGATGACGGGGACGAACAGTTCTGTCTTGCGGTCGGTCATGGCAAAGGCTTTCGGGGTCAGGTGTCGATCAGGGTGAGGGGCGGAATGGTGCGATACACGTCATCCTGCAAAGGCCCGCCCCGCCACATCAGGACGGCAAAATGACCCGGCCGGTCCAACACGGTGGCACCCAGATGCCAAACGTCTGCATGATAGATGATGCCCAGCGTTCCCGGCATGATGAAGGCGACGGCCTTGTGCGGGTCGGGCAGGCCCGCCGCGTCCGACGGCATCACCAGCACCACGTATCGTGAAACATCGAGCGGGAAGAAGCACTGGGCCGCATGAGGATGCCTTTCCACCCCCGTCACCTGCAGCGGAAGGCTGCTGCGGGCCACGCTGTTGACGTGCAGAACGGGCGCACTTGTCTCGGGCCGGGAATGCAGGCTGTCGGAGTAGAAGTTCCGGCCACCGACCGCCGCCGGTCCGGTGACGATGCGGCCAAAGGGGGCAAATCGCTCGGCATCCGGTTCGGCAAGCCGCACCACCAACCCGGTCATGCCGGGGCCCTGGATTTGTGCGATGCGGGCGCGGGCACATGGCTGCGCCAGTGATCGACGATCTGGTCGCGCCCGCAGATCCACGCATCGTTCCGGTCCGCGATGTGATCCATGAACCGGATCAGTCCGGCAAGCCGGCCCGGATGGCCGATGACGCGCGAATGCAGGCCAACCGACATCATGCGCGGCATGTTGCGTCCTTCCTCGGCGAGAAGGTCGAAGGTATCCATCAGGAAGCGCGCATAGGCATCGGCGGAGAAGACATCCCCCGTCATGAACTTGGCGTCATTGGTGACCATCGAATAGGGCACCACCAGATGCGCCACTCCGCCCACCTCGGTCCAGTAGGGAAGGTCGTCGTTATAGGCATCGCTGTCATAGTCAAAGCCGCCATGGGCCACCACGAGGTCACGGGTCGCCGTGGACGCAGAATAGCGGCAATACCAGCCGCGCGGTGCCCGGCCCAGCAGGCGCGAGATCGTGTCATGGGCCCGGGCGATATGCTCGGCCTCGATTTCGGGCGTCAGGTGGTAATGCTCGATCCAGCGCCAGCCATGGGCGCAGATGTCCCAGTCCGTCTCGGCGATGGCCGCGGCAATGGCGGCATTGCGCTCAAGAGCCACCGCGCTGGCAAAGATGGTCAGAGGCAGTCCGCGCTCGCGGAACAGGCGATGGATCCGCCAGAACCCGACCCGGCTGCCGTATTCATACATGCTCTCGGCGGCAAGGTCGCGCTCGCCCTCGGGCACGCGCGAGGCACGGACCTCGGACAGCGCGGATTCGGACCGGCCGTCGCCATCGGCGATGGAATATTCCGACCCTTCCTCGACGTTGAGCACGAAATTCACCGCCAGACCCGCCCCGCCTGGCCAGCGGATATCGGGCGGGTTGGCGCCGTAGCCCTCCAGATCACGGGGCCGCCCGGCAGGCCGGGCCTCCTGCGACGCGGCGCTAGTCACGCGGACCCTCCACCTTGTTGAAGAAGCAGCACCAGTCGCCGGCATTCACGTTGGGCAGCGCCCGCAGGCCGAAGAACATGCCATCGGCCGGCGCATGAAGCGCGCCCACTTCGTCGCCGAAGATGTCGATGATGCGGGCGATCTTCTTGCCCTTGGGCATCATCGTCAGGAAATCGACGTCATCCTCAGGCAGGAAGATGCCCGATGCCGGCGCCAGAAGCGCCTCCTGCACACCCTTTGTCGGGTTCGACGGATAGGTCGCCTCTCCGTCGAGCATGTCGTAATGGTAGCAGATGTTGAGGATCGACTTGGCCAGTTCCTCGCCCACATAACGGAACCGCTCGGGCGAGGTGTAGGACCGCCCGCCCAGCTCGACCGTGATGCCGACCTTGCCCGCTCCGTTCAGCGCGGCCATCGGGCTGCCGGACTTGGTGAAATTCGACATGATGCAGCCCCAGCCCTCGCCCATCGCCTTGGCCAGTTCGACGCTTTCGGGGCGCTCGTCGACGAAGATCGCCTTGTCGAGGAACGAATGCGCGCCGCCCGAATGGATCGAGATCTCCATGTCGGCCACGTCCTTCATCGCCTCCCAGTGGGCATGGGCGAGCCGGTCGGTGAAATACCCGTCCGCCCGGCCGGGATAGATCCGGTTCATGTCATAGGCGAAGGTGTCGAGCGGGTTGCCCCGCTCGGCCGCGGAAAAGGCCATCGGATTGACGCATGGCACCATGACCACCGCGCCGCGCAGGGCCGAGGGGTCGATGCGCTGCGCGGCCAGCGCACAGGCCAGCGGCCCTTCGGGCTCATCGCCGTGGATCGCGGCATTGACCCAGAAGGTCGGGCCCGCGCCTGCGCCGTTGATGACCACAACCGGGATATCGACCTTGACGCCGCCGGCCATGGCAAGTGCCGGGATCGCCCCGCGCACCATCTGACCGGGCGCGGCGGTTGCGGTCCCGACCGTGAGGGTTTCGCTCGACACCGTGCTCATACCGCCTCCGCCTTGCTGGCTTCCCACTCGGCAAGTTCCTCGGGGGTGTAGACCTGCATGAACTCGATCTCGATGCCGCCCGCATCGTTGTCAAGAAAGGCGACATAGCCTTCGGGATGCGCATGGGAGCCGTAGACCCCGCAGGCCTGGCACAGCCGCAGTTCCGCACCCTGGCTCTTGGCGTGTTCGAGCGCGTCGTCGATGTTGTCGACCTCGTAGCAGATATGATGCAGGCCCTCGGCCCCGCGCTCCTTGATCCAGGACGCAAAGCGTCCATCGGGGTCGGTCGACTCGCACAGCTGATATTCGATGCCGCCAAGGTAGAAGAGCGCGACCTTGTTCCCCGATTTCGCGAAATGCGTGATCTCGGTATCGGCCGGCACGTGGAGGAACTTGGCATAAGCGGCGAGCGCCGCCTCGGCATCCGCCACCGCGAAGGCCATGTGCTTGATGCTCTTGATGTTGGGATTGTCGGATTTGACGTTCATTTTCTTGATCCTGTCCTGAAATCAGTTTGCGGGTTGACGCGCCTCCGCGCGGAAACTTTCGACCACCTCGGCCATGCGGGTCATGGCAAGCCTGATGCGATCGACCGGCTGGGTCATCGACATGCGGACGAAATCGTCGGTGTGATCGCCATAGATCGTGCCGGGATACATCATCACCCGGCCCTCGGCCAAAAGCCGTTCGCAGAACGGGCCGGCGGTGATGCCAAGCCCGAGGCTCGCCACGTTCGCATAGACATAGAAGGCGCCCTGCGGCTCGGCATAGCCCATGCCCATCGCGTCCAGCCCGTCGCAGATCGCGCGGCGACGCTCGTCATACAGCGCGCGCATCTCCTCGACGCAGTCCTGCGGGCCGGTCATCGCGGCCAGCGCGCCATGCTGGCTGACAGCGGCGGTCGAGATGGCGAAGGCGTGGTTGACCTCCGACATCGGCTCGATCAGGGCGCGGGGCCCGGCGAGGTAGCCGATCCGCCAGCCCGTCATCGCATAGGCCTTGGAAAAGCCCGACAGCGTGATCGTGCGGTCCTTCATGCCCGGCAGCGAGGCAACGGGAAGAACGGTGTTGTTGCCGAATGTCAGCCGGGAATAGATTTCATCCGAGATCACGATGAGGTCGTGCTTTTTCGCCACCTCGGCGATGCGGCGCACCTCGTCGGGGGGCGTCACGGTGCCGGTGGGGTTGTTGGGATTGATCAGCACGAGGATCTTGGATTTCGGCGTGATCCGTTCCTCGACCATCTCGGCGGTGAGGGTCAGGTTCGTTTCCATCGACATCGGGATCTTGACGACCACGGCATCCGACATTTCGGCCGCCTGGCTATAGGGGTTGTATCCCGGGCAGGGCACGAGGATCTCGTCGCCCGGGTTCAGCAGCGACAGGGCGATGATGAACATGCCCTGCTGACCGCCCGGCGTGACCATGATCTCGTCATCCGCGTAATCGGCGCCGCCATAGGTGCGGATGTTCTCGGCGATCGCCTCGCGCAGGGGCTGGATGCCCAGCGGATGCGTATAATGGGTGGCGCCATTGGCCAGCGCGTCCTGGCCGGCCTTGATGATATGGGCCGGCGTGTCGAGGTCCGGGTCGCCGCGCCCCATGCGGATCACGTCGTCAAGCCCGTTGGCGATGTCCAGCATCCGGGTGATCAGCGCGCCGTCGGACAGTTTGACACGTTTGGCAAGGCGGGGGTCGAGTTTCGTCATGTCAGGTCTCTCCTCTGGGTGCCCGGATCAGGCCAGCGCATAGATGTCGGAAAACTTTGCGGTCAGATGCGCGATGTAGGGTTCGGGATCGAGCGGTCGCCCGGTCGCCATTTGCAGCAATTCGTCGCGTTCGAAACGGCGGCCATGCTTGCAGACATTATCGGTCAGCCAGTTGCGCAGGGGGGCGTAATCGGCACTCTCCAGCCCGGCGCCGATTTCGGGATCATGGGTCGTGGCGTGGTCGAACAGCTGGGCCGCCATGATGTTGCCGATCGTATAGTTGCAGAAGGTCCCGATCTGACCCGATGACCAATGCACATCCTGCAGGACACCGTTGGCATCGTCCGGCACGTCCACGCCCAGATATTCCTTCATGGCGGCGTTCCACGCCTCCGGCAGGTCGGCCACGTCAAGCGATCCGTCGACCATCTTGGCCTCCAGTTCGCAGCGCAGCATGACATGGAAATCATAGGTCAGCTCGTCCGCCTCGACCCGGATGAAGCTGGGCTCCGACCGGTTGATGGCGCGATAGAATTCCTCCGCGTCCACATCGTCGAGCAGACCCGGATAGGCCGCGCGGGCCTCGTCCATGTGGTTGGCCCAGAAGGCGCGGCTGCGTCCGACATGGTTTTCCCACAGGCGCGACTGGGATTCATGCGCCCCGAAGCTGACGCCACCCACGGCATAAAGGCCGACAAGATCGGTGGCCAGGGGCGTCCGGGTGTAGTCGGGATCGACGTTCTGTTCGTACATCGCGTGCCCCGCCTCGTGCAGGGCCCCAAAGAGCGACATCGGCATGTAGTCCGAGGCCACGCGCGTCGTGATGCGCACGTCGTTGCGGGTAAAGGAAATCTCGAACGGATGGACCGTCAGATCAAGCCGGCCGCGATGGGTGTCATAGCCGATGCGCTGCGCCATCTTGAGCGCGAAATCCATCTGCGCCTCGACCGGAAAATCGCGGAACAGGAAATCGGAGCGCGGCTTGTCGGCCTGCGCGATGGCGCGGACCAGCGGCAGCATCCCCTCGCGCAGACGCGCGAAAAGCGTGTCGAGCCCGGCCTTCGTCGTCCCCGGCTCGAACCTGTACATCAGCGCGTCGTAGGGATGATCCTCGAAGCCGATGGCCTGCGCCATCTCGCGGTTGATCTCGACCATCGTGCGCAAGCTGTCGGCAAACATCGCGAAGTTGGCCGTCCGGCGCGCCTCGGCCCAGACCTCGTGGGTGGCAGAGCCCAGTTCCGTCTTGCGGCGCAACAGGTCGGTCGGGATGCCTTCGTGATAGGCGATCGCGTTGCGCACCTGCGCCGTGATTCGCGCCTCGACACTGTCCTCTGGCTGCCCCGCAACCTCGGCCTCGGCGGCCTCCAGTGCGCGTTTCATCTCGTCGGAACACAGCAGGTTGCGCGCCGCCACGGCCAGCGTGGCAAGCTGCTTGGAACGGGTCTCGGCCCCGCCCTTCGGCATCATCGTGCGGGCATCCCATGACAGGACGGATCCGGCATTGAGCAGGTCGTTCACCCGTCCTGTAATCTCGAGCAAGGCGGCATAGCCCATGGTGGTGCATTCCTTCTGCGGTGCCGGGCGGAACGCTCCGATTCAGGGATCGGACGCATTCGAAGCAGGGCGCTTGACACTTGGTTTTGCTCGTGTATCCCATTCACCACGAGCAATGTCGACAATCTACTGATGGCAAGGCAATCAGCGGAAGTCAAACCAAAACATTGCCCGGATGCCCGCCCCCATGTGGAAAGGAGCCGCTGCGAATGCCAAGTCCGAGGACCAATGAAACCTCTCTTGTCGAGATGGCCGTATCAGGCGTGATCACAACGCCCGCGGTGCGCCCGGGACAATATATCCCGCACCCGGACGGAACGGGCGCCGTGCTGCCCGGCATGTATGGGATCACCTATAACGTCCGCTGTGGCGACAGGGCCTTTGGCTGGGCCGGCGACCACGTGGAACCGGGTGTCAGCATCGACGACGACGCCAATTCCGGCCGCCACCACGCGCTGCATTACCTCAATTGCATCGGCAACGACGCAATCGTGACCTCCGGCATGGCCGAAGGTGCCCGCGGCGTGGTCATTGGGGAACATGCCCGCATTCTGGTCCAGTTCGACCGCGAGGCGCAGGAATTGATGGCGCCGGGCGACCGGGTCCAGGTGATGACGCATGGGCAGGGCCTCGCGCTTCTCGATCATCCCGGAATCGCGCTCAAGAAGATGAGCCCGCGCCTGTTTCACGCGCTCGGTCTGACCGAGAGCGGCGGCCGGGTGCATGTGAACGTGGCGATGGAGCTTCCGATCCGGATCATGGGGTCGGGCGCCGAGCTGAATTCGGAATATGTCGACCAGGACCTGATGTCAGGGGACCGGGCGTTGATGGCCGAGCTTGGCATCGACCAGATGCGGCTGGGCGACGTGATCGCCATCCGCCACGCGGATCATCACTGGGGGCGGTCCTATCGCGAGGGCGCGGTCTCGATCTGCCTGTGCATCCACGGCGACAGCATCATGACGGGGCACGGCCCCGGCATCCTGACGCTGATGACCGCCGCCGAGGGCAGTATCGACTTCACCGTCGATCCCGCCAGCAACATCGCCCAACTTCTCGATCTCGGAGACTGAGCCATGACACTTACCACCAACGCCGCCGATCTCGTCGCCGTGTCCGTCATGGGCCAGGTCGCCAATCCGTCGCTTTCGGGCCTTCCGGCAGAGCCATACCGGCTCGACGCGCAGGGCCGCGCGTTCCTGTGGCCGACCTTCGGCGGCATCGTCTACAACGTCTCGGTGGGCGACAGCGCCTTCGGCTGGTCGGGCGATTGCGTGCATCCGTCGGTCAGCATCGCCCATCCCGACGCCAACAAGAATCGCGGGCTGAACGTCTTTGCCTGTGTCGGCAACGAGGCCCTCATTGTCAGCGGGGCGGCCAAGGGCACCCGTGGCGTCGTGACCGGCAAATCCGGGCGGTTCTCGGATCAGGTCATCATCCACTTCGACGTGGAAACCCGTCGCAAGATCGCCGTGGATGACCGTATCCTCGTGAAATCCGAGGGCGTGGGCCTGTCGCTGCCCGATTGCCCCGATGTCGCGTTCAAGTCTCTCTCGGCGTCGCTGTTCGACAAGCTGCCCAAGCGGATGGAAGACGACGTTCTCAAGATCGGGGTGGTGGCCACCGTGCCGCCGCACATGGTCGGCGCCGGTGCCGGGCTGACATCTGAGGGCGGATCGCTGCACATGCAATCGACCGATCGCGCCGAACTGGCGGCCCACGGGCTGGACAAGCTGCGCCTCGGAGACGTCGTCGCGATCGCGGAGACCGACAGCCGCTACAATCACGGCTATCTGCGCGGCGCGATGAGCATCGGCATCGTCGGCCAGACGGACGGCCCGCGCGCGGGCTATGGCCCCGGCATGACCGTGGTGATGACCGCGCCCGCCGGTCAGCTCGGCGCCTTCGACGCGCCCGGCACCAACATCGCCGACATCCTGGAGCTGCGCCCGTGACCGCCCCGATCCCGATGACAAACGTCGACCGCGCGCAGCTGCGCGCCTTTGTCGCCGAAGCGTTCGAGGCACTGGGGCTGACAGCCGAGGATGCCGGCATCTTTTCGGATGCGCTGGTCTTTTCCGAACTGCGCTTTCACCCCGGTCAGGGTCAGGGCGTCGCCCGACTGCGCCGATATCAGGAACGGATCGGCAAGGGCGAAGTCGATCCCCGGGCCGGCTGGTCCATCGTGAAGGAAGGGCCGGCGCTCGCGATTGTTGACGCGCATAACGGTATCGGGACCGTCGCGGCCTCGAAGGCAATGGATCTGGCCATCGCCAAGGCAAAGGAAAACGGGATCGGCACGGTCATCGTGCGCAATTCAACCCATTACGGGTCGAGCGCGGTCCATGCCTGCCGCGCCCTCGATCAGGGCTGCATCGGCATCGCCTATACCAATGCAGGCCCCGAAATGGCGCCATGGGGCGGGCGCGAAGGTGCGACGGGCACCAACCCGTGGTCCATCGCCGCACCATCGGACAAGGGGTTTCCGGTCGTTCTGGACATCGCGCTGACCACCGCCGGCAAGGGCATGATGAAATGGTACGAGCGCGAGGGCCGCAAGATGCCGCTCGACTGGGCGCTGACCCCCGAGGGCGAGGAGACGGACGATCCCTCCGCCGCGATGGCCGGCGCCCTTCTGGGGATTGGCGGGCACAAGGGCTATGGCCTTGCCTTTATGACGGAGGCGACAACCGGGGTCCTGTCCGGAGGCGGCTTTGGCCTGACCCCCTATTCGGACCCCGCGAAACTCGACGTGTCGCATTTCGTGCAGGCGATCGACATCTCGTGGTTCATGGACCCGGCCGAGTATGCCCGCCGCATGGGCGAATTCGTCGACATGTGCAAATCGCGGGCCCTGCGCCCCGGCTTCGACGAAATCCTCGTCCCCGGCGAACAGGAGGCCCGGCGCGTTGCCGCGAAATCGGCAGGCGGCGTGCCGCTGGATGACCGGGTCCTTGCGGACATGCAGGCGCTCGGGCAGGAACTGGGCCTGAAAACGCCGCTCCACGCGCTTGGCCCCTATACGGGCGCAGAGCTGTGAGCGATCTGCGCCCCCTGCCCGCCTCGTTCTTCGGCGCCGCGCGAGACAGACTCCGCGCGCGCGCAGAAGCCGCCGGTCTGGATGGCCTGCTGCTGCTGCGCGCGCCGAACCTGGCCTATGCCACGGGGATGTTCCTGTCGGCCAACGAACGGCCGATGGGCGTCTGGGTCCCTGTCGCGGGCGACCCCATCCTGATGTTGCCGGGGCTGGAACGGGAGAATGCCGAAGGCACCGGCATTGCCGACGCGCGGTTCTACGACGAGTTTCCGGGCGACGTTCCGGCCGAGCTGTGGATGCTCGACCAGATCGGGCGCCGGGCAATCGGAATCGACCGGCTGGATGCCGCGCTTCTCGATGCCGCGCGGGACAGGCTCAGCCGCCTCGACCTGACCGATCACGCGATGATCGAGCGCAGCTTCAAACAACCCGCGGAGATCGCGCTGACGATCGAGGCGGCCCGCTTTGCCGATCTGTTCCTTGAACGGCTTCACGCCGAGGCGGGCGCCATCATTTCCCGGGGCGGCACCGAAGCCGACCTGATGGCCGACGCCATGGCGCATGCGCGGGGCGCCCTTTTTGCGAAACACAAGACCGCCTTCGCCGGCACCCCCATGGGCATCACCGCCTCGGTGCATTCCGGCCCTCGCGCGGCCCTCCCCCACGGTGCGGTGCTGGAACGTGTGCCGCAACCCGGCGAGACGCTGATCGCAGGCATCGGCGCAAGCTTGGGCGGCTATCACGCCGAAAGCGGCGTGACCCTGATCGTCGGAGAGATCGCGCCCGAACAACGCAGGATCATGACCGCGATGGAAGCCTGCAACGACGCCGCCGTCGAGGCCTGCGCGCGGGGCGCCACCTGCGTCGAGGCCAACGATGCCGCCATGGGCGCCTTGCGGCATGCCGGTCTTGGCGAGGCGATCCGCCACCGCATCGGGCACGGCATGGGGCTCGAGGGTCACGAGGCCCCGTGGCTCGCGCCCGGAGACACGACACCGATCCGGCCCGGCATGATCTTTTCCAACGAACCGGGCGTCTACCGTCCCGGGACAGACGGATACCGCACCATCAACACGATGGTCGTCACCGCGAACGGGGTCGATGTCCCGTCCCGTTTCCAATCCACCACGCCGATCGACGCCCGCGTCATCGCCCTCTGACAGGAGCCATGAGATGCCCGAACCAGCCGCCTGGAAATACCAGAAGATCACCAAGCCGATGTTCGAGGCAGAGGCCGTCGACACCGTCTTTCTCGGCCGGGTCCTCACCTGCGTCGGCGATGAGGTGATCGAGGATGGCTTCGTCCACCTCAAGGACGGAAAGATCGCGGCCGTGGGTCCGCGGGCGGAGGCGCCCGAGGGCGTCGAGACCATCGACACAGGCGGCAAGACGCTGATGCCGGGCATGATGAACAGTCATGCCCATCTGTCCTGGGACGGCATCCACGAACTCAGCCAGCAATCCATGTTCGATCCGCCCGAAATCCGCGCCTACAAGGCGGCCGGCAACATGCTGAAAAGCCTGCGCGCCGGCATCACGCTGGTGCGCGATCTGGGTGTTCACAACGCCAACCTGTTTACCAAGCAAGCCGTGGCACAGGGCCTCTTTCCCGGGCCGCGCCTTCTGGTATCGGGCGAGTCGATCATCCAGACCGGCGGGCACACCTATTGGGTCTGCCGCGAGGCCAGTGGCGCCGACGAGATGCGCCGCGCCGTGCGCGATCAGGTCAAGGGCGGTGCCGACCTGATCAAGATCATGGCCTGTCACGACACGCTGGAATTCACCGACGACGAATTGCACGCCGTCATCGACGAGGCGCATCGCAACCGCCTGCCGATCACCGCGCATGCCACCTATAACGACTGCATCAAGCGCGTGGCCGAATTCGGCATCGACTGCATCGAGCATGGCGGGTCGATGACGGACGAGACGATCCAGATCCTTCTGGACCGCAAGCTGCCGATCGTGACGACCTTCTCTGCGCTGGTGATCCAGGCCAATGAAAAGATCGCCCGCGCCTTCGGCATCCCCGAATGGAAGATCGAGGAGCGCAAGAAGGCCGTTGCCGACAAGACCCGGTTCGACGGGCTGGTCCGCGCGGCCAAGGCCGGCGTGCCCATCATCTTTGGCACCGATGCCGGAAGCCCCGCGGTCGAGCATGACAGCATCGTGCCCGAGCTGGGCTTCATGGTCGAGGTGGGCGTCTGCCCCGACAACATGGATGCCCTGCGCGCGATTACCGCACGGGCCGCGGTGCTCAACGGTCTGGGCGACAAGCTGGGCACGCTCGAGACGGGCAAGCTCGCGGACATGATCGTCGTGAACGGCAAGCCCGATCAGGATCTCGCGGCACTGGAAAAGGTCGAGATGACCTTCATCGACGGAAAGAGGATGCATTGATGGGATCGCTTCTGCTGCAACGCACCGCACCACGGATCGTCGAGGAAGACGGCGCCTTTCGCACGAAGATGCTGGGCATCGCCGCGGGCCTTGACGACGTGATCGCCCTCGGCAGGGGTGACCCGGATTTCCACACGCCCACCCATGTGGTCGAGTCCGCCAAGGCCGCGCTCGATGCCAATGCGCATCACTATACCGGCCCCACCGGTCTGCCGCCGCTGCGCGAGGCGATCGCCGACAACCTGCGCGCCGAATACGGGCTGGACTATACCGCCGACGAGATCATCGTCACGGCGGGCGTTCAGGAAAGCATCATGTTGTGCATGCTCGGTCTTGTGCAGCCCGGTGACGAGGTGCTCATCACCTCGCCGCGCTTCACGACCTATGACACGGCCGTGCAGTTGTGCGGCGGGGTGCCCGTTCCCGTTCCGACCTATCAGAAGGATGACTTCGCGCTGGATGTCGCCGAGATCGAGAGCCGCATCACCGACAAGACGCGGATGTTCGTCCTTGTCTCGCCCAACAATCCGACCGGCGCCGTGACACCGCCCGACGTGATCCGCAAGATCGCGGATCTGGCGGTCAAGCATGACATCCTGATCATCGCCGACGAGATCTATGCCAAGCTGATCTACCCGCCGCATGAACACCTGTCGCTGGCCACCCTGCCGGGGATGAAGGAGCGGACCATCACGCTCAACGGGTTTTCCAAGACCTATGCGATGACGGGCTGGCGCGTGGGCTACATGGCAGCACCCGCCGATTTCGTCGAAAAGCTGACTGAACCCCGGCACACGCTTTCGATCAACACCTGCACCGTGTCGCAGCACGCAGCACTGGCCGCGCTGACCGGCCCGCAGGACGAGATGGAGGCGACCTTTGCCGCCTATGCCGAACGCCGCGATTTCCTGATGGAGGCGCTGCGCGACGCAGGGCTGAGTTATGGCGCGCCGGGCGGGGCCTTCTACATCTATACCAACATCTCGGCCACGGGCATGAAGGCCAAACCGTTCTGCGAGGCGCTTCTGCGCGAGGCCGGCGTGATGGTCTTTCCGGGCGACATGTTCGGCGAACCCGACAGCGACTTCATCCGCATCAGCTACCTTCAGCCGCTGCCCGTGATCCACGAGGCCATGGCCCGCATCCAAGGCTTCATGGCCGCGCACGCAGGAGCATCGGCATGACCGGCACCGCTCCCAACATGACCCCTGACAAGGCCGAGAAATTCGTCGGCATCCAGGTCAGCCCGATCAGCTTTATCGATGAAGGCGTCGACGCGGTGCTCGACACGCTCCAGAACCGGGTGGGTGTCAACGTCCTGATGCTCGGCACCGTGTCCTGGCTGGGCCTGAAGACCGGGCGCAGCATTTCGCACGCGCTGGATGGCTGGCCCGATCACGGCGTGCCGGAGCCGTTCACCATGAAGGGCGGCGCCTATTTCGACCCTGATCCGCGCTATTACACCCAGACCCTGATCAAGGATTTCCGCGCCCGCGACAAGGAGATGGAGGGCGTCGACATCCTGTCGCTTGTCATCCCCGAGGCGCACAAGCGCGGGATGAAGGTCTTTCCCGAACTGATGGAGCCGTTCTTCAAATATGCCGGACACGGGTCGGCCAGTGCGGTGGATATTCCAAACCTCGCCGCCTGCATGGAGATCGACTGCTTTGGTCGCCGCCGCGACGAGCCCAGCACCTCGAACCCCGATTACCGCAACTGGATGCATGCCATTGTCGAGGACCAGGTGCGCAACCACGACATCGACGGTCTGATGTGGTGCAACGAGCGCAATTCGCCGCTGGACCAGATGATGCAGGGTCAGGCGCCCGGCGACTTTTCCGACGCGGCGCGCGCCGAGGCCCTCGCCCGCGGCATCGACGTGGAGGCATGTCGCCGCGCCTGCATCGCGATGTACGACTTCATGCAGGCCGCGATCGCGGGTGAGGACTTCGACGACGGCGCCTTCATCACCTTCATCCGGACGCTGCTTGCCCATCCCGAGGTCCTGATCTGGGAACGGTTCTGGCTGGAGCGGAACAAGGATCTCGACCGGGAGCTTTACGGGCTCGTGAAATGGTGCAAGCCCTCCCTGCCCTTCGGCCTCAACGTCTGGAACCGAAACCATTTCAACATCTTCCGCCGCGCCCAGTGGCCCTGGGCGGAACAGACGATGTATTCCGACTGGGTCAAGCCGATCACCTATCAGCACCAGTCGGGCGAGATCTGGCACAAGGAATTCGGCTTTTTCGGCAAGACCATCCTGCGCGACCATGACACGGCCGCCGCGATGCAGGTGATGGACACGATCCTTGGTATCGGGGGCGCGCCACTGGACCGGGTGATCCAGGAGGGGCTTGACCCGGACACCTATGTCTTCCGGCAATGCGCCGACGCGCTACGCGGGGTCCATGGCAAGGCCAAGGTCTATATGGGCCTCGGCATCGACGCGCCGCGGGTCCGTGCCGACCAGGCGGTCTGCACGCCCGACATCGCCTATCGCTCGGTCATGGCGACCTACCGAGCGGGGGGGCACGGGGTGGTGCTGTCGCCCAACTATGCCTCGATGAAGCTGACCAACCTCGACGGCGTGGCTCAGGCCCTGACCGAACTGGGCCTGAAATGACCGGCCCCATCGACACGCTGATCGCGGGCGGGGAGGTTCTGCTGCCCGACGGGCTTTGCCGGGCCGATCTGGGGCTGGCGGACGGCAAGGTGGCCGGAGTCTACTCTCCCGGCACCGCCCCCGCCGCGCAGGAGGTGATCGACGCGGGCGGGATGACCGTGCTGCCCGGCATCGTGGATATCCACTTCCACGTGCGCGCACCCGCCTATCCCGAGCGCGGCACCGTCCAGTCCGAGACCCGCGCCGCGGCCGCCGGCGGGGTCACCACGTTGTTCGAGATGCCGATCTCGAAGCCCTGCTGCTCGACCCCCGAGGAACTGGCGCGCCGGCGCGACCATTTCGCGGAAAACGCCTTCATGGATTTCGGCCTCTATGCCGCGCCCGGAGACCTCACCGTCGCGTCCCGGGACGCGATGATGGACCTGGGTTGCATCGCATGGAAGATCTTCACCACGGCCCCGCCACCGGGCCGGGGCGACGAATTCCAGGGGCTGGCATTCCCGGACGAGGCCGACCAGCTGCGCGCCCTCGAGTTGTTGGCGGAAACGGGGTTGCCCGTCGTCGTCCATGCCGAAAGCGCCCAGCTTCTTGCGCATTTCGAAGCCCGGGCCGCGAGCCTCGACCCGGCAGATGCCGCAACCCATGGCGCATCGCGCCCGGCGGTCTGCGAATCCGTCGCCGTCGCCAAACTTCTCGCGATGAACATCACCGCGCAGGCGAAACTCCACATCGCGCATGTCACAAGCGCCGAAACGGTTGCCGTTCTGCGCGCCTTTGCGGGGACAAGCGACTTTACCGCCGAGACGTGCCCCCAATACCTTTTTGCCACCGAAATCGACGTGGCCCGCGCGGGCGTCTATGCCAAGGTCAACCCGCCGATCCGCCATCAGGCAGATCAGGATGCGCTGTGGCAGGCCATCGCAGACGGGGTGATCGACTATGTCACCACCGATCACGCGCCCTTTTCCAAGGCCGAGAAACAGGCGGCGGAGGGCAATTTCCCCGCGGCACCACCGGGCGTTCCGGGGATCGAGTTCATCCTGCCGGCGATGCTGGACGCTGTTGCACGGGGCCGCTTGAGTCTCGGGCGCGCCCATGATTTGGTCTGCGCAAACGGTGCGCGTCGCTATGGTCTTTTCCCGTGGAAGGGCGCATTGCTTCCGGGAAGCTGTGCCGATGTGACGATTGTCGATCTGGCTGGCGAAACGGTCCTCGGTGCCGAGACCTTGCATACCCATGCCCGCGAGGTCGCGCATCTGTTCGAGGACCGCCGCCTGCGCGGAAAGGTGCGCCGCACGATCGTGAGGGGCAAGACTGCCTTCAGCAACGGTCGGATTACAGGGCATGCGGGTAGCGGGTCTTTCGTGACCCCGCGCGCGCAAAACTGAGGCGTCCTGCGCGCTCGGCCACGGTATCGCGGCCCGGCCCCGATACGCCGCAGCGCGAAAGGACTTCGGAGCATGGCGATAGCCAACGAAATCATGCGTCCGACCGACACGGTCGGTTGGCGGTCGGGTATGCGCACGATCTGGCGCGTCACACGCCTGTGCCTGCAAAGCCCGGGCATGGTGGCGATCTCACTGTTGGCAACGCTCATCGCGGCCAGCCTGCAACTGCTGATCCCGATTCTTCTGGGCCGTGCCGTTGACCAGACGCAGCTTCTTGTCGAAGGCGGAGCGGCCGCGGCGCAGGATGCGCTGTGGCAAACCGCCTGGCTTGTTCTGGTGGTGTCGATCGCGCGCGGCGCATTCACCGTGTTCCAGAACTATTTCAGCGAAAGCGTCGGCCATATGGTCGGCTATCGGCTGCGGCTGGCCTATTACGAAAAGATCCAGCGGCTGAGTTTCGGATTTCACGACCGGGTCCATTCCGGCGACCTGATCACGCTGGGCATGCTCGACCTCGAAGGGGTCAGGATGTTCTTTTCGACCGGGTTGGTGCGGATCGTGCTTCTGGCGATCCTGATCGGGATCGGGGGCTATCTTCTTCTGTCGACGGACCTGTTTCTGGGGCTGCTTGCCCTCAGCTTCGTGCCTTTCGTGGCCTGGCGGTCTTCTGTCAGCCAGCTCAAGCTGCGCGGCACCTGGCTGGAATTGCAGAACCGCCTGTCGGTGCTCAGCCGGGTCATGGAGGAAAATCTGGCAGGTATCCGTGTCGTCCGCGCCTTTGGCGGCAAGCGCCACGAGATGAAGAAATACGCCACCGCATCGGAAAGCGCGCTTGAACTGGCGCACGAAAGGGTGGGCATCCGCGTTCGCAACACCAGCGCGATGACGTTCTCTTTCCTGATCGCGATGGGGCTTGTCCTCTGGGTCGGCAGCGGCAAGGTCGTGGCGGGCGAGATCACGGTGGGCACGCTGGCCTCGTTCCTGACCTTCATGACGATCCTGCAAATGCCGGTTCGGCAGTTGGGCATGCTGGTCAATTCCTTTGCCCGCACCGCAACCTGCGGCGAGCGGCTTTTCGCCCTGCTCGACCTCGAGCTTGCGATCAAGGACAAGCCCGGCGCCCCCGATCTGAACATCTCGGACGGCGCATTGCGCTTCCACGACGTGAGCTTCACCTATCCGGGCACCGACAGACCAACGCTGAATGGAATCGACTTCACGGCGCGGCGCGGCGAGACAATCGGTCTGATCGGACCGCCCGGCAGCGGCAAGTCGACGATCGCGCACCTGATCCCGCGCTTCTACGAGGTGAGCGGCGGTGCCATCACCATCGACGGGCAGGATATCCGCGACGTCACGCTGCATTCGCTTCGGCAGGCGGTCGTCGTGGTGCAGCAGGATGCCTTCCTGTTCACGACAAGCCTGGAAAACAATATCGCCTATGGCGACCCTTGGGCGCCGCCGTCGCGGATCACGGATGCCAGCGCCTCGGCCCAGCTGCACCAGTTCATCGCCACCCTGCCCGCGGGATATGACACCATCGTGGGGGAACGTGGCGTGTCGCTGTCGGGCGGCCAGCGCCAGCGCATGACCATCGCACGCACCCTCATGCTGCGGCCCGCGATCCTGATCTTCGACGACAGCACCGCGGCCGTCGATGCCGGAACCGAGCACCGGATCCGGACCACGATCCAGGCGCAGGCAAAGGACCGTGTGACGATCATCGTGGCGCATCGGCTGAATTCGCTGATGCATGCCGACCGCATCCTGTTCATCGAAGACGGCCGGATCGTCGAACAGGGCTCGCATTCCGAACTTCTCGCCCTCGGCGGGCGCTACCGGGCGCTGCACGATCTGCAGATCCGCCCCGATGAAACGAAAGACATTCAATGACCGAGGAACTCGAAGTCGAACGCGGCGATGTGCGTGACAACGGGCGCAGGCCACCGCGCGCCGTGGTGGGATCGCACAGGATCGAGGAGGAGATGTTCGGTCGCGTCTTCGACCGCAACATCCTGTCGCGCATCTGGGTCTTCGTGCGCCCCTATCGCCGGGAACTTGCCATCGCGATCGCGGCTGTTCTGGTCTTCACCGGCACGCAACTTGCGATTCCCCTCATCATCGGGCGCGCGATCGACAGCGGCCTTTCGGGAGACGCGGCCGGACGCGCGGCGCTTGCCTGGTCTCTGGGGCTTTTCGCGGTGACGATCTCGATCAATTTCGCGGCCTCCTGGATACAGGAGAACGTGGTCGGCAAGGCGGCGGAAAATGTGCTCTTCGACATCCGGACGGCGATGTTCGACCATTTGCAGGATGTTTCCCTGACATTCATGGACAAGACCGAAGTCGGCCGCCTGATGTCGCGCCTTCAGGGCGATGTGAACGCGATGCAGGAATTCCTCGAAACGTCGGTCCTGTCGGTCGGCGATATCGTCCTGTTGGTCGGGATCATCGTGGCCATGCTCTGGCTCGACTGGCAACTCGGACTTCTGACGCTTCTGGTGCTGCCGGTGCTCTTTGCCGTGCGGGTTGCCTGGCTACCGCGGGCGCGGGTGGCCTTCATGGCGGCGCATGAGGCCAATTCCGTGGCAAATGGCGCTCTGGCCGAGGCCATCCATGGCGTGCGCACCGTGCAGGGGATGGAGCGTCAGCCGGTCAATTTCGAGCTTTATGCCGACAAGGCACAGGCCACGCTGGATGCAAACCGCAGAGCATCGAAATTCGCGCAGGTCATGGTGCCCATCGTCGACGGTCTGACCGGTGCCGCGATGGCCGTGGTGGTCATTCTGGGCGGATCCATGGTCCTGACCGGGCGGCTTGACGTTGGGGTGATGGTCACCTTCCTGTTCTATATCCAGCGCTTCTTCGATCCGATCCGATCTCTGACGATGCAGTATTCGGTCATGCAGCGGGCCATGGCCTCGGGTTCGCGGCTGATCGAGGTGCTCGACGTCAAGATCGACATCACCGATGCAGAGGGCGCGCAGGACCTGCCCGCCGACATGGACGGCTCGGTCGAGTTTCGCAACGTGTCATTCGGCTATGCGCCTTCCCAACCTGTGCTCAAGAACGTCAGCTTTCGCGTCAATCCCGGCGAGACGGTGGCCCTTGTCGGGCCGACAGGGTCGGGAAAATCCAGCGCCATGTCCCTGCTCAAGCGGTTCTACGATGTGCAGGACGGGGAAATCCTCGTCGGCGGCCGGGACGTGCGGGATGTGACCCAGGCCTCGCTTGGCAACACCATCGCGATGGTATTGCAGGAGCCCTATCTCTTCAGCGGCACGTTGATGGAAAATATCCGCTACAACAAGACCGACGCGACCGACCAGCAGGTCATCGACGCCGCCCGCGCGGTGGGCGCGCATGATTTCATCAGCGCCCTGCCCGAAGGCTACGACACCGTGATGGGCGAGCGGGGCGGCGCGCTGTCACTCGGGCAGCGGCAGCTTATCAGCTTTGCCCGGGCACTGGTCGCGGATGCACGCATCCTCGTCCTCGACGAGGCCACCGCAAGCATCGACAGCTATACCGAAATGCTGATCCAGAAGGCTCTCAAGACGTTGCTGACGGGGCGCACCGGCCTTGTGATCGCGCATCGCCTCGCAACGATCCGGGACGCGGACCGGATCATCGTCCTGCAAGCAGGCGAAGTGCTGGAACAGGGCACGCATGATGAACTGATGGCCCATGACGGGCTTTATGCGCAGCTCTACAGCGTGAACTACGCCTCCTTCGACGACCTTCCGGTCAACGAATCGGCGACGCAGGCCTCCTGACCGCGCCGCCGATCCGCTCAGCCGTTTTCCTTGAGCCTCGGGTCGAGGAAATCGCGCAGCCAGTCGCCGATGATGTTGAAGGCCAGAACCGTGAAGACGATCGCCAGTCCCGGGAACACGGCCAGCCACCACTTGTTCGACAACAGGTGATCGCGGCTCTCCGACAGCATGCTGCCCCATGTGGGCACATCCGGCGGCACGCCCAGCCCAAGGAAGGACAGGGCCGCCTCGGACAGAATCACGCTTGCGACGTTGAACGACGCGATCACGGTCAGGGGCGCCATGATGTTGGGCAGGATCGTTCTGAACAGGATCGACACCGTGCTGTCGCCCATGGCGCGCGCCGCCTCGACATATTCCTTTTCGCGCAAGGACAGTGTCTGCGCCCGCACGATCCGGGCATAGGTGATCCATTGCCCGATCCCGAGAACGAGGATCATGTTCATAAGACCCGGCCCCAGCACCACAAGGAACATGATGGCAAGCAGGATGAAGGGGAATGCCAGCTGGATGTCGCCGATACGCATGATGACATCGTCGATCCAGCCGCCGAAATAGCCCGAGACGAGGCCCGCGATCGTCCCGATCGTTCCGCCGACCGCGATGGCCGCCACCCCCACCAACAGCGAGACCCGCGCGCCATACAGCAGCCGGGACAGCACGTCGCGGCCCAGATGGTCGGACCCCAGCAAATAGACGGCATCGTCCCGCCCCGTGCTGCCCGGCTCAAGCAGGCGCATCAGGATGTTCTGCCGATTCGGGTCGAACGGCGCCATGGCCGGCCCCAGGATAGCCACGATGGTGACCACGACCAGGATCAGCATGCCCACCAGCGCCCAACGACTGGCCACCATGCTCTGGAAGGCGCGGCGCAACTCGCGCTTGCGTTGAGATACGGGAAGGCCGCTGACGTCCCCGGTCTGGGCGGCGCTTGGCGGGGGTGTGATATCGGTCATGTGCAGTGATGCCCCAGGATCAGAGTTTCACGCGCGGATCAAGCCGCGCATAGACCAGATCGACGATCAGGTTGAGAAGGATGAAGATGACGGCGATCAGGATGACGGAGGCCTGCACGACAGGGATGTCGCGCTGGTTGATCGCGTTGAAGACAAGCCGGCCGATGCCCGGGTAGGAGAACACCGTCTCGACCACGACGACGCCGCCCAGAAGAAAGCCGAATTCGAGCCCGATCATCGTGACAACCGGCAGCCAGGCGTTGCGCATCGCATGATGCAGGATCACCCGCCTCTCGGAGATGCCCTTGGACCGGGCGGTCCGGACATAATCCTGCTGCAACACCTCCAGCATGGATGAACGGATGAGCCGCGCGTTGCGCGCCAGCGTATAGGTCCCGACAGCGATGGCCGGCATGATCATGTAATACATGGATTGCGGGAGGTTGCCGAAGGCGGTCGCGAAATCCCCATCGAACAGCGGTTCGAGAAAAGGGACATGCCCCGAAATCGGGAACCAGCGCAGATACAGTCCGAAGAACATGATCATCATGATTCCCATCCAGAAATTCGGGATCGACTGGCCAAGCATCGCCAGCGTCATGATCCCGCCATCAGCCGGCTTTCCGCGCTTGAGCGCGGCATAGATGCCCAGAGGGATCGACAACGCGATGGCAAGGACCAGCGAAAAGATCGTCAGTTCGATCGTCGCGGGCATCGCCTCCATCACCACGCCCATCGCGGGCTGTCTATAGCTCAGCGAGTCGCCGAAATCGCCCTGCAAGGCGTTCCAGACATAGCTGAGATACTGGATATGCAGCGGCCGGTCGAAACCGAGCGCGGCGCGGGCACGGGCAATCTCTTCTTCCGAAGCGTTCTCCGACACGAACAGATAGGTCGGATCCCCCCCCAGCTGGAGCGAGATGAAGCTGATAAGCGTGACGCCGATCAGAACGACAATGCTCTGGAGAAGGCGTCTTGCCAGAAAAGTCCACATTTGCGGTTTTCCTCAGGACGTCTGCAGTCGCGCCCGCTCCGGAAAGGAGCCGACCACGCCGCATTTGTTATCGCTATGACGCAAGGCTCGCTCACGGGCAGGGCGCTTCCTGACTTTCGCGGTCACATCGGCGCCGGGGTGCTTGACAATCAAATCCTTGTTCTCCCAAAGTATCCTTTAGATTGTCGACAGTATGACAACAAAATCACGCCAACCGGGGAGCGTCAAGCTGGCAAGTCATGAAATTAGGCAGGATTGGCGGAAGTGGCCTCCGCAAAGGCAAGGGCGCACAAGAAAACCGCATGTTCGGCACCCGGCAAGACACTCGAAACCGGATAGGGCGCAAAGAGGACGAATGACATATGCAGCCTGAGATGACCACCCGCGCGGCCACCCCGCTGCTGGAGGTGCGCGATCTGCAAACCTCCTTCGACCTGACGAAGACGCGCTCTGTAAAGGCCGTCGACGGTGTCAGCTTCGATGTCAATGCCGGAGAGACGCTGGCCATTGTCGGAGAAAGCGGTTCGGGGAAATCCGTGACCAGCTTGTCCATCATGGGCCTTCTGCCCAAGGATATGGGGCGGATTACCGGCGGTTCCATCAAGCTTGACGGTCGCGAGATCAGCAAGCTGAGCGATGCCGAGATGCGCGAGATCAGGGGCAAGGAGATCGGGATGATCTTCCAGGAGCCGATGACCAGTCTGAACCCCGTCCACACCGTGGGTCAGCAGATCGGCGAAATGGTGATCCGCCACGAGGCCTTGTCCAAGTCGAGGGCGAGGGCGCGCGCGATCGAGATGCTGGACCTTGTCGGCATCCCCGAACCACGGCGCCGCGTCGACAACTACCCGCACGAGATGTCGGGGGGCATGCGCCAGCGCGCGATGATCGCGATGGCCCTGTCTTGCGAGCCACGTATCCTCATCGCGGACGAGCCGACGACCGCGCTCGACGTGACGATTCAGGCGCAGATGCTGGAGCTGATGGCCGAACTTCAGAAAAAGCTCGGCATGGCGATCATCTTCATCACGCATGACCTGGGCGTGGTGGCCGAAGTCGCCGATCGTGTGGTGGTGATGTATGCGGCGCAGGTGGTCGAGACGGCTGGCGTCAACGATATCTTCCGCAACCCCCGCATGCCCTATACGGCGGGGCTGATGAATTCGATCCCCCGGCTTGGTGCCTCACGCCACAAACAGCGTCTGAAGGCGATCCCGGGAACCGTCCCTGCCCTGACCAGCCTGCCGGAAGGCTGCCGGTTCAATCCGCGCTGCGCATTTGCGACCGATCAGTGCCGATCGGCCATGCCGGTGCTGGAAGAGGCCGCTGACGGCCACATGATCCGCTGCGCTCGCTGGCGCGATCTGACCCTGAAAGAAAGACAAGTCTCATGACCGCGCCGCTTCTGCACGTCGACAAACTTCGCAAGTATTTTCCCATCCGGGGAGGTGTCCTGCGCCGCGTGGTGAACAATGTGAAGGCGGTGGACGACGTCTCGTTCGAGATCGGTGCAGGCGAGGTCGTCGGCCTCGTCGGTGAAAGCGGGTCGGGCAAGACCACCGTGGGCCGCACCATCCTCAGGCTCGAGACGGCGAGCTCGGGTGCCGTGCGATTCCAGGGGGCGGACGTGATGGCGATGGGCCCGGCCGAGTTGCGCCGCTATCGCAAGAAGATGCAGATCATCTTTCAGGACCCCTATGCCAGCCTGAACCCTCGCGAAAAGGTGCGCGAGGTCCTGACCCACCCCCTGCGTCTGCACCGAATCGGCAGCCCGTCGGAACATGAGGATCGTGCCGCATCGCTGCTGGAAAAGGTCGGCCTGTCACGCGATCACCTCGATCGCTTTCCGCACGAATTCTCGGGCGGTCAGCGCCAGAGGATCGGGATCGCGCGGGCGCTGGCGGTGGAGCCGGATTTCATCGTCGCCGACGAGCCTGTCTCGGCGCTCGACGTGTCGATCCAGGCGCAGGTCATCAACCTGCTGGAAGATCTGAAGGATGACCTCGATCTGACCATGTTGTTCATCGCCCATGACCTGGGCGTGGTCGAACATATCTGCGACCGGGTCATCGTGATGTATCTCGGCCGGGTCATGGAAGTCGCGACCTCTGCCGACCTCTATGCCCGACCGAACCACCCTTACACCCAGGCCCTGCTTTCTGCCGTGCCGATCCCCGAGCCTGGCAGGCGACGGTCCCGGGTGATCCTCAAGGGCGACATCCCCAGTCCGATCAACCCGCCGACCGGCTGCGTGTTCCGCACCCGATGTCCGCTTGCGACCGAGGACTGCGCCAAGGTTGTGCCAGAACTGCGCAAGGTCGGCGACGGCCATCTGAGTGCCTGCATCCACACGACCTGAGCCGAAACACACCGGATACCGGAAACCGGGCGTCGACGCGGCACGGGTGCCCGACCCGTGCCGCCCAATTCCAAGGCACACCCGGTCTTTGTGACGACGACCGACCTCATCGCCGTCAAGACCACTTGACAAGTGAATTCCGTGTCCGTCATTGTCCACTTATGCATTGTCGACACTCCACAACCTGCATTGATAATGTCGCCACGGCATTGCGCGCATATCGCGGTTGTCGGCAATCGACCTCACACACGGTGATAGGAGTTGCGTTGTTGCACGGGCTGTCTCTAGGAAACCTCACCCTGCCCTCGGGACCCATCCTTACGGGGCAAGGACAAGCTGGTTACCTCGGAGGAATTGACCCATGAACGACGCGAAGCTTTTGTCCGATGACATCGCACCCATCGAAAACGTGCCTCTGCGTGTCCAGGTCGCCAATCGGCTGCGCGGCGCGATCCTGAGCGGACGCCTGCGTCCCGGCACCGGACTGGTCGAGACGGCCCTCGCCGAACAGATGAATGTCAGCCGCGCCCCGATCCGCGAGGCGATCCAGATCCTCGAGAATGACGGCCTCGTCGAGACGATCGCCTACAAGGGCAAGCGGGTGAAGCCGCTGACCGCACGCGAGGTCGCAGAGACCTATTCGCTGCGCGAAGTCTTCGAGGTGATGGCTGTCCGGCGCATTCTGGACAGCGGCGTCCCGGTTGATGCGCTGCAGGAGCAATGCGAAGCGATGAACGCCGCGGCAGCGGCCGACGACTACGACGCGTTGACAGCAGCCGACGAGGCATTCCACCACACGCTCATCCGGTTGGCCGACCATGACCTTCTGCAAGCCTCCTGGAAGAACCTGTATCTGCGGATTCACCAGATCATGGCGTTGCGCAACAGGGACGAGAGAAACCTTGACCAGATCGCAAGCAATCATCCTCCGATCGTTCAAGCGTTGCGGGATCGCGACGCCGATCGGGCCATTGCCCTGATTTCCGACCACACACGAGCGCTGGCCGCCTTTGACCCGGCCACGATCGTGCAAGATCTGTGATCCCTCACGCAGTGACATATGGCACCTCGTGCCGTGGCGTCGTGAGGGTGCAGCGCAAGGCCGCCGGACGGCCCGTCCACAAGGGCCGGGCGGAACCTCGATCGACCACCCAACAGGTGAAAGGAAAGCCACAATGCCACGAAGACTGAACCTCCTTGCCACGGGGGCTGCTTGCCTCCTTGCGGCGGGAGCCGCACAGGCAGAGACCATCACGGTTGGCCTCAGCGCCGATGTCACGACCTTCGATCCCGCAACGATCTCGTCCCGGGACAACTCCAACATTGCCCGGCACATCTTCGGCACGCTCCAAACCATTGATGGCGACGGCAACGTGCAGAACGATCTGGCCACCGACCTTGAGATCACCGAGGACGGCACCGGCTATATCTACACGCTGCAAGAAGGGCTTACCTGCCACGACGGCGAGCCGCTGACCGCAGAAGACGCGGCCTACACCTTCAACCGGGCCGCCGACCCAGAGAACGCCTTTACCGGCAACACGCCCGGTTTCGTGTTCTCCTCGATCGGCTTTCAAAATGCCGAGGCCCTCGATGATCTGCGGGTCCAGGTCAATATCGAACGCAAGAACCCGATTGCATTCGGCCTGATCGCAGAGGTCCTGATCCACTGCAAGGACAGCTACGAGGCGATGACCAACGACGAGGCGGTCTCCAACCCGATCGGCTCGGGCCCCTACCGGCTTGCCGAGTGGAACCGTGGATCGAGCGTCGTTCTCGAAGCCTTGGATGAAAGCCTGACCTTCGACACGATCGTCTGGCGCATCATTCCCGAGGCCTCGACACGGGCCGCCGAACTGATGGCAGGCAATGTCGATATCATCACCAATGTCGCCCCCGACCAGATGGATGTGATCAACGCCTCCGGCAACGCCGAGGTGAACCCGATCCAGGGGACGCGCCGGATGTATGTCGGCTTCAACCTCAGCGAAACGATGGCGATGGAACCCGGTGGGGACGCGATCCAGGACCCGGATGTGCGCCGCGCGCTGCAATATGCCGTGGACGTGCCGACGATTTGCCGGCAACTGCTGAACTTCGAATGCGAGCGGATGACGGGCATCGTCAACCCGCCCAACGCGAACCCCGATATCGAGCCATACCCCTATGACCCGGAGATGGCCGAGCAGCTTCTGGACGAGGCCGGCTGGCCGCGCGGTGAAGACGGCACCCGGTTCTCCATCGCTTTCCAGGCAGGCCAGGGCCGCTACCTGAACGATGTCAGCGTCGTGCAGGCCATCACCCAGTATCTTGAGGATGTGGGCCTCGATGTGGACCTGCAGATCATGGAATGGTCGAGCGTCTACATTCCGCTGATCCGCGAACGGAATGCCGGTCCGCTCTACTACATCGGCTCCGGTGGTGCCCTGTGGTCTCCGCTCTATGACATGACGGACCTTGCACGCGTGGACAGTGGCACCAACTACACCCACTGGGACGATCCGCGCTGGTTCGACCGCTGGGAGGACATCTCGAACGCGTCCACCCCCGAAGAGACCAGGCAGATCGTCAACGAGATGCTGCAGGTCTTCTACGATGACGGCCCGTGGCTGCACCTCTACTTCCAGCCCGACTTCTATGGGGTCAGCAACCGGATCGACTGGTCCCCGCGTCCGGATGAAAAGGTCTATCTTTTCACCGCCGGCCTGAACTGAGTTCGATCCAGGGGCGGCACGCCGCCTGCGATACTCATGGGGCGCATGGTCATCAGACCATGCGCCCCTAAACGTATGTGCAACCGCCTCTGGGCGAGCACGTGTCCGACGGGTCTCGCTCGCCCCGAGGCCCCCGACCGCCGTTTGCCGCCGTCAGGTCGAAATGCGCCACATGCGGAACCTTCCCTGTCCCGTCACCTCGCGGACGAGACCACGCTCTTCCATCCAGGTCAGGTTGCGCTGGACGGCCGCGCGGCTGGCGCCGGTCAGGGTTTCGGCCATCGGGGCCGAGACCAGCGGCCATTCGGTCAGAACCCGGCGCAAGGCCGGCGGGGTTTTGCCCGATAGTGGCGCCATGACCGTGTCGGCCCGTGCGGCCCATGCCTCGATATCGTCGAGGTGGCGCATCGCGGTCAGGGTGGCGCTGTCGATCCCGTCAAGCCATCGGGCAAGCCGCGCGGCGGGCGGGCCGCCGGCACGCAGCCCCCCTGCCCCGCCCATGGCCATGGGCGCAAAGGTCGTGCCGCGCGCCTCGCATGCGACGATCCGCGCCGCGGTGACAGAAGCTTCCATCCGGTCGCCGTGCTGGCCAAGGCCCGCCAGCGCCCAGAGGTGAAACCCCATGCAGGCTCGGGTGACGGGATGGAGGATGTGCGCGGCCGACATCAGATCGAGCCACGCCCCCGTCCGATCTCCGAGACGTTCGGTCTCGTCCGCGACAAGTTCGGGGTCCCGCCGGTCGAGAAAGGAGGCAAGATCCGCCTCCGGTGCCGGCCCGCCGGTCAGGCGCCGCACCGCCCAGCCGACGCGACCCAGCGCGCCGGTGTCGTCCTGCGCCGCCGACAGCCGCAGGGTCATCCACAGCGCCAGCCGGTCGGGGCCGATCCGGTCGCCGATGAACCAGCTGAGGTCGGCGGCTTCGATCAGGGCAAGGCGCTGCCTCCAGCCTTCGGGCCCGCGCAGGATACGATCGTCAAGCGCGCCAAGCCGCCCGGCCACCCGGGCAAGCCGTGCCGCACAGCCCGCCTCGGCCTTTGCCCAATCGTCGAGGACCCGCGTCTCCTGCGGTTCTGCCCGCGGACCGGGAGGCAGATGATCCGGCTCCTCCTCGATCGGGCCGGGCAGGAACCACAGGTCATCGTCGCCCGTGTCATCCTCTGGCGAATGGGCGTTTGGCTCGTTAGGCAGGGAAGGGTTTCGCGGGATCATATGTGCAAAATGCACAGATTCTGCAAAACGACTCAATGGCCTCGCATATCCGCTGCCGAAGGCCCGCCCCGTCAGGGTTGCCGGGCCAGACCTCTCTGGCCGCGGATCGCCCAGATGGCACAGAGGAAGGCGGCCCCGCACAAGAGCCCGATCCCGGGCGTGACGAGGACCAGATCGGCATGGGCCAGAAGCGCGACCGTCACTACACCGCCCAGACGCGCGAAGGTGATGTCCAGACTGGCCGAGAGGGCCCGCATTCCCCTTGGGGCAAATCTCAGGATCATCTGCGTCGAGGGTGCATTGCTGCATGCCAGCCCGGCCCCCACGAGAACCGACGCCAGGATGACCGCAAGACGCGTTTCGCCATAATAGGACAAGGGCAGACCCACGGCGATCAGAACAGGGGCTGCCAGCAGGATCTTGTGGACCTGCGGTTCGTCGACCCTGTTCCTGAGAAAGGTGGACAGCGCCGCAAAGCTTAGCCAGATCGTCGAGATGACGAACCCGATCCAGGCCGCATCGGGTTCGTCCGATGCCAGCCAGACAGGCAGCCTGAAGAGATAGAAGGTAATCGCCCCATAGGTGCAGGAGACATAGCCGAGCATGATCCAGAGGTTTCGGGACCGGAAAAGCATCGCATAGTCCCGGGACGGGCCGGTCGTGTGGTCGCCCTGCAATTCCGCGTGAGAACCGTCCAGCACGAATGGTGCGCCGACAGCCAGGACCCCGAGAAACACGAAGGCCAATTCCCAGTTCTCCGCTCCAAGCACGTGGCCGTAGATCAGCGGCGCAAAGGCCGCCACATAGCCCGTCACCCCGCTCCAGACGATGAGGATCCGCCCCGGCCTGCCCGGAGACGCCCCGGTCAGCAAAAGCGGGATCAAGGGCGAAAACACACCGCCGCCGAAGCCCTGAAGCGTCCGCCCGAGGAGAAGCGCCTCGAAGCTGCCGGCAAAGGCCACGAGGAAGGAGCCCGAGGCAAAACAGACAGCGCCCGCGACAAAGATGCTCCGGTGATCGAACCGGTCGCCCAACCAGCCTCCGATCAGCACGCCGATCGCGACCGCCAGACCGTAGGAGTTGAAGATCCAGACAAGTTCGGTGATCGAGAGGCCGAACTGCCTTTGCATCATGGGCAACAAGAGCGGGACAAGGGTCAGTTCGAGAACAAAGGCCACGCTGGCGATGATCGGCCCGAAGATCGCCCTTCGGGACGGTCGGGAGACCGCGGCACGGTCGGCAGGATTGTCGGCGCGGTGTGACAAGGGTCAATCCGGTCTGCGAGTGGTTGGATTTGGGCGACGGATCACGCGTTGAGCTTGGTCGCCGCGAGGTCCGGTTGAGCCTCTGGGCTCCTTTCCTCCGTCACGAGGCCGGGCGGAGCGCAGGACAGCGAATTGCGGACGTCACTCGCGCTCATCCAGATCATGAAATCCTCTTCGGTGACCTGCTGATCCGGGCCGATCCATCGACCCCGTTCACAATGGTTGTAGCCATATCGAAGATGCGCCCCCTTCTCGGCGAGCTTTTTCGGCACGAAGGCGAAGACGAAATCGGGCGCCCAGCATTCGGCCACGAGAACGAACAGGACCCGCGACAAGAGGCCGGTCATCCCCTGACTGCGCGGCCCCCCAAGCCCACGGCCATGCAGCCAGAATTCGCCGTGATAGCAGACCTTGCCCGTAATCGCCTCGAGCGCGTCGGGGCCGGAATAGAACGTGAGATCCGGATCCGGGGTCGTGTCGGGGGTGATGTATTTGTGCCGGTGAACCCTGAGATGGTGCGCGAGCGTGACGTCCGAAAGATCGAGAAGTCGCGCCGCCTGCGTGTGCACCAGTGTCCCGGATTGGTCGAAGCCGCAAATCCAGAAGCCGTTTGCCCTGTCGACATAGGAGCTTGCCACATCGAACATCGGATAGACCGGGTTCCGGTCTGCCTGCCGGCTGCGAAAGGAGCGGTATCTGGCAAAGTCGTCGCCAACCTCCACCCGCATGCCGGACTGTTCTAGCTTGCGCAGAATTTCTGCGACCGTCGTGATCGAGCCGAAGAGACCTCTTGGCGACATTCCCACCTCACATTACTGGCTGCCCGGGTTTGCGAGGAACCGTCACAGCAAACCATTAAGATTATTTTAACCCCCGGAAATTCCTTGCGAGTTCGTGTCGTGACCTGCCCCGGCGGCGGGGCCGGGCCCAAGGTCACGAAAGCCCGAATGATCCGGCGCCCGGCGGCAAAACAGGCAACATCAAGGCATGATCCTTGCATTTGATCGAACGCCGTTCAGCCTTGCGTGATCGACGAAAAGTCCAGTCCTGCTGGGTTCTTCGACGTCCTTGCCTTGCCGCTGCAGGCCCTGCGACCGGCTTGACCCGACAATTCCTTCCCGCGCCCGGCGCGATTGCGGCAAGCTGGCGCCGGAGACCCGGTTTCGGCCATTCTTTGGACAAGCGGGTCAAGCAGGATCGGTTCGAGAAAGGAACCGATATGAGCCTCACCACATTGATGGAACCTTTATTACAGCTCACCTGCCCGCCGCCCGGCTCCGTGATCGTGCGCCGCGGCCAACCGGTCGAGGGGCCCGGCGGGCGATGGATCCCTTGCGTGACCCAAAGCCCCGGCGGCCCCCATCTTGCGGGTCTCTTCCAGGTGGGCCAGGGATGCAGACAGGTCAGTGCCGCCGACAAGCCGATGCGGTCCGCCGAAGACGCGCTTGCCCTCGCCACCGAACTGGCGGCGACAGCTGCCGGTCCGACCGTGCCGTCGCGCGACATCTGACCGACCGGCGATCGAATTGGGCCCGTCGCGACGCAAAGGGGCAGGATGCGCGATGTTCCGAAATCTAGACCGCGCGGATCGCGTCACGCATCCCGGTGTCAGAGGGGCAATGATAGATGCCACGGGTCCGGATCAGGCTGTCACGCAGATCCGTCGCACACATTGGCCGGCCGAAAAGAAATCCTTGCAGGAAATCGCACCCCATCTCCGTGACCATCCTTGCATGGTCCTCGGTTTCAACACCTTCGGCCACGATGCTCATGTCGAGGCTCTTGCCGATGCTTATCATCGACGATGCCAGCGCCCGGGTTTTTTCGTCCGTCACGATCGGCTGAATGAACTGGCGGTCGATCTTGAGGATCGCCGGCCTGATCTTGAGAAGGCCCTGCACCGATGCATGTCCGGTGCCGAAATCATCGATTGAAATGGTGACACCCAACTCCTCAAGCTCGTGGATCCGCCGCTGGACCGTATCGCCCAGCCGTTCGAGGTAGACAGACTCGAGCAGCTCCACGATCAGCCTGTTCGGCGCAATGCCCGACGTCTTGATGTCGTGGATCAGCCGCGGGTCCGCCAGTCGGCCCGGCGACAGGTTGACCGCGACCCGCGGCAAGGAGACGCCCGAGTCGTCGAACAGAGCGACAGCGGAACGCAGGTCGGCCAAGACGATTTCGTCGATCCGCTTGAGCAGGCCGATATTCTCTGCAGTCCCGACAAAGGCGCCGGGCAAGAGGAGCCCCTGCGTGGGATGTTGCCAGCGGACAAGAACCTCGGCGCTCGCGATCCTGCCTGTTCGGGCGTCGATCACAGGCTGAAAGAACAGGACGAATTCCTGCCGTTCGCAGGCGACGAGAAGGTCCGAGGCGAGTTGCTTGGTCGCGATCGATTCTGCATGCATCTCTTCGGTGAAAAAGGACCAGCGCGCCTTTCCTTGCGACTTGGCATGATACAGCGCCGTATCGGCGTCGTTCACCACACGTTCGGGGCTTTCGATGTTGGCATTGGCAATGGCCACACCCACGCTCGCCGTGCAGGAGATGGATTTGCCGTCGAATGTCACCGGCGACTTCATCGCCCGGATGATGTCGTCGGCCAGACCGCTGATGTTCAGCGCGCTTGAGCCCAGTTCCTTGAGGATGACGAATTCGTCGCCACCCAGACGTGCCACCAGATCGCTGGGGTCGGTCAGGCCGCGCAGCATGTCAGCGACGGCGACCAGCAACCTGTCTCCGGCATCGTGGCCAAGGGTGTCATTGACGAACTTGAACCGGTCGAGGTCGATATAGAGGACCGCGAAGGCCTGTCCCTGCGTTCTGAGCCTTTCGACCCAGTTCTTGATCTCGATCTCGAAGTGACGCCGGTTGGCAAGGCCGGTCAGCGCGTCTTCGTTCGCGTCTTTCGCCACCGATTTCGCCAGCTTGTAAAGGCGCGCATTCTCCCTCTCGAGATGGCAGATCCGATCCATCAGGCTGACCGAGGCGATCTGGTCCGGGATCGCGGTTCCCGACTTGGCGGGTCGGGCGGCATCGGTCTGCGGCGTCTCGATCTCGATGAGTGAACAGAGCCACCAATGGTCCCCCTTCTCGGGGTCCGTCAGCGGTGTCCAGGTCATTCGCTGCCGGTAGCTTTCCCCGTTCTTCCGGTTGTTGAGGACCTGAATGGAGAATTGTTCCCAGTTCATCAGTTCTTCGATGATCTGAAGGTGGTCCCCCTGCTCCATGTCGACGCCGATGAGGATGGTGCCACGTTGGCCGACGACCTCCTTGGTCCGGTAACCGGTCATCCGGCAAAAGGCCCTGTTGCACCACCGGATCTCCATGACCGCACCGTCATCGCCCGATGCCAGCGCCAGAGCGAGCGCCTCGGAGCAATTGTCAGGGACTTGATCAAGTATCGTGGCCGGGATCACGTGCATATCCTGTTCAATGGCAACCGATTATGGCGCCCAATAGCCTAGGGGGAGGTTAACCGATGACAGATCGCATGAACCGGCCGGATATCGGCGTCGGATCCACGTCCGCCTTGCTGCGAGGCGCGGCGCAGGAACGGCCCTGGGCCGGGCCGCGTGAAGGAGAGCTTCGCGCGGGATCACGACGCGACAGGTGCACCGCCGCCTGCCTGCGGCAAACGCGATTGCGGGGCCGACTGCACGATGTCAGATCGAGCCGAAACCACGGGGCTGCCACACCGCGTGTTGTTTGAGAGGGGCCCGGCCCCTTGACCCATTCCCCCTGGAATGTTGACAAATTGGCGTTCTACCCTATTGTCAACGCTGTCATCAATCTTTGGAAGACTACCCTTGCCTGTTACGATGAAGGAGGTTGCTGCCCTCGCCGGCGTGTCGATCAAGACCGTCTCCCGGGTTGTCAATAACGAAGGGTCCGTGGCGGACGAGACGCGGCGCCTCGTGCAGGATGCCGTCGAACAACTGAAGTTCCGGCCGAACCAGCTGGCCCGCGGCCTGGTCAAGCAACGGTCAGGGTCCATCGGTCTGGTCGTGACGAACATGTCCAACATGTTCTATTCCGAGATGACACAGGAAATCATGCTGGCCGCGCGTGCAAAGGGAAACCATGTCCTTGTCGCAAGCCATCTGGGAGATCCCGAGGAACAGGCAGAGGTCGTGGCCTCGCTGATCTCGCAGGGTGTGGACGCGATCATGATCTACCCGGAGGCGGGCGGAGACGCGAAACTGTTCGATGCGGCGCGGGGCTTCGGGCCATTTGTCTTCCTGGACCATATCCTCCCCGCGGCCGAAGCTCATGAGAACATTTTCCTATTGCAATCAGATATTTCCGGCGGAATCGGCCAGGTCGTGAATCACCTTTGCGACAAGGGGCACGAACATATCGCGATTGAGGTCAGTGCAAATGTTCCCGAGGCGCGGCGCTGGCGGGAAAGAGGTTTCGTGGCCGCCATGTCGGCCCGTGGTCTCGCAACCCACCGTCGGATCGTTTCGGACGCGACAAGCAGACGCGAGACGGACTGCGGCAGTCGCGCCGTGCAAATCCTGCGCGAGACCCATCCCGAGACAACCGCTCTGATCTGCTACAACGACATGCGCGCGATGGGAGCAGTCGCGGCGTCGCGTGCCGCGGGCCTGCGGGTGCCGGAAGACCTTGCCATCGTCGGTTTCGACAACCTGGCCATCGGCGAGTTGATAGACCCTCCGCTTACGACAGTATCAATAGACAAGGCCAAGACAGCGGCGGCGGCGGTGGAGTTGGCCCTTTCCGGACCAAGGCACGGATGCGGAACGGTACAGGATCCTTGGGTCGTTCCTGTCCGGTTGGTCATCCGAAACTCGGCTTGACCCCAAGTTTTGGATTGAGTTTTCCAAGAATCTCGTTATGACAACGTTGTCAAACGTGACATTACTTCGGGAGGAGAGGAAGATGAGTCGATTTGAACGGGGTCGATGGACACCTGCAATCCGCGCGGCACTGCTGGGAACAACCGCGGCACTCGGCATGGCGTCCGGCGTGCTTGCGCAGGGGATCGTCTACGATACGGACGTGGTGAACAACGGCGAAGCGATCACGCTTGAATACTGGACGCCTTATGGCTGGTCGTTCCAGCAAGACTGGATAGATGCCTACACGGCGCGCCATCCCAACGTCACCATCAACATCCAGAACCAGCCTTGGGGCGACTACTGGAACAAGCTTCCCGTCGCGCTTCGCAATGACGACGGGCCCGACATCATCGGCATGCATATCGGCTGGGCGTCGAGCCTGGCCAACATGCTGGAACCCTGGCCCATTGACTATGAAGACCTCGAGGCGGATTACGCCTTGGCCCAGTCGAACATGATCGGTGACAATATCCTGTTCATGAACATGTCCGCCATTCATGGCGGAATCTTCTACAACAAGGATCATTGGGCCGAGGCCGGTCTAACAAATGCCGACATCCCCGAAACCTGGGATGAACTGCGCGAAGTCGCCAGTCAGCTGACCCTGCGCAATGACGCGGGCCAGATGACGCAGGCTGGCTTCTGTTATCAGGGCGCGTTTCGCGATCTTCTTGTCGATCTGAACTACCAGACCGGAACGTGGAACTTTTCCATCGACGGAACCATGGCCGAGATGAACAAGCCGGAGGTTCTGGAAAACCTCGAATTCATGGTGTCGCTTTACGAGGACGACGGTCTTTGCGATCCGATTATCGCCGAGACGAACTGGGAAGGCATGGGCCAGGGGCGGATCGCCATGGGCTATGTCTACAACTGGGTCGGCGGATGGCTTGATGCCAATTCCGATATCGACTGGGGCTGGTTCCCCGCGCCTACCTTCGAAGGTGCTCCGGCAATCGGTCGTAACAACGTCGAAAACAGTTTCGCCGTAAGCGCGGCGAGCCCCGATGACGAAAAGGCCGTGGCACTTGATTTCGTGCGCTTCGTGATCAGTCAGGAAGACCTTGTCCTGAAGCAGGTCCTTGAAACTGGAGGCGTGCCCACCCTGCGCAGCCTGCTTGACCACCCCGAGGTTCTGGCGAACCCGATCGCCGCGGCAAGCATCGCACGCAACATGATTGACACTACCGTCTACGGGCCCATTCCCGTCGCATGGGAAGCCGGCTACGACTATGTGCGCGATGTCGTGAACGATGGCGGCAATCTCGCCACGGCGCTTGCCGAAGGCGAGGCGATCGCGAACCGGCGTCTGTCTGGTTTGGGCTTCGTGTCGACCGAGCGTGACTATGCCAATGCCCAAGCGTTCGGCGAATGACCGAGGGACGCATCCAGCGGGTAACGATCTCGTCGGGTGCGCCTGACCGGGGGCGGGGCGGGGTCGGCACAGGGAAACGGTCCCTGCTTCCGGCATCGCTCCGCTCGCGGAAAACCTTTCTGATACTGGGCGTGGGGTTCGTGCTGAGCTTCTACCTGGTTTTCCAAGTCTTCCCAATCGGCCTGACGATTGTCGGAAGCTTCTTCTACTGGAGCCCGCTTCAGGACAGATTCGACTTTGCCGGGCTGCATAATTACCGCGACATGCTGGCCGATCCGCTGTTCTTCAAGGCGATCTGGCTGAACTTCTACTTCACCGCAGCTGTCGTGGCGCTGCGCACGGCGATCGGCCTTGGCATCGCGCTGGCAATCATGTCGGTCTGGACCGGGAAGGGATTTTTCCGGACGATCTATTTCCTCCCCGTGATCGCCCCGATGATCGCCGTCTCGCTCTTGTGGAAGCAGCTTTACGATCCGGGCTTCGGGCTGATCAATGTCACATTGCATGCCTTCGGCATGGCGGGCGACTCTCCGATCCGCTGGCTGCGGGATACCAGCCTCGCAATGCCCTCGATCATCGTCATGACCGTCTGGAAAGAGGTTGGCTATGCCATCGTCATCTTTCTTGCGGCCCTCGCCGGTGTGCCGCGCGAACTCTATGAGGCGGCCCGCATCGACGGTGCAAGGCCGAGACAAACCTTCCTTCTGATCACGCTGCCCATGATCCGCCCCGCGATGATCTTTGTCGTGATCACCTCGATCATCTCTTATCTACAGGCCTTCGGTCAGATCTTCATCATGACCAAGGGGGGGCCTGCCTATGCCACCTTCACCACGGTCTACCAGATATTCGACGAGGCTTTCATCCTTTACAATTTCGGCAAGGCGTCGGCGATCTCGCTTGCCCTGTTCGCAATCACGCTGGTGATTTCGATGATCAGCATCCGTGTCATGGGAGGTGACGATGACCGCTAGGCGCAAGGGCTGGGCGATCCTCTTCCTGTTGTCGGTCGGCGCCCTGACGATGGTCGTGCCCTTCGTCTGGATGATACTGTCGGCGTTCAAGCCCAATGCCGAGATCCTACAAATCCCGCCAACGCTTCTGCCCGAGGTCTGGACGCTGGACAACTTTCGCCGAGTTCTGTTCGAGATTGATTTCGCGCGATTTTTTCTGAATTCTCTGTTTCTGGCGACTTTCAAGACCGCAATCATCGTCTATACCAGTGCGCTTGCCGGCTATCTGTTGTCAAAATTCGCGTTTCCCGGCCAGCGCTGGCTGTTCTACCTGATCCTAGCGACAATGATGGCACCTTGGCCTGTGACGATCATGGCGCAGTATCAGCAGATGGTATGGTTCGGCTGGCTGGATTCCTACACTGCGCTGATCGTGCCCGTGATGATGAACAGCTTCGGCGTGTTCCTGATGCGCCAGTTCATGATGGGCATCCCGTCCGAACTGATCGATGCGGCCCGCGTCGATGGTGCGTCCGAATTCCGGATTTTCCATTGGATCGCCCTGCCCCTGTCGGTCCCGGCGCTGTCGGCGCTTGGCATCTTCATCTTCCTGTGGAGCTGGGATGACTTCCTCTGGCCCTACCTGATGATCTCGCGGCAGGAGGACTATGTGCTTCCGGTCGGGCTGTCTTTGCTGCAGGGCCGGTTCGAAACCGATTACGGAGCGATCTTCGCAGGAATGTCCATCACGATCGTGCCGGTCCTGCTGGTCTACGCGATCCTGCAACGCAAGTTCATCGAAGGCATGACATTTTCGGGCGGGGTCAAGGGATGAGCAATATCCACCCGATCGACACCCGCTTTTCATCGGAACTGAAGAGCGCGCACCCCGCTGACAGGATTGGGCAGGATAGCTGGCGTGTCGCGGCAGCGGGCATGTCGCTGCACTTCACGACGAAAGCTGCGCGTCTGTTCCTCCTGCGCCGCGAACCGGGCGGGACATTCGTCTTGCCCCTGCGCGGCGAGGCGCAAGACGAATGCGCAGAGTGCAGCGGGAATGATCTGGTCTGGCTGCTGCCCAAGGCAGGCGCCGAGGGCGGCAGCTGGATGCTTCGTGCCGAAGGCAGCACCAGGATCGAGGTCCGGCCGGGTGCCGAGACAGAAATCGTCTTTGCCGACGGCCCGGTCCATATCCGCCGCTGGGAAGGGCGTCCCAACGCCGATGCCTTTGGCGGCGAGATCAGGCTTGATTTCGAGGATGGCGCCGCGCTTCAGGAGGCATGGGCGGGCTTCTACTGGGACACGATGATGCCCTGCGTGGCCGAGCGCACCCTTGCCCGCAACTGCAACGAGGCCGACGGCTATGTCCTGAGCACGCTGGAATTGTCGCGCTATGCCGGCACCTATCCGGACGTGGATCACGAATTCCAGATCAAGGGACGTGTGCTTCTGGGCAATCCGCTGGACCGCGACCTCTGCCGGCGGATGATCGAGCTGCAGTTGCGCCTGATGGAGGAAGACCCCGCTGGCCTCTGGCGGCTGCCCTGTGCCGTTCAGCTGGACGGCAGCCGCGAATACCATGTGCGCCGTTCCAGCATGGATGGTTCCGAGAACGCGGAAATGTTCCTGATGACAGGCAACATCGCCGTCATCGAATCCGCCTGGCTTCATGTCGCTGTGACGGGCGACATGGATTGGCTCGGCACCCATGTCGAGGCACTTGAACGCGCCTTGAGCATCGTCCGCAGCCATATCGACGATCACGGTCGGCTCTGGTCGGATGTCTATTACGAGGACCAGGTGATCAAGGATGGGCGCGTCGCGCTGGCGCAGGCCTTCGCCGCGAATTCCCTCGACCTGATGTCCGATCTCGAACGCCGGCTGGGCCGGACGGAACAGGCGGTCGAATGCTCCGCCCTGTCGGCGCGGCTCAAACAGACGCTCTGCGCCGACCTGCCAACGGGCTATTGGGATCCCGCCGCCAAGCGTTTCGTCGACTGGGTCGACCGACATGGGCGCCCCCATGACCACATCCACCTTCTGGCGAATGTGCTGCCCGTCCATTTTGGTCATGCCTCGGAGGAACAGGTCCGGTCGATCCGCGCGCTGATCGCGGCCGAATGGAATGAATTCCAGCGCTTTCCCACCTTCAACGCAGCGCGCATCGCGGATTACACCGACGCCGAAATCGGCACCGGTGGCCCTTACGATTTATGCGCCGCAGGGCGCTACTGGTGCTGGGACGCCGCTTTTCTTGCCAGCGAGGGGCGCGGTGATGCGATCCGCCACCAGCTTCTGACCGTCGCGGCAGAAGCCCGCAAGGACGGCTTCCTGATGGGCGAACGCTACGACATGGACCACGTCTATTATGTCGACGGCAAGACATGGCACGGGGCGGGTCATTATTACGAGTATCCTTGCGTCTATTCGTGGGTTCTCCTTCACGAATACCTGGGCGTCTGCCCATCGCTTGACGCCGATCTGTGCCTTCGCCCCGCCGGTCTTGATCCCGGCGAAACGGTTCTGGGCATCTCGGGGATCGAACTCGCCTGGAGCTGGCGCGACGGCATCATGCGCCTGCGCAACCTCGCGGACCAGCCGCGCCGGATTGCCCTGGACTTTTCCCGGATCGGAATCGCGCCCGGAACCCTCCCGGAATTGGTGGAAATCGCGGCGCAGGGCGCGGTCCTGCTTGATACGAACGGCAAAGAAACAACCGAATGATCGACATGAAATCAGCTCATCCCGCCCGGCCACTCGAGGTCCTGTGCCGAATCGTCCCTGCGCAGGGCGACGAGGTGCCTGCCAGCCTGCGCCGGACTTTCTTGCCGGAGGCGGGCGGCACGCTCCTGACGCTCGATGGATTGGCCGCATCTGATATCCGGCAGGCACGCATTCTGCTTTCAGTGCCGATCCTCGACATGACGGGGATCTACCTTGGTGGCGATCCGGGTCCGGAATTCGGGCATTTGCCCTTCTGGCATCATGAAAAGCACACCCGCGCCAATTCGGGCTTTCCCTATGTTGCGTTGCACAACGCCAATGGCCTGAACCGGATGGCCATCGGGCTGGTGGACCAGCTTCTCGATTGCGCGATCGGACTCACCCTCGACGAGGCCGGTCGCTGCTACCATATCGAGATTTGCGCCCGGCTCTCGCCCGCGGATCGTGAACGGTTGGACAAGGACGGGCTGACGCTGTTCATCCGCGACGACCCCGCCCCGTGGCACGACGTTCTGGGTCAATATCGCGCCCTGGCCGAAAGCGCGCTCCCCGCGCCGCCGATTGCGGTCCCTGCGGCCGCCTTCGACCCGGTCTTCTGCACCTGGACCGCCGCCCATCACGGCATCACCGGGCAATGGTGCGAAGCCACCGCGCGGATGGCCGCGGATCTGGGCTTCGGAACCTGGCTCACCGATGACGGATGGTTCACGCAGAAGGCCGAATTTGGCCGTTACGATCACGTGGGCGACTGGCAGCCCGACCCGGAGAAGTTTCCGGGCTTTCGCGATCATGTGGGCCGTGTCCGTGACATGGGGCTGCGCTACCTTATCTGGGTGTCGCCGCTGATGGTGGGTCCTGAATCGATGGCGCACGCGTCACTTGCCGACAACCTGACCCAAGGGCGGGCCGATCTGCATGCCGGGCACCTGTCACCGACCGCGCCCGGCGCTGCCGATCATGTGGCAGAGCTTCTTGAACGGCTGCTGACGGATTATGGGCTGGACGGGTTCAAGATCGATTTCATCGACGCGCTCGAGACAGCGGTTTGCCCATCCACCAACACGAATGACAATTTCGGAGCCGCGACCCTTGGCCTGTTGCGCCGGGCTGTCGATCGGGTTCTGGCCCATCGGCCGGACGCTCTGATCGAGTTTCGCAATACCTATACCAACCTCGCGGCTGCGGCGCTGGCCAATATCTACCGCGCCTCCGATGTGCCCCTGAACCCCGATCTGAACCTGTGGCAGGTCACGATGCTGCGGCTGATGGCGCCGGGTCGCGCGATCCACATGGACCCGATGTTCTGGCACCCCGAAGAGAGTGACCGCAATGTCGCTCTGCAATTGATGCGGGGCCTTGCCGGTGTGCCGATGGTGTCGGTCCGGCTGACCGAGACGCGGGCCTCGCATCTGGCGCTGATCCGGCATTGGCTGGATTTCTACACGCGTCACCGCGCGACGCTCTGGCACGGAGCGTTCGTTCCGGTCATCGAAGGACGGTCGATCCGACAGCTCGGTTTCAGCGACGCCGCGCGCCGCATCGTGATCGCGCTCGGCGACAGCCTGATCGAATGTCCCGCAACCCTGGAGGAACAGATCGTGCTCAACGCCTCGGCGCAAGGCTCCCCCGTTCTGGCGCTTGCCGCGCCTTCGCGGCTCAGCCTGTTCGACATGTGGGGCAAGGCGCTCGACACATGTGATGTCGAGCCTGGCCTCGTCACCATGGACGTGGAGCCGGGTGGGGTCATCGTCATAACGCCCGGGTCCGAAACCGACGTGGGTGCCGTGGCATGACCCGGGAGCCTGCCATCGAACTGCGCAATCTGACAAAGTCCTTTGGCCAGGTCGATGTCATTCCTCCCCTGTCCCTGTCGATCCCGAAGGGGGGCTTTTGCGTCTTCGTCGGGCCGTCGGGCTGTGGCAAATCAACATTGCTGCGGCTTATCTCCGGTCTTGAGGCGCCGACATCCGGCACAATCCACATCGGCGGGCGTGATGTCACAAGGCTTGAACCCTCGGAACGTGGCATCGCAATGGTGTTCCAGAACTACGCTTTGTATCCGCATATGACCGTCGCGCAGAACATCGGCTTTTCAATGCGTGTCGCCAATGTCCGCAAGGACGAGATCGCACGCAAGGTCGGCGAAGTTGCAGAGATGCTGCGTCTGACCCACCTCCTCGACCGCAAGCCCAAGGCGCTTTCTGGCGGCCAACGCCAACGCGTCGCCATAGGACGCGCATTGACGAAGGGCACCGATGTCTTTCTCTTCGATGAGCCGTTGTCGAACCTCGACGCCGAGTTGCGGGCCGAGATGCGGGTCGAAATCGCAAGGCTCCACTCCGAGCTTGGCGCCACGATGGTCTTTGTGACCCACGACCAGACGGAGGCGATGACGCTGGCCGACCAGATCGTGGTGCTGAAGGACGGGATGATCCAGCAGACCGGCAAACCTCTGGATCTCTATCGCCAACCCGGAAACCGGTTCGTGGCAGGTTTCATCGGCTCACCGTCGATGAATTTCCTCAGGGGCGAGATGCGCAACGGAGCAGTAGATATCCCGGGCCTCGGTTTTAGCCACGCGCTTGACGCTGCCGGATATCCAACGGACGGGCCTGTCGATTGTGGTATCCGACCCGAGGATTTCACCAGCATGGAACCGGGAGAGACGTTGGAGGTTCAGCACGTCGAAGAACTTGGAGGCGTTGCCTATGTCTATGCCCGCGCGACGACTGGCGAGCGGGTGATCATCGAGCATCGCGGAAAAGATCCGATTGTTCATTCAGGCAGGATTGCAGTCGAGTTCCACAAGGATTCCTTGCAGCTTTTCGACCCTGCGACGGGCCGGCGAATAACCTGATCAGACCTCAGAGCCGGACGGGCGCGCTCCCGACTTATCGACCCAGCGCGACGGTGATGGCCCGATCCAGATCGGCGATGATGTCGCCCACATGTTCGATGCCCACCGACACGCGCACCAGCCCGGGTTCGATCCCCATGGCGATGCGTTCCTGCTGCGGAATGTCGAGAAAGGCCATCGTCCCCGGTGCCTGCGTCGTCGTCCGCACGCCGCCAAGGCTGGCCGCAAAGGCGCAGAGCCTGAGGTTCTTGAGGATCGCGACGGCCTTTTCTTCCGTCGCGACCTTGAAGGACAGCATCGAGCCGAAACCGCGCAGCTGCACCTTGGCAACCTCGTGACCGGGATGGGAGGCAAGGCCGGGGTAGAAGACCCGTTCGACCATCGCATGGCCGTCGAGCCATTCGGCGATCTTCGCGGCGCTCTGGCACTGGCGCTCCGCCCGGAGCGCAAGCGTCTGGGCGCCGCGCAGCAAGAGCCACGCGTTGAACGGCGAGATGGGCGCGCCCAGCTTGTTGAGGGTGTTCCAGCGGACATCCTCGAGCCAGTCCTGCGGCAGGATGGCGGAGTTCTGCGTGATGACGCCGCCCACCGCGTCGTTGTGCCCCCCGATGAATTTCGTGGCACTCTCGACGACCACGTCGACACCAAAGTCATGCGGCCGGCAAACCGCCGGAGAGGCAAAGGTGTTGTCGCAGATCACGACGATGCCGTGTTCGTGGGCCAAAGCCACGAGGTCGGCCATGGGCGGAACCTTCATCGTCGGGTTCGCGATCGCCTCGAAGTAAAGAACCTTCGTCTCGGGCCGGATCGCGGCACGGACACGCGCCACGTCGGTGCAGTCGACAAGGGTGACGTCGAGGCCGAAATCCTGCGCCCGGTGATCGAAGAATTCATGGGTGCTGGAATAGGTTGTGAGGTCGGCGATCAGGTGATCGCCCGCCTTCAGGATCCCGAACAGCGCGTGCGATATGGCGGCCATGCCCGAGGCCGTGGCAAGGCAGGCCGTGCCGCCGGCAAGCCGGGCGACATGTTCCTCGAACTGGTATTCGGTCGGGTTCCCGCAGCGCGAATAGATGTTCACCTCCTTGCGGGCGCCATCGGCGATGCGGTCGTAGATGTCGCCGCCATATTCGAAGTTGGCAGACATGTAGAGCGGGTAGTTGATCGACTGCGAATGCTCCTCCGGTTCGTAAAACACGGCGAGGCTGGCAAAATCGAGATCCTGCGGTTTCATCCTGAAAACCTTTCTGAGCGGTGGCATGGCCGCCCGGAAGCGGGCGTCGCGTTGAGTCGGATCGTGCGCGTCAGAGGACGCGGGACAGGAATTCCCGGGTGCGCGGGGATGTCGGGTTTTCGATCATCTCGCGCGGGGTGCCCTTTTCGACGATCATCCCCTCGTCCATGAAGATGAGCTGGTCACCGATCTCGCGGGCGAAGGCGACCTCGTGGGTCACGACGACCATGGTCATGCCGTTTTCCGCAAGGTCCCGCATCACGTTCAGCACCTCGCCCACAAGCTCGGGATCGAGGGCGGAGGTGGGTTCGTCGAACAGCAGCGCCTTGGGCTTCATCGCCAGCGCCCGGGCGATCGCGACGCGCTGTTGCTGACCGCCCGAAAGCTCGCGCGGATAGGCGTTGACCTTGTCGGAAAGCCCGACCCTTTCAAGCAGCTCGAGCGCGGCGGCCCGCGCCTCGGACCGGGGTTGCCTGCGGACGTAGACCGGCGCCTCGATGAGGTTTTCCATCACCGTCATGTGCGAAAACAGGTTGAAGGACTGAAACAGCATCCCGATCTCGGCCCGGCGGCGGCAGACCAGATCGTCCTTCAATTCATAGAGCCGGTCGCCGACGAGGTCGTAGCCGACGAAATGCCCGTCGATCAGGATGACCCCGCCGTTGATCTTTTCCAGGTGGTTCATGCACCGCAGGAAGGTGCTCTTGCCGGAGCCGGAGGGGCCGATGATGCAGGTGACCGATCCCTTGGGCACGTCGATGTCCACCCCCTTGAGCACTTCGACAATGCCAAAGCTCTTGCGGACCCCCCGGGCAAAGATCATCGAACTTTCGGGCACGTCAAAGCGGGCGCGGTTGAGGTTGCGGTCATCAGTCATCGGCATGGGTCCTCTTGCGCCAGCCAAAGGCCGCGTCGATCCAGGTGCCGAACAGGGTGTCCTGCCGCTTGTCCGAGCGGCCGAAATGACGCTCGAGGAAATACTGGCCCACCGACATCACGCTGACGACGAAAAGATACCAGGCAGAGACCACGATCAGCAGGGGGATCGTCTCGAAGGTGCGGGCATAGATGCTCTGGGCCGAATAGAACAGGTCGTCCACGGCGATGAAGGTGACGAGAGAGGTCATCTTGAGCAGGTTGATCGCCTCGTTCCCAGTCGGCGGCACGACGAACCGCATCGCCTGCGGCAGGACGATCCGGCGCAGAATGTTGCGGTAGGGCATCCCGAGGGCCGTCGCGGCCTCGGACTGGCCCGAGGGGACGGACTTGATCCCGGCGCGGATGATCTCGGCCATGTAGCCCGCCTCGCACAGCGCAAGCGCCACCACCGCCGAGAAGAAGGGCGTCATGAAATCGTTGGTCCGGACCGAAAAGACCTCGCCCACGAAGGGCAGCGAGAGAGAAATGTTGCTGACCAGAAGCGAGAGGTTGAACCAGAAGATCAACTGGATCAGCGCCGGCACCCCGCGAAAGAACCAGACATATGTCCCGGCAAAGCCGTTCAGCACGGGGCTGGGGGAAACCCGCATGATCGCGATGATGGTGCCAAGCACGATGGCGATGACCATGATCAGCACGGTCAGCAGAAGCGTATTGCCCAGCCCCCGCAGGATCGAGGGGTGGAACATGTAGCCGCCGGCGATATCCCAGCCAAAGGCCGGGTTCACCGCAAAGGCCCAGATGATGAAGTACATCAGGACCAGCACAAGGGCGGTCCCGATCCAGAGGCCATACTTCTTCTGGGGCACGACCTTCAGGGAGGCTACGGTTTCGGATGCCGTGCGCCGCGTCTCGCCCCGTGCCGCGTCCTGAGAGGTCATCTCCAGACGTCCTTCCTTGTTTCTGGCAGAGGCGCCCGGGACCGGCCCGGGCGCCGTCCCTTGATCAGTCTTCGCGCAGATCGTCCATGGAGCCCACGAAATAGGGCTCCTGGATCGCGTAGAGGCCCATGCCATACTTGTCGAGAACCGCCTCGTAGGTGCCGTCCGCGAACAGGGCGGCCAGCGCGGTGCGCATCATCTCGGCCGTCTCGGGGTCGTCCTTGGCAATGGCCATGCCCAGCGGCGCGACTTCGTAGAGCGTCGGCAGAACGACCAGCCGGCCGCCGCTTTCGGTCTCGAAGAAGCTGGAGGCCGTCGCATCGTCCAGCCGGGCGTCGATCCGGCCCGACAGGACCGCGTTGACGATGTCGGTCGAGTTGTTGAAGACCGAACCCTCGACCGGATCGAGGCCCGCCGCCGCGCATTCCTCGGTCAGCTTTTCGACGAGGAAGTCCGCGACGCTGCCCGCCGAGACACCCACCGACTTGCCGCACAGGGGCGTGTCGCCCTTGAACTCGCCGACCATGTCGGGCAGGGTCGAGGCGACGACACCGGCCTTGAGCCACATCACGAAATCCACCTGCTCGAGCCGCTCCGGCGTGGCTGAAAAGGTCTCCCAGGCGACGTTGAACCGCCCGGCGGCAAGACCGGGGATCATCGACGGAAAGGGCGTGCGCTGGATGTCGAGATCGACGCCCATGGCGGCGGCGGCGGCCGTGGCCAGCTCGATGACGATGCCGGTCGGATTGCCGTCTGCGTCCAGATATTCGAAGGGCGCGTAATCAAGAGTGTTGGCGATCGGCAGGACGCCGCTTTCGGCAACGTCCGCCGAGACCGCGATGTCCTGCGCGAGGGCCGCGCCGGTGCCAAGGGCGAGGATGGCACCGGCCAGCGGCGCGACGAGTCTGAGTGTGGTCTTCATGATCTTCCTCCGTGTTGATCCCTGCCGCGCGCCGGTGGGTCGAGCCTCGTTCACTCTGCCCCGACCGCGGTCTTTTTCCGGTAGTGGTAGTTCTTGTCGATCCGCTGCATCAGGTAGTCCCGGTAGACGACGGGCTCATATCTCTTCTGCCCGTCAGGCCCGATGCAGGGCGGCAGAACGTCGATGGTCTCGGCCATCGACGGGTCGAAGAAGAAGGGCTGGGAATAACGTTCCCGGCCCGAACGGTTGATCACGCGATGCGGGGTCGACACGAAGACGTCGTTCGACCAGCGGGCGAGGATGTCGCCCACATTCATCACGAAGGAGCCGGGAATCGGCGGGGCGGGTATCCACGCGCCGTCCTTGTTCCTGACCTCGAGGCCGCCGACGTCGTCCTGCGCAAGCAGCGTGATGAACCCGTAATCGGTATGCGGCGCCGACCCGAAGAGCCCGTCTTCGGGCGGCTGCGGCGGATAGTGCAGAAGCCGCAGGAAAAGCGTCGGATCCTCGAAATAGCTGTCGAGGCTGTCGGCGGACAATCCCAGAGAGATCGAGATCGCCCCGACCATCTTGCGGCCAAGCACCGTCATCGCCTCGATGTAGTCCTCGACCGTCTCGCGAAAGCCGGGCAGGATCTCTTCGGGCGGCCACTGGTTCGGGCCCTGCAACGGCTCTCCGGCCAGGGCGCGCGGGTCGTCTTCGGGCACTTCGTGCATGAAGAAAAGCGACTCGCTCTGGTTCGGCTTGGTCACCTGCTCGACCGAGGAGGTGACGATGGTCGAACCGGCAAAGGGCAGGTAGCCGCGAAAGTCGCGATTGATCAGCAGTCTCGCCTTTTCCTCTTGGGGCAGGGCAAAGAACTTGCGGCTCATTTCGCGGACGGCCTCGATCTGCTCTGCGCTGATCGGGTGGCCGACGACGTAGACAAAGCCGGTGGTCATGAGGTGGCCGCGAAGGTCCGCCGCGGTCCTCTCCGTGGCCGCGGCGTCCGTGCCGTAGAGGGGCGACACGTCCAGCTGGGGGATCTCGGAAAAGGCGCCTCTTTCCATGTCGGTCATCCCGGACACTCCCGATATCGATCTTGTCCTGACAATACAATACAGTATTGTATGCACATGGGGTCGTAGTCGACAACTGTTTTTCGCCTGGAAAGGGTTTGGACATGGCGCCGCGCAGGATCATCATCGACACGGATCCCGGGCACGACGACGCCTTTGCGATCCTTTTCGCGCTCGGTTCGCCGGACGAGATCGAGGTGGCTGGCATCACGACCGTGGGCGGCAATGCGCCGTTGCACCTGACATCGATCAACGCGCTCAAGGTGGTCGAACTTGCCGGGCGCCCGGACGTGCCGGTCCATGCCGGATGCGCCGTGCCCATGGTGCGCAAGCTGCTGACCGCCGAACATATCCATGGCAGCACAGGCCTCGACGGGCCCGACCTGCCGGATCCGGTGACGCCGCTTCGCGACGAGCACGCGGTGAGCTTCATCATCCGCACCGTGATGGAGGCCCCCGAGGGCGAGATCACCCTCTGCACGCTTGGTCCAATGACCAATGTCGCCGTCGCAATGACGATGGAGCCGCGGATCATTCCCCGGATCCGTGAGGTCGTGCTGATGGGCGGCGGCTTCTTCGAGGGGGGCAACACCACCCCCGCGGCGGAGTTCAACATCTTTGTCGATCCCCATGCGGCGCACCGTGTCTTTCATTCGGGCGTTCCCGTCACCATGGCCGGGATCGACTGCACCTATACCGCCATGATGACCCCGGAATGGCGCGAAGAGCTGCGCGCCACCGGCGGGCGGGCGGCAATCGAGGCGGCAAACCTTGCCGAGTTCTTCGGCAGATACGGCGGCCACAAGTTTCCGACCGACGCGCGCCCGATCCACGATGCCTGCGTGACCGGCTATCTGCTTGCGCCGCAGATCTTCGAGCAGCGCCTTTGCCATGTCACGGTCGATATTGCCTCGCCGGTCACCATCGGCATGACCGTCGTCGACTGGTGGGGTGTCACCGGTGAGGACAAGAACTGCAATGTCCTGCGCCGGGTGGATGCGGATGCGTTCTTTGCGCTGATGCTGGAAAGGATTTCCGCCCTGCCGTGATACCGGCGATCGCTGGACATGGCTGGCCGGACATGACAGTTTCCGGCTCCATCGAGCGACTGGAACCCAATTCAAGTCAAGGGCCCGCAACCATTTGACCAAGACAGTGAAATCCGGGCCCAAGGCGCGCCAACCCCGCAAGAGCCTGTCGCGGGAGGATTGGGTCGCCGCGGCGCGCAAGGTCCTCGAAAAGCGCGGCATTGCGGAGGTAAAGATCGACGGCCTCGCCCGGACGCTGCGCGTCACGAGGGGAAGCTTCTACTTCCACTTCACCAGCCAGAACGACCTCTTGGAAGAGCTGCTGAACCAGTGGCGCGAAGCGAATTGCGCACCCTTCGAACAGCTGCGAGAGGCCAGCCATAACGACGGTCTTCAGCTGTTCACGGAGATCGTCCATGTCTGGGTCGACGAGGCGCCGTTCAGCCCCGCCCTCGACCTGGCCATCAGGGACTGGTCGCGCACCTCGGCCGCGCTGGCCCGCGAAGTCGAACAGACCGACAGCCTGCGCCTCGAGTTGCTGACGGAGGCTTTCGGGAAAATGGGCTACGACGAGGAGGAAAGCATCGTCCGGGCCCGCATCACCTATTTCCACCAGATCGGCCAATATGCACTGTCCTTCAAGGAATCGCCCGAGATCAGGGAGAGTTACAAACCGCTGTTCGGCTCTGTCCTGCTGGGCCCCCTTGTCGAGGATCCCAACCTCAAGAAGCGATGAATGCGTTGGCCGTGGCGGTTGGGGCGGCACCAAAGCGTGACAGGTCCGACATTGGACATGGTTTGGCGCAAGGTGGCGACCTCGCTCAGGTCATCCCGCATTTCCAAGACCGCGATGACACCCTCTCGCAATGAATGTTCGGACCATCCGCCCGGAATTCGGGACCTGTTCAGAAGACCCTCGACCCGTGGCCAGAGCCCGCCGAATGTCGAAAAAACGATAGACGTGCGCGGGCGGACGTCCTAGGCGGGCTCCATGCCCAGAGCCGTCTCACCCAGCCACTCCACCGACCGAATTCTTGCCGGCGTCACCTTGATGCTTGGATTTTGCGTAACCGCCCCCCTGCTGGACGTGGCGGCCAAGCTTGCATCCACCAGCGTGCCGGTGGGGCAGATCACGGCCGCTCGATTTGTTGTGCAATGCGCGCTGATGGCGCCGTTTGTCTGGGGAATGGGGCTGTCATTGCGGGTGGCGCGACGGGATTGGCCGGCGCTTCTGCTGCGTTCGGCATTCCTGCTTTCCTCGACCTTCTGTTTCATCGCCGCGATCCGCGTCATGCCACTGGCCGACGCGCTGGCAATCGTGTTCGTGGCTCCGTTCATCGTCCTGCTGGTGGGCAAGTTCTACCTCGGCGAAGATGTTGGCCCGCGCCGTGTCGGAGCTGCACTTGTGGGCTTTGTCGGGGTCTTGTTCGTGATCCAGCCGAGTTTCGCGGCCTTCGGCGCGGTGGCCCTTTTTCCGCTGGGCACGGCTGTGGGGTTCGCATTCTACATCCTCGTGACACGCGGACTTTCGCGTCGGATGCATCCCGTGACCCTGCAATTCCACACCGGACTGATCGTCAGCCTGCTGTGCCTGCCGGTGATGGCGCTGGCCCAAGGAACGGGCTCTGAACTGCTTGATCCGGTCTGGCCGGAAGGGATTGCGTGGCTCTGGCTTCTGGGGGTTGGGTTCTTCGCGACGCTGAGCCACATGATGATGACCTATGCACTTTCGCTGGCGCCTTCGGCAACCCTGGCACCATTGCAATATCTCGAACTGCCCGTCGCTGCCATGCTGGGCTACCTGGTGTTCCGCGATTTCCCCAACGCACTGACCCTGACCGGCATCGGCATCATCATCGGCGCAGGTTTGTACATGATCCACCGCGAAAGGGTCACCGCCCGCCAACTGATCACAGAGCGCGCCGCACCACCTGTCTGAGGCCGCGGAAATACCTGCCAAAAGCCCCAAGGACGCACCCTGCTGCCGCCCCGCCTCGTGCTGCGCGACATGGGTGGGCCCGCCAACGCACCGCGGGGACCGAGCCGCAGGATCAGCTGCGCAGGCCCAGCGTGCCGCGGCTCAGGGGCGCAGGGCGCCGTTGGTGGCCAGCGTCACCGCATAGAGCGAGGTTGAGCCGGTAATGTAGAGGCGATTGCGCCGGGGTCCGCCAAAGGTCAGGTTGGCCACCACCTCGGGCACCAGGATCTTGCCCAGCCGCGTGCCATCGGGGGCAAAGCAATGCACCCCGTCATGGGCCGAGGACCACAGGTTGCCCGCATCGTCCACCCGGATGCCATCAGGAAATCCTGCGTCGATCACCGCGCATTCCTCGCCCCCCGACAGGCGCTTGCCATCGACATCGAATGCGCGGATGTGGCGGGGCACGGCGGGGTCGTGGCTTGCCCCGCTGTCAGAGACATAAAGAATGCGCTCGTCCGGCGAAAACGCGAGGCCGTTGGGCTGATTGAAATCGGAACAGACGCTTTCGATTGCACCGCTCTGCGGATCGACGCGAAAGACGTTTTGCGCCTCCTGCTCCGGCTCCGCGCGATAGCCTTCGTAATCCGACAGGATGCCGTAGGTCGGATCGGTGAACCAGATCGCCCCGTCCGAGGCCACAACAACGTCGTTGGGCGCATTGAGAGGCCGTCCGCCAAAGCTGTCGGCGATCACGGTGATGGTGCCGTCGGGTTCGGTCCGTGTCACCCGCCGTCCCCCATGTTCGCAGGAGACAAGCCGTCCCTGCCGGTCGCGGGTATGGCCATTGGCGAAATTCGACGGCGCGCGGAACACACTGACCGTGCCCATCCCATCCGATCCCACCGGACCCGGCGCAAAGCGCAGCATCCGGTTGTTGGGAATATCGCTGAACAGCAGGCAATTCAGGTCCGCGAACCAGACCGGCCCCTCGGTCCAGCGCGCACCGGTCCAAAGCCGATCGAGGCCCGCGCTCGGCACATGAAGCGCGCCGAACCGGGGATCATGGGTTTCAAAAAGCATCACTCGCCTCCCTATCGCGCGGGGCCGCGCCGCCCGGAGGCAACGAGAATGACCGCGATGATGATTGCGCCGGTCAGGATCGACTGCGCGCCGGCCTGGTAGCCGTAGGTGTTCAGCATCGACACGACAAGAAACAGGAACAGCGACGCGCCCCAGATCCCCGGCACATTGCTGTCGCCACCCGCAACGGAGGTGCCCCCGATGACCACGACAGCGATCGACATCAACAGGAATTCCTCACCCATGTTCAGCGCCGCGCCACCCGAGAAACAGGACAGCAGATACCCCGTCAGCGCCGCCAGCGTCGCGCAAAGGACATAGGTCGCGAACCGCGCCCCATCGACCGGGATGCCGGCCATCCGCGCGGCAGGCAGGCTCTGTCCGATGGCGGCGATCCAGCGGCCATAGATCGTCCGGTTCAGGAGAACCCAGGCGCCCAGCGACAGCACCAGCGCAACAAGCGCCATGTTCGGAATGCCTGCCGCGGTGCCGGTGGTGAAATCCGCCATGGCCGAGGGCGGCTTGACCCGGATGCCGCGGTTCGTGGCGATCGCGGCCGACAGGATGACAAAGCTCATCGCCAGCGTCGCGATGATCGGCGGGATCCGGAGAAGCTTGATCAGGGCATAGTTGAAGGTGCCGATCACCACCCCGATCCCCAGCGCGATCAGAAGGCCGGGCAGGATCAGCCCGTTCGTTTCCCCCATGAACTTGAGCGCGACCGTGCCCGCCAGGGTCATCGTCGCCGGGACGGCAAGGTCGATGTTGCCGGGGCCCAGCGTGATGACGAACATCTGCCCCACCCCCACGATCACCGAAAAGGCGGCAAAGGTCAGCGTGGCCCGGGTCAGACCCACCGTCGCGGCACCGGAGGTGGCCAACAGCGTGATCAGCAGAACCGCGAGAGCGGCGACAAAGGACCAGATCCAGGGTTTTCGCAAAAGCGTCATCGGGCCTTCTCCATTCGGGACAGGGTCAGCCTGAGTGCCAGGATCACGATCAGGATCACACCCTGCGCACCGATCTGCCAGTCGGGTGGAACGCTGAGGAACGTCAGGAAGGATTGGGCGAGCATCAGGGTGAGCGCGCCGAACACGGCGCCAACCGGGCTGACCCGGCCGCCCACGAATTCCGATCCACCGAGGATCGCGCCCGCGATGGACAAGAGCGTATAGCGGGTGGCGATATTGGCGTCGCCCGATGTCATCAGCCCGGTCAGCGCGATGCCCGAGGCGGCGGCAAAGACCGCCGCCGTGCCATAGGCCAGCCCGCGGGCCCGCAGCGTCGACCAGCCCGCCCGCGCCACCGACCTTTCGTTCCCGCCCACCCCGCGGATCAGCACACCGAAGGCCGACCGCATGATCAGCAGATGCGCCAGCGCCGCGATGACGAAGGACAGGATGATGCCCATGGGCAGCCGCATGTCCCCGATCACGGGCCGCCATCCCATGGCGGTGGCGACCCATCCCGGCGCCGCCCCGCCCGGCGAGGGCAGGATCAGCACCGCAAGGCCCGTCCAGACGAAACTCATCCCCAGGGTGACCACGATGGCCGGCAGCTGGCGCCAGGCGATCACCACGCCGAGCGCCGCATAGGCCGCGACCGCGGCCAGCAGAATCAGCCAGCCGACCAGCGGTGCATCGACCAGCCATGTGGCCGTGACGCAGGTCACGAAACTGACGAAGGCCCCGATCGAGAGGTCGAGGTCGTTGACGGCAAGAATCATCATCTGGGCCAGCGTCGCAAGAACCACCGGCACCGCCAGCTTGAACAGAAGGTGCAGGCCATTGGCGCTCATCGTGTTGGGGCGCAGCCAGAACACCGTCGCCAGAAGAACCGCCAGCGCCATCACCGGAAGCGCAAGACGCAGCATGTCGGATGACAGCCTCATGTCGCGGCCCCCCCTTCGAAACTCGCCGCCAGAATCGCCTGTTCGGTGATCGCGTCGCCGACCAGTTCTTCCACGATGCGACGGTTGCGGAATACGTAGACCCTGTCGCAGAGCGTGATCTCCTCGGTCTCTGTCGAATACCAGACGAAGGTGCGCCCGCTTTCGGCCTCGGCGCGGATCATGGCATAGACCTCCTGCTTGGTGCCGATATCGACCCCGCGCATCGGGTCATCCATCAGCACCACCGGCGCCCGGGTCGACAGGGCGCGCGCGAAGAGAACCTTCTGCTGGTTGCCGCCCGAGAGCGACAGGATCGGATGGTCCATGTCCGGGGTGCGGATACCGATCCGCGCCTTCCAGTCGCGGCCCCGTTCGGCCTCGGCCGCTCGGTCGACGATGCCGCGCCGCGAGATGTCGGACAGGATCGAGACCGACATGTTGCGCAGGATCGACCACAGATCGAAGGTTCCATTGACCCTCCGGTCACCTGCGACGAAGGTCACCTTGGGGTCGCGCGCCGGCCACCATTGCGGACTTGCCGCATCGAACAGCGCCTGAAGCATGTCGGTCTGGCCGTGGCCACCCAGGCCCGCAAGGCCCACAACCTCGCCCTTGCGGGCGGCGAAATCGCACCCGCCGCGCGCGTCTGCGGGCAGGCTCAGCACCGGCTCGCGGCCCGACTTGGGCACGCGCCGGGCGGTCTTTTCCCCGGCGGGGGAGCCCATCGCATCGACCAGCGTGTCATGGGTGAATGCGGCCGCGGGCCGGTCCGCGACGATCCGGCCGTCCTTCATCACAACGACGCGGGTGGCGCTGGACAATATCTCGCCCAGGATGTGCGAAATCAGGATCACCGACCCGCCTTGCGCGACATAGCGCCGGACATGTTCAAGAAGCTGTTCGGCAAGCCCCGCATCAAGCGAGGACGTGGGTTCGTCCAGGATCACGATGCGCGGGGCCGTTCCCGCATCGGCAAAGGCCATCGCGATCTCGACCATCTGGCGTTGTGCGATCGACAGGCCCCCAACCACGGCGCCGGCCTCGATCCCGTGACCCGGAAACACGGTGTCGAGTGCCCGGGCGATCACCTCGCGCGCCCGGCGCCGCCAGCGCGGGCCCGCAAGGTCGCGGTGCATCAGCCGGGCGTTTTCGGTCACGGTGAGGTTGGGGCAGAGCGACAGTTCCTGAAACACGCAACGCAGGCCACGGGTGCGGGCTGCGGTGATGCTCCAGTCAAGGTCGGTTCCGTCGGCCGCGATCCGTCCCTCGCGCAGGGGAAGGCCGCCGTTGATTATGTTGACGAGCGTCGATTTTCCGGCGCCGTTATGGCCCACGAGGCCCAGGCATTCGCCCGGACCGAGCGCAAGGCTGACGCCGTTCAGGGCCACAACCTCGCCAAAGCTCACGCGCGCCTCGGTCACCTCGATCAGCGGGGGCGATGCTGTCATCGGTTATCCAGATCACGAAAAAGGGGGCTGCGACAGGTCGTCCTGCCGCAGCACAGTTCCGGCGCCCGCAAGGGAGAGGTGCGGGCGCCCCTGTCCTTTGTCCGCCGCTATTGCGCGGCGCCCTCGATGGCCGCGATGGCATCGGCCTGCGAATACTCGACATTCGCGACACCGCCCGAGGGCGTGCTGGCCAGATCCTCGGCCAGGCTGTCCTGGTCCACGACGAGGAAGGGCACAACCAGATCTTTCGGCACTTCGCGGCCATCGAGGATCTGCTGCGCCACCCAGAAGGCCAGCGTCGAGACACCCGGCGCGATCGACAGCGACATCGTCTCGTAGCCGGTGGCCTCGGCCTGCTCGGACCACCAGGCCAGTTCGTCCTGACGGTTGCCCATCACGATGATCGGCGTGTCGCGGCCGGCCGCCTCGAAGGCCTGCGCCGCGCCATAGCCGTCGCCGCCCTGGGTCACGACGCCCACGATTTCGGGGAGCGACGGAAGGATGCCGGCCACGGCGCGCTGCGCCACGTCCTGCGCCCAGTCGCCCTGAACCGATCCCGCGATGGAGAATTGCGGATATTGCTCGACGCCCAGATGGATGCCCGCGCTGATCTCGTCATCGACCGAGGTGCCCGCAAGGCCGCGGATCTCGAGGAGGTTGCCACCATCGGGCAGCCGTTCGGAAAGGTATTCGACCTGAAGCCGCCCCATCTCGCGGAAATCGACGGCGATGCGCCAGGCGCAGGGTTCGGTCGCGATGGCGTCGAAGGTCACGACGACGATTCCCGCGTCGCAGGCCTCGCGGATCGCGCCGTTCAGCGCGGTGGGCGAGGCCGCGTTGATCACGATGGCATCGTAGCCATCGAGGATCATGTTCTGGATCTGTGCTGCCTGTTCGGTGGCCTGATTCTCGGCGGTGGTAAAGGCGGGCGCCTCGGCCACGACACCGTCGGCCACGGCCTGGCTCGTGATCGTTTCCCAGCTGGTCAGCATGGCCTGACGCCACGAATTGCCGGCATAGTTGTTCGACAGTGCGATACGCGCGTCGGACGTCTCGGCGAATGCCGGGATCGCGGTCGCGGCGATGGCCGCCGATGCGAGCATGAGGCTCTTGATCGTCATGTGGTCTTCCTCCCAGGGAGGCGGACAAGGGTCCGCCGTTTGCAGTCCCGCCCGCCGGTCAGGGCGCGCGTCCTCCGTCATCGGCAGATCATGGCCCGGCCCGGACGATCCTGAACAGATCAATCGCGGCAAATCGAATGCGGGAACCTGCATCCCCGTTTGCGGGTTCCCGCAAGACTTCGGTGCGCCGCCCCCTTTTCCCGTGCGGTCGATGGGCGCAAGATGAGACGGGGCGGCTGACCGGCCCCGATCCGATCCGCCCCAATTCCATCGGCCCCCGGAGGAAGAAGACCCAGATGTCCAGAACCGCCCCGTCCACCCGGCTCAACCAGTTCTTCCGCATCTCGCGGCTTCTGGCGGGGCATGTGGATTTCGGATCGGCGATCCGGGCCGTGGCCGAGGAGGTGGCGCGGATCGTGCCTCACGATCACCTCGACGTCTGCATCATCGGCCAGGAAGGGCGGTTCCACACCGCCTATGAATCGGGGATAGATACAGGCTGGGGCCAGATGGGTGCAGCGCTTGTGTCGGACAGCCCCATCGGCCCTCTTCTGACCGGCGAGGTGGATCACGTCCTGACGGCCGATGCCTGCGCCGACCCGCGATTCGATCCGAACAAACCCGCCCACCGGCCGATCTGGGATCACCAGCTGCGCTCGCGCATACATCTGCCTATGCAGGTGCATGGCCTGATCATCGGGGCGCTGTCATGTTCGCTGCACGAACCGGACCGCTACGGACCCGAGGACATCCGCAATGCGCGCTATGTCGCGGAACTCCTGTCGCCCTATTTCTTTGCCCTGCGTGCCGCCGATCAGGCGCGCCGGTCCGCCATCGTCGAGGCCGAGGCCCGCGCCCGCGAGGAAGGTCTGCGCCAGGGCGCGCTGAGCCTGACAGAGGCGCTGGAACAGGAACGCCAGCGCATCGGGATGGACCTGCACGACCAGACCCTTGCCGATCTGACCCGCATCGGGCGCAGCATCGACCGGCTGCGCGGCCAGCCGCACATCGCGCCCGAAGACCTCGCGCCCGTGGCGCAAGGTCTCCACGACTCCATGGCGGCCCTGCGCCAGATCATCGAGGCCGCCAAGCCGTCGGTTCTGCAGCTGTTCGGTTTCGCCCATGCGGTCGAACAGCACCTTGACCGGGCGATCCGCGATTCCGGCCTGAGGATCCGCGGCCACCTGAGCGACAGGGCGGGCGCCGCGCTCGACGCGCTCGATCCGTCGGTCGCGGTGACGCTGTTCCGCATCGTGCAGGAGGCGATCAACAATGCCGTCCATCACGCCCAGGCGTCGGAAGTGCGGGTCGACCTGTCGAAGGAGCGCGGCCAGATCCGGATCGTGATCGAGGATGACGGGACAGGCGAGGCCCGCCCGCGTGCGGGCGGCAGCGGGATCGGCAACATGCGGACCCGGGCCCGGCTTGTCTCGGCGCGGTTCCTGATGAGCGGAGGCGCCGAGGGGCGGGGGACGCGGATCGCGCTGTCCCTGCCCGCGCCCGCCGGCGATCAGGTCGAAAGGGCGCTGCCATGATCCCCGCGATGCAGGTCCTGATCGTGGAGGACGACCCCCTCCACCGCGCTTACCTGAACGAATCCGTGCGCGCAGCCCTGCCCGAATGCGACGAGGTCATCGAGGCCTCCTCCGGCGCCGAGGGCGAGGTTCTGGCCCGGGCCAATCCCGGCGCTCATGTGGTGATGGACCTGCAGATGGCCCCCCGCAACGGGATCGAGGCTGCGCGGACGATCTGGCGCGAAAGGCCCGCGACACGGATCCTGTTCTGGTCGAACTACGCCGACGAGGCCTATGTGCGCGGCGTGTCGCGCATCGTGCCCGACGCGGCCGCCTATGGCTATGTCCTGAAATCCGCCTCGGATCAGCGGCTGCGCCTGGCGCTGCGGTCGATCTTCGTGGAAAACCAGTGCGTGATCGACCACGAGGTGCGCGGCACGCAGGCACTGTCCTTCGGTCACAAGGAAGGTTTCACCGAAAGCGAATACGACATCCTGCTGGACGTGGCCCTGGGGCTGACCGACCGGACAATCGCCGAACGGCGGGGCCTGTCGCTGCGCTCGGTCCAGAACAGGCTTCAGCAGATCTACGACAAGCTCGACGTGCACGACGCCCAGGCGCCGGGCCTTGTCAACCTGCGGGCCCGGGCGGTGACGACAGCGCTTCTGCGCAAGCTTCTCAACCAGGGCGCGCTCGAACGGGCAGAGACCGATCTGCGCGACTGGCTGGCGGCGCGGGCAAAATCCGGCAACTGACGCAAGGCAGCGATGTCGGCGCTGCACCCATGTTGCCGGAACTGCGCGACCAGATCCCATTCGCTCAGAAGATCGGCAGCGTCACCGCAGACGGCTCCCACGACACCCGCAAGAACCTAGCGGGATTGGCCATATGGTGGTTCACTCGCTCCGCAGGCATGGATCAACGGAGCCTTTTCGGTCTGACGGAACAGCTTGAGGCTTTGTCCAGTCATGGCGATCCGCTCGAAGTGCTGGATGCGCCGGTGGATTTCCAGTATTTCCGGGCGTGGCTGGTCCAAGGACTGGGGTATGGCGACAGATCGAAAGGCGGCCGCCCGCCGTTTGATCCCGTCTCGATGTTCAGGGCGCTGATCCTGCCGACACAGTCTATCGGTCGCAAAGCAACGAGACGTAGCTGGCGAAAAACGGCTTCATCAGCAGCATTCACCGGCGCAAGCCGCATGGCAGACCAATGCCGAAACGCATACGGGCAGCCAACTTCAGGAAGTCCTCAATCCGCGCCAGGGTCGAGCAGGTCTTCCCACATCGGAAAAATCGCTTCGGCCTGTTCATTCGCACGATCGGCCTCCCGCGCACCGAGGCGAAACTGACGCTGGCAGATATCGCCTGCAACATGACCCGGCTGATCTTCCACGAGCGGCGAGCCGCCACGGGATGAGTCCGTCTGGAAACCTGCAATAGCGGCAAAACCGGGCCCCGAGCACCCGGATACGGGCTGTAAACGCTGCCACATGCGATGCCCAAGCCAACGCGCAGAAATCTGACCGGTTCTTGTGGGTCTCCAGCTGCAGAGGACAGCGTGCAGCGCGTCACCCAGCGTGCTCTTGAGGGCGCGGCGGACCAGGCGGCCAAGGTGCTGGCCGCTCGCGCGATCAAGATCAGCATGGATGGCAAGGGAGCGTGGCGCGACAACGTCTTCGTCAAGCGCCTGTGGCCATCATCAAAAAAAGAGAGGTCTGCCTGCGCGCCTATGCCAGCGTCTCGGAAGCCCGCGCCTCGATCGGCCGATATCTTGGCTTCTCCGATGGCAAACGTCCCCATTCATCGCCCGACGGCCAAACACCCGATCAAGCCTGCTCCACCGAGCCGATGCCCGAAGCGGTGGCGGCGAAACCGAGGCGGAAATTCACTTATGGAACGCCCGGAACCTGTTCAGACAAACCAATCCCTCTCTCCGCAACGGTCAACCGGCGCAGACCCGCCAAAACCTCGTCGGTCTTGCGCGCGCGGCGCGGAAGACCGGCATGCGTTTCAGGGTCGACTGCCGCACCCTCACAACGGCCAGACGATCAGTAGCAACGGCACGCTGACCGCGATGACCAGCGCCTCCAGCGGCAGGCCCAGCCGCCAGTAATCACCGAAGCGGAACCCACCGGGTCCGAGGATCAGCGTGTTGTTCTGGTGGCCGATCGGGGTCAGGAACGCGCAGGACGCGCCGATCGCGACAGCCATCAGGAAACTGTCGGGGTTCACCCCCAACGTTGTCGATATGCCAAGCGCGATCGGGCTGAGAACGGCCGCGGTGGCCGCATTGTTCATCACGTCGGACAGGAACATCGTGGTCGCCATGACCACCACCAGCGCCGCAACCGGATTGCCCTGCGCGACCGTATCGACAAGGAACCGCGCCAAAAGGCCGGCCGCGCCCGTGCTTTGCATCGCACCCGCAACCGGGATCAAGGCCGCCAGCAGAACGATGACCGGCCAGTCGATCGAGGTATAGACCTGTCGAAGCGGCACCGTGCGCAGGACCATCGAGGCCAGAACACCAAGTGCAAAGGCCACCGCAGCGGGCAGCAGGCCCAGTGTCACCAGCGCGATCGACCCCAGCATGATGACGGCCGCGATGATGGCCATCTTCTTGTCGGGGATATGAAGATCCCGCGCGCCAAGCGGCACGCAGGCCGCTTCGCTGACGAATTCGCTGACCGCATCCGAGGGGCCCTGCACCAGAAGCAGATCCCCCGACCTGAGCTTGAGCGTCCGCAGGCTGGATCGTGGCGGACGCCCGTGCCGGGACACGGCAAGAAGGTTCAGACCATAGCGCGCCCGAAGATGCATTTCCCGCGCCGAACGACCGACGATGTTGGATGTGGGAAGCACCGCGAGTTCGCGCAGCACGATCTCGGCGCTGCTCTTGTTGTCCCGTTCGGTATCCTCGTCAGACTTGGTCTCGGCCTCCTCCTTGCTGGCCGCCTCCTCCCTGGCCTCCTCCTCGTCTTCATCTGGATCGACGAGGGCTTGTTCCAGCTTGATGTCGAACACCGAAAGCGCCTCGGCCAGCGCGTCGACATCGGCCTCGAGAACCAGGACATCATCGGCGCGGATCCGGCGCCCGCCATATGGCGCGGTCATGCGGACCTCGTTGCGGACAAGGCCGACGATCTGCACTTCGCTGTCCTCGATTTCGCGTTCGAAGCCGCGCAGGGTCAGGCCGATGGCCTTGCTTTTCTCGGGCACCCGCAGTTCGGTGAAATAGGCGCCCGCATCGAAGTCTTCGCCCGTCGCAGATTTGCGCGCGGGCACCAGCCGCCACCCCACGAGCGCGACAAGGATCACACCCGCCGCCGCAACAGCAACCCCGACAGGCGCAAAGTCGAAGATCCCGAAATGGCCAAGCCCCGCCTCGGCCCGAAAGCCCGAGACGATGAGGTTGGGCGGCGTGCCGATCAGCGTCGTCATGCCGCCGAGGATGGTGCCGAAGGCCAGCGGCATCAGGACCTGCCCGGGCGTCAGGTTCAGCCGGTGCGACAACTGCACCGCAATCGGCATCAGAAGCGCCATTGCGCCCACGTTGTTCATGAAGCCCGACAGCACCGCACCCAGTCCCATCAGCGCCATCATGCTGGTCATACGCCCCGTATCGCGCGGCAGGATGCTGCGCGCCAGCCAGTCTACGGCGCCCGTATTCTGCAATCCGTGGCTCAGGATCAGCACGCAAGCCACCGTGATGACGGCGGGATGACCGAAACCCGCAAAGGCATCGGCACCCGGAACGAGGCCCGCGATCACGCTGGCCAGAAGTGCTGCCAGCGCCACGATATCGTGTCGAAACCTGCCCCAGAGGAACAGCCCCATCGTTGCGATCAGAACACCGGAAATCAGCAACTGGTCGATGTTCATGGGTCGTCATCCTCCGGGCATTCGGCAAGCTCGCGCAAGGCCCGACCTTGTCAAATACCCCGCAGGAAAGACCAGCCCCCTTTTTCACGGCACCGCGGAGCCGGCGGAATCGGACCCATTTGCCCCGGGGTCAAGACGCCTATCTGACGAGCCAGCCGCCATCCACCGGCACCAGCGCCCCGGTCACATAGGAAGAGGCCGGTGCCGCGAGGAACAACGCGGCGGTGGCAAGGTCGTCGGGCAGGCCCCAGCGGCCGACCGGGATCCGGCCCAGTATCTCGGTCGCGCGGCGGTCATCGGCACGCAGCGCTTCGGTGTTGTCGGTCGCCATATAGCCGGGAACGATCGCGTTCACGGTGATCCCCTCCGGTCCCAGTTCGGTGGCCATGGCGCGGGTCAGGCCGACGATCCCGTGCTTGGACGCGGTGTAGGAGACGACCCGTATCCCCCCTGAAGCGACAGGACCGATGCCACGTTGATGATCCGGCCCCCGGACTTCATCCTGCGGGCAGCGGCCTGCGACAGCCGGAACGCGGCGCGCAGGTTCACATCCATCACTGCATCCCAGTCCGACAGGGGAAATTCGGGCAGGTCGTGCCGCCGGATGATCCCGGCATTGTTCACGAGGATCGAAACCGGGCCAAGCGCGTCCGACACCTCGGCCATGACCGCGTCAGGGTCGAATTCGGCGCCAAGGTCCACCTCCAGGCCGTGAAACCTGCGCCCCATCTCGCGGACCTTTGCGGCCGTGTCGGGCATGGGGCCGGACCCCAGCCCCGCGATATCGGCGCCCGCCTCGGCAAGGGCAAGCGCGATGCCCTGCCCCAGCCCGGTGCGCGCGCCGGTCACAAGCGCCGTCCGGCCGCTCAGGTCGAAATACCTCATGCAAGGCCTGCGGGGGCGATCATGTCCATGTCTTCGAAAGTCTGGTTTTCGCCCGCCATGCACCAGATAAAGGCATAGGATCCGGTGCCACAGCCGCAATGGATCGACCACGGCGGAGAGATCACCACCTCTTCGTTGCACATGACGATGTGCCGCGTCTCGTCCGGTTGACCCATCATGTGAAAGACCACCGCCTCGGGCTCCATCCCGAAATAGAGATAGCTTTCGCAGCGGCGGTCATGCAGGTGCGGCGGAAAGGTATTCCAGTTCGATCCCTGACCCAGTTCGGTCAGCCCCATGAGAAGCTGGCAGGTCTCCACGACATCGGGATGCAGGAAACGATAGATCGTGCGTTCGTTGTTCGTGGCCCGGTCACCAAGGGTCACGGGGCTGGCCTCCTCCCTCGTGATCCTGGTGACGGGAAGCGCGCGGTGCGCGGGGGCGGAATTGGCGTAGAACCGCGCGGGCCTTGCCGGATCGTCGCTCGCAAAAGACACGTCACGGGCGCCCGCCCCGATATACAGCGCCTCGCGGTGATCCAGCGCATGGGAGGTGCCGTCCACCGTGACGGTGCCGGGCGCGCCGATATTGATGACGCCCATCTCGCGGCGCTCCAGCATGAAATTCGTGCCGGTGACCTTTGCCACATCACCGGGCAGGGCAAGCGGTTCGCCCAACGGCACCGCACCCAGGAGGATCAGCCGGTCCTCATGGCTGTAGGCCAGATGGATCCGCCCTTCCTCGAAAAGGCCGGGCAGGTGAAAATTCTCCCTCAACCCCGCGGTGTCGAGGGTGCGGGCATGATCGGGATGCAGGCTTGGGAGTGTCTTCACGTCGCGTCTCCGGCATGGAATGGCAAGAAAACGGGGCCGCCCCGCCAAGGGCGACCCCGTTGGGAGGAACGTCGGATCAGTTGGGTTGCGGACGCTGTGCCTCGGCCTCGGCGGTGTCGGAGGCCATGCGGGCATAGGTCTCTTCCAGCGTCAGTTCGCCAACGATCAGCTGGGTCATGCGCTGGACGATGCTGTTATAGACCGCGCCCGCACCCAGCGTCGCCTGCAACTGACGCGCCTCGTCGGTGACGTTCTGGGCATTGCGGGCAAAGACCTCCATCGCGCTCCGGGCGTTGGGATCGTCGATCTGGTAGGCGATCTCGCCCAGATCGGCGCCGGGGATGATGATGTAGGTCTCGGCGATTTCGCGCTGAACATCGGCCGAGCCAAGGAACTCGACCAGCTTGGCAACCACTTCGGGATGTTCGGTATGCTGGAAGGCGGCGATGAACGTGCCGCCCGGCATCGGAACACAGCCGCCCGGCCCGCAGGGCGCGTCGATCGCGGTCCATTCGAACGCGTCGCCGATCTGGTCGGTGAACGGGTTCACCATCCAGTTGCCGGCCAGATAGGTCACGACATTGGCGTTGATGAATTCTTCGCCCATGGACTTGTAGCGGGTGCCGCCCGCCTGGCCCCACATTTCGATCGGGAAGGCGCCGGTCTGCGTCCAGTCGTGCAGGTCGGCGATGTATTCCTTTGCCGCATCATCGGGGAAGGAGAACGCGCCGTCCCCGTCGAACATCTTCGATCCGTAGGACAGGTTCGGCCCCATGAACCGGTGGCCCGACCGGTCCAGCGTGAAGGGAATGTCGACGCCGGTGGCCTCTGCCACCCGGACGGAGGCCTCGACGATCTCGGCCAGGGTCGCGCCCTCGCCGGGGATCTCCACCCCCGCCTGTTCAAAGAGCGTGACGTTGACGAAGGGCTGGTTCAGCGTCTGGCTGGCCATGTAGCCGCCGATGTGATCCGCCGCCGCCTCGGGGCCGCGCAGCAATTGCAGCGTGTTGCCATGCAGCGCGCGAAAGCCCTCGGGATCCGCCATGTGGGGCGACAGGTCCAGCGTGTAGCCCATCAGCGACCCGTCGGTGATCTTGGCAAGATCGGGCCCCTCGCCGACCGATAGCTGAAGCGGCAGCTGTTCCATCATCTGGGCATAGCCCGCGGTCACGAATTCGACCGTGACGCCGTCGTTCATGGCCTCGAATTCGTCCACCAGCTCGCCCATCCGCGCGATGTAGGCCGGGTCGTCGTCGGTGAAGGCAAAGGTGATCTCCTGCGCCATGGCCGGGCCTGCAAGGGCAAGGCCGGCAGCGGCAAGGGCGATGCGGGATGTCGTCAGGGTCATGCATATCCTCCCAGTATGAAGTCTTGCGCAATTATTTGCACAAATCCTGCGGCGAACACTGGACTCAAAAGTTTGTTCATGTCAATCCTGCCTGCAATTATTTGCCATAACCGCCCATTATTGGCAAAGGACCGAAGCTCTGCGAGAAGACTGAACATGCAAAACATTGCGCAAAACACGGCATATTCGAGGCTGGTCCCCGGTGACAGCCTGACCGCATGGCGGCTGAGTCGCCCGGTCGAGACCCTGTTTCCCGGCACCGCCCGCCCGATGCCCGATGCCGTCGATTACCGTTTCGTCAATGGATGGGTGGCGACCGGCGACCTGCCCTGCCGCGAGGCCCTGCGCGCCGCCCTGCCCGGCCGCAGGATCGCGCTTTCGGATCGGCCCGACCTGCCCGAGGTCTATCCCGGCGGCGAAAGCCCGCGGGTCGATTTCTCGACCTTCCGGTTCCGGCCGACGCTGGTATCCCGCTGGGCGACCACCTCGATCAACGCGGCACGGGCGCAGACCGTCCGGCTTGAGGCCGAGACCTGTGGCGCACTGCACCTCTGGGCCGGCTCCGAAAAGGTCCTCGCTTTCGAACCCTATGACCGCAACATCCCCCACCGCGCGGCGGCGACGTTCGACCTGCCCGAGGGCGAGACCGAACTGACTGTCTATTTCGATGACCTGCACGAACGCGACACCAGCTGTTTCTTCCGGCTGACCCTTCTGGATGGCGACGGCCTTGGTGCGATCAGCCCGGCCGGGCCCGAGGCGGCCGAGGCCGCCGCAGCGCTGGCCGATCTGCGCGCCGACAGGCTGTTCCATTCCGGTGGCACCGTGCGGCTGATGACGGGACACCCGCTGACCGCGCCCCTGTCGCTGAGCCTGCCCGAGGCACCGGACCGGCCGACGACGATGAACGTCTTTGCCGATCCGCCCGGGGCCGGGGCGCGGGCGGTTCTGGAACGGGCCGGCGAGGCGGTGGATTTCCTGACGCTCGATGGTCTGACGCCGGGCTGCATCGGCCTCGATGTCGAGACAGAGGCGGGCGGCGCTGTCCTGCGGCGCAATATCGGCGTGACCTACCTGCCCTCGCCCGTGACGATCGACGACGGGACGCTGCCGGGCCGCAAGGCGGCCGCGCGCAGGCTGATGGCGACGAGGGGACAGGCAACCCCGGCCCGCGCACTTGTCCTGCTGGCCGATGGCAACCGCGTCGGCGCCGAAACCCTGATGGAGCCCGCCCTTCTGTCGGTCGAGGAACGGCACGATTGCGCGGATTTCTTCCTGCTGCCGCTCCTGCGGATCTGGTCGGATCATGCAGGCAACCTTGGCACGCCCCTGCGCGCGCGCCTGCGCTCCGCGATCCTTGGCTTTCGTTACTGGCTGGACGAGCCCGGCAACGATGTCATGTGGTTCTGGAGCGAGAATCACGCCCTGTGCTTTCACGCCGCCCAATACCTGGCCGGCAGCCTGCTCCCCGACGAGATATTCGGCAATTCGGGGCTGACGGGCGCCGAACAGGCGGTCCGGGGTCATGCGCGTCTGCTGCGCTGGTTCGCCTCGGTCGAGGAGCATGGCCTCGCCGAATGGAACTCGGCCGCCTATTACCCGATCGACTTTCTGGGACTGCTGAGCCTTGTCGACATGGCGCCCGATGCAGGGGTCCGCGACAGGGCCGCGGCCTTGTGCGACCGCATCTTTGCGATGGTGGCGCTGCATACGATCGGGGGTGTTCCCGCGGGCAGCCAGGGCCGCGCCTATGAAAAGGAGCTGTTCGCCGGCCCCGCGACCGAGCTGGGCGCCATGGCCGCCATCGCCTTTGGCGGGCCCTGGCATCCCGGTCACGACCGGGCGGCCGCCCTTTTCGCGATGTCGTCCTATGCCCCGCCCGACGATCTGGCAGCCCTGGCCGCCGTGCCCGAGGGGCATGTGCTCGAGGCTGCCTATGTCCAGGGTCTCGACGGCAATGCAAGGCTGCGTCTGTGGAAGGCCTCCGGCGCGCAGCTGTCTTCGGTGGCCGACCACAAGACGGGCGCCCCGGGCCATCAGCAGCATGTGGTCGATCTGCAAATGGCGGCCGATCCTCTGGCGCGGGTCTGGGTCAACCACCCGGGCGATTTGCGGGTCTGGGGCGGATCGCGGCCCTCCTACTGGGCGGGAAGCGGCGTCGTGCCTCGGGTCGCGCAGATGGGCGAGACGTGCCTGATGGTCTTTGACCTTGATGCGCAGGACCATCCGATCGGGTTTACCCACGCCTTCCTGCCCGACACGATCATGGACGAAATCGTGGCCGAAGAGGGCTGGCTGTTTGCGCGGGCGGGGCACGGCTATGCCGCGCTCTGGGCCTCGGCTCCGCCGGAGCGTATGGAAACGGGCCTCTTCGCCGGGTCCGAATGGCGCGCCCACGGGCGCCGCACGGGCTGGATCCTGCGCGCGGGCAGCGCCGACATCCACGGCGATTTCGCGGCCTTCCGCGCGGGATGCCATGCGCTGGCGCCCGGCTTTGACGCCCCCGCGCGCAGGATCGGCGCAGGGGACATGGCGCTTGCCTTCGACGGGCCCCTTGTGATCGCCGGGGCGGCCCGCCCCTTTGCCCCCCTTTCCACCTTGCCGCATGTGTCCTGGGACGGGGCGCCCCTGCGCCCGATCACACCGACACGGAAGGAATTCGCATGACGTGGCAGCAATCCGGGCTGGACACCGCATTGGCCGACCTTGCGACCGGCTTTCGCCGCCTGAAGGGGATCGGCGAGGGCGCCACGGATGACAGCGCCGAGATCCTCTTCGAGGAATGGGACTGGGAGATCGGCGTGGGCCTTTACGGCGCCTTCCGCGAGGCAGAGGCGGCGCGCGATGCCGAGGCGATGGCCCGGATCGGCCGCTGGTATGACCGCAAGATCGCCGAAGGCCTGCCCCGGATCCAGGTGAATTCGACCGCGCCGATGCTGACGCTGGCCCTGCTGGCGGACAGGACGGGTCGCGAAGACTGGCGCCAGATCGTGCGCGACTGGGCCGACTGGATCCACGACACGATGCCGCGCACCGAAGAGGCGGGCTACCAGCATACCGTGAAGGAACGCGACAATGACGGCCAGCTTTGGGATGACACGCTGTTCATGGCGGTCCTGTTCATGGCGGCCGCCGGCCGGGCCGAGGGGCGCCGCGACTGGTCCGACGACGCCGAGGCGCAGTTTCTGACCCATATCCGGTTTCTGGGCGACCCCGGAAGCGGGCTGTTCTTTCATGGCTGGACCTTCATCGGCCGGCACAATTACGCCCGCGCGCTTTGGGCGCGGGGCAATGCCTGGGTGACCATCGCGATCCCCGAACTGTTTCGCATCGCCCGGCCCTCGGGCGCCGTGGCGCGGCACCTTGGGCAGGTCTGGCGCACGCAGGTCGCGGCGCTCCTGCCGCTTCAGGGGGAAAGCGGGCTGTTTCACACCCTGCTTGACGACCCGCACAGCCCGCCCGAGGCATCGGGCAGCGCCGGGATCGGCTATGGCATTCTGGCCGGCGCGCGGGAGGGGCTTCTGGCGGACGCGCCCTTTGCCGCTGCGGCGCGCAGCGCGGCGGACAGGATCGCCGGCGCCATCATCGCGCGGATCGGGCCCGAAGGCTACCTGGCCGAGGTGTCGGACGGCACACCGATGGGCGACACGCTCGATTTCTACAGCCGCATACCAAACACGCCGACCCCGTATGGCCAGGCCCTGGGCAGCCTGTTTCTGGGGGAATTGTCGCGACGCGACAGACCCGCCAGGACCGGCGCGGCGGCGCAACAGGGAGGACATCATGGCCAACATCACACTCAGTGACTTTCGCAAGTCCTATGGCAGCCAGGAGGTGATCCACGGGCTGGACCTCGACATCGCGGATGGCGAATTCGTGACGCTTGTCGGCCCGTCGGGCTGCGGCAAGTCCACGCTCTTGCGGATGATCGCGGGGCTGGAGGATATCAGCGCGGGGGAGCTGACATTTGACGGCACCCGCGTCAACGACATGGGACCCGCCGAGCGGAAAATCGCGATGGTGTTCCAGTCCTATGCCCTTTACCCGCACATGTCGGTGCGGCGGAACCTGTCCTTCGGGCTGGAGAACCTGTCGATGCCGCGACCCGAAATCGAGGCCCGTGTTCTGGCCGCAGCCCGGCTTCTGGATATCGAACCCTATCTCGACCGCAGGCCCAAGGCCCTGTCGGGCGGGCAGCGCCAGCGCGTCGCCATCGGCCGGGCCATTGTCCGCAATCCGAAGGTGTTTCTGTTCGACGAACCCTTGTCGAACCTCGACGCCAAGCTGCGGGTCCAGACCCGGGCCGAAATCACCAAGCTGCACCGCCAGCTGGCCACCACCATGATCTATGTCACCCACGACCAGGTCGAGGCGATGACCATGAGCCAGAAGATCGTGGTCCTGAACGCGGGCCGGATCGAACAGGTGGGCCGCCCGCTGGACCTGTTCGAACGGCCGGCGAACCTGTTTGTCGCAGGCTTCATCGGATCGCCGCGCATGAACCTCTTCGAGGGCCGGATGACCGGGACCGACCCGCTGACCGTGACCACGGACGAGACCGGACCGGTCATCATCCGGGGCGCGGCCGAGCCGGTGGCCGAAGGCACGAAGGTGCAGCTGGGCATCCGCCCCTCGCATATGCGCCGCGATCCCGAGGGCCCGATGACCCTGACAATCGACCAGGTGGAAAGCATGGGCCACGAGACCTTTGTGTATGGCAAGGTCAACGATCTGGAAACCATCCTGCATGTGGCGGGCCACCTGTCCGCCGAGCCGGGCGAGACCATGCGCATCGCCCTCGACCCTGACCACCTGCATGTCTTTCTGGGACAGGACGGACGGGCGCTGAAGCGGGTGACGTCATGAGCCTGACCGACGGCCCCCCCGAAACGATCCGCCCGCACCGGCCCACATTGGCAGAACGCGCAGATCGCGGGCTGGACCGGGTCATGGTCCTGATCGAATGGCCGATGGCGCGGATCCAGCGGATCATCGGGCTGCGCAACATGGCCTATGTCTTCGTGTTGCCGAACATGATCCTGTTTTCGATCTTCGTGTTCCTGCCGGTCGGTCTGGCCTTTGCCTATGCCTTTACCGGCGGCACGAACCTTCTGCTCTGGGACAGGCCCTGGACGGGGTTCGAGAATTTCAGCGCCCTGTTAGACTGCGAGGAATTCGGCAACCCGGCCTCCTGCCGCTATGACCTGTTCTGGACGGCGATCCGCAATACCGGCTGGTTCACGGTGCTGAATTCGGCTGCGACGCTGTTCTTTGCGCTGACGACGGCCATCGTCCTGAACCGGATGTCCCGCGGCAAGGGGTTTTTTCGGGCGATGTTCTTCTATCCGGTGCTTTTGTCACCCGTCGTCGTCGCGCTGATCTGGAAATGGTTTCTCGCGCGCGAGGGCCTGCTGAACGCGGGGCTCGAAGGGTTGGGCGGCCAAAGCCGGATCTGGCTGCTGGATGTGACGTGGTCGCGGTTCTGGGTCCTTTACGTGACGGTCTGGTGCAACATGGGGTTCTACACGCTGATCATCCTCGCGGGGCTGCAGGCGATCCCGCGCGACATCTACGAGGCCGCGCGCATCGACGGCACGCCGAAATGGCGCCAGTTCACCCACCTGACCCTGCCCCTGCTGCTGCCGAACCTTCTGGTCGTGATGGTGCTCTTGCTGATCCGGTCGGTGCAGGTCTTTGACGAGGTCTGGGTCCTGACCGATGGCGGCGGGCCGGGAACGGCCAACAGCTTTCTGGTGCAGTTCATCTACCAGACCGCGTTTACCAGCGACATCCCGCTCTACGGTCTGGCCTCGGCGGCCTCGGTCCTGATGGGCCTGATGCTGCTTGTCCTGACGCTGGCCCAGCTTTGGCTGGGCAAGAAGGCGGAGTATTGAGATGCTGGGCTTTCTGACACGCACACGGGGCAAGACCGGCCCCGACCTGACCGACTGGCTTTGCTGGAGCTGGCTTCTGGCCGGAACGCTCTGCATCCTGATCCCGATCGGATGGGCCTTCCTGTCGTCGTTCAAGGTGGAGTCCGAGATCCAGACCTTTCCGCCCTCGCTGATCCCGCAGGCCCCGGTCGAACAGGAGCTGTCGAACGGCGATGTCCGTTCCGTCTGGACATGGGACCCGCCCGACGGCGCCCCGCGCGAGGTCGCCCTGATCCGCCGCATCGGCCTTCAGGCGACGGTCGTGGACCCCGACAGCCCGGACGATCCCTTCGGCGTGCCGGTGGCGGAACTCACCCAGATGAAGGACACCTATTTCGCCTTCGAGAACTATTCCGAACCGCTCGAGAGGTTCGCCTTCTTCACCTATCTGAAGAATTCGGTCTTCGTGACGGTGGTGGCGACGCTGATCACGCTGATCATCAACGCCATGGCGGCCTTCGCCCTGTCGAAATACCGGTTCCGGGGTCGCAACGCGATCTTCGTCGCGATTCTGGCGACGCTGATGGTGCCGCTTTCGGTGGTGATGGTCCCGGCCTTCATCGTCATCGTGGGGATCGGGCTGGCCGACAACCTCTGGGGCGTGATCCTGTCGACCGCGGCGACGCCGACAGGCGTGTTTCTCTTGCGGCAATACATGCTGACGATCCCCGACGACCTGATCGAGGCGGGCCGCGTCGATGCCGCGTCCGAATTCCGGATCTTCTGGCGGATCGTCCTGCCGCTGTCGGCCCCTGCCCTTGCGGTGCTGGCCATCTTCTCGGTCATCTGGCGCTGGAACGATTTCCTCTGGCCGCTGATCGTGCTCAGCTCGCCCGAGAACTACACGCTTCAGATCGGGCTGAATTCGTTTCAGGGGCAATACACGGTCGAATGGCACTACATCCTTGCCATGACCGTCGTGGCGCTCCTGCCCGTGACGCTCGCCTTTGTCGTGCTGCAACGATATATCACGGAAGGGGTCGCATCGAGCGGGGTCAAGTAGCCGATGAGTCTGAGGGAAATCGCGGAACGCACGGGCGTCTCTGTCTCGACCGTCAGCCGGGCGCTGTCGGGGCAGAACCGCATTTCCGAAGACGTGCGCCAGAAGGTGATCGAGGCTGCCCGCGAGATCGGCTATCTCGACGGGCGGTTGCGCAAGGCACTGCATCCGGGCTTTTCCTCGCTGGCCATCGTGGCGCCCTCGGGCCTTCTGGCGCCGTCAGACACGAATTTTGTCGCCTGGACCATATTCGAGGGCCTGCGCGAGGCTTGCACCGCAAGGGGGCTGAAGCCGATCCCGATCACCTCGGACGGCGCCAGTCTGGATCCGGCGACGGTGGCCCCCCGGCTGGAGGCGACCCGCGCCGAAGCTGTCGCCGTCTTTTTCGACGACAACCCCAAGGTCGTCGCGGCCGCCGCGGCGCTTGGCCGGCCGGTGGTCCTTCTGGCCGGGCAGGACCCGTCGATGCAGGTCCCGTCGATCGGGATCGGCAACCGCTATGCCGCGCGGCTCGGGACCGATTTCCTGATCGGCAAGGGGCACAGGCGGATCACGCTTGTCACCTGGGGAAACCGCTACACGATCCGCCAGCGCGAGGACGGGTTTCGCGAGGTGGCGGCGGAGCGGGGCCTGGACGAGGCCGAACTGCGCATCCTGCGCCTGACGGGCTTTGACCCCGGAACCGCCGAGGCGGAACTGGGCGCGGCATTCGACGAGGGGCGGGTCGCGGGCACCACCGCGCTGTTCTGCCTGTCGGACAACATCGCGCTTGGCGCGCTCAGGGCGGCGGCGACCCGCGGTATCCGCGTGCCGCAAGACCTGTCGATCCTCGGCTTTGACGATACGGTGGCCGGAGAGATGACCGACCCGCCGCTGACCACGATCCACGCCCCCTTCCGCGAGATCGGCCCCGCCGCGATCGAGGAGCTGGAATTGCAGGCCCGCAACAGCGACGGCCCGCGCATCCCCCGCCGCATCGAGCTGAGCTGCACCCTGGTCGAGCGCCGGTCCTGCGCCCCGCCGCCCCCCGACGAGCATTTGGGCGAAACAGGCGCCTGAGCCGGATTTTCCGGCGGCTGACCTGACCCAGATCAGGGACTTGACCTCGACGGGCATGTAGTCTCTGCCACAAGGGCGTTGCCTGCCGCCCCGGTTGGGCGGGACCGGTCTGAAGTGGGTTTGGAGCAGAACATGACACAAGAGACATCGTCTCTGGAAAGCGACGCGGAGAGGCCCGATGCGCCGTCATCGGAAGAACGCCGTCTCCCTGCGCTCCGCGACGCGGCAAATCCCGCATCCGCCCGGCCGCGGCGGCGTGTCTGGCCCTGGGTCGCGGCACTTGTCCTGATTGTGGCAGGTGCTGCCGGTCTTGTCCTTCAACCCTGGTCGAGGGCGCCTGTCCCGGTCGTGGTGGAACCTGTCGAACTTGCCCCGGCGACGCGGGTTCTGGCGGTGAATGGCCGCATCGCCGCAAGGCATTCGGTCGACATCCGCGCGCTGGTCGGCGGCACGTTGCGCGATCTGCCTGTCGCCGAAGGGGATCTCGTCGAGCGGGGTCAGATGCTGGCCATGACCGACCCCGCCAGCCAGCAGGCCATCCTGCGGCAGGCTGTGGCCGGACTTGACGCGGCCCTTGTGGCCGAGGCGAGGGCGCGGGATGCGCTTGCCCGGGCCGAGGCACTGGGCGCGAACATCGCGCGCACCGAACGGGAGGCGGCCGAGCGCGCATTGCTGACCGCCGCGCAGGACGTGGCGCGCGCCACGGCGCAGGTCGATCAGGCACAGGTGCAACTGGAAAACCACACGCTGCACGCGCCGATGGAGGGAACTGTTCTGGCGCTGAATGTCGAGCCGGGACAGACCATCGACCCGTCTACCATCCTGATGACCATCGCCGACCTCGACCGGCTGATCGTCGAGACGGATGTGGACGAAGCCTATGCCACGCAGATCCGCGAGGGTCAGACCGCGGTCCTGCAACTGGCCGGCGAGGCAGAGACGCAGGCGGGCCGGGTCAGTTTCGTCTCGCAGCGGGTCGACGCCGATACCGGAGGTCTGGCGGTGGAGCTGACCTTTGACGCGCCGGTGCGGGCGCCGGTCGGGCTGACCGTGACGACCAACATCGTCGTCGACCGGCAGGAGGCGGCGATCACCGCGCCCCGCGCCGCGATCGACAATGATGCGGTCTTCGTGGTGGTCGACGGGATCGCCCGCCGCCGCCCCGTGACCGTGATCGACTGGCCCGCCGCGCGGCTGATCGTGACCGGCGGGCTGGAACCGGGCGACATGCTGATCATCGACGCCGCCGGCCTCAGCGACGGACAGGCGGTCAGGGTGGCGGTGCCCTGATGCTCTATGCGCTCAAGATCGCGACCCGCTACCTCACGGCGAGCAAGGCGCAGACCGCGCTTCTGGTGCTGGGCGTGGCGGTGGGGGTGTTCATCTTCATCTTCATGTCGGCCCTGATCGGGGGGCTGGCCGAATTCATCCTGTCGCGCACCGTGGGCGACATCAGCCATGTCACGATCCAGGCCGAGGATCCCGATCCGGCGGTCCTCATCACCGATGACGGCCATGTGCTGGCGGTGACCGAACGGGGCCGCAGCCGCACGGCAACCTTGTCGGACGCCGCGACGTTCATCCCCCTGATCGAGACCGTGCAGGGGGTTGTCGCCGTCTCGCCCCAGATCACCGGGGCCGGGTTCCTCGCGCGGGGCGCGCAGGTTGCGCAAGTCAGCGTCACGGGGCTGGAGCCCGGGCGCGAATCCGCGATCCTGAACCTGCGGGGATACATGGTCGAAGGCTCCGAACGGCTGGGTTCGGGCCTCGTCGTTCTGGGAGAGACGCTGGCGGACGACCTGTCGTTGCGGCTGGGTCAGACGGTGCGGCTGCAATCCTCGACAGGGGCGTCGGCCGTGCTGACGGTGGGTGGTATCTACGACACCGGCAACGGGGTCATCGACGCCAGCAGCGTCTATGTAAGCCTGCCCACCGCGCGCACGCTGTTCGCCCTGCCCCAAGGCGTGACCCGGATCGAAATCAAGCTGTCGAACCTCAACACCGCCGACACCTCCGCGCTGCGGATCGCGGCGTTGACCGGGCTTGATGCCACACCTTGGACCGACGGGGCCGAACAATTGATGGAGGCGCTCGATGCACAGGCGCAGACGGGGTATTTCCTCAAGACCTTTGCCCTGATCACCATCGTGATCGGAGTGGCCTCGGCGCTGTTGCTGTCGACCTATCGCCGTCGCCCCGAGATCGGGATCATGCGGGCCATGGGGGCGGGGCGCGGCTTTGTGGTCTTCGTCTTCGTCACGCAAGGTGCGCTGGTGGGCCTGCTCGGCGGTCTGTCGGGGGCGGCGCTGGGATATCTGGCACTTCTGCCCTTTCCCTCGCGTGATGCGTTCGAGCCGGGCACCCTGCCCATGGACATCACGCAAGGCTCCTACGGGCTGGCGATCACGCTGACGGTGATCGGGGCGATCCTTGCGTCGATCCTGCCCGCCCGGTCGGCAGCGCGGGTCGATCCGGTCACGGCGATCGGGCAGTGACGATGCTTCTGGAAGTGGCGGATCTCTACAAGACGTTCGGATCGGGCGAGGCCGAAACCCGCGTCCTGCGGGGCCTGTCCCTGACCGTGAGGGCGGGCGAGATGGCCGCCCTTCTGGGCCCGTCCGGGTCGGGGAAAAGCACGCTTCTGACGATCCTCGGCACATTGATGAAGCCCACATCGGGCAGCTATACCATGCTGGGCCAGGACCTTGTGGCCGCCGATGACGGCGCGCTGACCGAGTTTCGCAACCGGCATATCGGCTTTGTCTTTCAGTTCCACAACCTGTTGCCCGATTTCACCGCGCTGGAAAACGTGGTCTTTCCGACCGCGATCCGCGAAGGGCGCGAAACGGCGCCGGCCCGCGCGCGGGGGCGCGAATTGCTGGTTCGGATGGGGCTTGAGACGCGGGTGGATTTTCCCTCGGCCAACCTGTCTGGCGGGCAGAAACAGCGCGTGGCCGTCGCCCGTGCGCTGATGAACCGGCCCGAGCTTGTGCTGGCGGACGAGCCGACCGGCAATCTGGACCGCGACTCCGCCATGCAGGTCATGGACCTGATCGCCGAGATCAACCGTGACGAAGGCACGACCTTCCTGATCTCCACCCATGACGAAAAGATCGCAGGCCTTTGCAGCCGGCAGATCGTGGTGGGCGACGGGGTCGTGACCGGATGACGGTTTGTGCCTGTCGTCCTGTTCGGCAGGTGATCAATGTTAGGAAGCCGCTGCAAAAATATGCTATCCCTTGGCAAAGGGCCGTGGATCAGATCCGCGGCGGACCAAACGCGAGGGCCATTTGACATGCATGTGGAAATCAGCACGGACAACACGATCAACGGAAGCGAAGCTCTGAGCGCGGAATTGACAGCCGCGATCCGGCACGAGCTTGCACATTTCGAAGCACATGTGACGCGCGTCGAGGCGCATTTTCAGGACACCAATGCCGGGAAATCCGGCCCCGAGGATATCGAATGCACGCTTGAGGTGCGGCTGAAAGGGCAACAGCCCGTCATCAGCAAGGATGCCTCCGATACCGTCGAGAAAGCCGCGAAAGGCGCGGCGACCAAGATGAAGGCCCTGCTGACGACGACCTTGGGCAAGCTGTCGGACCGCCGCTGACAGGGGCCTTGCAGACCCGGGCAAAGACCGGCGCGACACAGGATTTCTAGACGAAAGGTGGTCGATCATGTCAACCGAAGACACGCTTTGGGAGATGGAAGAGCGGTTCTGGACGCAAGGCGCGGACAGTGCACGGACGATGACGGCCAAGGGCGCGGTCTTGGTGTTTCCCTACCCGGTCGGCATCTTGCGCGGTGACCAGATCTGGCGCGAGGCCCTCGTGGCGCAGCGATGGCGGTCGGTGGAATTTTCCGAACGCTGCTTCAACCAAGAAAAGGACATCGGCGTCCTTGCCTATCACGTGTCGGCCGAACGCGACGGAGAGCCGATCTACGAGGCCTATTGCACGTCGTCCTACATCAAGGACGGGCGCGCATGGCTGCGGATCCTGCACCAGCAGACGCCACTTTCCGAAACCGAGCCATCCTGAACCCGGGGCCGGGAACGGGACGAGGGCTCAGCCCTTTCGGGTGGGCGTCTTTCCCTTGGCGAATGTCTTGTGGAACATCGCGTCGGTCTGGCTTTCCTTTCCTGCCGCCTCGCGGACCCGGTAGCTGCTGGGCTGCCTGACGCTTTTCGCCGCGCCGGTTGCCTTTTTCTTCTTGTTCTTGTCCATGTCTCGAACCTTTCGTTGGGGTGATGTCGTCACTCGATCAGTCTTGGTCGAACCTCTGTGCATCATGTGGCGCCCAGCTTGCTCAGCCTGGCGCCTGCGGAATGTCGGTCACTGCCGCCGGGCCAGGAAAAAGACCGCAAGAAAGGTCGCAATCGGAAGCAAGGGCCCCGCCGTGCGGGTCAGAGAGGTTGCAACGGCCAACTCGGCCCGGACCGTCTGCATTGCGACGGCGGCCCTCTCCCTCTTGCGCGATACGAGCCTGCGCCCGACAAGCGTGACACCCATCGCCAGACCGCAGAGCAGCATCGCGACGACAAGTGCGGCGAGAGGAAAGCCGATCGATTGGGACAAGGCCACCAGACCCGCGGCACAGAGAAGAACCGCTGCCGTCAGGCCAAGGATCCCCGTCAGGAACGCCGTCGCCAGCCGGATGCCGGCAATATCGGCGCGGGCCGTCGCAAGATCGCCCACCTTGCCGATGAACGGCCATGTCATGTCGGATCAGGCCTTTCGCGCCACAAGGCCCAGCAAGAGCCCGATACCTGCCGCGATGCCGATTGCGGTCAGGGGATGGTCGATCACCGCGCTGGTGGCGTTGGTGCGGGCGTCCCGTCCTGCCTGTCCGATCCTGTGACCGGCATTCTCGACGCTCCGGGTCATGTCGTCGGACAGGGTCGAGGTCAGTCTGGCAAGATCGGCGCGCAGGGCGTCGATCTGCTGACCGATATCGGTCTCGGCATCGGCAGTCTTGGTGTTCGGGGAGGGTGTCGTGCTCATCTATGATCTCCAGACAAGAGGCTTGTGCCGCGGAACGTGCCAGGGCTCACTTTGACGCGGTCGGCCCGCCGCGGCCGGGCGTTGGCGGGTCGGCATTTCGTGGCTTGGGAATGTGCGCTCAGCGCAGCCCGAGAAAGCCGAGGACCAACAGGACGACCACAACCAGCCCAACGAGATAGATCAATCGGTTCATGGGCATTTCCTCCGGCGCGGGCGCCACGGCGGTGACGCTTCTGATGTCACACTAGCAGTCGTTCAATTGCGGGAAACAACATGGATCAGTGTCGGCGCCCGATGTCGGCCTGCCCGCGCCCGCGATGAAACGGGCATGTCCGGCGCGCGAGGCCCCCTCTTTCATCCTGTCGGAAATGATGACACGTTCGCCGGGCCAGAACGGCGTTTGGATTAACGAGTAAGGATGAACGAAATGGTACTTGGCGACATGCTGGGCAGTGCGATGGGCGCCCTCGGAGGGACCGAGGGGATCGTGTCGAGGATCAGCGAAAGCGGGATCGACCTCGCGGCGCTGACGGAACTGGACGCGGCCTCTGTCACATCGCTTCTGGAGGAGAACGGGATCGACCTGTCGATGCTCGAAGGTTTGGGTCTTTCGGTCGAGGACGTGATCGAGAAGGTCAGGGACCACCTGGCCTGACCGCCATTCGCCGGGCCGCCCCCCCGGGTGACCCGGCGTTGCCCATCATGCCCGCAGACATGCAACCGACATGTTGCGCGGCAGCCCCGAGCGCGGCTCGCCGACCCGGACCCCGTCGCGAGCCGCCCGCGTTGACCGCGGATCGCCGCGTCAGCCCATCCGTTCGGAAGCAAAAGAGCCGGGGCTGGGCGGGAAGACAACGGTTTTGTCGCCGTTGAGAAAGACCCGACCGTTGACATGGGCATGGATGGCCCTCGCAAGGACCTGAGCCTCGACATCGCGCCCCAGAGAGACGTAGTCTTCGGGCGATTGCGCATGTGTGACGCGGGTCGTGTCCTGTTCGATGATCGGGCCTTCGTCGAGATCGGCCGTGACGTAATGCGAGGTCGCGCCGATCAGCTTGACCCCTTTTTCGAAGGCCTGCTTGTAGGGGTTCGCCCCCTTGAAGGATGGCAGGAACGAATGATGGATGTTGATGATCCGCCCCGACATCCTGCGGCACATCGCATCCGACAGGATCTGCATGTAGCGGGCCAGGACGATCAGTTCCGCGCCGCTTTCCTCGACCACCTGCATGATCCGGGCCTCGGCCTCGGGCTTGTTGTCGCGGGTCACCTTGATGCAGTGAAAGGGGATGTCGTGATTCACCACGACCTTCTGGTAATCCATGTGGTTCGATACAACCGCGACAATGTCGATCGGCAGGGCGCCGATCCGCCAGCGATAGAGAAGGTCATTCAGACAATGGCCAAAGCGCGAGACCATGATGACGACCTTGCGCTTGATCGTTTCGTCGAAGAATTCGACATCCATGCCGAAGGCATCGCGGATCGTGGCAAAGCCCGACTCGAGCGCGTCGAGCGTCTGCCCCTCTTCGGAGGAGAAACTCACCCGCATGAAGAAGTTGCCGGTCTCGGCATCGTCGAACTGGGCGCTGTCGGTGATGTTGCAACCCTGCTCGGCAAGGTAGGTCGATATGGCGGCGACGATCCCGCGGCGGCTGGTGCATTTGACGCGAAGGGCAAACTTGGTCATCTCGACTTTCCCGGTCGGCCGTCGGGGCCGGACCGTATCTGATTGGATCACACGGAAGACAGCGCGACAGGCGCGCCGAAGGGATTGGTGGACATCGCTGCGGCATGATCGCCCGCGATCCGGCCTGCGCCGAGTAGTCCGGTTTTCAACAAGGTCTCTTCTGTCTCTGGCTGGGCCCTGCCCGTTGACCGGGGCCCGAGAATGTCAATCTGCGACGGGCCGGGGCCCGGGCAGCGGCTGGTGGCGCCTCAGGACCGGACCGTCCTGAGGAAGGCGTCGAACTCCTCATCCGCCATGGCGACCGAATGCTCGGCCGCCGGATAGCCGCCATCGGCAATGTCGGCCTTGAACTCCCTGAACGCGGCGATGCGTTCGGTTTGCAGGCGTTCGAGTTCGGGGGCAAAGTTGCGATAGACCTTTGAGTGGCGCGGTTTGTGGTTCTTGCCATAACCGCAGACGTCCTCGGTGAAAAGATACTGCGCATCGGCATGTTTGCCGGCCCCCATCCCCAGCATAACGAGGCTGCTGTTTTCGGTCAGAACCCTCGCCACGCGGTCGGGCACCACCTCGAGTTCGGCGCCGAAAACGCCGATTTCCTCCAGCTTGCGGGCATGGCGCCAGAGGGCCGCGGCTTCGTCCGCCGTCTTGCCGACCGCGCGCCAGCCGGTCCAGGTGACATAGGACGGGATCAGGCCGATATGACCGACGACCGCGATGTGATTGTCGCACAGAACCTTCTGGATATCGTAGGAGGCCGCGCAATAGAACGCGTCGCCCCCGATGGACGCATAGTGAAACGCGGCGCGCAGGTAATCCTCGGCGGTGGCGAGGGGGCGGCCCTGAAAGCTGCCCCATCCGCCATAGGGCAGACCGACCTGAACGAAACACCGGCCGGCAGCCTCGCGCATCGCGTCATCGAAGAACCGGCCTTCGATCGACAGCATGTCGATGCCCGCCTCGCTGGCGGCGGCGGCCTCTTCGGGGGTGGTGACGAAAAGCATCGACAGTTTCTGGCCGCGTTTCTTCATCGCGCGGATGTCCGAAACATGGGGCCGGTCATGATACATGGGATGATCCTCGGGTCTAGAATGTGAAGGCGCGGCGAAATGCGTCGAGCGCGTCTTCGGGCGTTTTCCGGGCATAGCCCTCGAAACCGACGGGGCCGTCATAGCCCATCGCGTCCAGCGCGCGGGCGATGTTGGGCCAATGCATCTCGCCGGTGCCGGGCTCGCAGCGGCCGGGATTGTCGGCCACCTGCACCTCGCCGATCCATGGCAGGCAGGCCCCGGCCCAGCGGATCACGTCGCCCTCTCCGATCTGGGTGTGATAGAGGTCGAGGTTGATGCGCAGCTGGGGCCGATCGACGGCGGAAACGAGGTCGAGAACCGCCTCAGTCGTGTTGAACGGACAGCCCGGATGTTCCCGCAGGTTGAGATTTTCCAGAGTGAAGGTCACGCCCTCCTCCTCGGCCAGATCGCAAATCCGGTGCAGCGTATCGCGGGCCCGAAGCCACATGCCTGGCGCCACATGCGCCGGTTGCGGGATCGGCAGCCCCCCCTCGCCGAGGCCGGTGCCATGAAGGTTGAGCCGGTCGACACCCAGTCGCTTTCCAACCTGAACGGCATCACGCGCGGATCTCAGAAGCAGAGCGGCCCCTTCCTCATCCGCAAGGCGGCCTTCGAGATAGCCGTTCATGATGGTGAAATCGGCGCCGGTCGCCTCGAGCGCGTCGAGATCCCAATCGGGCCAGTTCCACAGGCCCACGCCGAAGCCCATCTCCTTCAGTCGGCTGGCGCGCCAGTGGACGGGTTTGTCCCGCCAGAGCATCTCCGCGCAAGCGGCAAGTTTGAAAGCCATGTGTCAGACCTCCACAAGGACGCGGCCGTTTTCGACCCGGGTGCGATAGGTGTGCAGGTTCTCGCAGGCCGGCGGGGTCTCGACCTCGCCAGTGGTGCAGTCGAAGATGGACGAATGCTTGGGACATTCGATCGTCGCCTCGACCACCAGCCCGCCGGACAGGTGCACATCCTCGTGGGTGCACAGACCGTCGGTGCAATAGAAATTGTCCTCGTGGTCCCGAACAATGATGAAGGTCCGCCCGGCATGATCGAAACGAATGACGTCTTCGGCGTCGATATCATCGGCGGCACAGGCATCAACCCAATTGGCCATCTGGTAGTCTCCTTTCCTTGTATGGCGGTGGCCCCAGCGGGGCCGGTCTGATCCGGGGGGTCAGATGTCCTGCGGTGCAAAATCGGCCGGGCGGCCGGGCAAGACGCCTTGCAGCAACGCCACCGATTTTTCCAACCCTTCCAGCGCGTTGAGAAGAACGTCCTCGTGTTCGATCGACAGCCAGCCGTCATAGCCGGCCATCCTGAGCCGGTAGCAGAATTGCCGCCACCATTCCTCGCCATGGCCAAAACCCAGCGTGACATAGCTCCAGCTGCGGGCCGGGATATCCATGAGAGAGCCGTTCTCGAGCAGCGAAGCCGTCGCCTGAACGGGGGTGTTCAGCATCGTGTCCTTGGCATGCACATGGTAGATCGCCTCGCCAAGCGCCTGCGCGGCGGCCAGCGGGTCGGCCCCCATCCAGAACAGGTGGCTGGGGTCGAGATTGGCGCCGATGACCGGGCCGACCGCTTCGCGCAGCCGCAAGAGCGACGGGACGTTGTAGACGCATTGATTGCCATGCAGTTCCAGCGCGATCCTGTCCACGCCATGGTCCTTTGCAAGGGCCACGATCTCGGACCAGAAGGGGATCAGCTTTTCGTCCCACTGGTAGCGCAGGATCTCCTGCGTCTCGGGTGGCCAGCTGCTGACGACCCAGTTGGGCATATCGTCCGTGTCGGACCCCGCGGGCAGGCCCGACATGGTGCAGACCGTCCCGATCCCCATCTCGCCGGCAAGGCGGATGGTGTCGCGCAGCCCCTGCCCCTGCTTCGGGTCTGTCGGGTGCAGCGGATTGCCGTTGGCATTGAGGCTGATGATCTCGAGCCCGCGATCCGCAAAGGCGGCCCTGTAGGCGGCTTGCGCGCCTGGGTTGCCGAGCAGGCCGGACAGATCGCAATGGGGCGCGGTGGACCAGCCGCAGGTATTGACCTCGACCCCGCTGACGCCAAGGCGCATCGCGGTATCGAGCATGTCCTCGAAGGACATGCCACCAAGGCTGTCGGAAACGAAACCCAGTTTCATGCGTAGAACTCCGGTCTGGGGATGAGAGAGATGTCCTGGCGACGCCCCGAATGCAGCGCGGCCACGCCTGCCTCGGCGATCATGGCAGCGGCATAGCCGTCCCACGACGATGCGGCGCGCCCGGGATAGTCTCCGCCCCGCACCCAATGAAGGAAGGCGCGGTTCTGCTGGCGGTAGGCTTCGGCATAGCGGTTGCGCCAATCGGGGTCGTGGCCCACGGATTGCCGCGCATCCTTGTCGATCCGGGTATGGCTGAGATGGGTGGTCGCGATCGACCCGGTCTCTCCGATCAGCTCTGCCTTGACGTCGTAGCCGTAGGCCGCGTTGTTGTTCACTTCGATCGTGACGATCTGGCCATCCTCTGTCCCGACGACCATGACCACCGGCGCGACCTTGTCGTCGGACCGCCGGGGCTGCGTCGCGGTGATGCACACGGGCTCGCTGTCGAGCAGGTATCGCAGGATGTCGAATTCGTGCGGGGCGGAATTGGTGATGGCCATGGCCCCGGTGAAATCCGGCGCCGGTGTCGATCCGTTGCGGTGCCAGTTGTGCAGCATCAGCGCCCGACCGATGGTGCCATCGGTCAGGGCGCGCCGCATCTGGAGATAGGCCGGATCAAAGCGGCGCATGAAGCCCAGCATCACATGCCGGCCGCCGCGCGCCTCTTCGGCCCGCAGGACATCGAGGCATTCCGACGAGGATTGCGACAGCGGCTTTTCGCACAGGACCTTCTTGCCGGCCGAGATGCAGGCAAGGCAAAGCGGCGCATGGGTCACATCGGGCGACGCCACGATGAGGGCATCCACGTCATCGCGCGCGATCACGGCCACGGGGTCCGTGGCCGCCTCGGCACCATGTCGGTCTGCCAGGGATGCGGCGCGCGCCGCATCCCTGTCGCAGACCACCCGCAGGGTTGCGCCGGGCATGTCCTCGGCCACGATCCGGGCATGATCGGCGCCCATGAGACCGGCGCCGATGACGGCAATTCGAATGGTCATGTTCGTCTTTCCATTGTGGTCGGCGGAACCCGACCGGGTGTTGGTCCGCATGGCGCGCGGGAGGGACGCGCCATGCGGGTCAGGCGGTCAGCGCGCAGGTTCGGGCACATGACCGTCATGGGTTTGCATGTATCCCTCGATGTCGGCTTCGAGATCGGCCATGGATTCACCGCCCGCCATGAGATCCGCGATTTCTTCGCGGGTCTTGTCGCCCTTGCGGAAATCGGCGGCGACCGTGCCCCGGATCAGCACCGCGAAGTGATCGCCCACGGCCATGGCGTGCATGACCTGATGGGTGATGAAGATCACCGCCAGCCCGCGCCGCTTGGCCTCGTTGACGATGCGCAGGACATGGGCGGCCTGCTTGACGCCAAGGGCCGCGGTGGGCTCGTCGAGGATCAGGACCCGCGCACCGAAATAGACCGCCCGCGCAATGGCAAGGGATTGCCGCTCGCCGCCGGACAGGCCACCCACAAGGCGGTCCCCGTCGGTGATCCGGGTAATGCCGAATTTCTGCACCTGTTCGACCGCGATCCTGTTGGCGGTCTTGCGGTCGAACACCCTGAACGGGCCCCAGCCCTTCGTCGGCTCCGCACCTGCGAAGAAGTTTCGCCCGATCGACATGAGCGGATAGGTCCCGCCGAACTGGTGCACGGTGGCAATGCCCATATCCTGGGCGTCCTTCGGCCGGGAAAAGCGAACCGGCTTGCCGTCCATCCGCATCTCGCCGCTTGTCGGCTGATGGACGCCCGACAGCGTCTTGATCAGGGTCGACTTGCCGGCGCCATTGTCACCCAGAAGGCACAGCACCTCGCCTTCATGGACCTTCAGGCTGATTTCGTGAAGCACGTCGATGGGGCCAAAGCTCTTGTCGACGTTGCGCATTTCCAGAACCGGGATGGTGTCGGACATGTCCTTGACCTCACTTTGCATTGCGGCAGGCGTGCGGATTGTAGGGTTTCGGAAGGTGTCGTTCATCGCTCAGCCCACCTTCTTCCGGCGCATCACCATCGACATGGCCAACGACCGGAAGCTTTCGTTCATGGCGACGGCGATCAGCAGCGTGGCCCCGATGATCAGGTTTGACCAGTTCCGGTCGATCTGGGTGAAATAGATCCCCTGGTTGACGATCGCGAAGGTCAGCGTGCCGATGAAGATCCCGATCACCGACCCAAAGCCGCCGGTCAGAAGCGTGCCGCCCACGACGACGCTGACGATCACGTTGAAGATGATCCCCATACCCCCCGAAACCTGGGCCGAGTTGAACAGGATCGCCTGGCACATGCCGACGAAGGATGCAGCCGTCGCAGACAGGATGAACAGCGTCACCGTCATGCGGTTGACCGGAATGCCCGCATTGCGCGCGCTGTCACGGTCATCGCCCATCGCGAACAGCCAGTTGCCGAAGCGCTGCCTGTGGACGACGAACCAGAAGACAAGCGCGATGATCACCCACCAGACGATGATGACCTGATGGCTGGGCCCGATCAGGCTGCCGAAGGCCGCCTTGGCCCAGCCCGGCGCGGTGACCGCGACGCTGGCCGCGCCGGTCAGCATCTTGGACGCCGTCAGCACGATGCCCTGCATCGCCACCAGAGTGCCGAGCGTGATGATCAGCGACGGCACCGTCGTCCGGATGGTCAGAAGGCCGTTGATCGTGCCGACGACAACACCGAGGGCCAGCGCCGCCACCATGCCGAAGGCTATCGGCAGATCGAAATGGCCCGAGACGATGGCAACGGTCATGGAGCCTGCCGGGATCATGGCGCCGATGGAAATGTCCAGCTCGCCCGCGATCATCAGAAGACCGACTGGGATCGCCACGATCCCCAGATTGGCCGCGAAGTTGAGCCAGCTTGCCGCGCCGGCGAGGTTGGCGATGTCGACGCCGCCGAAGATCACGAAGAACAGCAGGATCCCGACAAGGCTGAGGACCGCTCCCGCTCCGGGCTGGCGAAGGAATGTGCCGAATGCGTCGCGCATGGCCTAGCCTCCCCTCTTCCGGGTCGAATGGGACAGCGCAAGCGCGCGGAAACTGTCGTTCGACATCACCGCGATCAGAAGCAGCGCCCCGATGATGATCGACCCGTAATTCGGGTCTATCCCACTGAAGAAGATGCCCTGATTGACGATGGCAAAGGTCAGCGTGCCCAGAACGATCCCGATGATCGACCCCGAACCACCCGTGAGCAGCACGCCGCCGATGACGACGCACATGATCGAGTTGAAGATGAAGGACTGCCCCGCCGCAACCTGCGCGCTCCCGAAGGTCAGCACCTGGCTGACGCCCACGAAGGCCGCCGCCAGCCCGCTGAGCATGTAGAGCCCGGTTGTCACCCGGGCGACCGGGATGCCCGCGTTGCGCGCGCTGTCACGGTCGCCGCCCAGGGCGAATATCCAGTTGCCCCAGGGCGAGAGGTGCAGGAAGAAATACACAACAAGAGCGAACCCGACCCACCAGAAGATCGTTGCCCGGAACATGAAGTTGATGGAGGATCCCAGCAACGTCTTGGCCAGCGGATCGGGCGTCATGAAGACCCCCGTCGATCCCGCGATCATCACGGTCAGGCCCAGGGTCAGCCCCATCGTGCCGAACATCGTGCCGATGGTGATGATCAGCGACGGGATGGATGTGCGTGTCACAAATTGCCCGTTGACGAATCCGACTGCCAGACCGACCGCGAGCCCCGCAAAGACCCCATACCATGTGGCAAGGTCGAAGTGGCCGGAGACCAGCGCCGTGGTCAGGGCCGCCGCGGGCACGACCGCACCGACCGAGATGTCCAGCTCGCCCGCGATCATCAGAAGACCGACGGGCAAGGCGATGATGCCGACTTCTGCCGCCATGGTCAGGAATGCCGACCAGCCCGGCGCACCCAGAAAAATCCGGCCTCCCAGTGACGCAAAGAAGACATAGACCACGACCGTTCCGATCAGCGTGCCGAATTCCGGCCGCCGGATCAGCGCGCCGAACGTCGCGAAAGGATCGCGTGGTTTGGTCCGATCAGTTGACATGTCGCCCCCCGGTCAAGCTGTTGCAATGCCTGCGGTCGAAGGGGCCGCGCGATGCACGCCGCCCCGATCGCGAGGTCTCTCAGCGCGTGCCCTCGGTCGCACCAACCATCGTGGCCTCGATGTTCGAGGCATCGACGACACCCGGCCCGGTCAGGGTCTCGCGGGTCGGGATCGACAGGCCATAATTGATGTGGCCGTTCAGGATCGACACGGCGTAGAAGCCCTGCTGATACCCCTGCTGGTCGATCGCACAGGATTGCGTGCCGCTGGAAATCTGCGCCAGGATTGCCTCGTCGAAGTTGACGCCGCAGACCTGCACCTGACCCGCCTTGCCCGCCTGCTGGATGCCCTGAACGATGCCGACCGCATCAAGGTTCGCCGTGGCGAAGACCGCGTCGATTTCGGGGTTCTGCAGAAGGTGCGCGCGCACGGCTTGCGCGACCGCGGTCACGTTGCCCTGTGCGGTGGCCGGCAGTGGCAGGGTCGAGGCGGTCTGACCGGAGCTTTCCATGCCCTCGGCAAAGCCGTTGCAGTAATCCTCGATATTCGCGGCGCCGGGCAGCGAATTGACGCACAGCCCGTTCGTCGCGCCATTGGTGCCCAGCCATTCGCCACCGGCAACGCCGGCAAGATAGTCGACCGCGCCGACATAATTCAGCGCGCCAAGGCGATCGGCCGCCGTGATGCCGCCTGCATTGTAGATGACAAGCGGAATGCCCGCATCGACCACGGCCTGAAAGGCGGGGTCCATCGCTTCGGGCACCCAGTTGGGGCCGACCACGCCATCCGCGCCCTGGTCGATCGCCTGGCGGATCAGTTCCGCCGCGTCGACGCCGAGATTGTCGTAGTTCTGCGGGCCAAGCCAGGTGACGGAGCCGCCTTGTGCCTCGACGACAAGCGCCGCATCTTCGGCCCCCCGCTTGACGGTGGACCAGAACGGATCGTCGGGCTTTCCGCCGATCACGAAGATGTCGGCGCCGCTGTGGCTTTCGGCCAGAGCGCCGGTTGCGGCAAAGGCCAGCACGGCTGTCGTCGCAAGTATCCTGTCAAGTTTCATTGGTGTTTTCCTCCCTTGGATGCCGCTCCTCAACGGCGTGTGAAGTCTGGATGGTCTGCGCCTCCGACGCACCGTCGGTGACTATTCGGCCGGACTTGGCCCGCTTTGCCTCGCCTTCAGGCGATCCTTCTTCTTGCGGAAGCGTTCCTTCATCCGTTCGTCGGCGGCCTTCGAGCCGTCGTGCCAGGTGCCGAACCACTTATCGAGCGGGACCAGCCCCTCTCCGCCGTAATTCACCTCGAAATACTTGTGGTGCAGGTAATGGGCATAGGCATGGCTATCGAGCGACCGGGCCCCGTCTTCGCCGTCCAGTTCCAGCTTCTCGAACCCGATATGCCCGTTGATCGCGCCATAGGCGGTGGCGTTCATCTGGAACAGCGCCACGATCGGGTTGGAGGGGATCACGAGGTGCCACAGCACTTCGGCATGATAGAGCGTCGCCTCGACCCAATGCATGGACATCGACGACCACGGGCTTGGATTGATCGAGTTGTGATGGACCGAGTGAACCCACCTGTAGAGCAGCGGCGTGTGAATCGCACGGTGGATCACGAAGAAATGGATCTCGTGGATTGCCGGCACCAGCAATGTCAGGATCGCGAGCCAGACCCAGCTGTCCTGCCAGCCCAGCCATCCGAAGGCATGGATGCCGTTGGCAAAGCACCAGAGCCAACCGACCTGGATCGCCGTCCAGAGCGGGATCGCCACGAAGAAGCTGCGCAGGAAATTGTCGATGTTCTGGGATTTGAACCAGAACACGTCAGAGGGATTTTCGGACGGGAACCGAGCGTTGTATTTGAACCGGTTTCCCTGCTTGCGCCGGACATAGTAGAACAGTTCGATCGCGCCATAGAGCACGAAGATGCCGCCTGCATTGACCGCATAGAGGATCAGGGCCCATTTCAGCGAAAAGGTCTGGAACGCGTCGACATTCGGCCCGATCAGCAGGAACCAGTAAGCCAGGGTCACCACCATGTGAAAGGCGTTCCAGGGCCACAGGAACTCGACCAGGAATTGCCTCATCCTGTCCCACCTGCCCTCCCAGAAGGGGGCGATGTTCAATGGCTCGATCGGGGCCCAGTTGCCACGCTTGTCCCGGGTTCCGTATTTCAGATCGTCCATTGATCCTCCCTCCCTGTTGCAATGACCGCCGCGAAGGTCATCCGGTCCAGACGCCAATTTTCTTGACTGTTTGAGATGGATCAAATCAAGTAATTTTGGACTGTATTGATTTTTAGTGCCAAAACATATCATCTATGCGCTGAATTGAGACGAATTGAGACGAGACATGACCCAGAGACGCCCGACCATCCCCGATCTTGCCAAGGCTGCGGGTGTTTCCGTCTCGACGGTGAACCGCGTTCTCAATCGGCCGGAATCGGTTCGCCAGCCGACCAGGGAACGGGTGATGGGCGCCGCCGAAGAGATCGGGTTCTATGGTCTGGGAACGATCCAGCATGCCGTGAGGGCGGGCCGCGAACGGCACAGGCTGGGTGTTCTGCTGCAACAAAAGGGCCGCCGGTTCTATCATAATCTGGGGGAAGGTCTGGCCCGCGCCGCCGGCCAGCACGGCGACGATACCGTCGATCTGAGGCTCGAATATCTGGATGATCTGTCACCGGAACGGGTGGCCGAAAACCTTGTCCGGCTGGGAGAACGCTGCGAGGCGATCGCGGTTGTGGCCGCGCAGCACCCGCTTGTGGCCGATGCCATCGACACGGTGATGGACCGCGGCGTGCCGGTCGCGGCGTTGATTGCCCCGCTGTCGGCGCGCGGCAATGTCAGTTTCGTGGGTCTCGACAACTGGAAGGTCGGGCGAACCGCCGCCTGGGCATTTGTCAATATCGTGCGGGATCCGGGCAAGATCGGCATTCTTCTGGGCAACCATCGCTATCGGAACCAGGAAATGAACGAAAGCGGCTTCCGGTCATATTTCAGGGAACACAATGCGGCCTTCACCCTGCTCGAGCCGCTGGCCACCTATGAATCCGCCGCGGCCGCGCGTGAACTGGTGGAAGGCCTCTTTCGCGACCATCCGGACCTGTGCGGCCTGTTCGTCTCGGGGGGCGGGATCACCGGCGCGCTTGCAGCGTTGCGGGACGTGCCGAAGCGGGATGATTTCGTTGCCGTGGGTTACGAGCTGTTCGACGAGACGCGCGCGGCTTTGATCGACGGGACGCTGAAGATGGTGATTTCCCACCCGATGGAGACTTTTGCCCGTGAGGCGATATCGACCCTGATCAAGGCCAAGAAGGCCGGTCCCGAAGGCGGCGCGCAGAGGGTCGCCCTGGATTTCGAGATCTACTCGTCTGAGAATGTCTGAGCCTTCTAGGGGCGCGCCTCGGCCCCGGTTCCGCGCGCCCTCTGCCCTGAAAGTCAGAAGCTGGTCTGAAAACACGAAGCTCGGCCGGTCGACACAGGTGCGCAGGTCGGCGGTCATGGCGGATGGACGCGGCATAGCTGTAGCCGATGAACGTGTAGACGGGCGCCCTCCCCTCCCCTGCCCCGCCCTTGAGGACGTGATCAGGTCCGCGATCCAGGATCGTCTCGCAAGCCGACTTGCCAGCACATATGCGCGATAAACATGCCGTTGTCGTGGTCAATCAGGCCAAGTTGCGCGGCATCGACCTGCCTCGTGATGTCGGCTCTATCGGTCATGACAACTCGCCCGCGGCTGCGTTGCCGTTGATTGGCCTATCGAGCATGGATCATTATGGCGACGTGATCGACCGTCTTGCGGCTGAGGCTCTGTTGTTGCGCATAGGTGGCCGGGAAGTTGGTATGCATGTTCTGGTGAGGCCGGAACTGGTGTGCCGGAGGAGTTGTTGAGCAAGCTTTGTCTCTTTGGATCGTCTTGAATCGGTCCTTCCGTTGGTCGGTTTGAGCAGGTGCCTGCATGTCCACCGCGGTGGACATCAGACCGGCCTACTGTGCGCAAGCCTTTCGAGAAGCTGTCGTGGATCGAAATCGGATACGTGCCGACCAAGCGTCAAGCTGTGGAAATAAGCCGCCAGGTTCCTGATACGCTTTCCCAATTGAAGAGTGATGAAGAGGGCAGACGAGGCCTTTTTTCTCCCTGCGTTTTTCAATGCTTTCTCGAAAGTCGTCGGGTGTATTCCCATCATTGGGGCAAGGGATCGTGCGTGTGCCTCGACCTCTGGCCAGGTCCCCAGCATTTTCTCTGAAAATGCCATGGCCTGATCACATATCGCTGTCAGGTGGTGCAGTTCGGGTGCTGTCGGTCCTGCGTCTGTATCGAAATCTTTTGTTTCTTTTCTAGACTTAGATTGATGCCGGACAGTTTGCCCGTCATTGGCGGGCAGTTCGATTGTGTCTGGCCGGTCCACCGCGGTGGACAAGGCGTCACATCGGGCCTCTGCCTTGGCGAGCAACGCGCGATATTCGACGAGTGAAAGCTTCCGGCGAAGTGTTTTGCGCACGTCATGAGGGAAAGCGTCCTGCGGATCAGCCTCTTCAAGATGGGCAAGCCGCGTCAGGATCTGTTTGCGAAGGAAAATCCGATCACGCCGTTCATTCTCGATCTGCTGGGCAAGCGCCAGAAGTTCTTCGGCGCGTTCAAGAAGCGGCGCGAGAGACAGACCATAGCTGATACATTGCCCGCCCGATGACCGCACGCGGTAGCGCTTGCCATTGGGGCTGTCGTGGCGCGTCATGAAGCCACGCTCGACAAAACGGTCGATGTGCCTGCGAAGGGTGCGCTCATCAATGCCGCCGACCCGCCGGCAAATCTCGTTGTTTGACGCGAAAACGGTATGACCATGTCCAGGCTTGAGAAAACTCAGCATCGCCTGAAGTGTTTGCAGATGGCCGGGGCGCAAGCCGAACAAGGCCCGTGCATCCCTGAGCGCACGGAAGATTGTCCACATGCCGGTTTCCGGCATGTGCGTCGACGCGGCAACCTGACCGGCGCCGGCCGGATTGATCGAAAGCTGTGTAAATGCCATGTTGTTTGGACGAGGCCCGATGCGGCCCACAACTTCCCCGTCTCTTTCCACGGCTTCCCGCGAAAAAAGGCAATAAAAATCGGTCCACCGAATCGGTGACTCTTGACCGCCATGTCGGAGATTGCTACATCATAGGTGCAAATCAGATGATGAGGGCTCTCCGGGGGAAACCTTGGGGGGCTCTTTTCTTTTCGGTCTTCGCCTGTCTCCTCTGCTCGAGTTTCTGGCTCCGGCGGGGATTACGATCCCGCGCCTCTCTCATTCCGCCACTGGTCGTAAAGCTGCCGAAGATGTTCTTCCGCATGCTCCTCAAGCCATTGGCTGAATTCCGGGTTGTCCTTGCGCGCAACCTTGATGGCGATCGACTTGCCATCGACGGCCAGAAGGGCGACGGGATTGCCGTCGCTATCGTTGATCATCGTTGCCTCGCCGCGTGCGCCCTTGCCCCTGGTCCCGCGCGCCTTGCTTGTGCAAGCGGCAAAGACGGCCTGAAAACGTTCGGCGCTCGGCGTGTCGTGGGGCAGGGCGGCCAGCGCCTCCTTCGCGACGTCCACCAGGGACATCTTCTTTGCAAAGGCCGCGAGATCGCCCCATTGGCGCCGCCCGATGCCATGCGCAGGCCCGATAAGCCGGACGATGTCATCTGGCAGCTGTTCGATGATCACGCGGTGGTTGGACACGCCTTGCCGGGTCAGACCAAGGGCATCCTGAATGACGCCCGGTTTGTAACCTGCCTCCTGCATGTCCTTGATAAAAATGGACTTTTCGATGAAGGACGGATCAAGGCGCAGGTTGTTCTCCTGACCTTGCGCAATCAGCGACGCATCGTCATCAAGTGTCCGGACGATGGCCTTGACCGTCCCGCCGACCTTTCGGATCGCGGCCAGCCTGCGACGGCCATAGACGATGCGGTAGCGGTCGGGCTGATCCGAGGGGCGAACCATGATCGGCACCTGCTGACCATGCTTGCGAATGCTCTCGGCCAGATCGTCGATGCTGCCGTCCTCCAGGATCAGACGATCCCGAAGGCCATCCATGTCGATCCTGTCGGGGTCGATGTCCCTGATCGAATTGGCCGTAATCTCGCGCAAAGAATCCCTCAGCCCGCCAACCGACCCGGGCAGTTTCGAAGATTTCACCGGGGCAGGGGAGGGGGCGACGCCCCTTTCCTCCTTCGGAGGCTGGTTGAAGATGTTGCGAGCCATCAGCGACGCCCCCATGCAAGCTGGATCGTCTGCTCAAGCTCATCGGCCACGCTGTTCATGCTTGTCAGCGCACGATCAATCGTCTTGCGAACCAGCTGGCTTGGATCGACCTCATAGACCGTCTGCTGTGTCATGCCCGCATCCGAAATCGCGGTCGATTTCAGCATCGGTTCGGTCATAACCTGCCCCGCGAGGATCGAGCGCAGGTAACCGGCCATCTGTGTCTGCGGACCGTCCGACGGTTCATACCGAGTGATCAGGAATTTCACGAAATCCCATGTGACCTGCCGTCCGATGGCCTCTTCCACCGCCTTGATCGTCTCGGAGGCCAGCTTGAGGAACTGGCTCATCGACGCGATGTCGAGCATGCCCGGAACGACGGTCACCAGAAGTCCTGTCGACGCGGCCAGCGCCGTCAATGTCAGAAAGCCCAGTTGCGGAGGGCAGTCGATCAGGACGATGTCGTAGTCGGGATCGACCTCTTCCAACGCAAGGGCCAGACGTTCGGCAAAAATCGGCTGCACCCTACGGGCCAGCGCGTTTGCGGTCTCTGTCTCGTATTCAGACAGCATCAGCCCCGCTGGCACCATGTCGAGCTTGTGAAAATAGGTCTTCTGGATCACCGCCGAGAGAGGCATCTGATCCTCGTATCTCAGGGCGTCGTAGATCGTGCCGCCTTCGGCGAATTCGAGTTCGGGCCTGAAGCCGAAAAACGTTGTCAGACTGGCCTGCGGGTCAAGATCAAGCACCAACACACGGTAGCCGCGTAGGGCATAGCGATGCGCAAGGTGGATCGTCGCCGTCGTCTTGGACGACCCGCCCTTGAAATTGACGACCGACAGGACCTGAAGCCGGTCACCGTCCCGGCGGCCCGGTCGATAGGCGTCGGCATTCTTCCCGGTGCGCGCCAGAATGTTGCGCAGTTCATCGACCTCTTCCGCGAGGTAGAACCTGTGACCGCGATTGTCGGTGTGAACTTCGGGAAAGCTTCCGTCCTTGTGCCGATTGCGCAGGTTCGACGTGCTGACGCGCAACAGCTCGGCCACTTCGGTCGAGCTGAAACGGCGAAGGGATTTCCGTTCTTCGGGCTCGAACGCCACCTTCATCTGCCGGTCAAGCGACTCGGCCAAGCTGTCCGCGAACGCCCCGATATCGGAAGACCCGATCCCTTGCGCGTAACCCGGGTTTCGATCATCCATGCACTGCCACCTCTTCTGGCCTTCGACAAGGCTCTTTGTCATTCTGACGATCGAAGGCATGTCTGACGCCTTTTGCCGTCAGAATGGAAATGCCATGAACATCCGAGTCCGGCAAGTCGAATCTAGATGTAGTGGAACATTTATCCACAGCCTCAAATCGTCAAGGATGACCATGTATTGCATAACACCCTGAGAAATATATAAAAAACACTCAAGAATCGATCCATCTGCCCCGGATGAAGCGGATAGGAACCCTGCATCCTGGTTAATCGACCGGTCGGAAATACCGGAAACCTTCCCTCGATCACCATGATGATTCTGCAACTTTCCGAACCATCGAAGCCCGGTGGATCAGGGCACCGACCCCGGTAAAAGCCCCAGCTTCCTGGCCCGCTCAAGCAGCATCTTCACCGACGAAGGTTGCCAGTCTGTCCGGACTCTGGGTGTGCGTTCCCGGATCAGGGCACGCTCGAACTCGGCCGCGGCACCCAAGACCTGAAGCGTGAACTTGCCCTGCGGGGATCCGGTGTCGATCGGGTCCTGAATCGAGCGGAAGAAGGCCCCCTTGGCCTCCAGCCGCTCGATCACCTCCAACAGATGGCGCCAGTCGGTCGATCCGAACGACGACCAGCGTGTCGCCCTTGCCGATCCGTTCCAGCACACGAGCCAGAACCGGCCGCGCGCGGTTCCCGCCCGAGGCCTGCTCCTCGTGGATTTCGGCGCAGCCTGCGGATTTCAGGGCCTGCGACTGGGGCAGGGGGGTCTGATCCTCGGTCCGAGACCCGAGCGTAACCGATCAGGGGCATCAAAACAGGCCGTTTGCAGTTTCATATATCATTACTAAACGACCGTTTGTAAACGGATGCAAGGGTGCGCTCTGTGGCCCTGCTCAACAGAAAGCCCTTGGTTTCTGTGCGGTCAGCGCGATCAGAGTGCCCTCGCCGACCATCGCCTGTGCGTGCTATATAAGGTGCGTGAAGGCACCCTGACAAAACCCTTGGGTAAAGTGCAAAACTTATATATTTTGCTCATATGAAGCCTCAAGCGTCTGTCTTGCATGATGATTATGATGCTCTCATCCTCGACGGTGAGGAGGTTGAACAGGCGTCTGAAGACGATCTTTGGTTCCTACCCGGTCCGATGGAAGATGAGCCGGATTATTTGCCGCCCGGACCACGGGCCGAACCGTGTGAAGCCGAAGTCCTCGAGGATTGGCGGAAAGCAGAGGCGGGCCATGTCGCGCGTCTTGCCCGTGTGGCCGGTCGCCTCGGTGCACTGGATGACCGGCTAAAGCGGGGCCCGGAAGGATGGCGCCACAGACTTGCCCTGATCGAGGCTGCCGACCTTAGCTGGTTCGCGGGTGACCGCATCGGCCCTGATCGGCTGGCGCTTTGGATATCCAGGCGCTTGTCCGGCGTGCAGGACGACACCGCCGCGCTCGCGCGTGTCGGCTGGGCTGTGCGGCGGCTGACGGATGGACCGGGGCCGGAGCAGGACCTGTCCGCCTTCCTCGACCGTCGCGACCCCGAGAACCTAAGTGATGAGACCGAGCCGTTCTTGGATCGCGCGAGCGGTTGGCTGGATCTGATGGGGCAAGCCAATGACCTGCACCCGATCACCCGCGCCGCTATGGGCTTTCACCTATGGGGCCTAGCGGGGCTCGGGCAGCACGGCGACCGGATGGAAGCGGCTGTCACAGCTGCGCGGATCGCTGCCAGCGAGGGGAGAGGCACAGTCTTTGCGCCTCTAGCCATGGGCGGGGCAGGGGGTCTTCGCGCCGGTGGCCCACCCGCCGACCGTCTTGCGCGCTGGCTCGACGGGATGGAGACGGCATGCCTCACCGCGATGCGGCAGCTTGACGATATCGAGGCATGGTCGGCGCGGGCAGTGGCCGAGATGGCATCGCTCTCGGGCAGGACTCCCCCTGCCTTGTGCGCGGTGCTGACCGAATGGCCGTTCGTCTCTGCACCGATGGCTGGGGCCCTGACTGGTGCCAGCCGCGCCGCTGTCCAGCGCAACCTTGCATGGCTGGAAGCGCGCGGCCTGATCCGCGAGGTGACAGGACAGGGGCGCTTCAGGATGTGGCGTGCTGCGAACTGAAGGTTAGCGCGGGTGTTGACGGCCCAGTTGGCAGTAGCGATGACCGCGAGCGCGCGGAAGGGCGCGCAGAAAATCACCGACACTTAATGCATTTGTTGCACTTATTTCATATGTGGTGGTAGTGAACAGAAAACGGAGAGGAGACCACCATGAACATGTTGGCACACCGGCACCTTCCGCCTACCCCGCAGGACGCAGCGATCGCGCGCGTCTCTGGGCAGGCATTGTCACGCTTTGCCCGGGCACGCGCGCCGTTGAAGCTTCGCGTGACAGACTCCGAGCAGATGGAGCCGATAGAGCTTCCTGCGGGCGCTGTGTCCCTGCTCATGGAAATCCTCGAGGCGATGGCAGCGGGGCGCGGGGTCACCATCATCCCTGAGAATGCAGAGCTCTCGACAGTGCAGGCAGCTGAGGTCCTGAACGTCTCGCGGCCGTTCCTGATCAAGCTGCTCGAGGATGGCAGCATCCCGCATCGGAAGGTCGGCAAGCATCGCCGCGTCCGGATGGAGGACGTGATGTCCTACAAGGCCGCGATTGATAGCGAGCGCGAAGCGGTGCTCGACCAACTGGCCGCCGACGCTCAAGAGCAGGACATGGGCTATAGCTCGAAATGAGCCAGTACACGGTCCTTTTCGACGCGAACGTCCTTTATCCCGCGCCGATGCGCGATGCACTGATGCACTGATGCACTGATGCACTGATGCAATTGGCGGTCACGAACCTTTTCAAGGCCAAGTGGACGGCTGACATTCATCGCGAATGGATTGATGCCCTTCTGCGCAGTGAACCTCACCGGGACCGGGCGGCGCTGGAACGAACTCGCGACTTGATGGACAGGGCGACACGCGACAGCCTGGTCACCGGCTACGCGGCATTGGTGCCGGCCCTATCATTGCCGGACCCCGACGATCGACATGTTCTGGCGGCCGCAATTGTTGGACGCTGTGACGCCATCGTCACTCAGAACCTCAAGGATTTCCCACCAGAGACACTTGCGCCCTTCGCCATCGAGACCCAGCACCCTGACGACTTCTTCCGCAACCAACTGTCTCTCGCGCCCGGTCTGGTCTGTTCCGCGCTGCGGAAAGTTCGCGCGCGCCTCAAGAATCCGCCAAAAAGCGTCGACGAGTATCTCGCGATCCTGACGCAGCAAGGGCTGGTCGCCACGGTTGCCGATCTGGAGCAGTTCGCCGACCTGCTCTGATCTTCGGACCATTCTTTCCGAGTACAGTTTGGCCTCGGTGGCGACTTCCCATCCTTTTTCATCGCGCAATTTCGCCAGCCATCACAGCACGCCCATGGACTGCGAGCGTCGCTGTGAATCTTGGACCGCCGAACTGCCGGATGACATCGACGACCCGCGCGTCGTAGGCGGCCTGCCCGATGAGCCGACACAGATCTGACGCGTGAAACTGCCGGTTGCCGCTGGGTGCGGCTTTGGTCTGAGCGTGCAACTCTCGCTCCCGCGGATCAGCCAGCTGCTGCGGAGTTGGCGCTTCGGCCGGACGGCTCACCGAAATGGGTGAGGTGCGCCATCTTCGCATGAACCCGAGAAGGTAGCCGGCGGGAACCCTGTCGTTCCCACGTGCCCGGTTGAAGGCAAGGAAGCGGTCCCAGATCACCTGCGTGTCGACGTTCCAGCAGGGCAGGGCCCTCTTCGCAGCTTTGATCAACTCCGCCCAACATGTGTAAGGCTTCGCCGAGTGCCGTCTGGTTGGTCTTTTGACGTTGTCTTAGACCCGACGTTATGACCGACCATGGATTCAGACCCTCCGTAGAGATCCTATCTGTAACCGATACTGGGCGCCGCCGGCGCTGGACGGATGCGGAGAAAGTTCGCATTGTTGAAGAAAGCTTTGGGGCGCCTGGCCGGGTGGCCGAAACTGCCGGACGGCATGATCTGGGGCGGTCATTGTTGTTGCGCAGGCGCCGGCAATATCGTGATGGTGAATTTGCCGTTGGTTCCGAGCTGCACCAGTTTGCGGCGTTGACCATTCCGGAACAGGAAGTCTGTGGGATAGCATCGGAACGGGCCACGCCAGAAGTTGCTGTCGCGCCTGCATCATCTGGCTTGGTTGGAATCACTCTTATGAACGGCCGGCGCCTGTCTGTTGCCGCCACTCTTGATCCGGGGTTGTTGATGCGCCTCGTACAAGTGCTGGACCCGTCATGATCGCGTTTCCAGCGGGCACGAAGGTTTGGATTGCAGGTGGGGTGACGGACATGCGGCGCGGGATGAACACCTTGGCGTTGTCTGTCCAGCAGGGTCTTGGGCGTGATCCGCATGCGGGTGAGATCTTTTGCTTCCGGGGTCGCAAAGGTGATCTGGTGAAGCTGCTCTGGCATGACGGGGTCGGAATGTCGCTGTATGTGAAACGCTTGGAGGCAGGTAAGTTCATCTGGCCTGTGAGCCAGGGCGGCACGGCGGTGGCGATATCATCCGCCCAGCTTGGCTATCTTCTGGAAGGGATTGACTGGAGGAACCCGCGCTGGACGCAAAGGCCCAGAACGGCTGGATAATTTGCACATAAGCGCCTGTTGTTATTGGCCTTTCGCCGTGTTCATGATAGGCATCTGCCATGTCAGATGCCGCCTTGCAAATCGCCGAATTGCGCGCAGCACTTGCCGCGCAGACTGCCTCGGCTGAGGCTGCACAAGCCCGTGCGCAGGCTGCTGAAACTGAGTTGGCGCAGGCCCGCGCATTGGCATCCTGCACGGAGGCAATGATCCAGGAATTGAAGCTGGAGATTGCCAAGCTGCGGCGTGACAAGTACGGCATCTCCTCCGAGCGTCGCGCACGGCTGATTGATCAGTTGGAATTGCAGCTTGAAGAATTGGAGGCAGCTGCCACCGAGGATGCGCTGGCGGCTGAAGTGGCCACTGCTGCGGACACGACCAGCACCGTGCGCGCCTTCACGCGGCGCAAACCCGTGCGCAAACCCTTTCCCGACCACTTGCCGCGTGAACGTGTTGTGGTCGAGGCGCCGAGCAGCTGCACCTGCTGTGGTTCAGACCGGATCGTGAAGATGGGCGAGCACATCACCGAGACGCTGGAAGTGATCCCCCGACAGTGGAAGGTGATCCAGACCGTCCGCGAGAAGTTCACCTGCCGGGCCTGCGAGAAGATTAGCCAGCCGCCGGCCCCGTTCCACGCCATTCCACGCGGCTGGGCTGGGCCGCAGCTGATCGCGATGATCGCTTTTGACAAATATGGACAGCACCAGCCACTGAACCGGCAATCCGAACGCATTGCGCGGGAGGGGATTGAGCTTAGCCTGTCCACTCTGGCTGATCTGATCGGTCATGCCTGTGCGGCACTGGCACCAATCCATGCGCTGATCGAGCGTCACGTGCTGGACGCGGGTCGTTTGCATGGCGATGACACAACCGTGCCGCTGCTGGCCCGCGGCGGCACGAAGACGGCGCGGCTCTGGACCTATGTGCGCGATCACCAGCCATGGGATGGGGGTGCGCCACCTGCCGCCCTCTTCAAGTTCTCGACAGATCGTCGCAAGGAGCATCCAACCCGACATCTGGCTGGATGGAATGGCGTGCTGCAATCGGACGTCTATGGCGGCTACGATGACCTTTATTTGGCAGATCGCAGTCCAGGTCCGGTGCGTTCAGCGCTGTGTTGGAGCCATGCCAGACGCAAGTTCTTTGAACTTGCTGACATCAAAGCCGCCATTTTCAAAAACGGGGCCCGCAAGGGCAAAAGGTTGCAGAAGAAATCTCGCCTATCGCGTTGGACGCTGTGATGCGGATCGACGCAATCTTTGATGTCGAGCGTGAGATTAACGGCCTGTCAGCCGCAGCGCGTCTGGACGTTCGCAAGCAGCGGGTTGTGCCGCTGGTCAACGATCTGCATGACTGGATGCGGACCGAGCGGGCGGGCATGTCAAAGCACAACCCTGTCGCCAAGGCGATTAACTACATGCTGGACGGGACAGGCCGCTGGGAAGCCTTCACTGCATTCCTTGATGACGGGCGCCTCTGCCTGACGAACAATGCCGCCGAACGCGCTCTGCGCGGCATCGCAATGGGCAGAAAGTCATGGCTTTTTGCAGGATCCGAGCGCGGTGGCGACAGGGCGGCCTTTATGTATACCCTCATCGTCACGGCAAAGATGAACGACATTGACCCCCAGGCATTGATGGCCGATGTCTTGGCGCAGCTGCCGGATATGGCCGTGTCACGGGTGCATGAATTGCTGCCATGGCACTGTAAGACCGCAACAGAATTGAACAGGATTGCCGCATGACGCTGGTCGCGCGCCTCAAGGTCACATTATCCGACGTCGAGCCTCAGGTGTTGCGGCGCTTCGATGTGCCGCTCAAGATCAAGCTGAGCCGCCTGCACGATGTGATCCAGGCCGCCATGGGATGGACCGACAGTCACCTCTATGAGTTCAGGGCCGGCGCGAGTCGGCCGAACAGAAGACCGTCACGGCGGATCGCGGTCGGGTTTCAGGGCGCTGCCCGACCGACGTCGCCGCCATGATCTCGGCCTTCCCTTGCAGAAAATCGACGAAAACGTCCGTGGTGTCGGTCAGACGCCGATAAGCGACCGTGATCTGCACCGGCTCGATCCGGTCGATCCAGGGTGCGACCAGGCGGCGGAAGGCCTCATGCGCCTGCATCGGCTGGCTGTCGTCGTAGAGCAGGATCCAGAAGGGCATCTCGTTGTAATCGGAATGCAGTTCTCCGGCCGCTTCCTTCCAGGGCCCGCCGTCGAGCTGCCTCGCGCCCTCGAGCATTTTGTCGTGGATGCGGTTGATCCGGTTCCAGTCCATGCGGTCTACCCTTTCCATCACCCGGGCCGCGCCGGGGGATCGCGTCACTCCATCTGAACCGCCCCGGGTTTACCGGAGGGTGGTTTGTTCACTGACTAGGCGTCCATATCGAGTGTGTTCAGGTTTGCATAGAACGCCTCCTCTGCTTCTGCGGGCAGTCAACGCAACGGCGAGATCGAACAGGTCGCGTCCCTTTCGCCTCTGGTAAAGAGCGCGCAATTTGGTGCCAAGAAGTTCTTCGAGCATGATCTGCTCTGCATACGTCCGTACGCTGCCTACCTTGCCGTCTTCAAGGCGATGACGTTGAAGTGCAACACGATCCTGGTGTTGCAAAAGACGCTTGCTATCTCGACGCTTGGATGACTGGACCGATCGGCATTTCGGAGCCGTGGAACCGGGCAAGTTGGCGCAGACCCGGGCGGCAAAAAGCCATCCCTATCATCAGGAATGGAATTGACGCGACTGAATTGCTGTACGACATTTTAAGTGGTCCAAGTTGTGTGTGTTGTCATGTCAGATCACGGTATGTTCCGCCTCGAGGCGCGCCCCTCGCGAGCCATCAAGACCAAGACCGGCCCATTGCCCGGAACGGGATGGCGCCGGTCCGACACGACCGATAGGTCAGCTTACAGTGTCGAGATCACCCTGACCCGCGGCGATGAGGGTGCCGTGCTCTACATAAACTGCCGTCAGGCGCAGGAGGTCGAGGTCAGGGAACAGCAGGCCGATCCCGAAGGCGTGCTTGCGTCTGCTCTAGCAGGTCGCTGAAATAGTCTCCGAGCCGGAACGCTGTCCCGTCATTAGGGCATGGTCTCGTGATCGCGCGGCCTGTCGGCGCGGTCTGCGTGTGCGCCAGGGGCCTTTTCTCCGCTTCATGCGGCCAGCAACCGGGGCAGTCGGGCAAGGTTGTTGGCGGCCATGGTCAGTATGAACCGCGACCGGACGCGCTCGACGCCGCGATACATAGTTTGTGCCATGCCACCGACGGTTTTCGCCCAGCCGAACGCCTCTTCGATCCGTTTTCGGTGCTTCTGGGACAGAGCATAGCCCTCATGCCGGGTGGTTCGGCCATCGATTGCTGAATATCTGGCCTTCTGGGCGACATGCGGCGTGACACAAGCTTTGCGCAGGTCGGACACGAACCCACCTGCGTCATAACCCTTGTCGGCACCCAGCGTCAGCCGCAGGGTTGATCCGGGGGAATGGCGGTGGACCATGTCCAATGCGGCCTTGCGTTCGGCATGGCCGTCGGCCTGGGTCAGGTCGCCCTGCACGATCAGGCCGTTGCGGTTCTCCATCAGCGCATGCCCGATGAAGCACAACATGGCCCCGGTGCCGGGGGATTTCTTGTAGAGCCGCGCGTCCGGATCGGTGATCGAGACATGGGTGGCATTCGAGCGCTTCTCGCCCTTGAAATCGACCTCGGCATTGCGGTGGCGGTGAGTGGTGCGGGGCATCGGGTCGGTCTCGGAAGGCGCGGGCTCAAGCGTGGCATCTGGGGTGGGCGGATCGCCCGGTCCGTCATCGTCAGGCGGGGCTGCATCGGCCTTGGGCTGGAAACTCTTCATCGACGCCCATGCCTTGACCAGCGTGCCATCAACCGAAAAATGCTCATCCGACAGCAGCGGTGCGACCTCACCGTGGGCCAGGATCGCCGCCATTACCTTGCGTGACATCTCTGTCGTCAGCAGCCGGTCGCGGTTCTTCGTAAACACGGTCGGCACCCAGACCGGATCATCAATGCCCAGCCCGACAAACCAGCGGAACATCAGGTTGTAATCCATCTGCTCCATCAACTGCCGCTCGGATCGGACAGAAAACAGGATTTGCAGCAGGCTCGCCCGGATCAGCCGTTCCGGCGGGATCGAGGGACGGCCGAAATCGGTGTAAAGCGCCTCGAACTCGGCATCGAGACTGGCGAGCGCGTCATTCACCACCTGACGGATCTTGCGCAAAGGGTGCCGCGCCGGAATGCGCTCCTCCAGATCAACGTAGCTGAACAGCGACCCGCTCGTCTCTTCCGTCCCGCGCATCATCACCCCTGCCGTCACCGTGCGAAGGGTGAATCATGTTCTCAAACCGCTGTCGAGACAGGACTATTTCAGCGACCTGCTAGAGGGGGCTCGCAGCTTTTCGACCTGGGCCAGGGGCGCCTTGCGTCCCGTTGGCGGACTCCCAGGCTCCGAGACCACAAGTCTTGCCGACGACCAATTCAGTGGCGACCTGTTCATCCTGTCGAACGGGCTGGTCTGGCAAGCCCAAGCGCTGAGCGATGTCGAGGAGGAGATCGCGACAATGCTGGCCTATGCCGAAACGGAGGTGTTGCCGCAATTCCTCGAACCCGTCACCGATGAGACCAAGTGACGGAACGCGGGGCCCGGCGGTGGCCCACGTTTCGCAACCTGCCGCCCCGACAGCTTCCTTAGAGTGGACAGGGTCGATCATCTGCTGTGGCGGCATCAGGTCATGCCGTGCCGGAGTGTCGCTTTGCATGGGGCTCGCCCTCTTGATCGATAAATCTGACGTGCTGCTGGACTGTGAACCGGCATGGAAAACTGACCCCTTAGCAGGGTGATCGGCGTCCAAAACTGACCCCCCCTTGGCTTGGTGACCATGATGCTCTCGGAACTATCGGGAGCAGTTTGGGGATGTTGGTTGTGGAG